>Ga0255120_1000164_pt1 | contig 20128 bp, 14 predicted proteins | sample Law_Colum_RepA_8_2_FD_188582 | JGI IMG/M metagenome (GOLD analysis project Ga0255120, IMG submission 188582) | Freshwater microbial communities from St. Lawrence River, New York, United States - Law_Colum_RepA_8h | ecosystem: Environmental > Aquatic > Freshwater > River | place: USA: New York...
GGAAATCTACCCTCCGTCATCCATTCAGTCCTCCACTCAGTCCTCCACCCTGCCCTCAATTCAGCCCTCTGCTCTGCAGACCCTCACTTCCCTGAAAACTCCTTCACCGCCGCTTTCTTGAATTCGCCTTGGGCCTGACCGCCCTTCCCCGGGAAGCCCTGATGCTGGACCATCCAGACGAGGACGAGGCCGTCCTTGGTGCGGATCTCCATGCCGGTGGCCTGGGCGCCTCCATGACCGAAGAAATCAGGACCGACCGCGAAGCCCAGTCCGTAGCTCTCCTTCAGATCCTTCGGCGTCTGCCGGACGGACAAGGCCTGCACCGAGGCGAGGCTGAGGTAACGACGACCATCGAGCTCGCCGCCGTTCAGGAGCATACGGCAGAACAGGGAGACGTCCTTGGCGGTGGAAAAAAGGCCTCCCGCTGGCATGGGGAAACGATGAGCTCGGTCGGTAAGATCGGCCTGCAGTTGGGCGAGGTTGCCGAGCGCGAGCTTCTTCTTGGAGGCGTCGGGCTTGTAAGTCTTGGCGAGACGCGTGACCTGCTCGGTATTAGGCCAGAAGGTGGTGTCCTTCATGCCCAGCGGTCCGAAGAGACGCTTATCCATGAAGTCTTCGTAAGCCTGACCGCTGACGACCTCGAGGACACGGGCGGCGGTGTTGATGCCGGCGTTGGAATACTGGTAGCGGGCGCCCGGCTGCGTGACGAGCGGAGCCTTCGCGTAGGTCTTCACCGCCGCGGCGAGCGGGAGCGCGTCGAGCGTAGGCTGCTCTTCGGGAGACTTGAAGGGCAGGCCGCTGACGTGGGAAAGCAGGTCACGGATCGTGATCGAGCGCGCGCGGTCGGCGGGGGCGCCCTTGCCGGCGGAGACCTTCTGATCCTTGAACTCCGGCAGATACTTCTCGACCGGGTCGTCGAGCGAGAGCTTTCCTTCGTCGACGAGCATCATGACCGCCGCGGCGGTGATGCCCTTGGACTGCGAGGCGATCCAGAAGACGGCGTCCGGCGCCATGGGCTTCTTGGCCTCGATATCGGCGAACCCGACGGCGGTGACGCTCAGGATCTTCTCCTTGTTCGCGACCAAGGCCACCGCTCCGGCGAGCTCCTCGCGCTGCACGAACGGAGCGAGCACGGTCTCCGCGGCGAATCCACCGACGGACAGCAGTAAGGCCAGGATATAAGCAGGGGGGCGCATGCCGGCAGTCTTCCGCCCTGCCCTCCCCTGGCAAACCAAAGACCTATGGATAGAACGACGGAGGTTAAGCAGGCAGCGCCTGGCCCGCAGCCCCAATCCCCTGCCCTATACTCCAAACTCGATACTCTCACTTCTCTATACTCGCGATTCCGGCTTCAGCGCCACCACCGCCGCCTTCAGCTCCTTTGTCCGCAGCTTCACGTCGCCCGACGGGTCCATCGGCGCACCGACGACGATCGTGACGCCCCGTCGGTAAATCGGCCACAGGCAGAAGAGGATCATGTTCTGCACCGTGATCGAGAACGGGGTCACCCAGCGGCCCGGGTAATTGCCATAATGGAAATAGACCGGGACCATCGGCACGCCGGCCTGCTGCGCGATGCGCACCGCGCCGGTCTTGAAGGGCAGTTCGGCGTCGCCCAAGGCTTCGACGAGCCCCGTCGGACAGATCGCCACCGTCTGCCCCTGCTTCAGCAGCGTCACGGCATCCTCGATCGAGACCTGGACGAAGCCCCATCGGAGGGCGTATTTCTTCAGAAAGGGAAAGCTGAACACCAACGGATGCACGAGCAGGCGCGCCGACGAACGGATCATCCCGAACAGGAACACGTCGCGGTAGCTGTTATGGTTCCCGCACAAGAGCACCGGCCCTTCCGGCAAAGTCCCGACCACCTTAACCTCGCCGATCAGCATCCGGACAGGCGAGACCGCCGGCCGCGGAGCGTCGTGTGAATTCTCAGCTGCAGTCATAAGCACAGGATGACCGCAGTACATTCCTTAGCAACTAGTCATCAAGGACCTCGCCATGATATTCTGCCAACCAACGACGCCGAGCCTCAGGGTCAGTCTTGAATGTTTCGTCTAAGGCCAGACTTTCTCGATATTCTTGGGCCTTCGCCGCCATAGTCCATTCCGCCTTTACGCCCATGGAATCTAGCGCAGTACGAACATCGGAGACCGTCAATCGGAAGAATTCTTTCCGTAGATTTACCTTATTAATACGGGCAATTGCCATTTCGTTGTGCAGTTTATTCTCAAGCCCAGGGGCATCATCGCTCGGAATAAGCGCATGGATGTCGAACTCAAACGGCACACTAGCGTCACCCAACTCCCACACTCGATCCAGTGGATCAAGTCGGCGGGTCATACCGATCTTGAGGACTCCTTCACCAAATGACCCATGATTGCTGATGATGTAAACATGGCCACGCTTGGTCTGCTGCGCCATGGAAAGGGCGCGTTTATTCTTATCCTCCGCGTCTTGAATGCGCTGCTCGAGCTCGCGTCGGGTAGCATCAAACTTAGCACGCTCTTCAGCAGAAGCTTGGTCACGTTGCTCGATAAGTTTAGCCATCTGTGCGCGTATGGCCTCTTCCTGAGCCTTGCGTTCATCCTCATCCTTTGCGGCTGCCTCGCGCATCTCGCGTTCCATGACCTTCAATCGTCGCTCGTACTCGGATTGACGCTCCTTCTCCCGCTGAAGCTCTTCGGCCTGGGCTTTCAGCAGGGCTCTCCGTGTAATCTCCTCCTCTTTCTCGGCTTCACGGCGTGCTTTTTCGATTTCACGTTCGACCTTCTCTTGCTCACGAAGCTGTGCAACCTTCTCGCGTTGCTCCTCTCGCTCCCTTTGCCTAAGCTCATAAGATAAGCAGCCCCACTTTGCTTCTTCGACGCGACTATTGATATAGTCCGCAGTGATTTCCGCACGCATGCACCGGTAAGCATAGTCATTCAATGATTCCGCGATATCCCTGATCTCCTGGATCACCTTTCCGACGTTCTCCTGCCCCTTCACCTTATCCAGGGCAAGATCTACCTGACTGTCGAAAGCCTCGAGCATAAGCCTGATGGCGTCTTTTTGGTATTCGATATTACCCCAGGTGCACACGACGGCCTTGCGCTCTTTGACCATGGCACGGGAGGTCTCACGAGCCTGCTTTAACTTCTGCCCCGCCTCAGCCCAGCCTACATGATCAGCCAAAGAATCGAGCAATTCATGCACCGGAAGGATATACTTGTCCTGCCAGCCTTCCACGCGGTTTCGTTCAGCAATGACTAGGCTCTGCAACTTGGCTAGCTCGTCGGTTTTTCCCTTTATTTCATGATCTACCTTTAAGGCACGTGAAGCTATCTCGCTCAACGAGGCTTCTTCACGTGCTTTTAATTCCATGAGTTTCTTGTGCAGATCACGCTCAACCTCATCCCTGCGTTTCGCGACTTCAGCGGCCACACCCTGCTCACGGTTTTTCACGTCTGCCAAGCGCACTTCAGCCTCCCGCCGGATCCTCGCCACATCAGACTCCAGCTCTCGTTTGAGCCTGGCTGCATCCTCGTTCGCTTTCGCAACTAACTGCGGAACAACTTGCTGTTGTATTTTCAACTCACCGTCCAGCTTAGCTAATTCCGACTGAAGTTCAGAACTCTTCATGTAATAAATCGCTGTCGCAATACAAGCGGCAGCAAATGCGAGAGCTAGAACTACGATGATAGTTTCCATTAAGCATTAACCTTGTTTTTGTTTTCAGAGACAACCTAAGAATTTTAGAAGATTCCTAGTTTCTACCTAGGTGAAACTCTGCACCTGATTATTGAAAGCCTCTCATGCCTTCACTCGCGCTGGAATTAGTGGTTAGGTAAACCAATCATCTCCCGCGAATAGTGGGCATTATCGCCGCATAGACGACCCATCCAGAAGCATGTTTTGCATCATAATCCCGGATCAAGGGGCGGAGAGAGAGGGATTCAACGGCGGCGGGGGTTTTTGCTTCCAGCCGTCAGCAACCATCGAAGGCTCAGACTTCCTGGAGCATCTGCTTGGCGTCGCCGAAGGTCTTCGGGCGGACCTCGACCTTATCCATCATCGACATGAACAGGCGGCAAAGCTGGCGGTCAGGCTTGCCGGTATAATCCAACACGCGGCCCCATGCTGGAGCAATACACGAGCATGGTGTTATCGAGCAATGTCCGCGGGCCTTCTTGGATGGAATCCATCTTCCGGGCGAGGTAGGCGACCTGCTCCATGAAGAACTGATTGATCTTGAGCCAGTCCTTGCCGTCCGAGTGCGACAGGAGGTGGTGGATCATGTAGTCGATGCCGTTGCCGGGCTGCTGTTCGGACCTGATGTTGGGGAAACGCAGCGCGCTGTGGTCGTTATTGAGCTTGAGGGTGGTCACACGGGTGGCGTCGGTCTGGAAGCCGAGCACCATGATGTCGCACATGAGGCGCATGTGCTCCGCGATGTCCTGCGGGATGCCGTCCGCGGGACGCTTGATGTTCGGCTGGGCGAGCGTCGGACGCCAGCCCTGCAGTTCGCCGCGACGGCCGGCGGATTCGATGCGCTTCTCGACGTCGCGCACGGAATCCAGGTACTCGTCCAGTTTCTGACGGTCGGCCTGGCTGACATTACGACGGAGATCGCCGGCGTCGTTGAGCACGGCGTCGAGGACGCTGCGGTCGCCGGGCGAGGCGGCGTCCTTGAAAAGCCGGTCGAACGCCAAAGCAGGATAGATCTCCAGCGGGGTCGGGGTCGTCGGCGAGCTCCACGAGATGTGGGAGCTATAGAGCATCGAGTAGTTCTTGTGCACGCCCGGGAAGGAGCGCTCGCATGCGAGCACGAGGCTGGGCACCTTGGTCGAACGGCCGTAGCTCTGCGCGATGAGCTGGTCGAAGCTGGTACCGGACCGGATTTCTCCGCCGGCGGTGATCGGCGCGCCGGAAAGGAGGTTGCCCGTCTGGGAACTGTGGATGTTCCCCTTGCGCGCTTCCTCATGGTAAAGGCCTTTGACGAAGAGCAACTTGGTCCGGAAATCATTCAACGGCGCGAGCACCTGGCCGAGCTCCATGCCCGCGCCCTCCCCTTTCGCCCACCATTCTTTGGAGTGGAAGCCGTTACCGGAGAAGAGCGCGGCGACACGCACGGGCGCCTCGCTGGCGGGGCGGTTCTTCTTGGGCTCGTCGCCCCAGACGTTGGCGGACTCGAGCCACGGCAACGCCATGGTCACGCCCATGCCTCGCAGGAAAGTCCGTCGGCTGAATTGGTGCTTATTCATAAAATCAGTGGTTCGTTTTGAAGTCGCGGCCACGCACTTCGCGGAATTGAGGGCTACGCACGATGAGTTCGAGCGCGCCGCCCACGCGACCTTCGCCGACCTTCAGCCGGGCGACCATGGCGTCGAGGAGAGGCTTATCGGAGAGCTGCACGGACCGACCGAGCGCATACCCGAGCAGTTTGCGGCTGAACTGGCGCAGGAAGTCATCTTGGCGTCGGGTGAGCAGATAGTCCCGCAGTCCGTTCAGGCCATCGACAGCCATGCCGCCCGGGAGCACGGTGCGGGTGTCGATGTCCAGCCCGGCAGCATCCTTGGAGCGGGCGCGCCCGATGGCGTCGAAGCCTTCCAAGGCGAAACCAAACGGGTCCACGCGCTGGTGGCAGCGGGCGCACGCCGGATCGCTGCTGTGCTTCTCAATGAGCTGGCGTTCGGTCAGGCCTTGCGGCGCGGTCTCAGGCAGGATCGGCACGTCTTTGGGCGGACGCGGGAGCTTTTCGCCGAGCAGCACTTCGCTGAGCCAGTTGCCCCGCAGGATCGGGCTGGTGCGTGAAGCCCCGCTCTGCTTGGCAAGCGTAGCCGCGAAGGCCAGGATACCGCCGCGACCCTGCGCATGGACGCCCTCGACACGTTGCCAGCCGTCGCCGGTCACCTTGAGGCCGTAATGGCGGGCCAACGGTCCGTTCACGAAGGCGTGGTCGGCATTGATCAGCGAAAGTACGGGACGGTCCTGCTGGAACAGATCGGCGAAGAAGCGTTCGGCCTCTTCCTGCATGTCGCCGCGCAAGGAGACGAACGTCGGGAAGTGGCGCTCGCTCTTCTCGTCGAGCGTGGCGACGTCGCGCACATGCAGCCACTGGCAGCCGAACTCACGGGCAAGTCTCACCGACCTAGCATCTTTGACCATGCGTCGCATCTGGGCGGCGAGGACCTCGGGTTCATGAAGCTTGCCCGAGGCGGCGAGCCCACGGAGTTCGGCGTCGGGCGCGGAAGACCAGAGGAAGAAACTGAGCCGCGTGGCGAGTTCCCAGTCGTTGACCGGCGCGGCCTTCTCGCCAGCCCCGGCCTTCTCGCCGCGATAGAGGAAGGCTGACGACACCAGCACGCGCGCAATCAGCCGGCGGACGGCGAGGTCATGCGGCAAGTCCTGCTTACGGAGATCTTGGTAGAGGGCGCGGAGCTGATCGGCTTCACCCTCCTTGAGAGGACGACGCCAGGCATCGCTGGCGAGGCGCACGACGGCGTCAACGTGCTTAGGTTCAGCGGCGAGGAGCTCCTGCTGGAATTCGGCAGCGCGTCGCTTGATCGGCTCACGCAACGGCTCGAAGGCGTTGGGGTTGGCGTCCTGCGTGGCGAACTGATAAAGGGATTCGAACGACTCCACCTGCAGGAGGGCTTCCTGGCTGATGAAACGTAAGTCGGACCAGAGACGGTCCAGCTCGGCGGCTGCCTTGTCGTCCAGCATCAGCCGACACAGGGCGTCGTCCTCGCGGTAGAACAACGTGAGCGTCACGACTTCATCGACCGGCACGACACTGGCATAGCAAAGCGCGGACGGGAAGATATCGCGGAATGCCTGGGCCGAACGCAGGACGTCCTGCCGGGCGACGCCGCCCTCGGTCGCGAGCAAGGGCGCGGCGAAACCCATCGCGCCTTCGCCATCGCTCCACTTTCCGCCCTTCTTCTTATTGATCGGGGCACCCGTCGGGACGATTCGGCCAGAGAGCGCTGGCGGCTTAGTCGTCACCCACGCCTGAACGCAGGCCGCGCCCGAGGCCTCCTTGGGCAGATGGCATTCGACCAAGAATTCGGCGCCCTTGGGCAAGCCGGCCGGTAAGGCGACTTCGATGACCGTGTTCGGTCCGCTGGGTTTTCCCGCGGGGATGGCCACGGCGGCATCTGGCTTACCTTTTACGACGACTCTTGCCTTGGACCATACCAGCGAGGCCCGGTCGGAGCGGAGATTGGCCGACGTCAGATAGACCTTAGGCGAATCTCCTGCAGGGGTCGCGACCCGGAAATCCTCCCTCGCCACGACGGGGTCCACCGGCAGTTGCCAGCCCTTGGGGCCATTCACCTTACCAATATGCCCGATGGCACCGAATCGCCATAGGGATGCCTGCCAGGCTTTGATCGAAGCAGCCAGCACCGATACGTCGGCCGGCAAGGCCTTACGCCAATCGGCGCGGATTGGGTCTAGGAAGATGGAAGCCGTGTCACCATTCATGGACGTCCAGAGCGCCCCGAGATACCTGGCATTGAGTCCGAGTTCCTGGGCGACCTGCTCGACGGTCTTCCGGCCCGAGCGGAGGACATCGCGGTGGGTCAGGGTCGCGCTCAGATAAAGCTCGAGCGGCAAGCGTCCGTCGCCACCGACAAGGTCCACTTTGTTGCCCTGAACCAGCACGCTCTCGACTTTACCCGCGACGCTATAACGGGCGTAGAAGGCCTTGATGGCGGCGATCTTCTCGTTGGTCCAATCGCGCTTGGTCGTCTTGTCGGAGAAAGCGATGCCATCAGGCAGCAGTACCGCGTGCTGGGCGACGTCCTTGCCCGCGTCGAGATACTTGGAAAGCAACCCCGGCGACATCACCAAGGCCGCGCCGACGTTCGTGAAGCCTTCGCCGGCGGAGCCGTCGACCGGGAACTCGCGGGCCGGATCGAGCGACGGGACGCGGGTCAGGTCCTGGATCGCGTAGGTGTATTCGGAGTTGGAGAGACGGCGGAGCACGACGGGCCCTGGGTCGCCGGCGTTAGCGAGGGCGACTCCCTCGAGCGTCAGGCGCGTCCAATCGAGCAGCGTCTTCTTTGCGGCCGTAGAGAGTGCCTTCTCCTTCTTCGGTGGCATCTCTCCGCTGGCGACCTGCTCCAACACCGCTTCCCAGACCTTGGGGGAGCGACGAATATCCGCGACGGACGCAAATTGCTCCAAATCTACGTCACCCTTCTGCTTCTTGGTCGAGTGGCAGTTCAGACAGGAGTCCTTGAGGATCGGCAGAACCTTCTCGACGTAGTCATCGGCGCTGAGGCTGGCAAACGGCAGAAACAGTCCGCACGTCAGAACAATAAGACGTCGAAGGGGGTGGCTCGGATTCAGGGGGCGCATCCGTAAACACTAGGACACCATCCCTCCCATAAGGTTCAAGCCGCAAGGGCCGTCCTGCTCGAATTGGATTTCGTCATCTTTAATTGAACTAAAGAGACCATATCCATTGGCCGAGATTTAGTGAGGGGATCCGAAAATCGAGGGCGGAGAGGGAGGGATTCGAACCCCCGGAGCCTTGCGGCTCGGCTGATTTCAAGTCAGCTGCAATCGACCACTCTGCCACCTCTCCGTAAGCAGGATTCAACGGCGGCTGGGGTCTTCCCTCAAGCGGATTCGGTGCTTTCCCCTTGGGCTTTCTCCTGATTTCCCTCGCGAAAGGGATTCGCCCTTGATGCGCGCATGAGCACCTGCGTCCGCGTCGAGGAGATCGACGGCCCCTACGGCCCCTTCGCCATCGGCGAACGCGCCATCCAACGGCTCTGGGCCTCCGGCGAAGTCCGCGGGCCGATGGCCGCCGCTTCGGGCGCGACGATCGAGATCCTCCATCCGGGCGATTGGAACCGAGGCGCGGGGCCTGACTTCCTGGCGGCGGAAATCCTGGTCGACGGCCGACGTCTCCGCGGCGACATCGAGATCCACCTGCGCTGCGCCGACTGGAACGCCCATGGTCACGACCGTGATCCGCACTTCGGCGGCGTGATCCTTCACGCAGTGCTGCTCCCTGGCACGAAGGACGTGACGACACACTCGGGTCACCGCCCAGAGACGGTGGTGCTCCTGCCCTATCTGCCCCGCGACCTCGAGGACCTCGCGGAAGAAGACGCGCTCCTCGAACTGCGCGGCCGCTCGCGAGAGGTCGCCCGCCGCGTGCTCGCCGCGGAACCCAATCTCGTGCTCGGCCTCCGTCGCCGCGCCCTCGAACGTTTCCGCAACAAGACCAAGCACGCCCGCGCCCGGGTGAAGGAGGTCGGCTGGGACGCCGCCTGCCACGAACTCTTCGTCGAAGCCCTCGGCCTCGGTGGCAACCGCGCCCCGATGTCCGAACTGGCCCGCAGCCATCCGCCGGACGAGATGCTCGTCCTCGGACTCGATGCGCTCTACATGGAGAAATGCGGACGGTGGCGTCTGCGTGGCCTTCGCCCGGCCGGCCATCCGCACCGCCGGCTCGCCCAATACCTCGAACTACACCGCCGCCGTCCCGACTGGCGTGAACGCCTGCGCGACTGGGCCCTCGCCCTGCCCTCTTCGCCGCTCAAGTCCGCCCGCCGACGGCTGATCGACGAGGTCTTCGCCTGCCTGCTCTCCGACGGACGCACGGACACCCTATGCATCAACGCCCTGCTGCCCTTGCTGCAAGATACCCGTCACTCGCTTGACCGGAGCTGGCTCGATTGGCCACCGGGCCATCACCCCGACGACATCCAAGACGCCCGCGGACTCGTCGGCCTGACCGGGGCCGCCCGTAACTGGGAAGTCCAGGGCATCCTCGACGTCCTGCGTCGTTCGATGAATCAGACCGAGCCGACCGCCAAGGCTTAGGCCATCATCTTCCGCGCCTTCTCGAGCGAGACGGCCAGTCGGTCGACTTCCTCGAGGGTGTTATAGAACGCGAAGGAAGCGCGGGCGGTGCCGCTGAGGCCGTAATGCTTCATGAGCGGCATGCAGCAGTGGTGGCCGGTGCGGATGGCGATGCCGTCCGCGTCGAGCAGCGTGCCGACGTCGTGCGGGTGGCCACCCTCTAGGTTGAAAGAGATCACGGCGACCTTCTCGGGCGCTTCGCCAACGATGGTCAGTCCTTTGATGGCCTTGAGACGCTCGGTCGCCGCGGCGAGCAGGACCTGCTCGTGCGCGTGCGCGGCCTCCTGGATCGGCATCACGTATTCCAAGGCGACGCCGAGGGCGATGGCGCCGGAAATGTCCGGCGTGCCGGCTTCGAAACGTTCCGGGGCCTCGCGGAAAGTGGTGCCGGCGAAGTCGACCTTGCGGATCATGTCGCCGCCGAACTGATAAGGCGGCATGGCGTCGAGCAGCTCCGGACGGCCCCAGAGCACGCCGATGCCGGTCGGCCCGAAGGTCTTGTGACCGGAGAAGGCGTAGAAGTCGCAACCGAGCGCGGGGACGTCGACCTTGAAGTGGGCGGCGGCCTGACAGCCATCGATGAGTACCACGGCGCCCGCGGCCTTGGCGAGGCGGGTCATCTCGGCGGCGGGATTGACGGTGCCGAGCGCGTTGGAGACGTGCGCGAAGGCGACGAGCTTGGTGCGGGCGGAAAGCAGACCCTTGAAAGCCACGAGGTCGACCTCGCCGCGCAGCGTGACCGGCGTGACGACGACCTTGGCACCGGTGCGCTCCGCGATGACCTGCCAAGGCACGATATTGGCGTGGTGCTCGAGATGGGTGAGCAGGATTTCATCGCCGGCCTTGAGGTTGGCCCGGCCCCAGCACTCGGCGACGAGGTTGATGCCCTCGGTGGCGCCGCGCACGAAGACGCAGCCTCGGGTATCCTTGAGGCCGAGGAACTTCGCGACGGAACCGCGGGCGGCTTCGTAGGCGGTGGTGGCCTCCTCGCTCAGGAGGTGGACGCCACGGTGGACGTTGGCGTTCTGCTCGGAGTAATAGCGTTCGAGGGCCTGGATGACGACCGACGGCTTCTGGGAAGTCGCCGCGTTATCGAGGTAGGTCAGCGGACGGCCGCGCACGGAACGTCCCAGGATCGGGAAGTCCTTGCGGCAGGCGGCGACATCGAACGCGGGCATAGGGCCGAACGTAGGAGGACCGGGGCGGGGCGCAACCGGGAAGCGAACTTCAGGGCGCCGGCGGCAGGCGCACGGCCTTGCGGATATACGCGGGCACGTCGACGTCCTGGCCGTCGATGAACGTCATGGGCGTGCCGCCGAACAGGCCGCGGCGCATCGATTCCTCCGTCGCGAACTCGAAGATCGGCTGCGCGGGGTCCTCGCCCTTGCCGCCCTTCTTCGTCTTGGCGGGGGGCTTGGGCGCGGGCAACGAAGCACCGAGCACCGAGACTTCGATGCGATCGCCGAGCGCAGGTTCGACGCGCGCACAAAGGATCGTGGAGGTCTCGCCGCCGAAACGCGTGCGGACCGCGGCGACCGCTTCGAAGGCCTCGGTCGAGGTCATGGCGGTACCGCCGGCGACGTGCACGAAAAGCGAAGCGACCTTGGCCACGGCGCCGGGCGCGTGCGCCAACGGACATTCGATGGCGGCGCGCGCGGCCTTCATCGCGGCGCCATCGCCTTCGCCCAAGCCGAAGGCGAAGAGCGTCGGCGAACCAGGCGTCGAGAGCAGCGAGCGCAAAGCGGCGGGATCGACGGCGATGAGCGCGCCAGGCGCGAACGCACTGGCGAGTCCGCGCAAGGCTCCGCCTACCCAGGCATCAGCGGCGGCGAATGATTCCGACAACGGGGCGTCGGGCGCCACCTGCTGGAGGAGAAGGTCGTTATGGACCATCACGAGGCCATGACACTTCTGTCCCAGTTTCACCGCGGCTTCGTTGGCCTGACGCATGCGCCGTTCGCCTTCATGCGAGAAAGGCATCGTCGCGAAGGCGAGCACCGTGGCGCCCGTCTCGGCGGCCAAACCGGCGACCGTCGCGGCGGCGCCGCTGCCGGTACCGCCACCGAGGCCGGTCACGAGCACGACCACGGGAATTCCAGTGAAGAGCCGACGCAGCGCCGGTTCCTCCGCCTCAGTGGAAGCCAGGCCGAGGGCGGCCTCGCCGCCCGTGCCCATCCCGCGCGTCTGCGCGCGACCGAGCTGCAGGCTCGCGCCAGGGCCGCCGGCGGCCAGGGCGCGCGCATCGGTGTCCAGCAACGCGACGGAGACCTCGGCCGGGAGCTGGACCGAAAGGCGGGTGACCATGGCGCAGCCCGCGCCGCCGAGGCCGACGAGAAGGATGGAGGCGGGCGTGGCCATCTTAGAAGCGGAAGAGCGCCTTGAGCTGGGCGAGGAAGCCGCGCGGACGGGCGACCGCCGGCGGGGCGTCGGCCAAGGCCGCGGTCATGAGGCCGACGACGCCCGCATACTCGGGCTTGCGCAGGGATTCGTTCTCGAAGTCAGGCACGCCGACGCGGGCCGAGACGCCGGTCACGAGCTGGACCGCTTCGGCGGCGTCGGCGAGATTGGCCGAACCACCGGTGAGGATCACGCCCGAGGGGATCATGTTCTGATCCAGGCGCACGGCGTGGCCCGGGAAGATCTGTTCGAGGCGACGCAGCACGTCCTTACGGACGAACTCGATCGTCTCTTGGTAACGCAGCGAAAGCACCTGGGTGATCGTACCGCGGTTGAACTGCTGGTCGCCCACGCCCTTGTCGCCGTCCTTCCAGATGGTCTGGTTGACGTCGGTCTCGCGGTGGAGCGCCGAACCGAAGCGCTGCTTGAGGTCTTCGGCCGTCTCGCGGCTGATGCGCAGCGCGACGCTGAGGTCGTTGGTCAGGTGCTCACCGCCCACGGGGATCGAGCCCGCGCAGAGGATGTGCTCCTTGTAGTAAAGGATCCAGTCGGTCGTGCCGGCGCCCATGTCGATGACGAGCACCCCGCCCTGCTTGTCGGCGTCGCTCGCCGTCGCGCAGGCGGCGGCGTGGCTGGCGAGGATGAAGTCGCGGACGCGGATGCTCAGGCCGTTGACCATGCCCACGCGCATGCGCATGTTGCCCTCCTCCATCGTCACGCGCCAGAAGTTCACCTCGAGGCGCTTGCCGGTCATCCCGACGGCGTTGCCGACCGGGCGGTTGTCCAGCATGGTCGGCTGGCGCATGTAGAGCAGCGTGCTGCGGCCCGCCGGCGGCTCGAGGCGCTTGGCCGAGGCGATGGCGTCCGCGACGTCCTTGGCGGTGACCTTGCCGTCGTGCGCGGGCACGGCGATGAAGCCCTTCACACGCTCGCCTTCGGCGGCGGGACCGGACAACGAGAGATAGACCTGTTCGACCGCGCGGCCGGAACCGCGTTCGATGTCATTGACGACCTCATGCACGCATTGGGTGAGCTTCTCGAGGTCGGTGACGGTGCCTTTCACGACGCCGTCGGTGCGGCGTTCGCTGAAGCTGAGCATGCGGGCCTTGCCGTCGATGACCTGTCCGAGGAGGCTGGCGGTCTTGTGCGTGCCGATGTCGATGACGGCGATGAGGGATGGAAGGGGCTTAGGGGTCATCGGAGAGGGGTGGTGACAGGAGTGGTGACGGGAGTGGTGACGGGGACGAGACGAGGTTCGGGAATCGGCGAAGCGGCGTTGGTCCGGTTTTGGATGGACATCTTGAGCACGTAGGCCGACGCGGTCGTGCCGGGCCGGCGCAGGAGTTCGTCGACGTTGATGCGCCCGAGCAGGATGAGCTCATTACGCCAGTTGGCGGTGGAGAAGACGATCTCGACCAGGGCCGGCCGGTCCATCGGCTGCGTCCCGGGGCGGACGGTCACGCGGAGGTTCGAGCCGGGCGAATCTTCCTGCGCGCCGAAACAGTCGCGGAGCGAGACGGCCGACCACTGCTTGAAGAGGTGCGGGTAGGTCGTGCGCACGGTCAGCAGGAAGGGCGCGGCGATCTCGATGCCTTCGATGAGCAGGCCGTCGTCGGCGCCGGTCGAGCGGAAATGCTGGATCTCGGGCAGGTTGCGGACCGCCTGCTCGGGATAGCCGACGCCGGCGAAAGTCCGCCCGTCGGCGGCCACGAGGCGCACCTGCATCGACGTGCCCTTCTCGGGCAGGCTCACGATCTTCGCGACCGCGAGCCGCTCGCGCAGGTTGATCTCCAAAGTGCCGTCGCCGCGTCGGCGCACGTCGGCCGCGACGACCTGGTTATCGGCCTCGAGGTCTGCCTTGATGGCACGGACATCGCGCGCGAAACCTTCGGGGCCCGCGGCGATGACCTTCTTCACGAAGGCTTCGGACAGGAAGCCGTCCGTCTGGAAGCGCACCTTGGCGGCGGGAGCGGCGGCCGCGGATTCGTCGACGGCCCACCAGATCAGCGCGCCGAGCACGAAGAGGAAGAACGCCGCGGCGACGGTCGGCAGCTTGGAGCGCACGACGCGCTTGCGGCCGAGCTCGCCGGCGGGCACGCGCTGGACGTCCTGCGGCACGAGGGCGCGCCAGTCACGGTCGGCCTGGCCGCGGAAAGCGTCGCGGCGGCGGCCGAACAAAGAATCGAAGAGGCCCATGGTCAGCGTTGGTCGGTGCGGGTGGCGCGCGCGAGGGCCGGAGCGGCCATGCGGCGCACGAGCGCGGGAAAATCGAGCCCGACGCAGGAAGCGCTCTTGGGCATCAGGCTGGTGGCGGTCATGCCGGGCATCGTGTTGATCTCGAGGAAATAGAAGCGGCCGTCCGGCTCAAGGAAGACATCCGCGCGGGCGAAGTCCCGGCAGCCGCAGGCGGCGAAGAGGCGCGCGGCGGCCTCGCCGATGGCGACGGTGAGCTCGGCGGGGATCGGCGCGGGGAAAAGGTATTCCGAGGCGCCCTTGGAATACTTGGTCTGATAATCGTAGACGCCGGTGAGCGGGACGATCTCGACGAGGCCCATGGGGCGGCCGTCAAGCAGACCGATCGACATCTCGCGGCCGCGGAGGCGGCGCTCGGCCATCCACTGCCCGGAAGCGGGAATCTCCGCCAGGGCCTTGGCCACGGCGGCCTCCCCTTCCAACATATAGAGACCGACGCTGCTGCCCTGGTCGGACGGCTTGATGACGAGGTGTTCGCCCAAGGCGGCGATGAGCGCGGCGGCCGTCGGCTTAGCGGCGCCGGCGAAGGCGACTTCGGGAATCGCGGGGACGTCGGCGGTGCGCATGGCGCGCTTGGTCGCGACTTTGTCCATGCAGAGCCGGTTGGCGGCCGAACCGCAGCCGGCGAACGCGACGCCGCGGGCTTCCATTTCAGCCTGGGCGCGGCCGTCTTCGCCCCAACCACCGTGCAAGACCGGGAAGACGACGTGCCGGGCGGCGTCGAGCCACTCGGGCAAGGCGTCGGCGGCGAGTTCGACAAGCCGGGCGCCGGGCAGGACTTCGGACACGGCCTTGCCGGAACGCAGCGAGACCTCGCGTTCGGAGGAAAGACCGCCGCAGAGGACGATGATCTCGCGGGCGTCGCTCATAGGAGTTCCTTCCATTCGCGGCCGAGCGCGACGATCTCCGGCTGGAGCTCGACGCCCTGACGGGCCTTCACTTCGGCGCGGACCGTGCGCATGAGCGCGAGGAAGTCGGCGGCCTTGGCCTCGCCGGCGTTGACGAGGAAGTTGGCGTGGGTCGGTGAGACCGAGACGGGGCCGACGGCGCGTCCCTTGAGCCCGCTGAGGTCGATGAGCCGGCCGGCCTTGTCGCCTTCGGGATTCCGGAACACACAGCCGGCGCTCGCTTCGCGAGGCTGCGAGGCACGGCGACGAGCGGCCATTTCGTCCATACGTCCGCGGATGGCGGCGGAGTCTTCGGCCGAAGCCGAGCGGAGGACGGCGGAAAGGACGACCGCCCCGTGCAGCTGCGGGCAATCGCGGTAAAGGGCGTCGAAACAATCGCGGCGCGCGGCGCGCACGCGTCCCTGCGGGGTGAGCCACTCGATGGATTCGACGACGTCGAAGATCCAGCCGCCCATCGCGCCGGCGTTCATGCGCAAGGAGCCGCCGACGGTCCCGGGGATGCCTTCGAGGAATTCGAAACCGGCGCGGCCTTCGCGCGCGGCCACGCCGCACAGTTCCTTCAGGCGGGTGCCGCCGCCGACGCGGAAGCGGCCTTCACCAAGGTCGGTCACGGCGCCCCAGCGGGCGGCGTCGAGATGCAGGATGAGTCCGTCGTAACCTTCGTCGGGCACGAGGAGATTGGAACCGCGGCCGAGGACGAACCAACGGAGGTCGAGCTCCGCCGCCGCGCGCAGGAGCGTGACAAGGTCGTCGACCGACGCGGGTTCGGCATACCAGCGGGCCGCGCCACCAAGTCCGAGCGTGGTGCGACGGGCGAGCGGTTCGTTGGCGCGAAGGACGCAGTCCTTGGAAAGACGGCCGGCGACGAGATCCGGGAGATCCGCGGAAAGGACGCCCTCGCCACGGCGGCGCAGCACCTTCGCGTAGGCCTCGGCGTCGCGCTCGATGTCGCCCGCGCCCACGAAGGCCACCACCGTGTCGGCCCCCTCGGCGAGCGTGTCGAGCAAGGCCGGCAACGCGCGACGGTCCTCGATGAGGCGGTGCGCGGAACCGGCGACGATCGCATCGGAACCGCCGCCTTCGACGGCGGCTTCGCCGGCGGAATAGACCGGGAGCACGAGCGCCTGGTCGGCCACGGCGAGCGCGTCGCGGAACTCGCGCGCATACTGGCGCGTGCGGGTATGGCGATGCGGCTGGAAGACGACGAGCAGGCGGCCGGTATGCGTCTCGCGTACCCACTGGAGTAGCGCGGCGATCTCCGTCGGATGATGCGCGTAGTCGGCGAGCACGCGCAGGCCGGTGCGTTCGAAGAGGACGTCCTGCCGGCGACGGATACCGCGCCAGCGCGCCAGCGGTTCGGCGACGAGGCCGCCGGTGATGAAGTGCGTGACCGCGAGCGCCAGCGCGGCGTTGGAGCGGTTGAAGGTTCCGGCGACGGGGAGATTGAACTGGCCCGAGGGGAAACGTCCGCCGAGCGCGACGACCGACGAGGAATGCCCGCCCTGCACGAGCCGGCAGGAATAGTCACCGTCTTCGCCCACGCGGATGACCGGCACCTTGAGGCCTTCGACCAGGCGCTCGAGGCGCGCATTGCCGACCGGGATCACCACGGCGGAACGGGTGCGTTCGAAGAGCGCGCGGAAGACGGCCTCGAGCGCGGCTTCGTCGCGGTAATAGTCGGGATGGTCCCAGTCGAGGTTCACCGCCACGGTGACGTCAGGCGAGAACGCGCCGATCGTGCCGTCGCTCTCGTCGACTTCCGCGACGACCCAGGGCGAAGTCGCCGAAGCGCGCGCGGGCGGGAAAGCCGGGTCGCGGAAAAGGCCGCCGAGGACGTACCCGAAATCGGCGCCGGCGCTGGCGAGCGCGGCGACGAGCAGGCCGCAGGTGGTGGTCTTGCCATGGCTGCCGCAGACGGCGACGAACCGGCGTTCGGCGACCGCTTCGGCGAGCAGCTCGCCGCGGCGCAAGGTGCGCACGCCGTGGCCTTCGGCGAGCGTGAGGGCGGGATGGCCGGGCTTGACCGCGCTGGAGCGGCCCACGACGGAAGGATGGCGGCCGGCGGCCCAAGGATCGCGCAGGAGCGGCACTTCTCCGTTGGCAAGCTGGAGCTCCATCGGACTGCCGGTCGCGTCGTCCCAACCGGAGACGTCCCAGCCGTCACCTTTGAGATAGAGCGCGAGCGGACCGACGCCCATGCCGCACGCCCCGAGCATCCAGGCGGAACGGCTCATGCGGTGGCGCCGCCGGCGAGGGCGACGGTCTCCGTGGCGAGGGCGTCCCAACGGTTGGCCGCGTCGGCCAGCGCGAGCGCGTCGCGCATGACGGAGAGCGCGGCGTTGTCATGGAGGCGGTCGAAGACGACGACGGCGAGACGGTTCAGCTCCGCCTCCGGCAGGAGGATCGCGGCGCCGGTCCGCTCGCTCTCGCGGGCGTTGGCGGTCTGATGGTCGTCGGCGGCGGAAGGCAGCGGGATGAGGACCGCGGGCGTCCGGCAGGTCGCGAGCTCGGCGAGCGTGCCGGCGCCGGCGCGCGCGACGGCGAGGTCGGCGGCGGAATAGGCCGCGGCCATCTGGTGGCAGAACGGCAGGAACTTCACCACCGACTGCGGCGAACGTACCTCGTCCTCGCGGCCGCCGGGACCGGTGAGGCAGAGCACGTGCACGCCGCGCACGGCGAACTCCTCGAGATTATCTTCGACCCAGCGGTTGAGGCGGGTCGCGCCCTGGCTTCCGCCGACGACGAGCACGAGCCGGCCCGAAGGAGGGAGACCGAGCGCGCGGCGCGCGGCCTCGCGGGCCTCCGGACGGATCTCCGCGCGCACGGGATAGCCGGAATCATGCTGCCGCTCCGCCGCGACGCCCGGCAGGCGCACGCCCGTGGGCAGATGGACCGAAGTCGCGAAACGCGCGATGAGCCGCACGGCTTTTCCGGGACGGCGGTTCGCCTCATGCACCAGCACCGGCACGCCGGCGAGCCGGCACGCGAGCGCGGGACCGAGGCTCATGAAGCCGCCGAAGCAGACGAGGACCGACGGACGGAACTCCCGGAGCAACCGCCACGAAGACCAGACGGCGCCGAGGAGCGCGGGGAAGAAAAGCAGACGGCCGAGCAGGCCCGGACCGAAGCCGCGGCCCTTGCCCGGTACGAAGCTCAGGCGAGGGTAATGCGCGGTCATGCGCGCGTCGACGGCCTTGCGGCTGACGATCAGCCGGCATTCATGTCCGTCCTCGGTGAGCCGCTGGGCGAGGGCGATGCCGGGCGCGAGATGGCCGCCGGTACCGCCGCAGGCGAGCAGCACGCGGCTCATGCGCGCGCCTCCTTCGGCACGAAGGCCGGTTGGGCCGAGGCGCGGACGCAGTTGAGGATGAGGCCCACCATGCAGGCCATGATCACGAGATTGGTGCCGCCGTAGCTGATGAACGGCAGCGAGATGCCCTTGGTCGGCAGCAGCCCGGTCACGACACCCATGTTGATGAGCGCCTGGAAGACGAGGAAGAGCGTGGCGCCGAGGCAGACGTTGAAACGGTAGAGGTCGGCGGTGTGGCGCATCGCGCGGTAGGCGCACCAGAAGATGCCGAGGTACGCCAGCGCCACGAGCGTGGTGGCGACGAGGCCGTATTCCTCGCCGATGACCGAGAAGACGAAGTCGGTGTGGGCTTCCGGCAGGTAGGCGCGTCCCTGCAGTCCGTTCGCGGCGCCCTTCCCGGTCAGGCCGCCGACGCCGAAGGCCACCATGCCTTCGAAAAGCTGGTAGGCCTCGTCGCCGCGTTTCTCCCACGGCTCGAGGAACGAGGTGAAACGACGCAGGCGATTGGGCCAGTTGAGGATGAGGATCGTGAAGCCGCCGAGGCCGAGCAGGAACGAGGGGATCACGTAGGCCCAGCGGACGCCGGAGACGAGCATCATGGTGCCGCCGACGGCGCAGCAGAGGAGGATCGTGCCGAGGTCGGGACCGAGCGCGATGAAGCCGGCGATCAGCAGCAGGATGCCGAGGGGCTTCGCGAAGCCTTCGCGGAAGTCGATCCACCCGCGCGGGGTGAAGAGATACGGCGAGCGGGAGCTGAACTGATAGAGCGCGAACTTGTTCGGCAGCGTGTGCCTCTGCATGCGCGCGAGGAAGTCGGCGAGGACGATGACCAAGGCGAGCTTGCCGAGGTCGGACGCCTGCAGGCGGAAGACGCCGAAGTCGATCCAGCGCCAGGAGCCGTTGACGGAGACGCCGATGCCGGGCACGCGCGCGAGGAACATCAGGCCGCACGCGATCCACAGGATGCGCACGCGCCAGGCGCGGGCCTTGTCGAGGTCGAGCCGGTAGAAGGCGAACCCGGCGAGGAAGGCGATCGGGACGTAAGCCAGCTGGCGGTAGAAGGCGGCGGTGCGATTGCTCGCCGAGAGCGAGATGCCCGCGCTGTATTGCACCATCAGGCCGAACAACGCCAAGGTCACCGCGAGCACGAAGATGCCGAGGGCATACCCACCCAGGGCGCCCGGCTCCTCCTGCTTGACCTTGATGACCATGGCGTGATGCGGCGCGACGGCTTACTTCTTGTCCGGGGCGGCGGCCGGAGCGGCGGCCGGAGCGGGCGCGCTACCGGTGAGCGGCACGAGCTTGAGCGGGGCGAAGCTCGGGGCGGGCGCCGGCGCGGCCTTCGGAGCGGCGGCCTTAGGGGCGGCGGCCTTCGGAGCAGCGGACGAAGCGG
>Ga0255120_1000187_pt1 | contig 19440 bp, 8 predicted proteins | sample Law_Colum_RepA_8_2_FD_188582 | JGI IMG/M metagenome (GOLD analysis project Ga0255120, IMG submission 188582) | Freshwater microbial communities from St. Lawrence River, New York, United States - Law_Colum_RepA_8h | ecosystem: Environmental > Aquatic > Freshwater > River | place: USA: New York...
GTATATATGTTTGATTTTTATGATGGTAATTTATTTGAGATAAGTTTAAAAAAATCAATGCAAGGTGTATCTAATAGGCTTAATATCTGAATATCCAGCTTGGCCATGAAACCAATTGCCAGCTTTTCCTGTGAGCCATAAATAATAATCTGAATCCAGATTATTTTCCAGGCCTACGAATTTATTTTTGGCATTCATCGGTAACTCATTCTCTCTTAGGCATTTGAAAATAGCTGTCCCTTCATCTAGTTCATCAAACATGGCCACATACAAAGAATGAGCACCAGCAAATTTTGCACCCGCAACTTGTTTCCATAAAAAATCACCTCCATTTCTTGGAATGTAATTATAAATGGCGGTATTATTTTTTAAATTCCCCCAACTAAATCCGGGAAAAATGATAGGAACATAATCAACTTTATTGTCTTTACACCATTGAATATCTTTCGGTAATGAATTCAGGGCTACTTTTTCATAATTATTTTGATTATACCTTCCAACAGCCCAAGGCATTATTATATCGCATTTTTTAATTACCGCATGCAAGCTAGTATCATTTTCTGTATCCTTCGTTAAAGTTCTCCAATAGTATGGAACGCCCAACATGATTGAAACTTTTTTAGTAGGTCCTTTAATTTTTTCAATTAAATTGTTTACATCCGCAATTGTGTATTTTCTACCAACCTTAAAACCAACACCCCATAATGCCAATAATGGTTTTTTATTATGTCTCAAATAATTTGGATTTATGGTATTACTAAAAAGCGAAAATAAGCGCTGCAATTCCTCCCAATCTTGTTGAATATAACCTAAATCTTTACTAGTACAACCACTTAAATCATACATAACACAAATAGCCTTATTGTATTTATTCGCAGCGTTTAATGCATTTTGTAGCACTTTATTAAAATGTGCTTTCCCTTTAGGATTTGATTGTTTTACTTCATTTACAAATCTTTGCATAAAAACCCCATCAATGCCATATTCTTTCATCCATTTAAAATGGAGATCAACCGTTTCTTCATCTATAGGGCTAAATAGTTTTGCATTGTCACCATTGACAAAAGAAAAAGGAGTATTATACTGTTTTGAGTATTCCTTCATATCTGGCCAAAGATCAACAGAGGTACAGCCAGGGGCAAAACCACCGCAACTTTTCTTTTCATAGTGTCGCCAACCTCTTTCAGCACCGTCACCTTCTGCAGTAAACCAACCTTGGTAACCTGCCATTACAAGGTTTCTGTACGATTTATAATTACACCCACTTTCATCATATATAACTTCTTTAACAAATAAAGTTTTATTATCATTAATATTTTTAGAATAACCAATAACAACTAAAAAAAAAGTAACAACAATAATTATTTGTAAGCTTTTCATAGAAATAAATATGGAAGACTTTTGAATTACTGAATAGCTCTATTTTTTATGCTAGGGCTTCTTAAACTGTTGTTTTGTAATATTCAAATACAAGTCGCCATACGAAACCGAAGACTCCAATTGCATATCCTCATCCCATTTATTCCAAGAATCTATTAGTATCAAACGCGTTGTTTTGCTAGCGTTCATTTTAGCTACATTACACAATTGTTTATACATTTTTCCTCCATCTGTCCTGGGATAGTTTGGTGAAACTGCAGTTGGTTGTAAAATTTTCCAGTCATAAGCCGGTGTAATATTTGGAACGTAATCAATGCCTCCCATATTTGAAGCAAAATACTCTTTAGAATATTTCCAGTTCTGATCGATTGTTTGAGGAAGTAACCACCATCTGTCCCAATCTGTCAATTGTGAACTATAACTCTGATGGTAAATAGCATCTACGCAACCTTGAAATCTGAAAGGATATCTTGCAGGTGGTGACCATCTTTCTTGCATTCCTACAATATACAATTCTATACCCAATGCGCTTAACCTACTTCTTAAAGTGGTATAGATTTTAATATTATCATTAGAAAACAATAAATGTGCATTCATTATATATAAAAGTGCCTTACCGTTTACTTTAATATAATTTGCATTTTTCATTTGTGGCACCATTTTAATGATGTCTTGAAAAAATTGCTCCAATTTTACTCCGTTATTTTCTAGAGGATCAGTAGTTGAAATTGCAAAAGTTGTATTTAAAAAATTATATGCTAAAGCAAATTTTAAATTATCTGTATTTACATCTAAGAAAGATTTAACGGTAGATGAATCTGTCCTGAAATTTATCAAGTCTCTACTTACAGATCTTACAGGAAAAAGGAAATAATCAATTCCTCCACGCTTGGCTTGTTGAATGTGATTGGTCATCACAACTGAAGGAACTACCCCATTAACCATACTATACTTTCCAACAGTGGGTACTTGAACAGTGGAAGTATTAAATGTAGTAAAATTATAATAAAATGCACCAACAGTATAATCTGTGGTAACAGGTATTTCGTTTATTGTGTAGTTTAATATATTATCCGCTACCGAAGGTGCATCCCCCTTTTTTGTACAAGAAGAAAAAATACTAAGTGCCGCTATTATAAATAATAAAATATCTATTTTTCTCATAACTATGGTTTATAAGTTTTAGTAACATTTACAGTAAACCCGGATGCCAATCCAGCTGCCCTGACTGATTCTATAGTAGTCCCATACCATTTATTCATACCAGATAGATCATAATAAACGCTCATGGCATTAAAATCAGGCACTTTATACGGCATTGCAAACTTTAAATTATTATAAGGGTTAGTCGTTTCTTCAGTGTAGTTTGGAATACCTAATTGTTTTAGCGCACCATCATATCCAACTGGATTTAGCGTACTAACTGAAGAAGGATAAAATCCACGACCTGGAATATCTTGAAATAGTAATGATGCATAACTAGGATTAGTATGGGGGGATAAATTTAGCACCCTAGTTTGTCGTTGTAAGCACCAGCCATCAAAAGGCTGATCGGGGAAATAATTCAACCATAACTGGTGATATATTTTATTGATATCACCTGCAGGTATATTAGCATTTACCAAATGAAGATAATTCCACAAACCACTACCTGTAGTACCAAATTTTACTCCATTTCCAGCTTTATAAGTATCCCTTAATGAAGAAGGAATTCCCCAAAAAGCAAAATTGGCATCAATACCTGAGGTATAATAATTTTCTGCTGTTTGATTACCACCAAGATTCTGGATTCTTGCTTGCGCCTTTAAAAACTGTGCTTCCGCAAAACTTAGTACAATGAGTGGTCTACTAGGATTATTAAGAATACTAGATGAAAACATTGAATATGCACTAACACCGTTTATCCCCCCATTATTTGCTGCAGCCAATTGTGGATCTACTCCACCTGTAAGCTGAGGCGTCCAACCAGGTAAAAGTATCTTTGATTTTACAATTCCGTAGTGTGGAATGGGATAATTGATTACGTATAAAGAATCTCTAGTTGGATTTAAAACTGTATCAGTAACCCGAAATCTACTTGTAAGCCTTACAGAATCGAAATAATAGTTTATTCTAGGATCCTTATAAGATCTCAAATACATAAACATTATATCCGACATCCTTGGAAAAAAGCTTGTAAAATTCGCCCTGATATAAGTTTTATAATAGGGGTTTTCATTACCTATTACATTTTCATAAGCCACTTTTGCTGTTTCATTTTCTGATCCAATTAAAGCAGCTTCTTTGCTCATTACATCTCTGATTTCTGCATCAGCTAAGGCACCGAGGTTTCTTCTAGTTCTTAATGCAATTTTTAATCGAAGTGTGTTTGCAAATTTTACCCAATTTTGTAATTGTGTGCCTGAAGTTCCATATACAACATCATAGGCCAACTTATCTTTTGTGCTATTTACATTAATTGTTGTACTGGCTGTTTTTAATATCCCCAATATTTTAATGTAAGCCGAATCTTCTGACTCAAACTTTATTTCAGTGAGATAATTAGCGTTATTTGCTTCCGTCAAGGGGATTGATCCAAAATATCCCGTTAAGATTGAATATACATAAGCTTTCCAAATTCTTGCAATTTGAACCCTGTTTTTATAAAGCGTATCTTTGCCAAATTGAGTTTCAATTTGATTTATATTTTGTAAAATATTTACATAAAAGTTTTGCCAAACTCCTTGATCTCCGTTGGCATATCTTCCAACTGCCGATCCAAAATTGGCAATTTCCCACATATTTACATTAATACCATTATTAATTCCGGTTGATCCAACCCAATCTCCAGTTCTTTTAACAGAAACGGCAAGTAAAGCCTCAGGAGTAGCATTGATAAATTGTGTGGGGTCTGTATTTAATTCTTCGAATTTTTTTGTACAAGATGACAAGTTAATTGTAACAAGCAGCACAAAAATTAAATATATTACCTTATTCATCTTTTTTGTTTTAATAATTAATTAGAAACTTAATTTAATAGAAGCTCCAAATGTTGCATATGGAAAGGATCCACCGGATTCAACCCCCATAGTTGCATTTCCTGCACCTGTTACTGACTCAGGGTCAATACCTAATGGAGTTTTTTGGTAAATTTGCCAAATATTTCTGCCTGTCAAAGCCACATAAGCACCTTTGACAAAACTCTTTTTACCAAAAATGTTTTTATTGAAGGTATACCCCAAAATTATTTCACTAATTCTAATAGAAGTAGCATCAAAAGTATTTCCGGGCACATTACTTATAACGTTATCACTGGCATATGTAGTTGGATTCATCCAACCCAAAAATTTATTACCAACCAATGGATTTCCTTTTGCATCAGTTAACAAAACACCTCCTGGCCCTGTTCGGGGTATATAAGCATTTGGATACACTGCTCCTTTAACACGGTTTGAATCTAAATAACGAGTTATATTAGAACCAACCGTTTGACCTATATTTCTTCTTTCGTTATCATTTTCTCCTAAAATAAAATTACTTAAGAAAAATGCATCTCTTCCCACAAGAGAAGTTAATGTGTTTCCTTGAAATACTGCTCTGCCATATGACTCAGAAAATATAACACCCCCCATTTTAACCGTAGCTGTAACCTGAAGATTAAACCCTTTATATGAAATTGAGTTTGAGATTCCCCCAATCCAATCTGGACGTGGACTACCCGTTATTTGATTTGGGTTAACAATATCTCTACCGGTTGCAGAAGCAACAAGCGTAGTATCCCCAATCATATACGGTACACTTCCAAGATGGACACCAAAAGGTTGACCTACCATTGCATTAACCGAGAATGTTGTTAACCTACTTCCCAATATGATTCTACTTACATTCGGCAAAATAGAAACTACTTCATTTAAGTTTTTAGAAAAATTCAATCCCGCTTTCCAAGTAAAATTTTTCTTTTTTATAATTGTAGCATTTGCTGTTAGCTCAAACCCTTTATTTTGAATTTCTCCTGCATTAACTATTCTGTTATTATAACCGGTTTCCGAAGGTGTTTGTATATTAACAATTTGATTGATAGTGCTATTGTTGTAATAAGTTGCACTAAAGTCAATTGCATTTTTAAATAGCGCTAGTTCTAAACCAATTTCTTTTGAAATTTGTTGCTCAGGTTTTAAATCAGGATTTTTTAATTGATTGGTGTAGGATAATAATGGACTTCCTAAAAACAAGCCTAATGTATTATAGGTATTAATTAATTGGTAGGGACTTGTGCTGTTACCAACTCTTGCATAGTTAACCCTTAACTTACCTGATGATATAATATTTTTGTTGTTTATAAACTGCGAAAAGTTTACGTTGGCACCGATTCCCGGATAAAAGAAAGTATTGTTGCTCAAAGGCAAGGTAGATGACCATTCTTGTCTTCCAGAAACATCTAAATATAAAAACTCTTTATATCCGATGGTTGCTTTTACATATGCAGACTGTTGCCTTGATCTTGTTAATGATTCTGATGCAGTAGGCACTGAATTAGCATTACCAATACTCGGCATATTCTGAACTAGTAAAGCACTTATTGATGCAGCCCTAGCTATTATGTTTACATCATTTATACTAAATCCTGCTAAAGTTTCTACATTAAAGTCGTTACCTAATTTTTTTGTATATAATGCTAATAACTCATAAAACATGTTGTTTTGTCGAGACAATAAATTAGAATAGCTGCCCAATGGAACCAATCTTCCTCCAAGCTCTTTATGCACATAATTATCTACTGTTGACATGTCCGCCACTACCTGTCCTCTCAATTTTAAACCTGTTGTAATATTTGCAGTAGCTACAATTGCACCATTAATTGCGCTACGGGTATCTTCATTAGAATTCGCATTAATAGACCAATATGGGTTTTCCGTATTATTTACTTGATTAGTAATAGGAGAATTACCAAATTCGTCTCTAAATGGTAGAAATGCATCTAGTCTGGTACTTCGTGCCATATAAACATAAGCAGCTAAAGGGTTTCCTGGATCCAAATTTTTAAGCATTCTGTTTTTTGTGTTCCAATTGGTATAATTTACCCTTGTTTCCACCTTAAAAATTTTACCTAAATTTCTGGTAGCTGAAATAGAAAGGTTGTGTTTCTTAATAAGGTTAACATTTTGAACAACATCATTTCCATTTGTAAAACCGTACGATAACCTAAATGCAGAGTTAGCATCTGACTTACTAATAGAAAGATTTGATGAACTAGTAAAACCCGTTTGATATAGATCACTCACATTATTAGATTGTGGAACATATCCTTCTGGTATCGGCACTCCACTAAAAGAATTATAAGGCTGACCCAACATAGGTGCACCCCAGCTTTGGTTAAAACTTCCCATATTAACCCCTCCGTTATTCCTATTGATAGTATTACCATTATTCTGAGCTAATCGCATCCCAGATCCCTCTCCATACACGTTTTGGTAATCCGGAAACGCAGTAACCTTATACCCTTGGACACTTTGATTAAAATCAATACCCAGGGTTCCGTCTCCACCAGTTTTGCCTTTTTTCAACGTTATCAAAATAGCCCCATTTGCTGCTTTTGCACCATATAATGCTGCACCATTAGGTCCTTTCAACACTGTGATGGATTCTATATCGTCAGGATTGATATTAGAAATTGGATTACCATAGTCAAGATTGCCATTTGTTCCAATCGGATTGTCAACGGGAACTCCATCAATTACCATTAACGGCTGATTATTGCCTGAAAATGAATTGTCTCCACGTAAAGTAAGCCTGACACTAGACCCAGGTTGTCCTGTACCTGTTACTTGCAATCCAGCTACTTTACCAGTTAATCCATTTAAAAAATTCAAGTCCCTTGCTTCGGTTAATGTTGTAGGATCTACTGTTTGTGATGCATAAGTTACAGATTTTTGTTTTCGAGTAATACCTAATGCAGCTACAACAACTACTTCATTTAATTCCGCTGGATTAATTTTGAGCGCTATGTTAATTACTGGACGATTTTTTACTATAACTTCCTGATTTTCATACCCTACAAAAGAAAAAACAAGTACACCCTTGTCAAAATCCAATAAATTAATTTGAAAAATACCCTTTGCATTTGATAAAACTTTATTGCTGGGATTAGACTTTACAAAAATTGAAACCCCTTCCATTGGAATCCCTTGTGCATCAGTTATAGTTCCTCTTACTGGTTTGGTTTGTGCATTGGTAAATGTAGATGTGCCCAGTATAAGGAGAATAAACAATAATTTTTTCATACGGCAATCAGTTTTATGAGTATAGAACGAAATTATAGCTAGCGACTTAATAAATGGATTAATAAACTTATTAATATCTAAATTAATGGTGAATTGTTTTAATTATTATATTCATTTTGTGCTTTTTAGGTGTTTTTGCTATTCTTTAAGTATGATTTTTATTGAGTCTTCTTGAACACCCCATTTTTTGTTGGGTATCGGTCCCATTTCTAATTCAAGATGACCTCCGGACATTAATTGCTCATGTGTAAACCAAGTGCTTTTTAATACCATTCCGTTCAATTTCGAACTTTGTATGTACTTATTTACAACTGAGCAATTATTAGCTGTGAGTTTAAATTGTTTTTTGTTGGGCAAGTCGATGGTTACTTTACTGAACAATGGACTCCCAATTGTATAAACTGGCAAACCTGGCGTTACAGGATAAAAACCCAAAGAAGAAAAAACAACAAAAGCCGACATCCCACCTCCATCTTCATCACCTGGTATTCCGTAAATATTATCTTTAAACCAAGCATCTAAAAGAAATCTGATTCGTTTTTGTGTTTTCCAGGGAGATTTTGTGAAATTATACAGATATGGAATATGAAAACTTGGTTCATTGCCCATTGAATACTGACCTACTAATCCAGTAGCATCAGGAAACTTACTCCAAAATTCATATTTTGAACGGCCAAGCCCTTCACGAAATAATTGATCAAGTTTTTCTTCAAAAGAATCGTTGCCGCCCATTAATTTTATCAACCCAGGAATATCATGTTGTACCTGCCACAAATAAGTATATGCATTATTTTCGTCATAGTATTCCCGACCACCCATTCCTCCATCAAATTTTGGGTCTATATTAACCCAATTACCTTTATTATCTTTTGGAAGAAAAAATTGCTTTTCACTATTCCATAAATTTTTATAATTATATCCTCTTGATTGAAAGATATCTGCATCATTTTTATTTAGATCTTTACCTAATTGCCCCAATGCCCAATCATCGTAACTGTTTCCTAGCGTAACTGCAACAGCTTGTCTTTTCTCGAAGTTGTGTACCTCAGATACAGTTTCTTTTTCATCCTTTGCTAATGAAGGGAAATACCCTTTTTGATGATAAAAATCGTCAAGTACTGTTTTTTCACCATTTCGCCATGGTAACATAGTAGCTTCCGTTGCATTTTTTCGCATACCTTGATATGCTTTTTCAATATCGAAATTTTTCAATCCCTTTCTGTAAGCATCTAAAAAAGTAATGGAAGAATGAAACCCATTCATACAAGCATGATCGCCATATAACAAAGGAAATGTTGGCATCCAGCCACTTTGCTCATACATGCGTACATAAGAGTGTAGCATATCTTCTTCCATCGAAGGATTTAAAATGGTACGCAAGGGGTGATGTGCAAGGTAAGTATCCCAAGCCCAATCGTCTACATAAAAGGGGCGAGTATCTTTATGAATTTTTTTATCAAACCCGCTATAATAAGATGCGTCCTCTGTAATATCAACCATACGCTCATAACTTCGGTATAAAGCCGTATAAAAAGATCGTTTCTGCGCTTCTGTACCACCCTCCACTTTTATTTGCGACATTACAGAACTCCAAGCCATTTTACCTGCATCCATTACAGATTGAAAACTACTTCTACTAATTTCCTTTTCGTAATTTCTTTTTGCTTGATCTACACTTATATAACTAATTGCATATTTAAATTCTACTTCTCTGGTTGATTCCGGAAAGCAGATATACGCTTTTACACTTTCCCCATCAACGATTCTTTCTTGCAACAGCTTATTTTTTATAAGAACCCCAGGAGTTCCGGCAACACTAAAAACTCCATACATAAATACTTTAATGTCTTCATGGTATGTCTCCATTCCTGAAATTTCAGTGGCCGATATAAAATTAAAAGATGATTTTCCGCCATTATATACCCCCAATAGTATTGCCTTGCTTTTTACATTAGGAAATGAAAATCGATAAAACCCAGTTTTTTTACCTGCTGTAAACTCTACTTTAACCTCATCATCCACTAAATAGGTGGAATAATACCATGGCCTATTAATTTCAAGCGCATGGTCAAAGGTCATTTTAGCCATCCAGCTTTTATCTGTTAATGCTCCAATTGAAGGCTTTAAAGAAAAAACCTGACCCTGCCGATGAGAAACAATTGTAAATGGGAAAGTAGAAATCTGGTCGTCTAAAAAATCCTTTCTTTGTGGTGTAAACCTAATTAGTTGATTGGGTAATTGTACAGTTGGCCTAGTTGGCTCCAATAATTGACCTACATTTCCGATGGTAGGGTCTATATAGTCTAGGCCTGAAACTGGCAATTTAGTATTTTGTGCAATACATATGTTGCTCAAACAAATAGACAACAATACGTTGAGTACACTATTTACGACTTTCGAGTGTGTGTGATAAGAAAAGGACTTTCTAATTAAAATAGTAGCGGGTAAATATTTAATACGGACAATCATTAGTTAGAGATTTTACTCTAAGTAACGTTTGCAAGATTAATAGCAGAACTAATTAATCAACTAATGAACAAATTAATGCTACTTTTTTTAGGACTTTCTGTGAAAATTGTAAAATAGGATTCAGATTATTACCCGATTATTTCCGCATAGGTTCTTACATAATCCTGTCCGTAATTCTTAGTATATTCCTTGGTGAAATTCAAATAGGTCTCTTTAGCCAAACCATGTCTTCCAAGTATAATCATGGAACGGCATTTTAGCTCCAGTGCTTCTTCATTCATTTGATCAAATTGAAAAATACAATTCGCTAATTTTAGTATAAAATCCGGTTCTGATTGCAAACTGGCTTTTAATGTATAGGAAAGGATGGTATTAATAACAAAGTCACTCACTGCTGCCTTACTGTCATCCAACCAGTTGTATTGTGCCTCTCTTAAAAAAGCACCTTTGTTGATTATGGCCAGCAATTCGATTATATAATTTTTATCTATAGAGGTTGGTTTTTCATTGGCCAGCTTAAAAAATTGCTGGTAGTCCAGTTTAATAGAGTTGTTTAAAATTTCAAATCTCCATTTTCCTGTTTCTTTGGAAATACTAGTGGAACCTGCCTTTTCGAGTATTGATTTCAGTTTTGCAATATTCACTGAAAAATTATTTCTGGCATCTTTTATTGGTTTATCAACCCATATTGTTTCATATAGTTTATCCGAAGAAACGCCTTTGCCATCTCTAAAAGTGAACATAAGTATCATTAGAAATATCTCCTTAAGAAGCGGGGTAAACTGCCGGGTGATATCGTTTCCTTCCTTATCAATTACTTCAAAATGACCAAAAAGAAAAATAGCAGATGATACCTTTACATTCTCGTACAAACCATGACTTGATAAGGTGTCTTCAACAGCCAATGATTGAAAAGAAGGTTTAGATTGTATAATAGGCAGTGTTGTATCAATAACAGGTGGCTGATTTTGTTTTCGCCTTTTCTGAATAAGAAAAATAATTATTATCATCAAGACGGACGTGAACAGGAATGCAAAGAACCAATAGATCGATTTGACACTGGCATTAACTGGTTGAGTTATAATTAGCTTGTTGGGTGGAAAGTCAATTGTAAATATCTTTATGCTAGTTAATTTATTCTTATCACTTAATAAAGTTACTCCAACTAATTTTTTACTTGAGGGGCAATAATATAAATCAGCAAAAGATTCGATATCATGGAAAGAATATGGAATACTGTCGCCCAAAAACTCATACTCAGGTGAACTCAGGGAACCCCTTATCAACTGCAGATGGGAATTAAACCTGTCAATAGGAAATATTAATCCATAAAATTGATTGGCTTTATCGTCAATAATGAGACTATTGGCAAAACAAAATTCTTTTTCGGGCTGTTTGAAATTATAAATCTGATTGAACTTACGGTCGCTAACACTATAAGTCATTAATTCAAAATTATATTTAGGCCTTACTCTCTGATCTCCCGTTTTACTTCCATAGCCTCCAATAATATAAGCAGTATCGTTGGCAGCATTAGTTCCCAGAGCCGAAAGATAGCGGGGCATGAAAAAAGCACCTTGGGTTGGTAAAACCTCCCATATTCTATCCCGAAAACTATATCGTTGAACAAAATTTTTGTAATGAAGCATGCCATAACCACCAATAATATAAAGAGCGCTATCAACATCTGAAATAAACTTATTAGCATGCCAAAACTCTGTAAGTTTTGGTTTTGCTGAGAAATTTAACTTCCAGGAATTGTCTACGGCATCATAGGCTGATACGGTTTTTTCGTCTATATATAAATTATACAACGTATTAAATCTGTCATCAAAAATTGATTGATTACCTGCAGGTAAAGTCTGCCGACTTTTTGAAAGTTTAGCGCCTGATAGTTGATTTGTTTTAAAAGAAAATTGATACAATGTATCAACTGAAATAATAAACAATATTTCATTTTTTTTATCAAATGCAACGCTGGGGGTAGCGGTGGTTTGAAATGTTTGAAGATGTTTCCAATGAAGATGTTGGGGCGCAACCCAAAGGGGGTTTTTTATATCTGCAACTTCATTTTGAACTATATCCAATGCCTTGCTACCGCTAGTCTCTGACAAAGGAAAAAAATATTTTCTTTTTTTATTTTGTGAAATATCAATATCCTTAAGATACATAGGAGGAACATCAATTGTTTTATATAGTGGCAGGTTGCTAATTCCAAAAAAAACTTTACAACAGGTAGCATTGGTAAAGTTTAGTTTGCTTTTGGTTACTAAACGATTGTTCAAGAAAAAACTTACTTCCTTCAGAATTTTATCAAACCGAATTTCACAATGATTCCATTTACCAAACAGACTGGAAGAATCAATTTTAAAAGAATAAGAAAAAGATTCTCCGATAACAAAATTAAAATTTCCAAATTTATCGACAGATACAATATCTATGTTCTGGTTATCGGTAGTTATTACCCTTAATATATAACCAAAATAGGCATTAAGGCCAGGTACAAATTTAAGATCAAAAGATATTTGAGTGTCTTCGTTTAAAAATAGGGATTCTTCAGGTATTAAATTCAGAGAAGTCCGTTTTTCAGGTATTGCTTCATGACTGGAAAATTGCAATCCATAAGACTGGCTGTATAATTCACCGGAAAACAAAAGCAAGCCTGCTATTAAATAAATAAACTTCTTCATAGACAACCTATTTAGCATTTATTTTATGCCTTACAAGAATAGGGCCGTCGGTTCGCAATCGTGTGGTCCAAATAATAAAAAAAATGGTTTCAGTCAATTTAAGCACTTTTAAATGATGGCAATACCCCTACAAATTACTACAAACAGCCTACTATTTTAGCATTCCCCTTATCAAAATCATACATATTTAAGGTTTAGTGGAGAAAACGCACATATTGACCATGCTATAGCGATGCAAACTGATTACCTTAAGTTGTTTTATCCAAAACAATTCATTAAAACCTCACGCAAAACCTCACGCAAAACCTCACGCAGAAACAACAAAGGACCCACGATTTAACGTAAGTCCTTGATTTTCATGTAGCGAGAACGAGATTTGAACTCGTGACCTCAGGGTTATGAAGATTTTTTGAGAAAATTAAGGTGTTGATTTGTAATGGGTTATGTTTTGACAAAACCGAAATCAACCGATTTGAGTCGAATTTAGGTGGTGTTTTCCTCACACAGTGTTGTGTCGGAAAAAATAATTAAAAAGCCCTAACGGCCCGAATTCTTTGTGGATTATATTTTTCATAGGAGCGTATCAATAGATCTGTAAAAGTGATTCTAGTAGCATTAGGATTGCTACCATCGGTTGAAGTCCAAAAGAAATTATTTAACAGCGTGTTATAGGGAGCAGAAAAACTGCTCTTATTAACAACCATTTTCAACATTTCATACGTGCTTGGCAAAAACCAATCGGTATAACCACCGCCATTATGAGCTCTAGCTAAATAGGCTGCGTAATTGCCAGTTCCTTGAGAAGCAATAATAATATCAGTATTCGTCAACCCAGTTCCAATTGCAGTAGCATTAGCCCCAGTATAAATATCTTTATTTGCAGCGTTAGTATTATGCCAAGTATACGAGTCATTGCCTAAAGGATCTATGTTATACTCAGATGCTATTAATCCATGAACTTGGTTTTGATCATAACCAAGGTCTCCAGCTTCTAAAGTATAATAGAGGATACCTCCTAAGTAGCGACTACCAAGTGGCACTAATAGTAAAGGGACCTGAGTTCCATAGCTCGTTCCGTTAATATTTGTTGCATATGATCTTACATAATAGGTTTGTCCAGCTGTTAATCCAGATAACGTAAAGTCTGATATTCCCAATCCAGGATATCCTGTTACTTTATTGTCATTAGTTGTTGGAGTGAAGGTTGTACTCCAACATAAACCTACAGCAGTTAAAGCTGCCCCACCATTTGAAGTAACATTAATTTTACCATATGCTGTAGTATTAGTGATGTTTGCAAATGGATAAGTGGCGGCTAATGTTGGAACAGTTGTTAAGGTATTGAAGCTTATTTGAGCACCATACCCAGTCCCTGAACTACTAGTCGCATATGATCTAACATAATAAGTAGTTCCAGGATTTAATCCTGTAATATTACTTGTAAAATCACCTAAAATAGTAGGATTTGATTCTGAAGTTTTTGTAGCTAACACAATAGTTGGATTTTGAGTAGTACTCCATACAACACCTTTAGCAGTGATTACATATCCTTCATTTGAAGTTACACTTCCACCACTAGTAGCTGAATTATACGAAATAGAACTTGCATCAGTAGTTTGAGCTAAAATCGGTGGATAATAATTATACCCTCTTAATGGTGCAAAATTTATTTGCGCTAGCCCGTCAAAAGCAAAAGAGAAAAAAAATAATATATATAGAAATGATTTCAACATTTATTTTTTATTAATTTGACATATCGCCAATAGTAATAGCAGTATTGGTGGCAAGATAAATAATAGTAACAATGGAATTAACTCCGGCCGTTTTTGTAAATGAATTTTTATTTTTAACTGTAGTCGAGGATCCAGTTAATGTAATTACTCCCGATCCAGATTGTATAATCATACAATTAAACCCAGCGGTTAACACAGGAAGTGCAAGTGTGATAGCGCCGTTATTCGTGAAATTAATTATTTTACCATTGTCACTTGCTAATAATGTGTAATTAGTTGTTTGTGTATTTATATTTACTGAAAATCCCGCAATTGTTGGGTTAGATGTATTACTACCAGAAATTGCATTATTAAATGTTTTAGCTCCAGCAACTGTTTGAACACTAGTTAAATCAACGAAATTTTTTGTCGTAGATCCTGTCCCACCATTTGCTATTTCAACAGCCGTTCCACTCCACACACCACTAGTGATAGTTCCAACCGTATTTAAATTTGATAAGGAAGTTAATGTTGTATTACTTGTTGCAGTTATATTTCCTGCCGTTGTTGCATTACCAGTAAGATTCCCTGTTACATTACCTGTTACATTTCCTGTCAATGCTGCAGTTATTGTTCCTGCAGAAAAACTACCAGTCCCATCTCTTCTTACGATTGCACTATTTGTATTGTTATTTGTCGCTGCTGTAACTAATGCATTGTTTGAACTTATAGTAGAAGAATTTACACCACCTACAGTATTTACTGTTGGCAAACTTGCTATTCCACCTAAATCACCTGCTAATTGCACAATACCTTTTGCTGATACTGATGCGTCAGTAGGCGCAGATGCAGTTGTCCAGGTTAAAGTTCCACTACCTGTAGATGTTAATACTTGATTAGCGGATCCTATTGCAGTTAATCCAGTTCCTCCATGTGCTACATCTACCGCTGTTCCGCTCCATACACCACTAGTGATGGTTCCAACACTCGTTAAACTAGAACCTGTTAATGTTGCGTTTAATGAAGTACCAGTTAATGTTCCAGCATCTGCAATTATACTTGCAGTACTTGCAGTTGTTAATCTTCCTTTTGCATCTACTGTAAATGTTGGGATTAATGTTGATGATCCATAACTATTTGCACTTACTCCACTATTAGCTAAAGTAGATGCAAATGTTCCAGTACCAGTTCCTGTTACATCTCCGGTTAATGTTATTGTTTGATCACCCGTATTTGTTCCTGATGTATTAGATAGCACACCTGACTGCGCATCGGTTACATAATTTTTATTCGTACTTATTGCAATATCTGCTGTAGTGGCAGCCGATCCTGCTGTTACTAACCCTTTTGCATCATAGGTTAGTTTCGTGTTGGTGGCTCCTGTTATGGAAGCATTGGGTACAATATAACTAGTTCCTGCTGTTAATGGTGCTTGTACATTGGCACCTATTTCTAATCCTAAATTTGTTCTTGCCGCACTTGCTGTTGTAGCACCCGTTCCTCCCTTTTCAACTGCTACCGCTGTTCCGCTCCATACACCACTAGTGATGGTTCCAACAGTTTCAATATCTGTACCAATTAATTTAGAAGACTCAATTGTTGAAATTGAGATAATATCCCCGACCACCTCACCATTACCAGGACTTATTATAATTCCCGACCCAGCTGTTAAAATATTTTGCTTATTATTTAAATTACTATTTAAACTTATAATATCAGCTGTGTTACTGGTTATACTATTTGTATTACCAGTAATTCTTGTATCAAAATTTGAAATAGTAGAAGAATATACACCGCCTATAGTATTCACAGTTGGTGAACTTGCTGTTCCACCTAAATCACCTGCTAATTGAATAATACCTTGTGCTGATGTTGATGCACCAGTAGGCGCAGATGTTGTTGTCCAGGCTAATGTTCCACTTCCTGTAGTACTTAAAACTTGTCCATTTGTTCCATGAGTATTAGGATAAGTAACCGCACCCGCAGTTATTGTACCACTGGTTTTCACATTGGTAACATTTCCATTTCCTAACTGAATGCTATTACTTGCAGCTACTATTGCACCATTACCGATGGCAGTAGCATTGGTTAATCCATCAACAGAAACATCTGCACCAACCCCAATTGCTGTGTTATAATTTCCTGTGGCGTTGTACGACAGTGCACGAACACCAATTGCTGTATTATAATTTCCTGTGGTGTTGACTGAAAGTGCACCATTCCCACTTGCTGTGTTATTAGCTCCTGTGTTTAATCTAAGTGCAGCATTTCCAATTGCTGTGTTATAAGTACCTGTGATGTTCCAAGACAGTGCAGCATTTCCAATTGCTATGTTATAATTACCTGTGGTGTTTTGATAAAGTGCACGATATCCAAGTGCTGTGTTATCAGTTCCTGAGGTATTGTATGACAGTGCGCCATTCCCAATTGCTGTGTTATATCTTCCAAAGGTGTTGTTAAGAAGTGCATAATATCCAATTGCTGTGTTTTCAGTTCCTGAGGTGTTGTTAAACAATGCATAATATCCAATTGCTGTGCTTGAGCCTACGGCTCCTCCGCCTCTCCCTACTGTTAATTGATTTACTTTTAAGTCATATGCACCTAAATTAACAGCTCCTGTTGCTCCTGTGTAAGGAATACTTGAACTATTTGCCCATGATGGTACCCCACTAGTTAATGTTAATAATTGACCATCGGAACCTTTTCCTAATCTAGTCCCATTTCCACTCGTTCCACCATAAATAATATCTCCTGATGTTGTCATTGGCGAAAGTGCATCAAAACCTGCTGATTTAGTTGTTGCTCCAGTTCCTCCATGTGCTGCATCTATCGTTGTTCCACTCCATACACCACTAGTAATAGTTCCAACCGTATTTAAATTTGATAAAGAAGTTAATGTTGTATTACTTGTTGCAGTTATATTTCCTGCTGTTGTTGCATTACCAGTAAGATTTCCTGTTATTGTTCCTGCAGAAAAATTACCAGATTCATCTCTTTTTACTATTGCACTATTTGTGTTGTTATTTGTCGCTGCTGTAACTAATGCATTGTTTGAACTTATAGTAGAAGAATTTACACCGCCTATAGTATTCACAGTTGGTGAACTTGGTGTTCCGCCTAAATCACCTGCTAATTGAATAATACCTTTTACTGATGTTGATGCATCAGTAGGCACTGATGCAGTTGTCCAGGTTAAAGTTCCACTACCTGTAGATGTTAATACTTGATTAGCGGATCCTATTGCAGATAATCCAGTTCCTCCATGTGCCACATCTATTGTTGTTGCGCTCCATACGCCACTAGTAATAGTGCCTACACTTGTTAAACTTGAACCTGTTACTGTTGCATTTAAAGTTGTACCTGATAAAGTTCCAGCATCAACATTAGTTGTTGCACCAAATGATAAAGCTACCCAGTCTGCATTAGCTAATGTAGCCGCATTTAATTTATAAATAACACCATCGGCTTGCACAAATACCAACATACCATATTTTCTTCTTAAAGCTGGGATTGCATCTCTTAGTGCTATCGTTGGCATACTCATATACCCTCCCTTACTTAAACTATCTATATGAGTTGGGTACTCTGCAATACCATTGGTGGTAATATTACCAATTAATTTTATTTGAGCATTTGCTAAAAAATAGAATAATTGAAATACAATTATCAATAAAATTATTTTTCTTGAATTCATTTTTATTAATTTATTATGATATTACTTACATCAACTGTAAACCTATTATTTGATATATAAATATTATATGATTGCGTATATCCACTAGCGTTAGTTACATCTCGAGTAGTTTTAGTAAATGTATCAAAGCTGTCAAACCCTCCTACAGAAATAGAACTTAGTACTCCTAATGATGCCGGGTAAGCATAAAAAATATATTTTGATCCCGAAATAGGAATAGTAAAACTAGACTTAGCCTTACCAGAATTTTCATTGGTACCAGCTCTTAAAGTAGCATCATCGATTGCATTAGAAACACTACTGCCCCAATATTTATATGCGAAAGGAGAAATAGTTAAACTACTACTTTTACTACCCGCCGGAATTTGCCCAGTAGCATCTGGGGTGCCTAAATTATTATTGAGTATTGTAGTACCAGCCCCATAAGTAACCGTCACAGAATAACTAATGCTAGTCGAAAGTACTCCATGATTGTTAGTACTTACTCCTGTTCCTAAAGACACGCTATTTTTATAATAGGTTGTACCAGTGGCAGATCCTCCATTATTTTGAGTAAACGTATTGGATAATGTTACATTTATATTTGTTCCAATTTCATAAGAGCCGCTTTGAGTTGAACTAATTGAAACGGTTGGTGCAGTATAAGTTGGAGCAACAGTTTCTTGTACTAGGTCTAATAAAAATTGATCTAATGTTTTACCTGCCGTTGGAATAGTTGCGCCATTTGCATATTTCCCCAAAGATTTAGAACCAGATAATTTTATAGTTACATCATTTGTAAATTTAGCAGCAGTCGCTGTTGTCCATGTTAAGGTTCCTGTATTCGTGGAAGTTAATATTTGTCCATCAGTTCCCGTTGCAGTTAATCCCGTTCCTCCTTTCGCAATTGCTACTGCAGTTCCACTCCAGGTTCCAGTTGTTATAGTTCCTACTCCTGTTAAACTAGATAATGATGTTAATGTCGTATTACTAGTGGCTGTTATATTCCCCGCTGATGTTGCAGTTGCTGCTAGTGTTGCTGTTGCAGCATTGCCTGTTATATTTCCAATTACTTTTGATCCACTCACTGTATTAATCTTCTCATCTGTTACTGCACCATCAGCAAGTTTAATTGTAGTAATTCCACCATCTGCAACGCCTCCTCCTGAGTTATTTGCAGCTACATAATCTTTTACTGCCTTTTGTGTCGGAAATAAAATATCACTTGGAGTTGTTCCACCTAAATCAACAGCTGT
>Ga0255120_1000203_pt1 | contig 18608 bp, 18 predicted proteins | sample Law_Colum_RepA_8_2_FD_188582 | JGI IMG/M metagenome (GOLD analysis project Ga0255120, IMG submission 188582) | Freshwater microbial communities from St. Lawrence River, New York, United States - Law_Colum_RepA_8h | ecosystem: Environmental > Aquatic > Freshwater > River | place: USA: New York...
GAGACTACAATTTGGCCCATAGACCCCTTTTGGGTCCCGTCAGAGGCGAGGGGGTGGGTCCCACCTAGAATTGCGATGGAGTACTTTTGGCGATTTTTCTGTCTGTCTGTCGCGGCCCTGTGTCTGCAAAAGTAGCCATAAAAAGACTCACGAGTTCATGGTCGCTGGCTTTGGGGTTAACAAGGAATTTCATGCAAGGGCCGCTTCGCTAACTTAACGAGGTAAAAATATCAAAGGATTTGACTAGACGGGGATTCGAGCTCTGAGGCGCCAATCCGGCGGGGCTTCGGCTTTCACTACGCTACTGACTCTTCAGGCCGCGCGAAAGGTACTCTATCAACGTTAGGGCCTAATTATCTTTGTCACATTTCCATCATCAGGTTGTCATAGTGAGGGCGTTTAATCGAGGCTTTCAAGGAGCCCGCTATGTCCCACCCTGATCTTGACCTCATCTGTAACACCTCTGATAACGTTCATTTTCAAGATGTCCTCGCGCAATCCCTCCAGAGCCCGGCTCGGCGGGGCCTGTTGCGCGGCGGTCTGGGGCTCGCTGGAATGGCCGTGCTGCCAGGGTGCGCAACCCTCGACTACGGATCTGCGGCAATCCCTAAGGCGCTCGGCTTTCCTGCAGTCCAAAAAAGCTTACTCGATAATGTGATTCTTCCGCCCGGCTATCAGTACAGTGTCTTACATGCTACGGGCGATGCAATTGATGCAACGCTTGCCGCTTACACCAACCGAGGCGCTGAGTTAGATGACTGGTCTCGCCGTATTGGGGACCATCATGATGGTATGGATATTTTCTACATTGATGCCAACGGCCGCTACACCGAGAAGGAGACCGGAAGGGCGGTTCTGTGCGTGAATCATGAGAGCTCAGCAGATGCGCACTTTATGCATCCGAATGGTCAGACGTCGAACAATATCAGCGGAAAGAAGTTCACTCAGTTTGGTGACTGGGATCTCGGTGTTAGACCAGAGCTTGAGGTGTTGAAGGAGATTAATCAACACGGAATTTCTATTGTTGAGATTGTAAAGACACCCGAGGGCTGGCGGATTGAAAGGAACTCACCGTTGAACCGTCGCGTTACTGCCCAAACGCCGATGCGAATTAGTGGTCCACGGGCGCAAATCGATCAGATTCGTAGCTTTATGGTGACCCGCTGGGATACTGCCGGGTCTATGGCACGAGGTACTTTGAATAATTGCGGGCATGGAAAGACCCCGTGGGGAACATATCTTGGCTGCGAAGAGAACTGGGCGTTTTACTTTCAGGTAGCAGGTTCTGGTTCCGAGTTGCCCGCCAAGGAAATTGCCGCGAGACGCCGCTATGGGGTTGCCTCAGCAGCGCCTGCATCAAATGTTTCAAAAGCAATCAGTCAGGGCTGGCACACTGTGTCGACCACAGACGATCGCTTTGCACGTTGGAATCTAGCGGCTTTAGGAAATAATGCCGAGAAGGATTTTCGTAACGAAGCCAACACTTTTGGGTATAACGTTGAAATTGACCCATTAGCGCCCAACGCAACGCCCGCCAAGCGAATCGCAATGGGTCGCTTTGCCCACGAAGCCGCTGTCTGCAGTCTTCCAAAGACCGGCGAGCCCCTCGCGTTTTACATGGGGTGCGATGCTCGAAATGAGTATATTTATAAATTCGTAACCACGGCGGTCTGGGATCCCCGGGATATCGGTGGCGGCATCGCCGCTGGCGACAAGTATCTCAGCGAAGGAAAGCTCTATGCTGCTCGCTTTGACTCAACTGGCCGGGGTGAGTGGCTTGAACTTACGATTACTGACTCAAGACTCGCTAATTACAGCGCATACAAGTTTGCAAATCAGGCGGATGTGCTCGTAAATATTCGGCATGCTGCAGATGCTGTTGGCGCGACCAAAATGGACCGCCCAGAGTGGGGTGCCCTGAATTATCGCAACGGTGAGGTCTACTTTGCGCTTACCAACAATAGCGCGGCGAATCGAACACCGTCAAAGGTAGACCCCGCAAATCCGCGTGCCTATATGGATCCAGATGGAACCAAAGGCGCAGGAAACCCAAATGGTCACATTATTCGTTTTAGAGAGGCTGATCAGAAAGCAACCGCGAAAGCTTTCGCTTGGGATATTTTTCTATTTGGTGCTGAAGAGGATTCGGGTGATGCGAATTTATCCGGTCTATCATCAAAGAATGCATTTTCTTCACCAGACGGGCTGTGGTTCAGCAAAGCAACTGGAATTTGCTGGATTCAAACGGATGATGGTGCCTTTACGGATGAGACAAACTGCATGATGCTCGCCGCCATTCCTGGTCAGGTTGGTGACGGTGGAAAAGTCACCGTCAAAAATAAGATGGTCGTCAATGGGGTAGAGCAAACGGGCACACAAGAAACTTTTCTGGGAGCCGCCTTGGGTGATGCAAAACTTCGGCGTTTCTTGGTAGCTCCGCTTGGGGCAGAGGTAACCGGTATTACGGAAACGGCCGATGGTCGAACGCTCTTCGTGAATATTCAGCACCCGGGCGAGCTGTCTAAGCCTCTGGCCGCATCGGCCCCACCGCAGAGTGCTTGGCCCGGTAACCAGGGTTATGGTAACCCCGGTCGGCCAAGGTCTGCCACCATCGTGATCACCCGCAAGGATGGCGGAGTTATCGGGCTCTAACGGAACGAGTTCGGCTGCCCCATGCAGGTATTAACATGGCCACGCCGGAGTGCGTGGCCATTTTTTCAGTCAAGCCTCTCCTCCAATATGAAAAGTTTACTCTTCCTGATTGCATGGAGCGTGACAGTCACCGCGCATGCCGTAGACACCTCTAGCGTTTTGGATCCAGAGACCTTCCCAACGCACCCTATGTATCGGGCACGGGAAGCGATTAAGTCTGAACAGTTTGACAAGGCGGTTGAGTTGCTTAAACAAGCCGAACAAAAACATTCGGCCGACTGGAATAACCTGATGGGTTTTAGTCTGCGCAAAAAATCACCACCCGACCTGACCAATGCCGAGGTTTTCTACAAAGCCGCCCTTGCCTTGGATCCCCTGCATCGTGGTGCGCTAGAGTACTACGGCGAGTTGCTGTTGATCAGAAACGATCTGACTGGTGCAGAAGCGCTTCTGAACCGACTAGGCAAGGCTTGCCCGATGGATTGCGAAGAGTACCGTGACCTGAAGGCCGGCATCGCGTCATTTAAGTTACGGAATTAATGAGGAGGGGCAAAGAGGGGTATCGCTCTGGATCAGGGCTTAAACCTAGAGAGACTAGAGACCGATAAAGTGCCGAATGGCTTCACAAACCGTTTTGCTATAGGCAACCGGGTGGCCGCTGTCTGGACACTCATGAATGCGGGTCAGCGGATGAATCTCAAACATTCGCTTTACCACTGAATCGTTAACGATCTCAGAGTCCATTCCTCGTAGTACGAGAATCGGTGTAGTCACTGCAGCAAAGCGATCACTAAAGTCGACACCGGATAAGCGGTTCTCGTGCGGTAAGTCAAGGTGAGCCGGTTGTCGAACTGCGCGCAGCAACTGTGGATCTACATCGAGCTGCTTAGCAAGATCAGGGCCCCGAAGGGTATTCATACTCGATGACTTCGCAGTACTAATGGTTGTCATTAGCGCGAATACGCCGCTCCACGGCAATAAGGGCCCGATATCGTTTAGGATTACACTCCCCAACATTTTAGGCTTGCCGCTTGCCAACATAACCGCAAGCAAGCCGCCCATGCTCGTCCCCACAAGATGAATCCGAGCTGATTTTGATGCCGTTGCTGAATCACTATCGCCCTGTGCGGTGAATGCCAAGCTACTCATAACGCCCATCGCATACGTATAAAAAAGCCACAAGTCACTCAGATAGACACTCATCTTATAGTCATGGGCTGCGGCCAGCCAATCAGAGTCGCCCCGACCGCACCAATCAAGAACTATGACTCTAGCATCGGGTGCTATAAACGAAATAAATTCGTCAAAACTCTCGTGTGTTTCGAGTAGCCCTGGAAGACATAAAAAAAGATCTGGAGAGCGTTCCTCACCGATATCTTCTCCTGCAAGCTTTCGATGTCGACCAGCATCAAAAACTGTTAACTCAAATCGTCTGCGTCTTAACTTCATTGGCAGACAATTCAAAAAGATGCTTATAAGCCAACACAATGAATCCTCTGAGGTGAAACTCTAGCCCCATTCTAACTGGTTCTATCGGTTAACACCTTTAGCATGACGGCTTCGGTTCGTTTTACAACCGTTGCCCATTGGTTCTCAAGACTAACCTGGCGGGCAGCCCTCCCCAAACGATTTCTTTGATTCGCATCCTGAGCGAGTCGTATCGATCTCTCTACGAACGAAGATTCACCCTGGGGTGGCAACAAGATGCCTGAGACATCTGAACTGATTAACTGGCGAGCTCCTGCGCAGTCAAACGCAACCACAGCAATACCGCTTGCAAGCGCCTCTAAGGTCACGTTTCCAAATGTCTCCGTCAGGCTTGGAAACAAAAAGATGTCACCGCTTGCGTAATGGGCTGCAAGCGCTTCACCGTGTTGGACACCGCAGAAAATTGCCTCTGGGCACTGAGCCACTAACTTTTCTTTTAGTGGCCCATCTCCCACGAATACGAGACGGATATCTGGGTTCTGTATTCGTGCCTGATGGAATACCTTCAAGACTAGATTTAGATTCTTCTCTGCCGCTAGTCTGCCAACTGACAGTAGCACGCAGGTTGCTGCACTCGCACCCCAAGACCTCCTGAGTGCTTCTGAGCGTCGTGCTGGATCAAACAGCTGCGTATCAATCCCCCGTGGGATAACCATTAGGCGATGAAATCCCAAGCCCGCGAGGGTCTGCTTTAACTCCGCAGTTGGAACCATCGTGCATTGTGTCGCATTATGAAACTTCTTCATGTAAGAAAAGATTGTACTTTTCATCCAACGGAAGCCATAAAAAGTACTGTAGGCGTGAAAATTAGTTCGGAAATCTGATGTCATTGGAATTCTTAGCTTCTTAGCGGCCTGTATCGCTGACCAGCCAAGAGGCCCCTCGGTCGCGATGTGAACCAGGTCGGGACGCCGAGAGGTCCAGAGCTTGACCAGGGCGCGCTTTGCGGGAAAGCCAATTTTGAGAGCGGGGTACATTGGAATCGGCATACCCCGAACCAGAAGCTCGTGAGCTGGGTCGCCTGCCGTGGCGTCATTCGATTGACGCGGGTGAACGAGAAAGACGTCATGACCAAGCCCCTGGAGCCCCTCTACAACCCGTCGCAGGGTCAGCGCTACACCGTTTACATCCGGTGGATAGGTTTCGGTAACAACGGCGATTCGCATCTGCCGATGAATCGCCGGAAATGACATCACATCAAGTTCTGCTGTCTCCATGCTCCTGATGTTAACGAAGACGAATAGCAGTTCTATGACAGTTAGACTAACTTTTTATTACAAAATTAAAAATTCTTGTATTTCATCATCGAGATGTCATCAATTTGACATGCATTCTCGGCATAGTCGGGCTGTCAGAGTCTCCGTATCCGGCCGGCTTTGATCCACTAACGAAATGGGAGAGGTAAATGTCTAAAACCCTAAGTCAATTTACAACCGCATTACGTGTACAGCGCTGGGATGATCATCGCTATTATCATCAAAGTAGGATTAACCAGGCCCTGCATCTCGTCAGCGCCCTCAGTTTCTTAGCTGCTTATATCCTGTTGTTTTTTGATCCTGTTAGTGCGGCTCTAATTGGCTGGCTACTGGCCATGACAACTCGTCAGATTGGGCATTTCTTTTTTGAATCAAAGGAATTTGATTCGATCAATAATGCATCTCATGAGCATAAAGAGGCAATTAAGGTGGGCTACAACCTCCACCGCAAGGTGATCCTGCTCTCGATCTGGGGGGCGATACCTCTTTTTGCGGTCATTTGGCCGCCCGCAGTTACATGGGCCGTTCCTGAGTCCTTTGAAGACTCAACACTTCGAATTGTCGGTATGGCGTGGTTTTTCTTAGGCGTTGCTGGGTTGCTTTTTAGGGCGCTTCAACTCGTTAAGAATGAGAATATCACTCACGCTCTTGCGTGGGTAGCCAAGATCCTTACTGATCCCTTTCACGATGTCAAGCTCTATCACCGCTCACCGATTTATCTGCTAAAGGGTGAATATATCGATCCGATGAACCATGTGAAGCACTCTTAAATCGATTGATCAGAAGCTCTTTTAGTATCTGCCTGCGAATACGCCCAGCTTCCCCGCGATGCGGGGAGCCGGCCCACCAGCCATGTTGTTGAAATTGCAATGCCGCAGCAAACAACTTATGGCTAAATTCCTCAAATTCCCGCTCGGAAAACTGCAGATTGAAAATCAGGCGGCCGGTACCAACCCAACTCATCACAATACCCTCTCGCCTCAGGTAGAACTGCAGTAGCCAATGATATCGACCTGGACGAGTAAAAATCAGCGACCAGACTGTTGGCATTCCTTCGAATCTCAAAGGCAGTTGGCGGTCTGCCAGCTGACGGTTCAGCCGCTCCCGCCGAGCAGTCCACAAAACCTCCATCTCAGCGTAGAGAGTTTCGATTTCTGGGCTCTTAATTCTATCGAGGAAGGCTTGCATTGCAGTAAGCACATAGGGGTGTGCGTTAAACGTACCGCGCGCAAAGCAGATATCCGCCGGGCGGCCTTCTTTGAACCGGCGCATCAGGCTAGACTTGCCGCAAAGCACGCCGACAGGAAAACCGCCGCCAAGGGTCTTTCCGTAAGTTACCAAATCCGCTCGAACACCGAAATACTCTTGGGCACCCCCCTTGGCGAGCCTAAAGCCCAAGAACACCTCATCAAGAATCATGACGATTCCCCGAGCGTCACAGACCGAGCGAAGAGCGGAAAGCCAGGCCGAATAGGCCTCACGGTTGAATTCAACATGACGCTGCCCATCAATAAGCATCGAGTCGGTAGGGGCGGCCTTATTAGGATGCATGGCTTGAATTGGATTGATCAAAACGCAGGCGATGTCTTTACTCGTGGCCAAATAGTCAAGCGTTCTTTGATGCATCTCCCGGAGGGTCAGAGTCTGGCGAGAGGGCGGCATAGGATTTCCGGGGCCGGGCTGTACATCGTCCCACCAGCCGTGGTAGGCCCCGCAGAATCTGACGAGGCGGCGCTTACCGGTGTGGTAGCGGGCAAGGCGAACCGCCTGCATAACCGCCTCGGTGCCGGACATATGAAAAGAGACTTCATCCATCCCCGAAATCGCCAACAGATCTTCTGTGACTCGAACGATGCTGGGGTGATAGCCACCAAGGAAGGGGCCGAGATCCTTCGCATTGTCCACTGCCTCGTTGATAGTCGACTTATAGAAATCAAGACCGAACAAATTTACTCCGTAGGAGCCGCTGACATCGAGATATCGATTGCCATCGAGGTCGACGAGCCAAGACCCGTGACTCGACTCCCATACGTTGCCAATCTGGAGTTTCTTGACGCTTGCATTTCGAAACTGAAACGGGATTCGATAGCGTCGAGTGAACTGAATATCGGAGATCCGCGGAACGATAGCGTCGGTTGCGGCGAGGGTCCTAGGGCACTTCTGCTCCAGATCGGAGACCAGTTGATTAAAAGCGCCGCTCCGACGGGTGGCTACTACCTCGTGCACGCCATCGCGATTAAGCCAAGAGCTCTCGGGGTAGACATAGTTTGGAATCAAGCCTGTGAACAGCTTGGCCATTCGGGAGTGCCCGGTCAACGAGGGATACTTTGCTCTCGAGAGCTTGAGTCTTCGGTAGCCCTTGTAGAGGCCTGTTGCCAATATTGCAGCCGAGGTAATTCCTGCCAAAATCTGTCCATCCATCCGAAAGCCCTCCTTTGCGATGTTGTATTTGTATTACGCAAACATGACGAAGTGATGACCAAATGATTTCTTTTGTAAAAACCCTAAAAACTCTTCTCCTGCTAGAGGATATGAATTTCCTTCTCACCAATCGAATTCCTCGAGCGCTTGCAACAAGGCTTATGGGTAGGTTTAGCCGGGTTGAACACCCGCTGATTGTCCGAGTATCCATTTTCCTCTGGGGGCTATTTGCGGATCTCAAACTCGAAGAGGCCCGGCAGAAGCACTTCAAAAGCGTACACGACTGCTTCGTTCGAGAGTTATTGCCTGGAGCCCGGCCGATCTGCGGTGACCCGGATATCCTCATTAGCCCATGCGATGGAATCGTTGGGGAGTTTGGCATGATTAAAGATCAACAGCTTTTTCAGGCCAAAGGTTTTCCATATTCGCTCAAGGATCTATTGCTAACCGAGAGCCTAGTGAAAACCTGGCAAAACGGCTGCTTCCTTACAATTCGCATTACCTCATCTATGTATCACCGATTTCATGCGCCCGAGGATGGGCGGCTCCAGCGAGTGCGATATATCTCCGGTGATACATGGAATGTCAATCCTATTGCATTAAAGAGAGTGGAAAGCCTATTTTGTAAGAACGAGCGCGCGATATTAGAGCTTTCGATAGGACCGAAGAGCACCCCGATTATCATGATCCCCGTGGCTGCGATCTTAGTTGCAGGTATCCGAATTCACGGGATTAATGCGACGTTGAATTGCAAGTCTCCGAATGGTCTAACTCTCGAATCTGACCGATGCTTCAATCGGGGAGACGAGATGGGCTGGTTTGAGCATGGGTCAACGATTATTATGATTACGCCACCTGAATTTGAATTCAATCCCCATCTCGCGATTGGTCAGCGCTTAAGAATTGGTGAACCAATTATGCAGCTGCCGATCGCTTCTTACTAATAATTCGATCATTGATCTCATCGACTACAGACAGTAGATTTTCAACGCTGTCGATGACCATAGTAGGTTGACACTGTTGTAACTCCTGTCGCGCATGATTCTCTTTCAGAGCACGATCCGAGTCTGTCAAGTCTTGATACTCTTCAAGCGATAATCCCATTGCATTTCCAGTAACGCTGACTCCGACCGTCCAGCAATTAAAATTAATTCCTTCCATAAGCCCTGGCACGGTATCGTCCACCTTAATCACCTCCGTCGGGTCTGAGATCCCCAAAAGGCTCGCACAGTGCGCAACCATTTGAGGGGAAGGTCTTCCCTGTTCGGTCTCTCCTGCGCAGACACACGCATCCGGGGCGTATCCTTGCTCCGCGGCCAAAGGCATGAGTACGTTGGCTAATTCCCGGGTGTAGCCAGTCGTTGCACCAATTCGAATGCCGCGAGCGCGCAACAGGGTCACCACCTCACGTACGCCCGGAATTAGTTGAGAGTATTGCCGAATACTCTCAATATTCATCGGGGTGAACGCTTTCAACATCTCGTCCACATCGACCGACGTAGGCATTCTTCCATAGGATTTGACCCACTGCGATTGAATGTGGGGAAATTGTAGTAGTTCGTCAATATGGTTCCACTTATTGACCCCCATCGGACGCCGTGCATCTTCGATAGTAATCTCGATACCATACTCGTTGAATAGATTAACAAATGCGCCCATTGGGGCGCGGCTACCAAAATCGACAGTAGTTCCAGCCCAATCAAAAATCACAGCTTTAATCACGTTATTACCTCCAGATATCAAAAGTATCTCTCGCAAGACCAAAAGCGGTGCTTGCACCTGTTCCACTTGTTACAACTGCTATACATTCGCGGGGCGAAAGACGATGAATCAACGCGTCCCCACCCCGCCATACGGGGTAGGTTCCCGCCCAGCGTTCGACAATCTCTGCCTGTCCAATATCGAGCACACTACGCGCCAAGTTAAGTATTAAGTGATCAACCTCGGCGCTTGAAAATACTGTCTCCGAGTCGCTATAGACGTGTGAATCGCCAACGATGAGGCTTCCATCGGCGCTTTGAACCGCAATAAGATGAATACCTGCCTCAAGATACTCGGGCATCTCAGACCTGATGCGGGCTTTGAGCTTCTCAGCTTCGGGCAGTTCTGCCCAGCCTGAGTACCTGGCTAGGCTGTTATCGGTCATTACTGATCCCGGAAGACGAAACCCTGGGGCTGGCCGAACCCTTAACATCTGTAGGGTACAGAGTTTAAGATCAAAGTCAGCCAACGCAGTTTTTGCGACACCACTCAGACTCCCACCACAGCAGAGAAGCACCCGATCTGCACGAATTGGCCCGGATGATGTTTGCACCCCCGGTTTACGAAATCCAAGGACTTCGGTATTCCAAAAAAACCGCACATTCCATCTCTCTTCTAACCAATGTGCAAGTTTCTCAATTGCGGTTTTTGATTCCACTCTAAGTTCTAATGGGCTGTGTAGTACTCCTAGCATGTCCTCTAACAGGAGGCTATTTGCGTCTGGGTGCTCTGCAAGAAGCTGAGGAAAATCTGGCTTCTGATATAGCTTACAGCCCTCACCCATCTCGCTTTGCATAAAGGCTCTAGCAACTTCAATCGCCTCGGGGCGTTGACACGCTATCCATGATCCTCTGTGTACTACCTCTATGCCGGCATCCGGTGCAATCGAGTTCCATATGTCTCGAGAGTAGCGTGCTCTGCGCCATGTGTCGCCTTGCGCCTGTCCCGATACGGTGATGAACCCAAAGTTCCTAATCGAGGCCCCAACACACCGTGAGTCTCTCTCGACGACGGCTACCGAGAGGCCTCTTCGGGCTGCTTCGTAGGCGTGTGCTAAGCCAATAATGCCAGCGCCTGCAATAACGACGTCATAAGGAATACTGTTAGCCAAAGTGCAACTCTCCGCTGAAGGTCTGACCTCGTGTGCTTAATAAAGCTTGAGTCATTCGATTTTGAATTGTAGGATTCGACTTATAAGGGTTCACGGTTCTGAGTCCCATACTCTCTAGCCACAATGCAAACTCCTTAGCCGAGGTAATTGAAGACCCTAAGGCCTCCGATAGGGCGCGTGCGGCTGTCTTGTCCGAAGAGAGCGCGTTGTGGTATACCACGGGAAGCCAGCGCCCCACTGCCTCGCCATGGGGGAGTCGCAGACTGAGTGTATCTTCATAAGACAGCGCGTGTGCGAGAGACGTCTGAGTAACTGACATCGCCTGGCCCGCCCGCAGCGACCCTATACTCAGTTTTTCGCGGGCCCTCAGGCTCTGTAGATTGTTCAGCACAATCGGCAGTGCATTAACAATCAAGCGAGCGGCCTCAATGGCCAGCCTTAAGGTTTCGTCATTACGGTTCTTATTCCAAATTGACTCCAGCGCATGGGAGAGTGCATCGATTGCAGCATTGCGAGTCTCGATTGGCCCGAGAGTCATAGTCAATTCAGGATCGATTAGTGCAATATCGCCAACTACAGTGGGCCCGAAAAAGGAGTGCTTTGACCCCTTCGAAAAATTCCAGAGTGTTGCTGTACTGCTTACCTCGCTCCCCGTCCCAGACGTTGTAGGGCAGAGAACAAGAGGAATTGGATTTCGACTACTTTTAACTGGTACGTCAAGCTCTTCATCTAACTCAATCCCAATCGAAGGCGAGAATCGGACAACTTTTGCAGTATCTAAAACAGTTCCTCCCCCAATAGCAAGGATAAAAGTCGTATCGCGATGAAGGCTTTGCCAGATTTGATTTCTCATTGCCGAGACATACTCAATAGAGGGCAGCGACTCATTGATGGCCACAAATCTAATCAATCTTTCTCCGAGTAAGCCCGACAGTTTTTCGATTAGCAACTGATTGTCCAGACTGTAAATTAGGACTAAGGCCCGGCGATCTAGGTAGAGGCCTTTTATCTCGTTGATCGCGCCAGTATCAATAATTATCTGCATATTCACAAGACAAATCGATTTCTCACGTAACCAATTTTCTAAGATAGGCTGAGGTGAGGTCGATTACACTTACCGAGAAAATTAGAATAATGAGCACAGCGCATGTCTGTGCGTACTCGAACGATCGGATCACCTCATACAAAATCGTCCCAATTCCTCCAGCGCCCACCATCCCCACAACTGAGGCCGAGCGTACATTAGATTCAAATCGATACAGGCAGAATGAGATCCACAGAGGAAGTACCTGCGGGATGACTCCAAAGATTACTTCGGTGAGTCTTCCCCCGCCGCACACGCGAATTCCTTCAATAGGCCTAGGATCAACAGCCTCAACTGCTTCGGAAAATAGCTTCGCGAGTGTCCCTGTAGTGTGTACAAATAAAGCCATCACTCCAGCAAAAGGCCCGAGCCCGACAGCGACGATGAAGATCAGGGCAAAGACCATCTCATTCACGGCACGTAGGGCGTCCATGAGACGTCGTGTGGGCTGATAGACCCATGCGGGAACCAAATTGGCCGAACTCAGTAATCCGAAAGGCACTGCCGCGAGCACAGCAAGGACGGTGCCCCATATCGCAATCTGAATGGTTACGATCATCTCCGTAACGTAGAGACGGTAGTCACGAAAATCTGGGGGAAAAAAGTCTTTCCCAAGCGTAACCATATTATCGGAGTATCGTATGAGATCCAAGGGACGGACCTCCGCCCCGTGCCATGCCCAGGCCAAGACCAACAAAATGACACTCCAGTTTAGATAATAGAAGAGTCCCTTTCGTTGCGCCTGGGCCCGTGTCTCCACAAGCGCCAGGGAATTCGCTGAGGGTGTAAGTTTCACACTACTTAATAGCAGCTAAGGCTTTATCAATCTCTGCGAGTTTGACGGTTTTCTCTGCAACAGACATCGCCGAGTCAGACTCGATCTTTTGCCTATCTTTGAAGAGCTCGAGCTGCCGAATTGGATTGAGCTGGGCATTAGTAGAGGCTCTGAATCCACCGTAGTTATATATATTCTTTAGTATCTGCTTTTCAGCCGGATCTGTCTTGGCATAGTTCAGAACAAAATTTCTGATTTTCTCTTTCGAGGCGGAATCGAGGTCCTTCCTCCAAACGAAGGGGTCGCTTGGGATAAGTGGGCTCTTCCAAATCACTCGAATCTGACTGGCCTGATCCGGCTTTGTTGCCTCAAGGCGACCGTAGTCTTCCGTGTTATTGGTGGCAACATCAAGTTGCTTAGCTAGCACGGCCTGTATGTTGGCACCATGGCTACCATTTCGCACGGTCTTAAAGACCTGGCGTGGATCGACTTTACGTTGGGAAAATACATAATAGGTTGGCACCAAAAAACCCGAGGTTGAATTTGGATCTCCGATCCCGAAATTAATGTTCTTACTATTGGCAAAAACATCATCTAAAGATTTGTATGGCGAATCCTTGTGGGTAATTAATAAGGCATGATATCCATAGGTTCCGTCTGCATACATGAGCTGCGCAAAGATTTCTCCGTTTGCTCGATCTACGGCCTCCATGGCTGCTTTATTACCGTACCAGGCTACTTGCACCTTATTAAAACGCATGGCCTCGATTACGCCTGCGTAATCTGATGCATAAAATGACTTAACAGTAAGACCGGTCTTTTTCTCCATATCACGAAAAAATGGCTCCCAGCGGTCGCGCTGTGCTGCGGCAGCATCAGTTGAGATAATTCCAAATGAAATCTCTTTTGCAACAGCGAAGGGGGTTGTTACGAGAAGTAGCATCGTCGCAAGAAAACGCACAAGATTTTTAGTCATCAAAACTCTCCTTTAAAGTAATAGTTAAGCAACAGTTAGAACTTCTGAATCAATAACATTAAAACCGCCCGAAGAAATGGTCAGTAGCTCCTCTGCATGGACTCCGTAGAGATTGCGTAGTACTGCCTCTGAGAGTTCAGTCGTTGGAGAGTCGAGAACTAATTCTCCCTGGCGCAGAGCAATGACACGTGAACAGAATTGCTTCGCGACCTCTGTCTGATGCAGGCTCACTAATAGAGTGATTCCAAATTGGGCCGCAAGATCGCATAAAATCTTCATTACACGCCGGGAAGATGCAGGGTCAAGAGAGGCTACTGGCTCGTCAGCCAGTATGATTCTCGAGCCTTTTGCCAGCGCCCTTGCGACAGCCACGCGCTGCTGCTGGCCCCCAGACAGGGTGGACGCGCGTTGGTCTGCTTTGTCTGCCAAGCCCACATTCTCGAGGCAATCTAAAGCAATTGCGCGAGCATCTTTGGAGAAACTACGACCGACGGCGCGCCAGATAGGGAGTGATGCGCATTGACCAACGAGTACATTTTCCAGCACAGAGAGCTGCCCTACGAGATTAAATTGCTGGAATATGACTCCTGTAGCGGCTCGGGCATGCCCGAAGGCGCTGCGGTTAGCCCGGCATCCAGCCCTAAAGAGGGGAACGCCTTCAATTAAAATCTCGCCTTGGTTTTGATCGGGCGCTTCGAGACCACAGAGAAGCCTAATAAGCGTAGATTTTCCCGATCCAGATGCACCAAGTAGCGCCACACGCTCTCCCGGCAGAATCTGAAAGGAGACGGAACGCAATGCTTGGCAGCCGGAGGACTCGGTGGTTGGCGAATCCCGGCGGAAAAAGGTTTTTGAGACGCGATGAAGGCCGATCGATGGGTAGGTCATCAATTGCACACCTCAGTAATTAATAGACGTAGATCAGAGAGCATTTCCTTTTTTGATAAGGGCACTAAGTGCCGCTGCTTGCTTTGCTCGTCCCATAGCCGCAATCGAATCGCATCCTTGCTATACGGATGAGCCTCAAAATGCCGATGCTCATGCAGGGGCATCGGGCCGCCCTGAAGCGCAAGGCTTCGAACGCTGTCTTCCGAGAGCAACTCAAGGTAACCTGGGGTCGATGCAACCAGGTATCGCTTGGCCTGTACATGCAATCGAATCGGCTCAGTCACTGAATCCGCAAACCCTACTTTGAGATAATCTGCCCCTCGCACTTCGTGACGGTCATTGATTGCCTCGAGAGTAGGGGTTTCACGCTCATTAAAGAGGTGGCCGATATCGTGTAGAAAAGCTGCTAAACAGAGTGCGGAGGAGGCGGAGCTTATACGAGCATTCTTAGCGCACAACCAGCCATGGCTCAGCTGGTCAAGAGCCTCGCCCTGATATTGAAGTGAACCGTGATTCTGATAAAGGTCGAAAACCTTTGACTCGAAATGTTTCATCCGTCTAATTAGACGCTTACACTATGAAGGTTCCATGACGCATTTATTACAAATATTTCAATCGAGTACCTGCACACCGCCTAGATTGTGTCGCGAAGACTGTGCAGGGTCATTCGGTTGTCAAGAAATTGTAATCTTTAGGCACCAACCTTCCCTATTGCAACAATTCCTTAACACTGCGGGCTAACGAATGGATTTTAGGGTTTGGATGTATTTCCTAGCAGACCATCTGTCGCCTAAGGCAGCCATGAAACTGTGGCTTGTGCCGCTCTTACTCGGCTGGTCTGTTGCTTTATCAGCATCGGAAGTAACGTTTGTTGCGCTGGGTGATTTGCCATATGGCAAGGATGACTCAGCTGGCGTTCGTTATCGTCAGTTAATCGCCACCATTAACCAATCACCCCATGAATTCTCAATCCATGTAGGTGATATAAAGTCAGGCTCGTCGGTTTGCTCTGACGAGGAATTTCTGCGTCAGCGCGAACACTTTAATCTCTATGAGAAGCCGGTGATCTATACCCCGGGGGATAATGAGTGGACGGACTGTCATCGAAAGAGTAACGGTGGCTATGATCCGTTGGAGCGTCTCGCTCGGCTTCGATCGGTGTTCTTCTCCTCGTTAAGCTCTATGGGGAAGCGTTCTATGCAGGTGGCGATCCAACCCCAAGAGCAACCTGAGTTTTCTCAATTTGTTGAGAATCGGAGATGGCAAAAGAACCTCGTTCTTTTTGTGACTGTTCATATAGTGGGCAGCAACAATAACTTTGAGAGCCGTGACCCGAAGGCTGTGGCTGAGTTCTTTGATCGAGATCGAGCAAATATTGGGTGGGTTAACGCTGCTTTTGATTTGGCAGAACGTAATAATTTAGCGGCCATTGTTATCGCTTTTCAGGCAGATGTTCTTGAGAGTGCATCCAGGTTTAGTCAGTTTCCAAGCCACTCAGGTTTTAAGGCAAGCGTAGGCGACACCATTATTCCCCGCAGTCGAAAATTTGGGCGTCCTGTCCTCCTCATTAGTGGTGACAGTCATGAATTTAAGTTTGGGCAGCCATTTACGATTCAGGGGGAATGGGTATCAAATCTCTACCAGTTGGTTGTGCCTGGAAATCAGGACGTGAGAGCAGTACAAGTCACAGTTAATGCTCTGAGTACATCGCCATTTTCTTTGTCGATGATTTCTCCCATAACTCACCAAAAAGGCCAATAGAATGCTTTTTATGCACTGCACAAATATAAACGATTTATATCGTTTAGAATGAGGCGGAATAATTTGGAGGTCCTATGAACACTGCAGTTCCCGTTGAATCAGAGCCCGCTCCGGTACTGGCAGTTCCAAAAGCAAAGAAGCCGTCTGCGAGGAAGCGGCCCGCCAAGAAACAGTCGCCAAAAAAACAGCCCAACAAGAAGCAAGTCAGTAAGGCCGTTAAATCCAAGTCTTCACGGAAGGCCGGCCAGGTGACTGCGGTAAAGCCAGCGAAGCAAAAGCTTGTTCGGGATAGTTTTACAATTCCGGAGGCGGAGTATCAGATTCTCGTCAACACCAAGAAGTTACTCACGAAGAGTGGCGTAGAAGTCAAGAAAACGGAGCTTCTTAGAGTTGGCCTGCTTTTGATTGGCAACAGTAGTTTGTCCGTGTTGAAACGCCAACTTGGCGGCCTAAGAAGACTAAAGAGCGGGCGTCCAAAAAAGAGCAAGTAGGGCTCGGGAGGGGAGAAGTGCTTTAGGAGTTATCAGGAAAGTACGCTCCAGAATCAATTAAACATAAATGTATTACTTGGCTGAGATAACGATCTTGGGCTTGTACGAGTAGAGTCAGTATCGAGCGGCCGAGGCGATTCGTGGGGTGCAACTGGCGAGCGACATCCGTTCTCGGCGAAGGGGCTTTCCCCTGGAAACTCGGGCATCGTCCATTATCACGAATCAAAGTTGTAGCCTCAGAAAGTAAAACCTTATTCTGGGAGATTGTGATGAAGAAGACACTTGTAATGACATCGTTAATGGTCTGCAGTTCGCTGGCATTTGCTCATGGCTGCCCAGGTGAAATGAAGAAAATCGATGAGCGCATGCCCTCGGCAAAGCTCTCGCCTGCTGACATGTCCAAAGCAAAGGATCTGCGCACCAAAGGTGAGCAGTTACACAAAGACGGCAAGCATGCGGAGTCGATGTCTACACTTGGCGAGGCGAAAAAACTCCTCGGCATCTAAGTGGGATTTATCTCCACAAAAGGCTCTCCTTGTGAGGGCCTTTTTTATGGACCACAGACTAATAAAAGTATTTGAGCTAGACCTCGTGAGCACGCCACAGGCGGTTGCGAGACTCTATGTCTCTCATCTCTGACCTTGCTCTTTAGATTGGTTTTATAGTCTCCCTTGTCACGAAGACAGTAAGAGTGAAGAGTTTTCTGCCTTTAAGAGTATTGAAAAATTCCTTTTATTTGTAGTAAGTTCGAGTTCAAGTTCAAGTGTGCTACCCGTTGGGGGACTAAATGTTCAGAAAAATCCTCGCAGTTGTGTCGCTGAGTTTCCTCTGTCTTGTTGCGCACGCTCAGGGCAGTCCAAAGCCCCTTGAAGAGGCAACATCAAATCGTTTTGCTCAAGAGCTCAAAGTTCAACATCTCCACGCTAAATGGCGTACGCGAATTCAATCGCTACTTGATGCCGGCAAATTACCCAAGATCGACATGGAGACCAGTTGGTCTGAGGACGCAGTAAGAGGCTATATCCCCGAAATCTTCTCTTTGTTAGACGAATTGGGAGTTGCCTTGATTGCTGCCGACGGTTATCAGCGGAAAGCAGATGGATCTGCGGGCTATCGGTGGAGCAACTATATGCTTGAGGCTGCTGAGATGTATCCGGATCGATTCATTCCGACCACGAATGGCGGCACCAGCCCAAACTGGTTAGAACAAAAAGATGGCACGGGCAGTTTTATTGAGCAATTAGAAAAACAGATTCGAGCCGGTCATTACGCCCTGATCGGAGAATTGGATTTTCGTCATTACATGTCAACCCACCAGTGCGCTGCGGGTAGTAAAAACCGGGACAACTCAATTCCTCTTACAAGCGCAAATGGGCATCGCGTATTCCGTCTCTCCCACGACACGGGCGTCCCGTTTGTTATCCATCTTGAACCCGAGGATGAGCCGCTAGCTCAACTCGAAAAGATGTTGGAACAGTATCCGAAAGCAATCGTGGTGGTTGCGCATTTCGGTCAGCTAAGGCACCCAGAGCGGCAAAAGGGCTTTACCCCCCAGAAGGTCAAATCGCTTTTCAGTCGATTCCCGAACTTAAATTGGGATCTTTCAACAGGGGGGCCGAATCGAGAGTATCGATGCGCAGGTTTGAATAACGATAGGACATTAAAAGGCGATACGGTTCTGTGGGCAGCTACTGCTTTGGGCCAGAGCGACACCGTAAGCCCTGAGTGGCGTGCGATCTTTACTGAGTTCCACGATCGCTTTGTTTTCGCTACAGACTTCGGTAGCGGACGGCCACCGTTGCGTGGGTTCTTGCGAGACAAAGTAGTTAATTTCGAGAGAATCGTGCGTGATCTCCCAAGAGAAGTTCAGCACGCTTTCGCCTACAAGAATGCATGGAGGCTTTTGACCGGTAAACCCTGGGAGTAATGACCTGAAACCCAATT
>Ga0255120_1000232_pt1 | contig 17412 bp, 9 predicted proteins | sample Law_Colum_RepA_8_2_FD_188582 | JGI IMG/M metagenome (GOLD analysis project Ga0255120, IMG submission 188582) | Freshwater microbial communities from St. Lawrence River, New York, United States - Law_Colum_RepA_8h | ecosystem: Environmental > Aquatic > Freshwater > River | place: USA: New York...
AGCTCGGGGTGGCTCGGCCACTCGCCTTGCAGGCCGAAGTCCGCCGCCGAGGCGACGAGTCCGGTGCCGAAGAGCGTCTTCCACAGGCGGTTCACGGCCACGCGGGCCGTCAAGGGGTTCTCCTTCATCACCGCCCATTGGGCGAGGCCCAGGCGGTTAGCCGGGGCGCCGGCGGGCAACGGGGGTAGGGCGGCTGGCGTGCCCGGGCCGACCTTGGTCGTCGGCTGACTGTAGTCGCCGCGATTGAGGATGAAGGTCTCGCGGGGCTTCGCCGAGATATTCATCACCATCGTCGATTGCGGCTGGGTCAGCGTGGCTAGGCGTTCCTCGGAGTTGGCGAGGTCGACCCGGACGCGGCGCAGCGCCTCGCCGTGCTTGGCCACATAGGCCCAGAGCAGGTTGGTCTGCTCGGGGGTGCGGCGGTCGTCCGCGGTCTGCACGGCGGCGATGATGTCAGGCGGCAGGTCCGTGCCGTCGTCATGGCCGGTGACGGCGAAGAGCTGTCCCTGCAGCGGCGGGCGCCCGGTGCCGAAGTAGACCTGCGTGGTGATCGCAGGCGTCTCGGCGGCGCTGATCGGCTTGGCGAAGGTCAGCGTCAGGGACTGGTCTCCCGCGGCCTTCATGTCGGGCTGCCAGGCGAGGCGCACGTTCATCGCGCGGACGTTGCCGGGCGGGTAGGCCGCGTCGACGGAGCTGGCGGTCACTCGGCTGAACTTCTGCAGCTTGTGGATGTTGACCTGGTCGCCCGGCACCTTGTCGACGGTTACGTCGACGGCCGAGACCTGGTAGACGCTCGGGGCCGGCGGCGTCGCAGGCTCCGGCTTGGCGTCCTTGGCCGCGCCCTTCTTCGGCGCAGGCTTGCCGCCTGGGGTCATCTTGGCCTGGAAGACCAGCCGCAGCGCGATGATTGGCTCCGTGGTCTTGGGGAGCTCGCCGAGCAGGTCGTAAGCCGCGCCGCCGAGGCCCTTGAAGGTATTCCCCTCGACGGTGAAGCCGCCCCCGCTGTTCGGCGTGGAGATCTTCGTCAGGTTGATCGGGTGGAGGCGGGTGCCTTGGGTCCGGTCCGCCAGCCAGGCGCGTTGCTCCTTCGCCCAGGCTACGAGCACGGCGTCATCGCGCGTCGTCAAGGTCTGGCGAAGGGCGGCGATGCGGGCCGTCAATTTACCCTCCTCATCGGTGCGCAGGACGGTCTTCTTGGAAGTGGCCGGTCCCGAGTTATTGCCGCCGTTGCCATCCAGACCAGCGTCGCCCAGCGTGTTGAAGTAAGCGAAGACCTGGTAGTAATCCTTCTGGCTGATCGGGTCGAACTTATGGTCGTGGCACTGCGCGCAGGCTAAGGTCAGGCCCAGCACGGACTCGCCCAGCGTCTTCACGCGGTCCGCGTTGTAGTTCAGCAGGTTCTCGGCGGGGATCGTGCCACCCTCGTGGGTGTTCATGTTATTCCGCTGGAAGCCCGTGGCGATCAGCTGGGCGTCCGTCGCGTTCGGGAGGAGGTCGCCGGCGAGCTGCTCGAGTAGGAAGCGGTCGTAGGGCTTGTTGTCGTTGAAAGCCTGGATCACCCAGTCGCGCCAAAGCCAGAGCTGGCGACCGCCGTCGATCGAGAACCCGTTGGTGTCGGCGTAGCGGGCGGCATCCAGCCAATCGAGCGCCATGCGTTCGCCGAAGTGCGGCGAGGCCAGCAGGCGGTCCACCTGCTTCTCATAGGCGCCGCCGGAGCGGTCCTGCAGGAAGGTCTCCAGTTCCTCCGCCGACGGCGCCAGACCGGTCAGGTCGAGCGACAGCCGGCGTAGCAAGGTGGCGCGTTCGGCCTCGGGGTTGGCTTTAAGGCCGGTGCGGTGCAGGCCTTGGTCGACGAACGCGTCGATCGGTGAGCCCTTCAGGTCTGCGGGCAGGGCGGGCCGGCGCGGAGGGAGGAAGGCCCAGTGGTCCTCATACTTGGCCCCTTGCTCGAGCCAAGCCTTCACCTTCGCCTTATCTTCGGCGGAGAGTTTCAGGTGCGACTTCGGCGGCGGCATAACGTCGTCCTCGTCGCCGCTGGTGATGCGCGCCCAGGCTTCGCTCTTTTTGAGGTCGCCCGGGACGATCGGGATGCCGGTCTTATGTTCCTTCAGGGCGTCCGCGGGCAGGTCCAGGCGCAGCTTCGCCTTGCGCGCTTTCTCGTCGGGTCCGTGGCAGGAGAAGCAGTTCTCCGAGAGGATGGGGCGGATGTCGCGGTTGTAGCGCACCTCCTCGGCCGCGAGGACGGACAAGGGAAGGGCGAGGAACGCCAGGGGTCGCAGGGCGGAGAGCATGGGGCTGAGTATGAGACAAAAGGGTGGGGGCAGGGTTTCAAAGCAAAAGCCGAGGTGGATGCCTTAGGCGGCTTCTCGCCGTATTTGAAGGGTAATGGTGGCGGACCCGGAGGGTCAGGCTGGACAGGGCGGGGGCGGAAATCACGATGCCTGCCCTTCGCCATGCGTATCGCCCGTCTTTGGTCCCTGCTCGCCACGTTGACCGTCGCCAGCCTCCCCCAGCTCGCCGCCGCCCTTATCGATCCCGCCCAAGGCGGCGTCATCGTGCTCGTCGGCGGCGGTCAGGGAGAGCGGCTGCTCCGGGATGCGACCTTCGAGGCCGAGCTCCAGCGGCGCTTCGCCGGTCGCGACCTGACGATCCGCAACCTTTGCGACGACGGCGACACCCCGGGCTACCGCGACCACTCCGGCCGCAATTCGCCCTACGCCTTCCCCGGCGCCGAGAAGTTCTACCCGCTCTCCAAGGCCAAGGACTTCTGGGGCTCAGGCCATGCCGGCTCCGGGTTCTCGCAGTCTCCCGACCAGTGGCTGACTGGTCTCAAGGCCGACGTGGTCCTCGCGTGGTTCGGCTATGCCGAGTCGTTCAAGGGCAAGGAGGGCGTCCCCGCCTTCAAGGCCGAGTTGGAAGCATGGCTCGACCACACCGCCCAGCAGAAATACAACGGCAAGGTCGCCCCGCAGGTCGTGCTGGTCACGCCCCGGGCGCTCGACGCGGCCACCGCACCGCAGGGCGCCGCCGCGGCCGCCGCCGTCAACGCGAACGTCGCCCTCTACGCCCAGGCCATCAAGGACGTGGCCGCCGCCCGCAAGCTTCCGCTCGTCGACCTGCATGCCGCCGCGTCGGCCGACGTGGCCAAGGTGCTGATCGACGGCGCCTTCGCCGCCGGCAGCTCCGCGCAGGTCGACCAGGCCGCGCTCGTCGCCGCGGTCGACGACAAGAACTGGTACTGGGAGAAACTGTACAAGGTGCCCAACGGTGTCCACGTCTTCGGTCGCCGCCACAAGCCTTTCGGCCCCGATAATTTCCCCGCCGAACTCAAGAAGCTCGACGAACTGGTGCTGATCCGCGACCGCGCCGTCTGGGCTGCCGCCAAGGGCGCCAAGCTCGACGTCGCCGCCGCTGACGCCCAGACGACCCCGCTGCCGCCGGTGAAGACCAACTATTCCGCCGGCAACTCCAAGAACGGTTCGCCCAACTACCTGCCGGGCGCCGAGGCCGTGAAGACCTTCACCGTGCCCGCCGGCTACAAGGTCGAGCTCTTCGCTTCCGAGGAAAAGTTCCCCGACCTCGCCAACCCCGTCCGCCTGACCTTCGACAACCGCGGACGGCTCTGGGTCGCCACCATGCCCAGCTACCCGCAGTGGTGCCCCGGCGACGCCAAGCCCGACGACAAGATCCTGATCCTCGAGGACACCGATGGCGACGGGAAGGCCGATAAGCAGACCATCTTCGCCCGCGGCCTGCACCTGCCGCTCTCCTTCGAGTTCGCCCCCGAGGGCGTCTACATCCCGCAGAGCAGCCACCTCGTCCTGCTGCGCGACACCGATGGCGACGGGAAGGCCGACCGCTCCGAGGTCGTGCTGTCCGGTTTCGACGACCACGACACGCACCACGCGATCAGCGCCTTCCGGGCCGACCCCTCGGGCGCCTTCTACCTGGCCGAGGGCACGTTCCTCCATAGCCATGTCGAGACCGCCTACGGCGTCGAGCGCAGCACGAACGGCGGCTTCTTCCGCTACGCCCCGCAGCGTCGGCAGCTCGAGCGCACCGCCCGCGTGAGCATCCCCAACCCCTGGGGCATCGCCTTCGATGCCTACGGCCAGGACTTCTTCGCGGACACTTCCGATCCCAACCTGCGCTGGATGTCTCCGGCCTCGCTCCGCGTTCCCTTCGGCGAGTTCGCCCCGCTTCCGCCCAACCTCGTGCCCAAGGCCCAGATGGTCCGCCCGACCGCCGGCCTCGAGTTCGTGAGCAGCCGCCACTTCCCCGATGACGTCCAGGGCGATATCCTGATCAATAATACGATCGGCTTCCTCGGGACCAAGCAGCACGCCGTCGCCGAGGAGGGCACTGGCTTCAAGCTGACCTTCCGCCAGAACCTCCTGCAGTCCAAGGACGGCAATTTCCGCCCGGTCTCGATGGAGTTCGCCCCCGATGGTTCGCTCTACCTCGCGGACTGGCATAACGCGCTCATCGGCCACATGCAGCACAGCGCCCGCGACCCGATGCGCGACCACGCCCACGGCCGCATCTACCGCATGACTTACCCGGGCCGCCCGCTGGTCACGCCGCCCCCGATCGCCGGCGCCTCCATCCGCCAGCTCTTCGCCAACCTGACCCTGCCTGAAGATCGCGCCCGCTCCCGCAGCCGCCTCGAACTCCGCAGCCACCCCGCCAAGGACGTCCTGCGCAGCTTGGACGACTACCTCGCCTCGCTCAAGCCCGGCGACCCGAACCTCGAGCGCCATCAGCTCGAAGGCCTCTGGGCCACCTGGGGCGTCGACCAACTTTCGGTGCCGCTGCTCAAAAAACTTCTGGAGGCGAAGGATCACCGCGTCCGCGCCGCCGCCGTGCGCGTGCTCCGCTACAACACCCACGTCGTCGCCGATCATGCCGCGCTCCTCAAGCGTGCGGCCGCCGACGCCCATGGACGCGTCCGCCTCGAGGCCGTCAACGCCGCCACCTGGTTCGGCAAGGAACTCTCCCTCGACGTGCTCGCGGAAGCCCGTCGTCAGCCCGAGGATGCCTGGCTCAAGCCCGTCTTCGCCGCCGCCGAAACCTACCAGAAGGGCGGCTCCGTCCAGGCGCCCGAGCCCGCCAAGGCCGTGACCACCTTGACCGGGGATGCCAAGCGCCTCTTCGAGCTCGGCGCCGAGGTCTACCGCCGCGAGGCCCACTGCATCACCTGCCACCAGGCCGACGGCCAAGGTCTGCCGGCGGCGCAGTTCCCGCCCATCGCCAAGTCCGCTTGGGTCACGGGCAGCCCCGCGCGCCTCATCCGCCTGGCCCTACACGGCCTCATGGGCCCGATCGAAGTCAATGGAGTCAAGTACCCCGGTCAGGTCCCCATGACCGCCTTCAAGGGCCTCTCCGACCAGGAACTCGCCGGTGTCCTCACCTACGTCCGCAATTCCTTCGGTAACCAAGCCGCGCCGATCACCCCGGCGCAGGTCGCCCAGGAGCGCGCGGCCACGAAGGCCCAAGAAGGTTTCCTGAATCCCGCCGAGCTCCTCAAGCAGTTCCCGCACGGCCGCTGAGCCGGCGGGGCGGTCCGCCCGTCTTACGAGCCCCAGCTCCAGCGTTCCGGCACCCAGGCATACTGGTCGCCCTTCGGGACGACCGTGCCGATGCCGGGCCACGGGAGGTGGAAACCGAAGGCGCGCGACTTGTTGGCGGCCATCCGGGTGAAGAGCTTCTGGCGGGTCTTGACCGCGGTCTCGGGGTCGTGGTCCATCGCGACCGTCCAGCCGACATTCTCGAACATGAGGAGGTGGTGGTGCACGACGTCGCTGATGTGGACGAGGGATTCGGTCCCGGAGCGGATCTCGAAGCAGGCGTGGCCGTCGGTGTGACCGGGCGCGGCGAGCACCTCCACCGCGTCATGGAAGAGTTTTTGGCCGTCCTTCGCGATGACCAGCTGGTCCTTCAGGATGTCGAAGTTGCGGCAGACCGTCTTGACCATGTTCGGCAGCGGCCGCTTGTCGCGCTTCGACTTGGAGAAGTCGGGGTTCGGGCCGCGCCAGAAATCATACTCCTCCTGTAGCAGGTAGATCTTCGCGTTGGGGAACGCCGGCTTGTCGCGGTCGACGAACCCGTCGAGGTGGTCGGAATGCGAGTGGCTGAGGAAGCCGGCGGTGACCTGTTCGCGCTTGATGCCGAGGGAGCGGAGGCCTTCCTCCATCCAGCCGAAGTTCACGTTCGGGTGGCGCTCGCCGAAGCCCGCATCGATCAGCGCGACCTCGTCGCCGATGCGCAGGCCCATGATGTTGATGTACAGGGGTAGGGCGTCGAGGCGCTCGCGATTGAAGACCATCGACTCCTTCATCTTCGGTCGGTCGGCCTCGGGCCACATGAGGTTGAGCCCTTCGCGGAAGAGCATGTGTCCGTCGCTGATGGAGAAAGCTTCGATGGCCCCGATCTTGAACTTATAGACGTAGGGGTTGGGCGGACGCTTCACGGGCGCCTTGGGCGCCTCCTGGGCGGCGAGGCGGGTGGCGCCGGCGGCCAGGCCGGCCAGCGTGAAGGCGGCGGCGCCGAGGAATTCGCGGCGGGAAGAGGGCAGGGTGGCCATGCCCGCAGGAAAGCCGTCCGCCCGACCGAGGCAAGAGCCGAGCCGACGCCTTTCCGTTTGAGTCGGCCCGGCCCCTGGGCCAAGGTGGCACATGGCTATCCAGCAGGAACTCCGGCAGAAGCTCCGCCCGTGGGATTGGTTCGTGCTGGGCGTGGCCGTGCTGTCCCTTGTGCTCGTCGTCATCGAGACTTTCGTCGTGCTGTCGCCGGCGACCTTCCAAGCCCTTATCATGGTCGATCGGGCCGCCTGCGGCATCTTCCTGGTCGATGTCGTCGTCCGCTGGCGCCGCGAGGGTTGGTCCCGCGGCTTCTGGAAGTGGGGTTGGCTCGACTTGCTGGCGAGCATCCCCTTCGACGCCGCCTTCCGCACCCTGCAGCTGGTACGCATCTACCGGATCATTCGCGTCCTTCGCGCCCTGTATAAGCTCCAGGAAGTCGCGACCGGCACCTCCCTCACCGAGAAGCTCCTCGCCTTGCCCGGGGTCGCCTTCGTCATGGTGCTTTTCTCCACCACCCTGATGCTCGAGGCCGAGCGCCATGCGCCCGACGCCACCATCAAGACCGGTGGCGACGCGCTCTGGTGGGCGCTCACCACCGTCACGACCGTGGGGTATGGCGACACCTACCCCGTCACCGGCGAAGGCCGCGTCATCGCCGCCGTCCTCATGCTCGTCGGCATCGCCCTGTTCGGTTCGATGTCGGCCATCATCACCTCCAAGCTCATCCTCCCCAAGGAAACCAAGGACCACGAGGAGATGCGCCGCGAGGTCCGCGCCCTCCACGCGGAGATCAAGGAACTCCGCGAAGAAATGCGGAAGAAGTAGCGGCGTTCCGTCAAAAGGGGTCAGGCCGTAGCAACGGCAGGGTGTAGTTAAAAAAGGCATAAAAGCCCGATTTAATCTACACCCTAGTCCAACTACGGCCTGACCCCTTTGATAGGTGCCGTGTATTTGCGCCGGGCGGCGGTTCCGTTTAGGTCTGGGGATGTCTCTCGACCCGGTTTTCACGCCGACCCGTGCCGCCGCCTTGGCTCGTCTCGAGGCCTTCCTGCCTGCGGCCGGGCGCTATGCGGCCGACCGGAACTTCGTCCGCTCGGGCAACGACCACGTCTCCAAGCTCTCGCCCTGGCTGCAGAAGCGCCTGCTCCTGGAGGAGGAGGTCGTCGCCGCCGCTCGTGAGCGTTGGCCCTTCGCCGCGGTGGAGAAGTTCGTGCAGGAGGTCTATTGGCGCACTTACTGGAAAGGATGGCTTGAGCAACGCCCGGCGGCTTGGACGCGCTGGCGGGAGGCGGTCCCGCGGCTGACGGATGCCTTGCAGGGTGATCAGCGCGCGACCTGGGAGGCGGCCCGCGAGGGACGCACGGGTGTCGCCGGGTTCGATGCTTGGGCTCAGGAACTGGTGGCCACGGGATACCTCCATAACCATGCCCGCATGTGGTTCGCCTCCATCTGGATCTTCACGCTCCGGCTGCCGTGGGAACTGGGCGCGGCGTTCTTCTACGAGTACCTCCTCGATGGCGATGTTGCCAGCAATACGCTCTCTTGGCGCTGGGTGGCGGGGCTCCAGACGGCCGGCAAGACCTACCTCGCCCGCGCCGACAATATCGCCCACTACACCGAAGGCCGGCATGTGCCTGCGGCCGATCGCCTCGCTACGACGACGATTGCCCTCACTGAGGAGCCGCTCCCCAAGGTGCCTATCTGGACCGAGGCTCCAGGTGCCTTAGCGGGCTTGGACGCCGCTGGCCCCGTCGGTCTGTGGCTACACCCCGAGGACCTCGCCGTCGAACGCGGTGAACTCGCGGGCCTAAGGTTGGCCGCCATCAATGCCCCTTGGACGGAACGCTTGGCCGCCTCTGCCGGCTGGTCACCCAAGGTTGCCGACTGGACGCGGGCAGCGCTCAGCGACGGTGCCCAGCGCGCCACCTCCCATTTCGGGGCTGAAGTCTCGACTGCGGAAACCTCTGACTTGGCGGCCTCCATCGTGGACTGGGCTCGCAAGCACCAGCTCCAATCCGTCGTCGCTTTCCGACCCTTTGTCGGCCCCTGGCTGTCGGAGGCCCTCGCCATCGAGTCCGCCTTGGCCAAGGTCGGCATCCCGATCCACTGGCGCCGTCGGGCCTGGGATCGGGAGCACTTCCCGCACGCCACCCGCGGCTACTTCCCCTTCTGGGAGCGCATCCGCGCGGCGGGGTAGGGTAGTGAGGCGCACCAGGGGTTGACCCTGTCTTGGTCCCGTAGTTATATTACCCTTATGCGTTGCATTCTCGTTGCCCCGCTCCTGCTGATGGCCGCCTGGCTCGACGCCGGGCTGAGCCCCGCCGAAGTCGACCACTTCGAGGCCAGCCGCAAGCGGGCCGAAAAAGGCGAGGCGGAGGGGCAGTCCATGCTTGGGTTCTGCTATTTCGTCGGCCAAGGCGTGAAGCAAGATTACGAGAAGGCCTTCCACTGGCTCCGTCGTGCGGCCGTCGCCGACTCGAACGCGCAGGTGATCATGGCGTTTGCCTATTCCGCGGGGGAGGGCGTCCCGCAGGATCATGCGGAAGCCGTGTCTTGGTATCGCAAAGCGGTGGACCTGGGCAATCCGCGGGCCATGGTCAACCTCGGCTCTTGCTATCAACGTGGCGAAGGCGTCCGAGCCGACTCCGTCGCGGCCGTCGCTCTCTGGCGGCGGGCCGCGGAAATGGGCGAAGCGCGGGCGCAGTCATTTCTCGGGGCGGCTTATGCCCAGGGCATCGTACCGGGCGGAGACGAGCAAGCCGTTGTCTGGTATCGCAAGGCTGCCGAGCAAGGCGAAGCCCCCGCGCAGGTGAAGATGGGGATGCATCTCTTCACCGGCAAAGGGGTCGCCAAGGATCTACAAGCCGCCAGCGCTTGGTGGCGGAAGGCGGCCGAACAAGGCGATGCCTCCGGGCAGGCAAGTCTCGGCCTTTGCTATGGTTATGGCCTCGGCATGGCCAAGGATCCCGTGCTGGCCGCCAGCTGGTGGCGGAAGGCCGCGGAGCAAGGTGAAGCCAGCGCCCAGGGCTGGCTCGCCGGCGCCTATCAGCGCGGTGAAGGTGTCCCCAAGGACCTCGTGGAGGCCTATACCCTTCGGCTGATGGTCGGTCCGCGTGATGCCAAGGCCGCCCGCGCCCTGTCCGACTTGGAAGCCAGCCTCTCCCCGGCCGATTTGGCCGCTGCGAAGGCTCGGGCCGAAGATTACCGCAAGGCCATAGCGGCCAGGCTCGCCAGGCAGGCCCATGAGCAGCGGTTGCGCTGACCCTTGCCGCAGGGTATGTTCTAGCGGTATCGTCATGGTGCGAGCTGGTGCGCGCCCACCAGCTCTCTGCCGTAGTCACTTTCAAATCCTTTGTCGGCCGCAGGCCGTCCTAAGTCCTCGCTGTCGAGTCAGCCCTGGCCAAGGCCGGCATCCCGATCCACTGGCGCCGCAGGGCCTGGAGTCGGGAGCACTTCCCCGCCGCTATCGGGGGCCGCTTTCCCTTTCTGGGAACGGAATAGGTCGGCGGGTGTGGCGAGAGTAGTTTACCCTAGGTTATTGTTTAACCATGTCGCGCAGGTGTTCTGTATCGTAGACCCCGCCTGGGAGGACTCTTGTACGAGAACTACATCATAAGCTAAAGTTCAGTTCACAAAAAAGAACGTAAACATGTTTGCTTCAGAAAGAGCGTCTAAAACCAAAATTAAACGAGTCAAAGACTTCTCCCTCAGAGTTTAAGTGGGTGTAGTTGAGGTAGAAAGTATTAACTTTGTCGGGTGAGTATTCTGCGCGTGGAGTGATTCGGAGGCCGCCCTTATTTCTGGTAATTTGTTTTAGTGTGTCTTGAGGGGTGTTTAGCCCCGTGAAGGCTACTTCACTTGTTGATGTCCCTAGCTCATCAAAGGCTTCTAGACTAAGGGATAGCTTAGTTGAACTTGGGCCTTTGTTGTCGACCCAGTCAAAAGTTGCGCCAATTAAAGCTCTTTGTGAACTGGTTGCTTTTACTTTAGCTGTTAAGGCTGACAGATCCCCGTTTTCAACAGCAGAGCATCCTGCTACCCTTACGTGATCGAGGCCGACGTAAGGCGTTATGCTCAGTGACTTTAGAAGTAAGCAGCCTGTTCCAAGTCTGGTGAATGCGCCAAAGTTCGAGGTATCGCTTGCCGAATTTTGTGATCCGAAGAAGGTGTTTCTATAAGTCGTCACCCGGTTTCTTCCGGCGCTTACGCAAGCGTCAATAAAGACTGCGTCGTTAGTGCCAATTAATGTGGAAAAAGAAGCCGATACGTTGAATCCGTTACCACTAAATCGCCCATGATTATTGACGAATGTCGCCTGGTTTTTGCTGTTAGAGGCCGCAAATTGGACTGAAGAGGTGCGCGTTAAGTCGCAAATCAATCCTAAAGTCGCACCGGAGGATGAGAAGCTGTTGCTGCCTGACGTTCTTCCTGACAATTGGTTGTATTGTGCAAATCCCGTCCAGCCTGGTTGAGGCAACTGGGCCCTTTCAAATCGCCGACCTTGAAGAAGGGAAAAAAGGTTATAACTTTCATCGCGGATTGTAGAGATTAATACCGAGGGCGCGACTAGATAGGGTGATGCGTCCGTCGACCCTGGGAGCGGATCGCCGGAGAGGATCGTCAGTATTGCCTGTCCTAGGGTTGTGGTCCCATCAAAGGTGCCAGTGTATCCGTTAACTGGATCGCTCGATTTGATCGACACCGCATTTTCCCAAATGATATCTCCATAAGACGGGATAACCTGTGAGAAGGTTTGACCGGGAAGTAGCCCAGTCGCAAAAAGCCGCCCTGAGGATCTATCATAAAGAAGCCATTGGCTGAATTGACTGCTGATTGTGGCGTAATCTCCGGTGATTCCACCCGATGCGTTTATTAATCTGAAGTTTTCGCCAAGTGAAGGCTCGAAGCCATTCAGCTTTAGTAACCTTAAACCAGAGTTTGGCTGAATAACAAAGGTTCCAGGTGAGCCGGTTACAGATATCATATCATGTCCGTTCGGAGACCCTGGGCCACCGTTGCCAGCTATTTCGGCTTCATAGAATGAGCCTGCTGATGATGTGTAGGAGCCGATGATGTTGAGAACGCCCGGGGAGTTTCCTGGAGCAGCAACTCCCGCGTTAGTAAGGTTGCCCGATATTGTCCCGTTGCCCTTAAGTATTGAGCCATTTGATATGGTCACTGATCCATTAATTTGCCCGCTGATTCTGGTGATACCTTGTCTGGATTGAAGATTCCCATTGAGGACACTGGATAGCGTTAGTGTACCAGAAGAGTCCTTGATTAATTGCGTAAGGTTGGCGGGCGCATTGATGTTCATCTCGCTGTTGGCGGAAACATCCAAGGTCAGCGTTCTGCCCGTCCCTTGTACGCCTGCAAGGAGTGTTGAGGTGGTAGAGTTTATTGCGGTCGCAAAATATGCGTCGTTTGTTAAGATAACGGCAGACGTTATCTCTAAAGTCCCTCCTTGATTAACTGATCCGAAGGTAATGGAGGGTGAGCCGTTTGTACCTCCTGTGGCATAAATGGTCTGGGTGATTTGCCTTGTGATTTGAGTGGTTGACTCGACTTCTAGCTGGGATCCGTTTGCCACAACGATGGCGCCGGCTATCCCCGCTGGCCCTAGGATTAATTTTCCTGATGCGGAGGTGAGTGTGCCCGCCATTTCACGATCAAGTCTTAGTGTTCCGAGTCCGTTTTTTGTTAAACTCCCATTGAAACCGGTCGTATGCGTGGAAATCTGAAGGTAAGATTCCGCTGCAACGTTAAGACTCAGTACCATTTGCTGGGAGGAACTTATTAGTAGACCCGAAAGGGTGTGCCCGCCGCTATTGACTGCAGTGGATATATCCGAGGTAGAGCTGGCAAATGTTATTGCGCCTGAGTAGTTTGCATTTCCTACGAGATTCGCAGAGCCGAGCATTAGCGCCGGTCCTTGCACTGGCGTGGATGCGAGGTCCATCGAAGCGGTGAAAGTTGATGAAAATGGCGACAGATTGTTTCCTTCGATTACGATTGAGCCGCCCGAGGCTCGCAGCGTAGCGAGTCCGAGACTTGTCGGATTCATGATAACAACCTTACCTTCTGAGGCATCAATTAAGCCTGCGTAGGAGTTACCGCCGTTGAAATTCAGAGTGCCAGAGCCGGTTTTGTTGATCTGTGAGATATAGCCGTCAACAGGGCCGGTTATGGTAAGCTGCGTAGAGTTCCGTGTGTTGATTGTGAGATGGATGCCCGCAGTAGCGGCTGTGATGCTTCCTTCAATTGTTCTTACTCCGCCTGCTTGGCCTTCGGTCGCGATTATGGAACTTGAAGATAGGTTGATTGGGCCAGTTAGACGAATAGGCCCGGCTTGGCTTGTTGAGCCTATCTGCAAGATGCGAGAGGACGCTGGGCCTGGGCCCGCGAGCTCGAATGAATGGTTGTAAATTGTTGTCCCTGGGAAGGGGGTATCGAGAATTATCTTCCCATTATTAAGAATATTCCCACTAGTAGGAAGCGCATTTGGGGAGGCCGCAGTTAGCATTCCGCCATTAACTACCAAACCTCCTGCTGAATTTAGTCCGGAGATGGAATTCGTCCCTGTTTGGAAAGTCAATACCCCGGGACCGCTTATTGCTCCTGCCAGGTGCGTCGAGGAGAACTCCGTTCCGGTGATGATCAGGGACGAGCCTAAGCCAACTTGGACTGTTCCGAGTAGGTTGATGCTTCCAAGTCTCGAATTAATTGTCCCACTGCTGCTGTCTGATACGATAATCGGAGAATTGATGGAGGCTGCGGTAGTTGGTTCCAGTGCACCTCCGAGGAACAAAAGATTTTTTGATTTAGTGACACGCGAGTCTAGTTCGTTGATCGTAACGCTAATAGGTATGTCGGGAAGGGTGGTTGCGAATCCGTGGGATAGACCTAAGGAATCCAAGTACGTCCCTATGACAGTGTCACCTGAAATTCCGTAAGCACGGGTTTCCACTGCTCCGGGTACGTCTAGGGTTCGATAGGAACTCCCGTCGTAAATGAATCCGTGGACCCCGGTTAAATCGTTGAAGTAGCCGACAATATTTCCCGCGTCTATGCCGTGTGCGTAGGTGTTGAATGAGCCCGGTGCGTCAATTGTTGTCCAGTTCCCTTTATTCAGAACAAATCCGTGATAGTTATAGTTTACCCCTTGTGGGTTGTAATCTGAAATTAAATGATACCCAACAATTGTTGCCCCATCCGTCCCTTGCGCTAGTGTTGATAGGGCTATTCCTTCGTAAAGTGAAAGTGGGTCTGGGTAGTCAAGTTGGGCTGAGTACCCATTAGTGTCATAACTGAAGCTATGCTTGCGCCAACTATTCCCGGGCGGGGTTACCTGACCTGCGTAGCCCACGATGACATCGTTACCTATGCCAGTGGCTATCATGCTAGCGCCGCCGAATCCCTGAGGCATAATTGTGTAAGCCCCCGATTGGATATTGTATGCGAAGCCAAGTTCGGGGGATCCGCCCATTGTGTATAAACCTCCACCGACCACTGTGTTGCCGAAAATACCGGTTGGTTGAATCGAGACTACGGTATTGTTTAATCCTGGTCCGATTGAGCCGGCGATACTAGCGAAAGTGCCCGCCGTTTGAAGGAAGCCGTAAGAGGTCGAGCTTCCTGAGTTTTGGTAGTATCCGACCAAACTATTTCCGCTTACCCCTCTCAAGAAGGTATTGTCGCCAGAAGGGTGGTCGATGGTCTGGTAAGTGAATTGTTGTCCGCGTAGTGTCAATGCGCTGGCCGCTACAAGTGTTGCCGCCTGAAGGTATTTCATAATAATAGCATTACGAAATGTATTTTCAAAAAGCAAGTTTCGTGCTTGCGATGCTTTCCTTTCGTGAGGCGGTAAGCCGCCATCATTAAATCAATGCCAGCGAACAAGCCTTCTATGCTGGCTAATGGAAAGAGGGTGGGCCCACCCGGATTCGAACCGGGAACCAAGGAATTATGAGTTCCCTGCTCTAACCGTTGAGCTATAGGCCCGTGGGGGCGATTAAGCCGCAATCGGGCCGGGAGGGAAGCATGAAGGCGATCGCGCCGCCCTGGGCTTACTTGTCCTCGGCGGCGAACTTCACGAACTTGCCGGCCAGCTCCACGAACTTGGGGGCGAGGCTGGTCGACATGGAGGCGCCGTAGCTGAGGCTTTCCTGGGTCGCGGCGTTGACGCCGTAGAGGCCGAAGGCGCTCTGGTCCCCGCGCTGGCCGGTGATGGCCACGATGTGGTCGTGCGGGAGGGCGTCGAGGTAGGCCTTCACGAGCGAGGCCGTGCGCTCGCCCTTGGAGTTCTCGGCGGCGGCGTTGTCGATGAGGTCGCGGTCGGAGAAGACGACGAGGAGCTGCCAGTCCTGGTAGGCGTCGAGGACGCTGAGGCGCGGGGCGATGAAGGAGGCTTCCTTGCCCTGGAGCGCGGCGACGGCGTGGGTGAGCACGGTCGGGGTGGCGATCACGAGCGTATGCTCGTCGACGGCGGTGACGCCGAAGCCGAAGGGGTCCGGGCTGCTCTGCTTTTCCTTGGCGATCTTGCCGATGAGCTCGACGAGGCCCCAGGTGGGGGCGCCGCCGACCTCGGTCTGCTTGAGGCTGTTGTTCTTGGCGAACTCGGCGAGGCGCGTCGGGTTGAAGTTGCCGCGGAGGATGAGGACGAGCTGGAGGTCGGCCGGCGAGGGGCCGATGAGCGCGGCGTTCTTCGGCAGCGTGGCGCCGATGGTCACGGACTTCAGGTCGCCTTTCGCGAGGTCGCCGAGGCCGGCGTCCTTGACCGCGCCGAGGGCCTCGGTGATCTTGGCCAGGTTGCGTTTGGCTTCCGGGTTGGCCTGGATCATCGCCTCGAGCCCCTGGAGGAAGTCGGCGCTGGCCTTGTTGGCCTGCTTGCTTTCCGTGACGAGCGACAACTGGGCCCAGACGTTGGTCGACGTGGGGAGGCCTTGGGTCACCGGCGCCTTGGTCTTGGGTTGGCCGCAGCCGACGAGGAGGAGGAGCGGGAGGAGGGGCAGGAAGCGGCGCATGGGCTAGCACTAGGCCAACCCGTCATAGGGTAAATAAGAAACCTCTCGGCCCGGGTTTCGAGGGGGGGTGCCAAGCCGAAATATTTAAAATCTACCGTAGGTAAGGCCGGCGACCCCCCGTCGGCGGGGTGCGAAAACCGAAACCTCGGGTATGATGGGAGGACCCAACCACCGCCACCCATGATCGCCGACCTCACCCCGGACAGCCCCACCCAAGCCGACGACAATACCGGCCACACCCCTGATGCCGGGCTACCCGGCTCCATCCTCTACGTCGTCCGCCTCGATTACTTCGGCAAGCTGCCCAAGTCGCGCCAGGAGAAGCTGATCGAGCTGAATCCGCTGGCCCGGAAACGAGCCCCGGTCTTCTACGTCGGCCAGACCCGTCTCGAGGCCTGGAAGCGCTACGAGAACCACCTGAAGGGCTACCGGGCGAGCCGCTGGGTCGAGAAGTACGGCCAGCAGCTCATCAAGGTCGACGAGTGGAAGCCCGACTTCGGGGTGGCGCTGTCCGCCGACACGATCAAGGCGGCGTGGTCCCTGGCCCGGCGGAACAACGGCGATCCGGAGAAGCGCGAAAAGGCGCTGACCGAACTGCTGCGAGCCCACGGCTACTACGTCATCTCCAACTGAGGCTCGCCAAAGGCCCGTTCGTCCGCTTGGTTGCGCAGATGCGAATCGACGCAAAGGTGGGCGAGCAGGCCGAGGGCTGGACGTGCGTGGGCGTGGGAGTCATCGATGACTTCTATGACTTCACCGACTCGGCGGCGTGGGTCGGCGACATCTCGCTTGGCTTCATGGAGCTCGACATCGCGGCCGACGAGTTGGGTGGCCATGTGCGCGCCTTGGTCGATGGCGCCGACGACGAGGACGAACTCTGGACGCTGGTGCTCGGCCTGCGCCTCGAGGTCGAGGAGGGTGCGGGCGAGCCGCCGCGTTTCTCGCTCTGGGCCGAGGACGCCGAGGGCGTCGCCACGTGCGAGGCATTCAAGGAAATCCTGTCGGTCGCCCTGTGGCGCCTGCAGCAGCTGGCCCCGGAAGCGCTCCGTCCGCAGGTGGTGGCCGCCGGCGACGACATGGACCGCGTCGTGGAATTGCTCCGCGGCGCCTGCGTCCGCGTGCCGGTGATCAGCTGGGAGTGAACTTCACCCGCGCGGGATCACCACGCGGGCCTTGAGTTCGACGGCTACCTGGCGGAGCCAGCCGAGGTAGATCGGGTCGTTGCGCTCGGCCAGGAGGAACAGCTCCTTGCCGCGGCTGAAGCGACGAGGGTCGAACGGCGCGCGCTCGGCGGGTAGGCCGAGCTTGGCGGCCTCCTCGGCCGTCATGAACTCCTCCTTCACGTCCGCGGGCAACTTGGGCGGCACGACGACCCACTGGTAGACCAGCGTGAGCGCCCCGCAGGCGGGGTCATCCTTGGCTTCCTTGTGGGGCGGACTGTTCGCCAGGTCTGTCGCCGAAGACGCGATCCAAGGGGTCTCGAGGACGACGAGTTTCGACCCCGCGGGCGGCGGGAGCCAAGGGCCGAGCGGACCGGTGGCGAGTTTCTGAAAGGCGCCGCGCAGGCCGCCGAGCTTGGCCTGAGGGTGGAGCTCCATCTGGGCTTCGGACCACGTGGTCTCGAAGTTCGCGGCCAAGGCATCGGCGGATTCGTCGACCAGGTGCGGGGCGAGCTCGAGGCCGGGCTTCTCGTCCTTGGTGCCATTGCCGCTGCCGAGCAGCAGCGCTTGGCGGTCGGCGATCAGCGAGGTGGCGCGGACGTCCGTGCCGAGCCGTATCTTGACTCCGCCGAGCGCGAGCTTGCGCAG
>Ga0255120_1000239_pt1 | contig 17164 bp, 13 predicted proteins | sample Law_Colum_RepA_8_2_FD_188582 | JGI IMG/M metagenome (GOLD analysis project Ga0255120, IMG submission 188582) | Freshwater microbial communities from St. Lawrence River, New York, United States - Law_Colum_RepA_8h | ecosystem: Environmental > Aquatic > Freshwater > River | place: USA: New York...
CCTATGAACACAGCAGCAAAACCTTCCTTAAGGCGAAGTCCTCAGTCGGGCCCAACGTCCGGAACCCCGCCAAACAAACGCCCCTCGTCGACCCGGAGGACGCGAGGGGCGGAGACCGACGAAAGCTTCCTTAGCGGGTCGGAGCGCCGCCGCGGTTGCTGCCCGCGCCGGAACCGGCGGGACGGAAACGCAGGACGCTGTTGGCGCCTGCCGCCGTGGCCGGAGCGGACATCTCGACAGTGAAGAAGCCAGGCGATTTCTTATCCGGAGTCACCGCGACGACCTTGGTGCCAGCCGGGAAGCGGTTGTCCTGAATGAGCATGCCCGAGCGCAGGTCGATGGAACCGGAGACGTCTTCGATCGTCTTCGAATCCTTGGCGAGGGTACCGACGGCCTGGATGAGCGGGATGAAGGCGTAGACCGCGTTGAGCGAGTCCTCGGTGAGCGGGGCGGAGATCGTCAGCTGCTTATCGATGACGCGCTTCATGCGCTTCTTCTCCGGATCCTCGGGGTCGACGATGTTCTTGAAAGTCGGCATCGCCGTGAGGGTGGCGCCGTCGGGAATACCGCGGCCGCTGACGGGCATGCCGACGTAAAGGTCGTCGTAGTTGTGCAGGTCGTTGAGGGTGTTCGTGCCCTTCTTGCCGTTGCCGAACTTCACCATGATGGCGCCGCCTTCGGAGGCCGACACGCAACGCTGGAAGATCGTGCCCGGCTTGTTGCCGTAAGCGCGCGAAGTGCTGATCAGGTAGAGACGGGGTCCCTTGTTCTCGCGGGCGCCGGCGAAGGCCTTCTCCCATTCGTCCTCCCACTTACGTTCTTCAGGGAAACGCTTGTCGCCGCCGTTGTTGCAGGTGATGCGGCCGCTGGCGAGGGCCGTGAGCGGCTTGCTGAGCGTGAAGCTCACGTTCTCCTTGATTTCGGTCACCGTCGTGCCGGGCGGGATGCCGGAGCCGAGGGCGACCATGCCGACGATGAGGCCGGAGGTATCCTTGCACTGCACGACGGGCTGGCCGGAGCCGCCGCCGCTGGCGATGAGGGTGACGGAACGGGCGAAGCCTCCGCCCTGATTGGTGCGGTCGGAGAAGACGACGGGCGGGTCGGCGCGCATGCCCTTGTCCGGCTTGTAGGCGGCGACGTTGCCGATCGCCTTGGTGCGGATCTGGCGGACGCCGTCCTGGAAGTCAGAGAAGATGATCAGCGCGTCGTAGGTTCGGTCATCCTTGAGGATGTCGATCCAGCCGCCCACGGAGCCTTTCTTGAAGTTATCGGCGTACTTCTTGTAGATGGCGCGGCCTTGGGTCGTGAGCTTGTTCACGTTGGTCTCCGTCGGCACGAGCTCGCCCTTGGCGTTCTTCTTGGAACCGCCGCCGGTGGCGCGGTTGAGGTAAGGCGTCCCCTTGAACTTGTCGCCGCCGACGATCTCATTGTCATGCACGTCGATGAACACGCCATTGCTCAGATAGACGTCGGCGTCCGGGAACTTGTCGCGGATCTCGGCCTCGACGCGCTCAAGGTAAGGAAGCATGGAGGCTGAGGCGTCGAAATAGACCGCCAGGCGCTGGGAGAAGATGTTCGCGCCCATGACCGGCTTCGCGACGAAGTTCTTGCCGCCGCCGGAGCCCATGCCGCGGCCGGTGCCGATGCCGCCGCCGGAGCCGCCGCCGAAGCCCTTGGAGGAACCGCCGGCCATCGCGCCGGAGATCATCGAAGAAGCCGACGCCGAGTTCGGCATGTCGGGGAGGGCGATGGAAGCGGAAGCGCTCTTGGAAGTGATGCGGGTGGTCGTCTTGGCCAGCGACTTGACGTTCTTCGGCTTGATCTTGTGCTGGGTGTTCTTGACGCGCTCGCCGCCGGAACCGCCGCCCGCGCCGGTGGCGAACTGGTTGGGGTCCTTCTTGGCGTTATCCGTGACGGTCGAGACCACGAAGGCGGCCGCGATGAAGATGAGCAAGGCGTGGAAGGCGATCGACACCGAGAGACCGCTGGCGCCGATGCGCTGCCAGAAAGACTTCTTGGCGCGCTTGGTGCCCAGGATCTCGTCGGTCTCGATCTCTTTGACGGGGACCGGGGGGACATCGCCAGGGGGCGGCGTAGGGGTTTCTTCGCTCATCGTTAAAGGGGGTAGATAATCATCTCCCCTGCCCCGCCTGCTTCAACCCTTTTTGGGCGGCCAGCGGGCTGATAACTCGCCCAAGAAATGGCTTGCGGACAGGCCTGCGTGCCATTCTTCTCCGCCTTCCACTGATTGCAGGGTGGAGCAGCCCGGTTAGCTCGTCAGGCTCATAACCTGAAGGTCGTAGGTTCAAATCCTACCCCTGCACCCAATTTCAAAGCCCTAAGGGGCAGTCACTTACGGAAGTGACCAAAATGATGCGGATTTCACTTGAACCGATCGGAATTAAATGCACGGTATCAGGTATTAAATTTGTCCTACGGGACAATGGGGTAAGTAAGATAAAGCAGTAAAAAACAGGCGGCTTGCATAGGGGTATGCAAGCCGCCTCCTTTTTAGGGGGTCACTCCCCTGCCCTGGACACGAAAAAGCCCGGCTCCTTGCGGACCGGGCTTCGTCGTACGTGGGCGGATCGCTCAGCCGCCGCCGGTCATCTTCGTGATGAGCGCGATGAGCGGGAGGAACATCGCGAGCACGATCGTGCCGACCACGACGGCGAGGAAGACGATGAGGATCGGTTCGATGATGGAAGTCAGCGCGGTCACGGCGTTGTCGACTTCTTCGTCGTAGATGTCGGCGACGCGGTTGAGCATCTCGGGCAGCTGGCCGGTCTCTTCGCCGACCTGGATCATCGAAGTGACCATCTGCGGGAAGACACCGGACTGCTCGAGCGGCACCGACAGCGGTTCGCCGTCGCGGACGCGGTCATGGACGCGCTCGAGCGACTTGGCGATGACGACGTTGTCGAGCGTGTCGCGCGTGATCGTGATGGACTGCAGGATCGGGACGCCGGAAGCCATCAGCGTGCCGAAGGTGCGGGCGAAGCGGGAGACGGAGACGATCTGCACGAACGTGCCGACCTTCGGCAGACGGAAGATCATCTTGTCGAAGAGTTCCTTGCCCTTTTCGGAGGCGAGCCAGCTCTTGAGACCGAAGTAGAGGCCGAAGACGGCGATCGGGGTGGCCCACCAGAACTCGGTGAGGAACCGCGAGATGCCCACGACGAACTGCGTCAGCGGGGGCATGGTCGTCTTCTGGCTGCTCAGCAGGTTCTGGAACGACGGCACGACCTTCACCATCAGGATGTAGACGATGATCACGGCGACGGACATCACGACGCCCGGGTAGACCATCGCGGACTTGACCTTCTTCTGGATGCGTTCGGCCTTTTCGCGGAACTTCGCGAGACGATCGAGGACCTTGTCCAGCACGCCGCCCGCCTCGCCGGCGCGCACCATGTTGACGAAGAGCTTGTCGAAGACCTTCGGGTGAGCCTGGAGGGCTTCCGAGAGATTGTTACCTTGGGAGACGCTCTCGGCGATGCTGGCGAGGACGGCCTTGAAGGCGGGGTTGCGTTCCTGCTTGGTGATCAGCTCGAGCGCGCGGAGGAGCGGCAGGCCGGCGATGATGAGGGTCGCCAGCTGACGGGTCATCACGGTCACGTCGTTCTGCGTCACCTTCGCACCGAAGGAGAAGCCGGCCTTGGCCGGGGCGGCGGCCGCCGCGGGCTTGGCGCCGGCCGAGTCGGCCACGAGCGTGGTGACCATGAGGCCTTTCGCCATGAGCTTCTGGCGGGCCTGCGCGTCGTCGGCGGCGTCGATCCGTCCGGTGGCCTGGGCCCCGTTGCGGTCGATGGCGGTGTACTTGTAGTCGGGCATGGGAGGTTCGGTTGGGTGTTGAAGTTCAGGTATACTTAAGGACTTCCTCGATCGAGGTGTGACCGTCGAAGATGCAACGGAGGCCGTCCTCGCGGAGCGGGCGCATGCCGGACTCGACGGCCTTCTGCTTGAGCACGAGCGTCGGGGCCTTCTGGGTGATCAGGGCGCGGAGCTGGTCGTTGATCGTCATCAGCTCGAAGAGGCCCTGGCGACCCTTGTAGCCGGAGCGGTTGCAGTCCGGGCAGCCTTTGCCGTAGTAGAACTTCTTGTTCGCGATCTCGAGGGCGTCGACGTCGAGCATGTTGACGACGTCCTTGTCCGGCTCGTAGGGCGTGCGGCAGGTCTTGCAGATACGGCGCAGGAGTCGCTGGGCGAGCACGCCTTCGAGCGAGGCGGAGATGAGGAACGGCTCCAGGCCCATGTCGATGAGTCGGGTGACGGCGCCCGGGGCGTCGTTGGTGTGGAGCGTGGAAAGCACGACGTGGCCGGTCAGCGAGGCCTGGACGGCGATCTGGGCGGTCTCGATATCGCGGATTTCGCCCACCATGATGGTGTCCGGATCCTGTCGGAGGAAGGAACGCAGCGCCGCGGCGAACGTCAGGCCGACCTGGTGGTTGATCGGGACCTGCATGATGCCTTCGACCTCGTATTCGACGGGGTCTTCGGCGGTGAGGATCTTGACGTCCTCGGTGTTCACTTCTTTCAGGGCCGAGTAAAGCGTGGTCGTCTTGCCGGAGCCGGTCGGACCGGTGACGATGAAGATGCCGTTCGGTCGGCCGACCATGCCGCGGATGCCTTCCTTGATGTCGTCCTGCATCGAGAGCGCCTCGAGGCTCAGGTTGACGACGGACTTGTCGAGGATTCGGAGCACGACGGACTCGCCGAACTGCGTCGGGAGCGTGGACACGCGGAGGTCGATCTGGCGGCCGCTGATGGTCGTCTTGATGCGACCGTCCTGCGGGACGCGGCGCTCGGCGATGTTCAGGGACGAGAGCACCTTGACGCGGGCGATGACGGCCGAGGCGAGGTTCTTCGGCGGCGGGGCCATCTCGTAGAGCGAGCCGTCGATGCGCAGACGGATGCGGAACTCGTGCTCGAAGGGCTCGAAGTGGATATCCGAAGCCTTGGCCTTGACGCCTTCCTGCAGGACGAGGTCGACGAAGCGGATGATCGGAGCCTGGCTGGCCTGCTTGGTGACGTCCTCGTCGGTGACGGCGGCGGCGTCGACTTCGCCGAACTCGCCGAGGAGATCTTCCATCGAGGAGGACGTGGCTTCGCCGTAGACGCGCACCACGCCGGCCTCGACCTGGGCGGGGTCGGCGACGCCGAGCTCGATCTCGCGCTGCAGGATGAAGCTCAGCTCGTTGATGACGGACGAATTGAACGGATCCTTGGCGAGCAAGGTCAGCTTACCGGCTTCGTCGGCGACGGGGAGGACGACATACTTATGGGCCTGGGCGGGTTTGAGCAGCTTGACGAGCGCCTCGCCCGGGTCGACGGGGACGACGGCGTAATACGGGGAACCGAGGTGGTCGGCGATGGCCTGCAGGATGGCGCCGCGTTCGGCGAAGCCGGCGTCCACGAGGCTGTCGGCGAAGGACTTGCCGGTGGTGGCGGTCGATTCCCAGACCTCTTCGGCCTGGGCAGGCGTCACGAGGCCGGCCTCGAGGGCGATATCACGGATCACGTCACTATGGTCGTCGAACATGGGAAAAAGGGGGTTAGCGGGAGGAGGAACCGCCGCGCATGCGCTCGCGCATGGCTTCGGGATTGAGGCAGTAGTTGAAGACTTCTTCTTCGGTCACGAGGCCTTGGGAGAAGAGGGAGAGCAGGTCGCTGTCGAGGGTGCGCATGCCGCGCGCGCCGCCGGTCTCGATGTCGGTCAGCAGCTGGTAGGTCTTGCCCTCGCGGATCTTGGCGGCGACGCCGTCGGTGCGGAGCATGATCTCGAAGGCCGCCACGCGGCGGTCATCGGTGGTATGCAGCAGGCACTGGGAGATCACCGCGGTGAGGGAGGTCGAGAGCTGGGCGCGGATCTGGTCACGCGCCGAAGCCGGGAAGGCGTCGATGATGCGGTCGATGGTCCGCGTGGCCCCGGAGGTGTGCAGCGTACCGAGCACGAGGTGACCCGTCTCCGCGGCGGTGACGGCGGCCTCGATGGTCTCGAGGTCGCGCATTTCCCCGATGAGGATGACGTCGGGGTCCTGGCGCAGCGCGGAGCGGACGCCTTCGGCGAAGGAAGGCAGGTCCTCGCCGACCTCGCGCTGGGTGATGAGGCACTGCTTGTGCGCGTGCGTGTATTCGATCGGATCCTCGATCGTGATGATGTGTCCCTGCTGGTTCTCGTTGATCCAGTTGATCAAGGAGGCGAGCGTCGTGGACTTACCCGAACCGGTCGGGCCGGTGACGAGGATCAGGCCGCGGGCCCGCTTGAGCATGTCCTTGACGACGAGCGGCAGGCGCAGCTGCTCGAGCGTGTACATCGCCGAAGGCAGCAGACGCAGGACCATGCCGTAACCGCCGTGGCTGCGGAAGGCGTTGGCGCGAAGGCGGGTGCGGTCGCGGAAGGCGAAGGCGAAATCGCAGCCGCCGTCGGCGTCGAGCTCCGCGCGGCGGGCCGGCGGCACGGCGGCGAGGACGAGGGCTTCGGTCTCGGCCGCGGTGAGGGCGGGTCCTTCGACCGCGACGAGCTCGCCGTTGACGCGCAGGCTGGGGGAACGGCCGACGCGGATGTGCAGGTCCGAGGCCCCGTTCTCGAGCATGGCCTCCAACAGCTGGTTCATCGCGTAGGCCATCGGATCAGATCACGTCGTCGGCGACGGTGGCGCCGAGGACTTCTTCGATGGTGGTCATGCCGGAGGCGACCTTGCGCTGGCCGTCCTCGCGCATGGTGCGCATGCCGGCCTCGCGGGCCTTGCGGCGGAGTTCGACGAGGTTGGAGCCGCCGTAGATCATCTCCTGGATCTCCTCGGTGATGACGAAGAGTTCGAAGACGCCGCGACGCCCCTTGTAGCCGCGCTCGCCGCACTTGGGGCAGCCGGGGCCCTTCATGGGCGTGGCGTTGGCGAGATCCTGCTCGGACATGCCGATCGAGTAGAGCTCCTTCGCGGTCGGCTTGTAAGGCGCGGCGCAGGCCTGGCAGTTGCGACGCACGAGGCGCTGGGCGAGGGCGCCGCGGAGGGCCGCCGACACGAGGAACGGCTTGACGCCGATATCCACGAGACGGGTGACGGCGGAGACGGAGTCGTTGGTGTGGAGCGTGGAGAACACCATGTGACCGGTGAGGGCCGCGTTGATCGCGATCTCGGCGGTCTCCAGATCTCGGATTTCACCGATCATCACGATGTTCGGCGCCTGACGGAGCATGGCGCGGAGGGCGGCGGCGAAGGTCATGCCGACGTCGCGCTTCACCTGCACCTGGTTGATGCCGGCCATCTGGTATTCGACAGGATCTTCGACGGTGATGATCTTTCGGTCGGGCTTGTTGATGTAGTTCAGCGCCGAATAGAGGGTGGTCGACTTGCCGGAACCGGTCGGACCGGTCACGAGGAAGACGCCGTCGGAACCGGAGATGAGGCCCTGGAACTTGGCCTGGTCGTCGGCGAAGAAGCCCAGCTCAGGCAGGCCCAGCTTGAGGCCTTCCTTGTCGAGGATTCGCATGACGATCGATTCGCCGTAGACGGTGGGCAGGACCGAGACGCGCAAGTCGATGTCGCGGCCGCCGGTGCGGGCCTGGATGCGTCCGTCCTGCGGGATGCGCTTCTCGGCGAGGGAGACCTCGGCCATGAGCTTGAGGCGGGAGATGATCGAAGGCTGCAGGCGCTTGGGCGGACCCTTCATCTCCTGCAGCACGCCGTCGATGCGGAAGCGCACGCGGAAACGCTTCTCCAGCGGCTCGAGGTGGATGTCCGAAGCCTTGCGGCGGATCGCGTCGACGATGAGCGAGTTGACGTAACGGATGATGGGGGCGTCGTCTTCCTTGACGTCGCCGCCCTGCGGAAGTTCGACGGCCAGGCCGTCGTCGCCCTTGCCGAGGATGTCGTTATACGAGGCGCCGCCGCCGATGGGACCACCGCCGTAGCAACGCGAGATGGCCTCTTTGAGGGCGTCCGGGGGCGCGAGACGAGGATTGAGCGCGAGCTTGAGGATGCGGGAGACCGAATCGAGCGTCTCGGTGTCGAGCGGATCGGAGATGGCGACGAGCAGCTCGGCGCCGTCCATCTGCAGCGGCAGGATGTTACGGGCTTCGGCCTGCTCGCGGCTGATGAGCTTGAGGACGTCGTCGGACGGGGAGACCTGGGCGACGTCGACGACCTCCATGTCGAACTCCTTGCTCAATTCCGCGGTGATCTGCGGCCAGGCGACCTTACCGGTCTCGACGAGCTTGGCGATGGCCAGGGTATCCGGGTTCTGTCCATCGGGTACCGGGGCGGTCGCCGCGCGGGCCTCGGTCACGTCGGCCGGAGACACCAGCCCCTTGTCCTGAATGAATTGGATGACGTAGTCGTCGGCGGTCGTCACAGTGGGGAATTCCGGAGCGGAAGAATGGGGATAGGGGGATTGCTCCTCAGAGAGGAGAACAACGGGGAAAACGACCCTAAATCGGGGGAACATCCCCGCAACCGCAAATTAACCAAAGATGGGCCGATTTACGCGGACCTCAGCTGCCCGACCCAACGCCTCACCTGCTCGTGCAAGAAGACAGGCTCCCCGTCGTTCCAAATCACGGCATCGGCACGCTTAACCTTTTCCACGAGAGAAAGTTGTGACGCGATACGTGCGGAAATCTCGTCATCGGAGAGCCCGCGGGCGCGTAAGCGGGCCCGGCGCACGTCATCCGAGCAGGCGACCACCACGACCGCGGCGAAACCCGCCGCGAGGTCCTTCTCAAAAAGCAGCGGGATTTCGACGACGTAATCATGCTTCGGATCGGCCGTGGCCTCGCGCCGCAACCGGGCGACCTCCGGATGGGTCACCGACTCGAGAAAGGCCCGTTCCGCAGGGTCGGCGAAGACCTTCGCGCCGATCCATTTACGGTCCGGAACCCCTTGCGCATCCAAGCAGGCGGCACCCCAGCGCTCCCGGAGGCGGCTGACGCAGACGTGGGATTCCAAGACCTGCCGGGCCAGCCGGTCCGCATCGACGACCTGGAAGCCCAGCTCGGCAAAACAGGCGGCCGCGGTCGACTTGCCGCAACCGATGCCTCCGGTGAGTCCGATGACCATGCCCTACCCTACCCCGCCGACCCCCTGAGGGCAAACCTCAAGCGGGGCTGGGGGAGGATTGCAGGCCAGGACCGGCGTCGGCGGCCGGAGACGGGGCCGCGGGTGTGACCTCCGGCTGAGCCGGGGTCGTCGCCGGAGCGGCCACGGCGGTCTGGATCGCGCCGGTCTTGAGGATTTCCATCACATGGACGCCGTCGAGGGTCTCGTGCAGCAGCAAGGCCTCGGCGATCTTGCGATGGGCTTCGGCGTTGTCGGCGATCAGCTTCTCGGCCCGGGCGTACTGCTCCTGGACGATGGCCGAGATGGCCTCGTCGATCCGGCGGGCGGTCGCGTCGCTGTGGTTCTGCGTCCGCGAGATCTCGCGGCCGAGGAAGACGGTGTCGGAATTCTCGCCGAAGGCGATCGGGCCGAGGTCGCTCATGCCCCAGTCGCAGACCATCTGGCGCGCGAAGCGGGTGGCCTGCTTGATGTCGCTGGAGGCGCCGTTGGAGATCTCGCCGGAGATGACCTTCTCGCCGACGCGGCCGGCCATGGCCATGCAGATGTAGTCGAGCAGGCGCTGGCGCGTGTAACCAAGGATCTCCTTGGTGGGCATCAGCATCGCCATGCCGAGGGCGCGGCCGCGCGGCAGGATGGTGACCTTATGGAGCGGCAACGCGCCGTCGTCGATGAGGGCCTGCACGACCGCGTGGCCGGCCTCGTGATAGGCGGTGTTACGCAGGTCGACGGCGTCCATGACGCGGCGACGTTCGCGGCCGTAGGAGATCTTGTCGCGCGCTTCTTCGATGTCGACCATCTCGACCTTCTCGCGATTGCGGCGGCCGGCGTGGAGGGCGCCTTCGTTGAGCAGGTTCGCGAGGTCCGCCCCGGACATGCCGGTGGTGATGCGCGCGACGCGCTGAAGGTCGACGGACGGAGCGAGCTGGAAACGCTTGGCGTGCACGGCGAGCACGGCCTCGCGGCCCCGCAGGTCGGGCAGGTCGACGAACACCTGACGGTCGAAACGACCCGGGCGCAGCAACGCGGCGTCGAGGACGTCCGAACGGTTGGTGGCGCCGATGACGATGACGCCGGCCTGGCCGTCGAAGCCGTCCATCTCGACGAGCAGGGAGTTCAAGGTCTGCTCGCGCTCGTCGTTGCCGCCGCCGACGCCGGCGCCGCGCTGGCGGCCGACCGCGTCGATCTCGTCGATGAAGATGATGCAGGGGGCGAGCTTGCGGGCCTGCTCGAAGGTGTCGCGGACGCGGGCCGCGCCGACGCCGACGAACATCTCGACGAAGTCGGAGCCGCTGATGCTGAGGAAAGGCACGCCCGCCTCACCGGCGACGGCGCGCGCGAGCAGGGTCTTGCCGGTGCCGGGAGGACCGACCATGAGGACGCCCTTCGGGATGCTGGCGCCGATCTTGGTGAAACGCTTGGGATCTTTGAGGAAGTCGACGATCTCCTTCACCTCTTCCTTGGCCTCGTCGCAGCCGGCGACGTCCTTGAAGGTGGTCGTCTCCTTGTCGTTGGCGTTGAGGCGGGCGCGGGACTTGGCGAACTGCATCGCGCCGCGGTTGGCGTTCTTGAGGAAGCGATACATCATGAACAGCACCACGCCGGAGACCAGCAGCGTGGGCAGCACGTTGTAGAGGAACATCGTCCAGCCGGTCTGGGCGGGGATCTCCTTGAAGGCGTCGCGGGCGACGGAGGCGCGGAGCAGCTCGAACTCCTTCTCGGTGAGACGTCCGTCCGCGGTGAAGCGGGACTTGTCGCCGGCCTCGGCGCCGGCCACGGCCAGCTCGCCGGAGATCCGGACCCAGCTTTCGGAACCCGAAGTGGGGTTCGGCTGGAGGGTGAGGTTCTTGATCTTCTTCTCCTGCGCATAGGAGAGGACCTGTGAGACGTTGAGGACCTGGACGGCGTTGCCGGAGGCGGCGCCCGGAAGATTGAACAGGGCGATGATGGCCACCATGAGGAGCAGCCAGACGAAGACCGGTTTCGTGTTCAGGCGGGGGCCGTTTTTATTATCATCCGGCTGGTCGTTTTGACTCATGGGCAGAAGTTTTAACCTAAGCAGGGCCCAAGCCAAGTCAACCGGAGAGCCCCCTTGGTCGGGCCGCTCAGCCGAGCGGATTCGGCCGGCGGCAGGCCCGGCACCCAGAGAATCGCCGAACCCGCCAGCACGACGGGAAGGGCCTCCCGCGATTCCGCAGGGATTTTGCGATTGATGAGCAGGTCGGAAAGCTTGGCCGAGCCGGGCGCGCCCAGCGGCTGATACCGATCGCCGTCCACGCGACCGCGCCAGGTGAGCGGCTCGGACGGCGCGACGACATAGGCTTCCCGGCCGGGCGAAATGTCGCCTTTGGACAGACTGGCCCACAATGGCGCATCGACGTCGACCAGCTCGGCAAGGAGGCCGCACTCGTCATCGGGCATCCCGCACGTGAGCCGACGTTCGGCGGCCCCGTAGGCCATCGGCTCACCCGGGATGGCCAGCATGCCGGCCGCGACGCGCACGAGGCGACCACGGACGGCGGCACGGGCCTCGCGACCCGCCGCGATCGCCGCGGCCAAGGGCGCCAAGGAAGATTCGGTCGGATCCTTGACTTCATGCGCATGCAGGAACGCGCGGAGACATTCCTGGGCCAAGGCCGAGGGACGTCCTTGCAGCGCGGCCACCGGCATCGCGCCATCCGGACCGACGACGCAGCCGAGTTCGTGCGCCCACTGCGCCAACGCGACCTGCGCTTCGCCGAGGAGTCGCGCGGAGCGCGCAAAGCCTTGGGCATAACCTTCACCCATGGCCTCGACGCCACCGGCGGCGAGCCAGGCGCGCACGCGGTTGCGGGCCGCGATCGGCAGGAGATTGGTGGCGTCTTCGCGCCAGGGAATACCGGCGGAGCGAAGACCGGCGAGCAGGGCCCGCTTGTCGATACCCGCCTGGATCAACGGGCGCCAACGACGATGGCCGTCACGGAAAGACTGGAGCACGCGAGGAGCGGCGAGACCGGCGAGGCCCGCGCCACGGGCCAGGCGCATCAGGGCGTTCTCGACGACGTCATCGAGATGGTGCGCGGTGCAGACCAGGTCGCATCCGAGGGACGCGCGCTGCTGCGCGAAGAAATCCTCACGGCTCGCGCGGAGTTCCGCTTCGGACGCCATGCCCTGCCCTTCCCTCACCCCGACCACGCACGGTACGGCGAGCGACACGCACAGCGCCGCGACAAAGCGGGCGGCCTCGGCCGAAGCCTCGCCGCGCACACGATGATCGAAGTGCAGGACACGCAGGCGCGGGCGCAAAGTTTCGTCCGCCCAGAGCGCGCAGAGCAGGTAGACCGAATCCGCGCCGCCGGAGACCGCCACGGCGACGGGGCCGGACGAGGCCGGAGCCGACGGCAGCCGCGGCAGTCGCAGGGCGGCCGCACGCAAGGCGTCGGGACTGGGCAGGCTCATCGGCACGCGGTCAGACTACCTCGCGCCGGCTCCCTGCCAATCCAAAGCGGGCTTCAGAAGGACAGCGTGTCCTTGCCGTACCAGCGACGGAGCGCCTCAGGCACGCGCACGGTGCCGTCAGCCTGGAGGTTGTTCTCCAAGATGGCGGCGAGGACGCGCGGCAGGCCGAGGCCGGAGCCGTTGAGGGTGTGGACGAACTCAGGCTTTCCGTCCTTCGGGCGGAAACGTATCCCCGCGCGACGGGCCTGGAAGTCCGTGAAGTTGGAGCAGCTCGAGACCTCGAGCCAGCGCTTCTGGCCGCCGGCCCAGACTTCGAGGTCGTACTGCTTGCTGTGCGAGAAACCGATGTCGCCGGCGCAGATCATCAGCACGCGGTAAGGGAGATCCAGCTTCTGGAGCAGGCGTTCGGCGTCGCCGCGGAGCAGCTCGAGTTCCTCGAAGGACTTGTCCGGGTGCGTCCACTTCACGAGCTCGACCTTGTCGAACTGGTGCAGGCGGTTCAGGCCGCGCACGTGCGCACCCCAGCTACCGGCTTCGCGGCGGAAGCACGGCGTGTAGCCGACGCGCTTCACGGGCAGCGAGGCCTCGTCGAGGATCTCGTCGCGGAAGAAGTTCGTGACCGGCACCTCGGCGGTGGGGATCAGATAGAAGTCATCGGTCTGCGCGTGATACATCTGCCCTTCCTTGTCGGGCAGCTGGCCGGTCGCGGTGGCCGAAGCGGCGTTGACGAGCAACGGCGCGTGGACCTCCGTGTAGCCGTTGGCGCCGGCCTCCTCGAGGAAGTATTGGATCAGCGCGCGGACGAGGCGGGCCATGTCGCCCACGTAGAACGGGAAGCCCGCTCCGGCGACCTTCACGCCGCGCTCGAAGTCGATCGCCTTGTTGAACCAGGTGATATCCCAGTGCGGCTTGGCGGCCGGGGAGATGAGCTTCGCATGGTCGCCCCACTCGAGGATGACCTTGTTGTCGGCCTCGGTACGGCCTTCGGGCACGGAATCGTGCGGGATGTTCGGGACGGAAAGCGCGACGGACTTCATCTGTTCCTCGGCTTCGGTGACCTTCTTCTCAAGTTCCTTCACCTTGGCGGAGGCGGCCTTCATCTCGGCGACCTTGGCCTGGAATTCCGGCGAGCCCTTCGGCATCGCGGCCATCTCCTTGTTCGCGGCGTTCTGCGCGGAACGGGCGACCTCGAACTCGGCCACCGCGTGGCGACGGGCTTCGTCGGCGGCCAGCACGGCGTCGAGGTCGACCTGGAACTTCTTCCGGGCGACGCCCTTGCGGACGAGGTCGATGTTTTCGCGGAGGAATTTGGGGTCCAACATGGCCCGACTTTGCCCAATTCCCCCGCCCGAGGGCAACGGGGAATTATCGCCCACGCTGGATTCGGCCGGCTAGGAAGCGGCTGAGCCACAGCACCGTCTCGCGCTCGGCCCCGGTGCCACCCATCCTGAGCGTCTTGTCGCCCTCGCAGGTGACTTCGACCTGATAGGTCGTGGAGTAGGAGCTGCGGCCCCGACTCGTCGCCTCGGTGAGCCGACACGAAAGCACGTCATCCCAGGCGGCGGATTGGGTCCGGTAGACGCCCAGGGCTCCCGTGCGGATCGAGAACTTGCCGCCGGCCAGTTCGACGACGCAACGGCCGGCGACGGCCATCACGGTGATCGCGATCAGGATGACCGAGCCAGCCAGGAAAGGTATACCGAAGAGTGACATGAAGAGACTAAACTCACCCTTGGCAATCTGCGTGCCGTAGATACCGCCGACCGATCCGCCCACCCAAAACATGGTGAAGGGCACGAGGAAGACCGCGATACAGCTGCGGGTCGAAAGCGTCAGGCGGAAGCCGTCCATCGTCTCCTCGAGCCGCACGCCTTTCGGCACCGCCAGTTCTGGTACGATGTTGCGCTGCTCATACGGCACGGCCGCCTGGCACGCCGCGAGCGGATGAGACTTCTCGCAGAAGCGGCAGACCGCGAGGCCCTGGGCCGGAGCGAGATCGGCCACCTCGATCGGCAAGCCGCATTCCGGGCAATGAAACTCCATGCCGACAACATGGCCGCCCTTCTTTTAGCTGCCAAACAGATAAGCCCCGCCGCGCGAACGGCGGGGCCTATTTTTGCTATGCTTTCGCTTAGACTCGGCTCGCCTCGGGGGCGAAAACTTCGTCAGGACGGAAGAAACGGCGGACCTCAGCATCCGCCGCGGCGGGGCTATCGGAGGCGTGGCAAACATTGCGCATCATCTCGGTGCCATAATCGCCACGGATGGTGCCCTTGGGGGCCACTTTAGAATTGGTCGGTCCGAGGAGTTCGCGGACGCGGGAGATGACGTTCTCGCCGACGAGGACGGCGACGATCACCGGACGGGAGGACATGAAGGCCTCGATCTCCGGGTAGAAAGGCTTGTCGGCGACGTGGGCGTAGTGCTCACGGAGCTGGGCCGAGGTCAGACGGGTCATCTTGCTGGCCTGGATGTCGAAACCGGCGGCTTCGAACCGAGCGAGGACCGTTCCGCAAAGGCGGCGCTCCATGCAGTCGGGCTTGAGAATGATGAGGGTCTTTTCCATGAGGAACCCTTCGGACTGAAGGGTCGTTAAGTCTTCGCTTTTAGGGCCGAAAAGACAAGTCAGAAGCAAAATAACCCCCTAAAAACCTCAAAAACCCTTAGAAATCAGGCAAATAGCCTGCACGGCCAAGGCCTTGCCCTGCCCGATCGAGTCCATCCCTTCGTTGGTCGTGGCCTTGATGCCGACCTGGGAAGCAGAGATGCCGATGATTTCGGCGACCTTGGCCTTCATGGCCTCGACGTGCGCCATGACCTTCGGGCGCTCCCCGATGATCACGATATCGACGTTGCCGACCATCCAGCCGCCCTGCGCCTTGGCCTCGGCGACGGCCTTCTTCACGATCACGGCGGAATCCAATCCTTTGAGCGAGGCGTCGGTGTTCGGGAAATAATGACCGATGTCACGCAGGCCGGCGGCGCCGAGGATCGCGTCCGCGACGGCATGCAGCAGCACATCGGCATCGGAATGCCCGTCCGGACCGACCGGCGACGGGATGTTCACCCCGCCGAGGATGCACGGACGGCCGGCGACCAGCGGGTGGATGTCATACCCGAGACCGACGCGGAAAGCTGGCTGGGCTTGGCTCATAGGGGGTTATTAGGCGAGAAAACGCCCAAAGGGAAGCCCTTGCACAAAACCCTTGAAACGCCCTCCCCGAGGAGGCATTTTGTGGGCCTGTCAGTCTTCAGGCGCGGTAGCCAAGTGGTAAGGCCGGGCTCTGCAAAAGCCCCATGCGTCGGTTCAATTCCGACCCGCGCCTCCAGTTTAAACAAGAAGGGCGTCCCAAACCGGGACGCCCTTCTTCTTATTCGATCAGGCCGACCTCAGCGGGCCGTCTTGCTGAGGTTCGCGACGCCGTTGACCTTCGAGTTCACGCGGAGACGCAGGCCGTTGAGGCGGATGAAGCCCGTCGCGTCGTCCTGGTTGTAAGCCTTGGTCGGATCCGCTTCCATGGTGGCGATGTGCGGATTGTAGAGCGAACGCGGGCTCTTGCGGCCAGCGACGTAGACGCAGCCCTTGTAGAGCTTCACGCGGACGGTACCGGTGACGTTGCGCTGGGACTCGGTGATGAGGGCCTGGAGGGCGAGGCGCTCCGGAGCATACCAGAAGCCGTTGTAGACGAGCGTAGCGTAGCGCGGGACGAGTGAGTCGCGCAGGTTCATCACCTCGCGGTCCATGGTCAGAGACTCGATCTGACGGTGGGCAAAGTGCAGAATCGTGCCGCCCGGGGTCTCGTAGACGCCGCGGCTCTTCATGCCGACGAAGCGGTTCTCGACCATGTCGACGCGGCCGACGCCATGGCGGCCACCAATCTTATTGAGGGTACGCATGACGCCGAGGGGATCGAGCTTCTTGCCGTTGACGGCGACGCAGTCGCCCTGGCGGAACTCGAGTTCAGCGTACTCGGCCTTGTTCGGAGCATCCTCCGGGGAGACGGACAGCTTGAACATGGCCTTGTTCGAAGGATGGAAAGCGTCCATCCACGGGTCCTCGAGGATACCAGCCTCGAACGAGATGTGCAGGAGGTTGCGGTCGGAGGAGTAAGGCTTCTTGGCGCTGGCTTCGACCGGGATTTTGTGGTCGGCGCAATAAGCGATCATCTCGGCGCGGCCGGGAAAATCCTTACGGAAGGCTTCGTTGCGCCAAGGGGCGATGATCTCGAGGTCCGGGGCGAGGGCGGCGCAGGTGAGCTCAAAGCGAACCTGGTCGTTACCCTTGCCGGTGGCGCCGTGAGCGATGGCGGTGGCGCCTTCCTTGCGAGCGATCTCGACCATGCGTTTAGCGATGAGCGGGCGCGCGATGGAGGTGCCGAGGTAATACTGGCCTTCGTAGATGGCGCTGGCCTGCATCATCGGGAAGATGAAGTCGCGGGCGAACTCGGCCTGGAGGTCGTCGATGTAAAGCTTGGAGGCGCCGGTCTTCATGGCCTTCTGCTTAAGGCCCTTGAGCTCGTCTTCCTGGCCGATGTCGGCGCAGAACGCGATCATCTCGGCGTTGTGCTTGTCCTTGATCCAGGAAAGGAGGACGGAGGTGTCGAGGCCACCGGAGTAGGCCAGGACGATTTTCTTCTTCTTGCTCATGTTAGTGGGATGGAAAAATCAGC
>Ga0255120_1000247_pt1 | contig 16897 bp, 10 predicted proteins | sample Law_Colum_RepA_8_2_FD_188582 | JGI IMG/M metagenome (GOLD analysis project Ga0255120, IMG submission 188582) | Freshwater microbial communities from St. Lawrence River, New York, United States - Law_Colum_RepA_8h | ecosystem: Environmental > Aquatic > Freshwater > River | place: USA: New York...
CCTGGCCGCCGCCCCGAGCATCCTGAGCGCCCAAGGGGCCATGCCTGCTAAGGTTAAGGTCGCCCTCATCGGGTGCGGTGGTCGTGGTACCGGTGCCCTGATTCAGTTCATCGCGGCCTGTAAGATTCTCGGTGTTGAAGCGGAGGTCGTCGCGCTGGCCGATTCTTTCGAGGATCGGATTCAGAAGATCAACCAGACCTACAAGCTGCCCGCGACCAAACTCTTCGTGGGTTATGACGCCTACCAGAAGGTGATGGCCACGGATTGCGCGTTCGTGCTCATGGCCACGCCACCCGCGTTCCGTCCGGTGCATTTCGCCGCCGCGGTCGAAGCGGGTAAGCATTGCTTCGTCGAGAAGCCCGTCGCCGTCGACCCGGTCGGTGCCCGTGCCATCATCGCCACCGGCGAGAAGGCCAAAGCCAAGGGCTTGGCCGTCGTCGCCGGGACGCAGCGTCGTCACGATGCCTCATACTTGAAGAACAAGGCCCTCATCGAGGCTGGCGCCATCGGCGCCATCCGTGGTGGGGTCGTCCAGTGGAACGGCACCGTGCCCTGGGTGCGTCGTCGCGCCGCCGCCGACACGGATGGCGTCTACATGAACCGCAATTGGGTGAACTTCGCGGAACTCTCCGGCGACCACATCGTCGAGCAGCACATCCATAACGTCGACGTCGCCATCTGGTTCCTGGGCCGTCCGCCCGTCAGCGCCTTGGGCTTCGGCGGTCGCGCCCGTCGCGACTCCGGTAACATGTTCGACTTCTTCAGCGTCGATTTCGATTTCGGTGATGCCGTCCATATCCACAGCCAGTGCCGCCAGATCACCGATACCGCTGGCCGGGTCGGCGAATTCTTCACCGGCGCCGAAGGTTCGTGCTACGGCAGCGGCAAGGTCTTCACCAAAAAGGACGTCAAGGTGGCTGACATCAAACTCGATACCGGTGACGCCATGGTGCAGGAACACGTCGACCTGATCCGCAGCGCCTATAACGGCCAGCCCCTCAATGACGCCCGTCAGATCGCCGAGTCCAACCTCGCCGTCATCATGGGCCGCATGTCCGCCTACACCGGCGAAGTCATCCGTTTCGCCGACCTGCTGACCAACGACAAGTCGCCGCATTACAACTCCCAGTTCGCCATCGGCCCGAAGGATTTCGAAGCCGGTAACGTCAAGCTCCCGCCCGAAGTCGCGCCCATTCCCGGGAAGGCGTGAGGTAGGGACAGCACGCCGTGCTGTCCTACCTATAGGGGATAGGGGATGGGGGAGGGAGAGGCATTGTTCGCGGGAGAGCGAACGGGTAGGGGCGCGACTGCTAGGTTGGCACGCAGTGCCAACCCTACCTAGAGGCAATGCGCGGCGAAGCCGCCGCACAACCCCTTGTCACCGTGTCCCCTTGTCACCGTGTCCCCTTGTCAACTTGTCCCCTTGGGCAGCACGCGTTGCTGCCCCTACCAATAGATACAGGCGAGGCAGCTAGGTTGGCACGCAGTGCCAACCCTACCTCATCGCAACCCACAACCCGACTAAGTCAGAATGGCTTTAACTACCTTCGCCGGGACGACGCCGACGAGTTTCTGGTCGAGGCCTTGGTACTTGAAGAGGAGTTTGTCGTGGTCGATGCCGAAGCGGTTGAAGATCGTCGCGTGGAGGTCGCGCACGTGCACGGGGTCCTTCACCACGTTGTACGAGAATTCATCCGTTTCACCGAGGGTCATCCCGCCCTTGACGCCCGCACCAGCCATCCAGATGCAGAAATTGCGCGGGTGGTGGTCGCGGCCATAGTTGGTCTTCGTCAACGTGCCTTGCGAGTAGACGGTGCGGCCGAATTCGCCGCCCCAAACGACGAGGGTATCGTCGAGCATGCCACGGCGCTTGAGGTCCTGGATGAGCGCCCAGGCGGCCTGGTCGATGTCCTTGCACTGCGCCTTGATGTCATTCGGCAGGTTGCCGTGCTGGTCCCAGCCGCGGTGGAAGATCTGCACGAAGCGCACGCCGCGTTCGACGAGCCGGCGGGCCGTGAGGCAGCTGTTGGCGAAGGTCCCGCGATCGCGGGAGTCCGGGCCGTACAGGTCAAAAGTCTCCTTGGATTCCTTGGAGAGGTCCGCGAGTTCCGGGACCGAGGCCTGCATGCGGAAGGCCATCTCGTATTGCTTGAGGCGGGTGGCGGTCTCAGGGTCGCCCACCTGCTGGTAGGTCAACTCGTTGAGCTCGTTCAGGCCGTCGAGCATCTTGCGGCGCGTCTCGCGGCTGACGCCGTCGGGGTCGCGCAGGTAGAGCACGGGGTCGCCGGCGGAGCGGAAGGTGACGCCCGAATATTGCGTCGGCAGGAAGCCCGCCGACCAGAGGCGCGCCGAGATGGCCTGCACGTTGGAGCCTGGGTTGGAGTGGCGGGCGTGGAGGACGACGAACGTGGGCAGGTCCTCGTTCATGCTGCCGAGGCCGTAGGAGAGCCAGGAACCAAGGGAGGCCTTCCCCGGCACCATGTTGCCGGTGTATGACAACATGTTGGCGGGCTCATGGTTGATCGCCTCCGTGTTCATCGTCTTGATGACGCAGATATCGTCGGCCATCTTGGCCGTGTACGGGAGTAGGTCGGAGATCCAGGTGCCGCCTTGGCCGTACTGCTTGAAGCCGAAGACCGAGGGAGCGACCGGGAACCGGGCCTGCCCCGAGGTCATCCCGGTGATCCGCTGGCCATTGCGGATGGACGCAGGGAGGTCTTCGTTGAAGCGCTTCGCGAGCTCGGGCTTCGGATCGAACATCTCGAACTGCGAGGGGGCCCCGATCATCGAGAGGTAGATGCAACGCTTCGCCTTGGCGGGGAAGTGCTGGGCGCCGGGCAGGCCGGCGGCCTGAGCCTGGCTGGCGAGGGACTTGCCAAGGAGCGAACCGAGGGCGATGCCGCCCAGGCCCATGGCGTTCTGGCGGAAGAACTGCCGACGGTTGAGGCGGAAGTTATGTTCGACGGCGTCGAAGGGATGCATGGCGGGATTATTTGTTGAGGGTTTCGTCGCGGTTGAACATCTGCGAACAGACGAGCGTCCATGCCGCCACCTCGTTGGGCGGCAGCTTGGGGTCGGCGGGTTTTTCGCCGGACTTCAGCAGCTTGGCGGCCTCCGCAGGCTTGGCTGCGTAGTCCGCGCGGAAGGCCGCGAGGGACTTGGCGAAGATCTGGTGTTCCTTGGCGGTGGCCGGACGGGAAAGCAGGAGCAGGCTCAACTGGTCGATGCGGGCCGCGTCCGTGGGTTGTTCCTTGAGGAGTCGCTCGGCGAGGACGCGGGAGGCCTCGATGAACTGGACGTCGTTCATGAGGTTCAACGACTGCAGCGGGCTGTTGGAGCGCTCGCGGCGGGTGCAGAACACCTCGCGCGAGGTCGCGTCGAAATTGAGCATCATCGGGTGCGGGGCCGAGCGCTTGAGGAAGGTGTACATCGAGCGGCGGTAGAGCCCGTCGCCCTTGTCGGCCTTGTAGAAGCGCGTGTTGCTCTGCGTCATCGCCACATCGCTCCAGATGTTCTCCGGTTGGTAAGGACGGGCCGAGGGGCCGCCGACCTTCTTCACGAGCAGGCCCGCGGTGGAGAGCGCGAGGTCACGCACGATCTCCGCGTCGACGCGGTAGCGTGGGCCACGCGAGAGCAGGCGGTTCTTCGGGTCCTTCTCGAGCTTCTCGGGGGTCGTCACGCCCGACTGGCGGTACGTCTCCGAAAGCACGATGGCCCGGACCATGGCGCGTTGGTCCCACTTCTGGGCGACGAACTCGGTGGCCAGCCAGTCGAGCAACTCGGGGTGCGAGGGTTTGTCGCCCATGATGCCGACATTCTCCGTGGTCTCGGAGAGACCCGTGCCCATGAACTGATACCAAAGACGGTTCATCGTGACGCGGGCCGTCATCGGGTTGCGGCCATCGACGAGCCAACGGGCGAGGTCGAGGCGGTTCGCGGACTTACCTTCGACCTTCAAGGGCGGCAGCACGCGAGGCGTTCCGGCCGGGACGGTCTCGGCCGGTTGCGTGTATTCGCCGCGGATCAGGAGCTTGGCGGTGGCCGGCGTGGCGTTCTCCTTCATGATGAGCGTCATGGCGCCGCGGTTCTTGATGGCGTCGATCTCGGCCGTCGTGGACTTGATCTTGGCGAGGACGGACTGGTCGGACTTGTCGATGCGCTTGTCGTAGTAGCCGCGGAGCAGGGCGATCGTGGCGGCCGGAGCCTTGGCGCCTTCCTTGCCTAGCGCGGAACGCAGGGCGGGGACCTTACCTAGGGTCGCGACATCGGCCGTCTCGACCGAAGCGGGAATGATGTTGGCGGAGACCAGGACGATGTCCGTGGCGCCGGCCTTGCTGCGCGTGCCGTAGCGGAAGGGCGTCTTCGTGCGGATGCTGGCGTTGGGCGGGAGGGTGTTGTTGTCGACGAGGTTTGCCTGCAGGTCGCCGTCGATGTAGAACTTCACGCCCTCGGCCTTGCCGGAGCCATCGTACGTCACGATGACTTCGACTTCCTTGTTCAGGGGGATGACGCCGGCGGAGCGCACCTTGAGCGCCTGTCCGGACCAGTTTTGGATGATGTGCATGGCGGGGTTGCCATTTTCGATCCAGAAATCCCATCCGCGGTAGCCATTGGCTTCATCCATCCGGCCGAGCACGGCGCCGTTGACCGTCTTGGTCATCTTGAGGCGCACTTGGACGGCCCAAGCCTGGTTCTTTTCGAAGTCACCGAGGTCGGCATGTTCAAAGGCCGAGGAGCCATCGAGCACGAAGCCCCCTTGGCGCTTGTTGTAAGCGGCCTTGCCGATGACCTTGGACTTGAGGGCCGGGCCCGTCGGGGCCTTGACCGTGAGCGGCGTGGCGGCATCGAACGACCAGCCCGCCGGAAGGTCCTTGCCGACGATGTCGGAGGGGTTGGCTTTCAGTCGCCAGGCGGCGAATTCCCTGTCCGCCTTGGCTTTGCGGGCGGCGTCTTCGGCCTTGAGGTTAGCCAGCGTGGCCTCCAATCCGGCCAACTTGGGGCGATCTTCGGGTTGAGGCACCAGCATGGACGGCGGGTGGTTGGCGTTGTTGCCGTCGAGCGCCGACATCGAGGTGTTCCGGAAGAACGCGGCCATCGCGTAGAACTCCTTTTGGCTGATCGGATCGAACTTGTGGTCATGGCAGGCCGCGCAACCGCTCGTCAGGCCCAGCCACACGGCGCCCAGGGTCTCCACTTGGTCCTTGGCGTAGTTCGTCATGACCTCTTCGGCGATGGCGCCGCCTTCACCGGTCGTCGGTAGGCATCGGTTGTAGCCGGTCGCGACGATCTGTTCGATGGTGGGGTTGGGCAGGAGGTCGCCGCCGATTTGTTCGATCGTGAAGCGGTCGAACGGCATGTTGGTCTTGAAGGCGTCGATGACCCAATCGCGGTAAGGGTAGATGTTGCGGATGTTGTCGATGTGGATGCCGTGCGTGTCGGCGTAACGGACCGCATCCAGCCAGTGGCGGGCCATCTGTTCGGCATGTTCATCCGTCTTCAGCAGTCGTTCCACCGCTTTGGCGTAGGCATCGGGCGAGTTATCCGCCAAGTAGGCGCGCAACTCTTCCGGGGTGGGCGGTAGGCCGGTGAGATCGAGGTTAAGTCGGCGGAAGAGGCGCTCCTTGGCTTCCGGACCATTGGGCTTGAGGCCGTTCTGGGTGAGGCTGGCGATGATGAAGGCGTCGATGGGCGACTTGGCCCAGCCCGTCTTGTCGGTCGGCGGGACTGGCCGCTGCGGTGGCAGGAAGGCCCAGTGCTCCTCGTACTTCGCGCCTTCGTTGACCCAGCGGCGCAGGAGCTCGATTTCGGCGGGCTTCAGTTGCTTGTGGGATTCCGGCGGCGGCATCACCTCGTCGGGGTCCTTGTTCAGGATGCGCTGAATCAAGGGTGACTTGTCGGCGGCGCCCTTGAGGATGACCACGTCGCCGCTCTTCGCGGGTTGGAAGGCGAATTCGGGGCGATCGAGACGCAGCTTGGCTTTGCGCGAGCCGGCGTCGGGTCCGTGGCAGTGGTAGCAATACTCGGAGAGGATGGGTTGGATGTCGCGGTTGAACGAGACGCCATCAGCGGCCACCGCGGCGAGCGGGGCCAGCACGAGCAAGGAAAGTCGGGACGACATGGTCAAGGGGTGAGACCAACCTAAGTGCCTGGGGGTTCCTTGCAACTATCCTAAATAAAAAACCCCTCAAACGAGGGGTTTTGCAGGAGGTAGCAGGAGAATTACTTTACAGGGGAATAATCCGTCGGCACGAGGAACTCGGACTTCACGCCATCCTTGATGGTTAGGGAGCCGCCGGCCTTCTTTTCGGAGGCTTCCTTGGCGGCGACCCAGGCCGGGTCGGTGCGGAAGGCGCCGAAGCTGGCCTGGGCGGCGTCCGCGGACTTGTGGGCCAGGAGGTAGATCAAGGTATTGCCGGCGACGAGGGGGGACTTGGCGCCTTTTTGTTCGGCGGCGAGGTTCCAGTAGCAGACGTTCGTCATGCCGTGCTTCTCGAAGAGCTTGACCGTGTGCTCGCGGAAGCGGCCGTTGAGGGCGTCGAGGCGGCCGGCTTCGGTCGTGTAGGTGCGGAGCTCAAAGACGCCTTGGCCGTAGGTCTTGGCTTGGGCGAGGTAGGAGTAGTCGGTCGCGGTGAGGAAGGCGGACTCGATCTTGGTGATCAGCTTGCCGTTGGCTTCGGAGGCCTTGGCGGCCGCCTTCCAATCCGGGTCGGCTTGGAAGGCCTTCCACGAAGCGTCGCGGGCGGCGCGGTTCGGGTAGGCGAGGAAGTAGACCAGCTTGTTTTCGGTGTTCTTCGTCGGGACGAAGTAGCCGAGGTTGGTCATGCCATGCTTGACGAAGAGCTTCAGCGTATGGTCGCGGAAGCGGGCGTTCAGCCCATCGAGTTTGCCCTCGGCGGCGTAGTAGACGCGCATCTCGAAGAGACGCGTGTCGGGTTCGGCGGCGATCGCGGTGGTCGCGAACAGGCCGAACGTGAGGAGGGAGAGGAGGGTTTTCATGGGAAGGTTACTTCTGGAGGAATTGGTCGACGTTCTCGCGGGTCACGACCTGGAAGGGGATCATGACTTCCTTTTCGTAAGGTTGCTTGGCGGCCATGAGGATCGCGGTGTCGATGGCGCCGCGGCCTTGGCCGGCGGCATCCTGGAAGACGGTCGCGTCGAGGCGGCCGGCCTTGACGGCGTCCAAGGCCTGCGCGATGGCGTCCACGCCGATGACGTAGACGTCCTTCTTCAGGCCGGCGCGTTCGAGGGCGAGGAGGGCGCCCATGGCCATTTCATCGTTGTGCGCGAAGATCGCCTGGAACTTGCCCTTATGGGCTTGCAGCCAGTTTTCGGTCAGGGCCAACGCCTTGGCGCGGTCCCAGGAAGCCGTCTGGTGGTCAAGCAGCTTGAGGCCCGGGTATTTGGCCAGGACCTTGCGGGCGCCGGCGTCACGATGGATTTGCGCGGACTGCCCCATGATGCCGTGGATCATCAGCACGTTGCCTTGGCCCTTGAGCTGCTTCGCGATGGCTTCCATGGCCAGGATGCCCGCCTGCTCGTCGTCCGAACCGACGTAGCAATCGGGCGCGGCTTTGGTCAGGGAGTTGACGTTCACGACGGGAATCTTGGCCGCGCGGGCGCGGTCGATGGCCGGCGAGCTCGCCTCGACTTCGCATGGGTTGAGGATGATCACGTCGACCTTCTGCGAGATGAAGTTCTCGGTCTGGCTGATCTGCTTCTGGGCGTCGGCTTGGGCGTCGACGAAGACGAGCTTCACCCCACGCTCTTTCGCGCGGGCTTGGACGGCGTCGCCGAGGCGGGCGGTGTACTCGGCCGACTGGTCGCGGGAGGAATAGCCGACAAGCCATTCGCCCGGTTTACGGGCCTCGGCTTTTTTGCAGCCGACGATGAGGCCCGTGGCGAGGAGGGCGCAGGCGAGGCCGAAGGTGCCGGCGGCGGTGCGTGGGGTAAGGCGCATGCCTCCCTTTTTAGGAACGGGCCTGACGTCGGTCGAGCCAAACCGCTCCGACGATGATGACGCCCTTGATCACGGCTTGGTAGTAGGACGAGACGCTGAGGAGGTCTAAGCCGTTGTTGATGACCCCGATCAGCAGAACGCCCAAGACCGTGCCCAAGACGCTGCCGACCCCGCCAGAGAGGCTGGTCCCCCCGATGACCACGGCGGCGATGGCATCGAGCTCGTAAGCCTGGCCGGCGTTGGGTTGGCCGGTGGTGATCCGGGCGGCCAGGACGACCCCCGCCAGGCCGGTGAGGAGCCCGCAGAGGCCGTAGGCGAAGAGTTTGACCTGGGGGACCGAGACGCCGGCGGCACGGGCGGCCAGTTCGTTGCCGCCGACCGCGTAGAGGTGTCGGCCGAGCCGGAAGCGGCCAAGGAACAGCCACGACAAGCCTGCGACCAGCGCAAAGCAGAGCAACGGAATCGGGAGCGGACCGAGGTCACCCGAGAGGTTCGTGAGGGCGGGAGACATGTCGGCCACGGGCTTGCCGCCGCTAATGATCAAGGCCAACCCCCGAGCCACGGTCATCATCCCCAGCGTCACGATGAAAGGTGCGATGCCGCCACGGGTGACCAGCACGCCATTCAGCAGACCGCAGAGCACGCCGGTGAGTAGCCCCATGCCGATGGGGACGAAGAGCGGATGGTCGCCCGGATGGGCGAAGAGCGCGCAGACGACGCCGCTGAGGGCGACGACGGAGCCCAGGGAGAGGTCGACGCCACCAGTGAGCAGCACGAAAGTCACGCCGACGGCGAGGATGCCGTTGATGGAAATCTGGCGGGCGACGTTGGTGAGGTTCGAGGCGGTCGCAAAACTATCGGTCAGCACGGACAGCAGTCCGGCGATGACGAACAGCACCGCGACGATGCCGAGGCGGTGCAGGAGGTTGCGGTCGAGGGTGGGGGGCGTGAGGGCGGTCATCGGGGCATGGCGTGGCGGAGGATTTCCTCCTGGTTGGTCTGGCGTGGGTCGAGTTCGGCGGCGAGTTCGCCTTGTCGCAGGACAAGGATACGGTGGGTCAGCGAAAGGATTTCGGGGAGTTCGGATGAAACCAAGAGCACGGCCGTGCCTTGGGCGGAGAGCCGTCCGATGAGCGCGTAGATCTCCGCCTTGGCGCCGATGTCGATGCCGCGCGTGGGCTCATCGAGGATCAGGATCGCCGGTCGGTTGAGGAGGGCGCGGGCGAGCAGGACCTTTTGTTGGTTGCCGCCGCTCAGCTCACGGATGGCTTGATGGGGGCTGCTGGCTTTGATGGCGAAATCCGTCGTCGCGGCCTGCGTGGCGCTGCGTTCGGCGGCGGCGTCGATGATCGGGCCGCGGCTGAACGAAGGGAGCGCGGCGAGGGTCAGGTTATGCTCCACGCTCAGCGCGGGGATGATGCCCAAACCTTTCCGGTCTTCGGTGACCATCCCGATGCCGGCCGCGATGGCGTCGGCGGGGCAGGTGACGTGGGTCGGGGTACCCCGGAGGCAGATTTCGCCGGAAGTTGCGGGCGCGAGCCCGCCGATGGCGCTGACCACTTCGGTGCGGCCGGCGCCCATGAGCCCGGCGAGTCCGAGCACTTCGCCACGGCGCAGCGTGAAGGAGATTTGCCGGAAGGCGGGCGCGCGGGTCAGGGCGCGGACTTCGAGGATGACTTCGCCGGGCATGGTGGTCACCGGCGGGAAGATCTGCGTGAGCTCGCGTCCGACCATGTGGGCGATGAGGGAGTCGGGCGAAAACTCGATCGCCGCCTTGGTGCCGACCCATTTGCCGTCGCGGAGCACGGAGATGCGGTCGGCCACACGGAAGACCTCATCCATCTTGTGCGTCGTGTAGACCACGGCGACGCCGCGTTGGCGGAGCGTCGTGATGGCCTTGAACAACGCGGCGACCTCGTGGTCGGAGAGGGCCGCCGTCGGTTCGTCCATCAGGATGACGTCGGCTTGGCGGGCCAAAGCCTTGGCGATTTCGACCACCTGCATCTGCGCCACGGACAAGCGCCGCATCGGCTGGTGGGTGTCGAGGTCCGTGTTCAGTTCCTTCAGCCAGGATCGGGCTTGGCGATGCAGTTCGGCGCGGTCGACCCAGCCGAGCGCGTTGACCGGCTCCATGCCGAGCAGGAGGTTCTCCGCGACATTGAGGTCAGGGATGGGCATCAACTCCTGGTGGACCATCGCGATGCCTTGGGAGAGCGCGTCGTCGGGGGAATCGAAGCGCACCGGCTGGCCGCGCCATTCGATGGTGCCGCCGTCCGGCGGATAGAGCCCCGCCAACATCTTCATCAACGTCGATTTCCCGGCCCCATTTTCGCCCATGAGCGCGTGCACCTCGCCGGGGTGGAAATCGATGGTGGCCTCCTGCAGAACGGACAGACCGCCGAAGGTCTTGGTCAGTTGGCAGGCGCGTAGCATGGGGCTTTACTTCGCCAACTGGGCGCCGGGTGGGATGTCGCCGGCCACTTCCTTGGGCCAAGCCGTCAGCGGGCGGATCTCAAGGCGGCGATAGTCGCATTCGGCGGCTTCGGACTGGATCTGTAATTTGCCGGCCTTGAGCGGGATATCCTGCTCCGAGCCCTTTTCGCGGTAGCGCGAATTGAGGATGACGTTCACGGTGCGGCCGTTCAGGCGGAACACCGCGTTGCCGTTCAGCGAGTAGACCTCGAGGACGTTCCATTCGCCCGAAGGCTTTTCTTGGTAATCGGTCCCGTGCCAGACACGGTTCTTCATCATGCGCACCGGGGCTTTCGGATCGTAGACCACGGTCTTGCCTTCGTCGCGGGCGGGGACGTCGATGATCGCGCCGGCGATGGGCCACCAATCCCCCGTGTCGCCTTCCTGCACTTGGTATTCCTGGCTGCGCATCCAGTTCTTGCCGCCGGCGCCATGTTCGCCGATGCAGTGGAAGAGGATGCCGTTGTCGCGCACCGCGTTGAGGCGTGGTTCCCACTTCTTCGTGCCCCAACGCTGTTGCGTGCGGAGGTGGAAGTTGTCGAAGGACTTGAGGGACGTCAGGCCACCGAAGACCTGGCCCGTGATATGGAGGACAGGTTCGCCGTCGACGAGCTTCGCCGTGTAGACGCCGAGCGGGTCGCGGTTGAGGCCGAGCACGGGGTCTTCCTTGGGCGTGGCGCCACGGGTGTAGCCCGGCACCTCATAGGCGCGATGCGGCACGCCGAGCCACTTCTCCCATTGCGATAATTTCTCGTCGAGCAACGGGGTGAACGCCGGCTCGGCGGCGAAACCGGTGGCGGCAAGGCCGCAGAGCAGGAGCAAGGCGCGCATCGTGGCTAGTTTTAGCGGACGTCGCGCCAGAGCCACTTGAGGGCTTCCGGCATGAGCATGCCGCCATGGCGGCCGTCGTGCGAGCCTTCGCCCATCACGAACTGATAGTCGTAGCCCTTGGCCTTCCACGCATCGGCCATCTTCTGGTTCGCTTCCGGCCAGGAACCGAACTGGTTATTGAGGTCATTGGTGCCGTCCTGGGAGAAGATGCGGATGTCCTTCTTCGGGCTATCCATGATCATTTGGGGGAACTGGTTGCCGCCGCGGATATTGGTGAAGCTGCCGATGGTCGTGAATACCTTACTAAAGGCATCGGGACGTTGCCAAGCGGCGTTGAAGGCGCAGATGCCGCCCGACGAAGCCCCGGCGATGGCGCGACGCTTGGGGTCCTTGGAGATCTTGTAGCCCTTGGACTCGACGAGCGGGAACATCTCCTCGAGGAGGAACGTCACGTACTTGTCGGTGACGCTGTCGTACTCGAAGGAGCGGTTCGACTTACCGAGCGGCTTGCCGTCCTTGCCTTTGCCCGTGGGGTTGTTCTTGTCGGGCGCGAAACCGGGATTGATGAAGAGCGCGATCGTCACGGGCATCTTGCCTTCCGCGATTAAGTTATCGAAGACCGTCGCGACGCGCCAGTTGCCCTTGGGTCCGATGTAGCCCATGCCGTCTTGGAAGACCATGAGGCAGGCCTCTTTCTTGCCGTCGTATTGTTGGGGGACGTAAATGGCCCAGTCGCGGCTGAACCCAGGGAAGGTCTTGGAGTCCTCGAGTCGGAATTTCGTCACGGTGCCTTTGGGGACGTTGGCCTTCTCTTGGGAGTCGGGTCCGAGGACGTACTGTGCGTTCCAGTCCTTGACGGGCGCGGCCTTGGCGTTCGCCTTAGGCGCGGCGGTCTGGGCGGTGGTCACGGCGGCCAGCCCGGCGAGGAAGCAGGGTAGGAGGATGCGAAGGGAACTCATGGGGGTCTGGTCAATGAAGCAAAGCCCTCAAGGGTGACAAGCCCAAGTGCCTTACTTCATCGGCTCTTGGCCGATTTTTCGCAGGTGCCAGACTTCCGGGAACCGCCAGTGGGTGAGGCCCATGACGCCGAAGGTCGCCAAGCCCCCGAAGACCACCGAATTGACCGTCCCCAGGAGCCGGGCGGCCAAGCCCGACTCGGCCATGCCTAATTCATTGGAGCAACCGATGAAGACGGCCGTCACCGCGGAGACTCGGCCCATCATTTCGGGCGGGACGGTCGTTTGCAGGATGGTTTGGCGGATGATGACGTTCACCGCATCCGCTGCGCCTGAGATGAGCAGGAACAGGAACGAAAAAATGAAGGCCGCCTGGAGGCCGAGCCCAAGCGCGCTCGCGAGCGGGATCGAAAGCCCGAAGCCGATGATGCAGAGACCGAAGACCGCGAAGGAACCATAGAGCGCGGGGCCGGCCCGCTCTAAGGGCGGCCGAATGAGCAGGTAAATCGACATGACGACCGCGCCCATCGAAGTCGCGGCGCGGAGAAGACCAAAACCTAACTCGTTCACCCCGAGCATCTGCGCAAAGATCGGCAGCAGCGCGACGGCACCACCGAGGAGCACCGCAAATAAATCCATGGTGAACGCGCCGAGCATGACGCGATGGCTGCACATGAAGCGAATTCCGGCGGAGAGGCTTTGGAGGATGGGCTCGGGCGTGCGCGACTGCAGGAGCTGCGTCGGCTTCAGCAGGCAGGTGGCCACGAGTGAGCCGACAAAGCAGAACAACATCAGGCCGTAAGTCAGCGGCTCGCCGCCCAGCCAGAGCAGCAGGCCCGCGAGCCCCGGGCCGATGACGCAGGCCAGTTCGAAGAGCGTGTTGCGCCAGCGGACGCCGCTCGGGATGAGTTCGCGCGGGAGGAGTTCGGCGATCATCGCCTGACGGGCGGTGGTGAGGAAACTACGGGCGAGACCGCCCAGCATGACCACCGCGTAAAGACAGGTGAGCTGCACCCAGGTCTCCAAGGCCGTGAGACTCTGGGTGAAGAGACCCACCCCAAAAATGGTCATGGCGGCAATGGCCCAGAGGGCGATGCGGCGGCGGTTGTGGGTGTCGGCGACATGGCCGGCAAAAAGGACGGCACCGACGAAGGGGATGACTTCAGCCAGGCCAATCGCGCCCAAAGCTAAGGCCGCATTGGCCGTGTCGTTTTGAGTCAGACGAAATACCTGCCACGCCACCGCGACGCCTTGAATCTGGATGCCCAAGGTCCCGAGCACGATCGCGCCGAGATACAGGCGGAAGGAGCCGTGCTGAACGGCGGAAGCCTGGGGCGCGGTGGACATCGCGCCGAGGTATGGCGACGGGTCGGCCGCTAGGCAATCACGGCTTTGACCACGTGGCCGGCGACGTCGGTCAGGCGGTAGTAGCGCCCTTGGAACTTGAAGGTCTGTCGCTCATGGTCGACGCCGAGCAGGTGCTGCATCGTGGCGTGGAGGTCGTGCACGTGGACCGGGTCCTTGACGATGTTATAGCCGAACTCATCGGTCTGGCCGTAAACTTGGCCGCCTTTGACGCCGCCGCCGGCCATCCAAAGGCTGAAGCAGCGGGGGTGATGGTCGCGGCCATAGTTGTCCTTCGTGATCTTACCTTGGCTGTAGGCGGTGCGACCGAACTCCCCCCCGGAGATGACGAGCGTATCCTCGAGCAGGCCGCGTTGCTTCAGGTCTTTGATCAGCGCCGCCGAGGCTTGGTCGGTCTGCCTGCACTGCCGGGTGATCCCTCCCGGTAGGCCGCCGTGTTGGTCCCAGCCTTGGTGGAAGAGTTGGACGAACCGCACGCCTTTCTCGATCAGGCGGCGCGCCTGCAGGCAGTTGGCGGCGAAGGATCCGGGGGTCTTCACGCTCTCGCCGTACATCGCGAGGGTCGCGGGCGATTCCTTCGAAAGGTCGGCGACTTCGGGCACGCTCGTCTGCATGCGGTAGGCCATTTCGGCTTGGGCCAGGCGGGCGTCGACTTCGGGGTCGAGCTCCCTCGCGCGTTGGTCGGCGTTGAGCTTGCCGAGCGTATCGAGCATGCTGCGCCGGGCGTGCGGAGAAACGCCTTCCGGATTCGTCAGGTAAAGGACGGGCTCCTTGCCGGCCTTGAACTGGACGCCTTGGTGTTCGGACGGTAGGAAGCCGGAGCCCCAGAGGCGGGAGTAGAGCGGCTGGTCCTTGGTCGCATCCTGCGAGACCATGACGATGAAAGCCGGCAGATTCTCGTTCATGCTACCCAGGCCGTAGGAAGCCCAAGCGCCCATGGAGGGGCGTCCCGCGACCTGATTGCCCGAGCAGAAGAACGTGATGGCCGGGTCGTGGTTGATCGCCTCCGTGTGCATCGAGCGGATGACGCAGAGGTCGTCGGCGACTTCGCCGGTGTGCGTCAGGAGGTCGCTGTATTCGACGCCGGACTTGCCGTATTTCTTGAAGTTGGTGAACGCGCCGGCGAGCGGGAGCGAGGCTTGATAGCCGCTCATGCCCGTCAGGCGTTGCCCTTGACGAACCGAATCGGGAAGCGGCTGAAGGTTGCGTTCACGCAGCAAGGGCTTGGGGTCGAGGGTTTCGAACTGCGAAGGGCCGCCGGCCTGGAAGAGGTAGATGACGCGCTTGGCCTTGGCCGGGAAGTGCGTGCCGCTGGGCAAGGGGGCCGCGTGGGCCTCGCCGAGGATGCCACGCATCGCGAGCGCCCCCAAACCGAGGGCGGAGGCGCCGAGGAAGTGTCGGCGCGTGTGTTGCATGAGACCGTCGTAGCTGGGCAGGGGATGGCTCATGGGATCAGCGGGAGGTGACGGCGGCGTCGCTCGCCAAAATGGTGGAACAGACGAGGGTGAGCGCGGCCAAGGCCGGGTCGCTCGACAGGGTGGCCGGTTTGGTCGGGGCGACGACGCGCTTGCCCTTGGCCTTGGGGTCGGGCTTGGCTTCAGGAACGGCCGGTGGGGCCGGAGCGACTTGCGGAGCCTGCGCTTTTTGCTGGGCGTAAAGTTCCGTCAGGGCGTTGAGTTCCGTCGGGCGCGGCGAGCGGGTGCAGATATGGCGGAACGCCAAGGTGATTTGCGCCTGGGGGTCCGTGGCTTCCTGGCTGACGCGCAAGGCGATCTGGCTGGCGGACTCCACGAAGCCCGGGTTGTTCAGCAGCACCAACGCCTGCAGCGGTGTGTTGGTGTTGAGGCGCTTGGGCTGGCAGACCTCGCGGGAGCCGGCATCGAAGATCAGCATGTTGTCCGGCGGAGCGGTGCGCTTGCGGTAGGTGTAGACGCTCCGGCGGTGCGCGCTTTCCTGCACGCTGGCGCCGCCGACTTTTTCGACGAGTTTGCCGGAGGCCAAGAGGGCTTGGTCGCGGACCATCTCGGCCGTCAGGCGCAGGATGGGGCCGCGCGCGAGCCACTTATTGGACGGGTCTTTTTCACGGGCCGCGGCCGTGGGCGTCGACGCTTGTTGGAACGTGGCGCTCAGCACCAGTCGACGGAGCAGCGCCTTCTGGTCCCAGCCGCTGCGCACGAAGTCCACGGCCAGCGTATCGAGCATTTCCGGGTGCGTCGGTTGGTCGCCTTGCAGTCCGAAGTTCTCGCTCGAGGCGACGAGGCCGTTGCCGAACAAATGGGCCCAGAGGCGGTTGACCGCGACGCGGGCGGTCAACGGATTGCGCGGGTCGGTCAGCCAGCGGGCGAGGCCGAGGCGATTGCGCGGCTGCTTTTCGTCCCACGGGAAGACGCTCGTGGGCACGCCCGGCTCGCACGGCTTGGTGAGGTCGGGCTTATCGTACTCCCCGCGGGTCAAGACGTAGGCCTTGGGCGCCAGGGCGGAGTGCTCCATCGTGAAGAAGGCGGGCGCGGATTCCTGGTGCGCGGCAAGCTCGCGCCGGGCCTGTTGCAGCGCTTTGTTCGCCGCTTGGTGGACCGCATCCGAACGCGCCCGGAGGTGCGCTTGTCGATCCGCCATGGGCAAGGCCGTCGGGTCGAGGCCATGCAGGCTGGCGACTTCGACGGCGGTGAGGGCGTGGTGCCACAGCTGGACTTCGTCGAGCGAACCGTTGCGGAAACCGGCATCGCGTGACCGCGAACCGATTTCCAGGGCGTTGTCGCGCGGCTTGGCGTTGAGGGTGTCCCGCACGACGGTGGTGGCGAGGGCGCGGCCATCGAGGTAGAGACGCAGGCCTTCGGCCTTGGAGGAACCATCGTAGGTCGCCGTCAGGCGGTGCCAGGCGTTCAGCGGCAATTCGGCGGTGGTGACGATGGACGCCGCGCTGTTGGGCCAAAGGTGGATCATGCTCCAACGCAGCTTGCCGTCGGCGTAAAGCAGTTCCACGCCGGTCGCATCACCGTCACCCGTGTAGAAGCCGGTGGAATGCAGGATCGTGGCGCGGGCGTTTTTCTCCCCGAAGCGGATGAAAGCGGAAAAAGTGAAAGGCTCGAAGCGGCCCAGCCGGCGGAAGTCCGGAAGGATGAAACCGGCATCGCCGTCGAACTTGACCCCTTGACCCTTCACCCCGGGGACCAGTTGCAGGTCTTCGGGTGAACTCCGCCGCTCGAACTTCGCAGGCTTGCCGTCCGCGATGGCGTTATCGGCACCCGTCTTGGTGAGGCCGTCCAACGGCAGGTGGACGGCCTCACCAAGACGGGTGCCGATAACGCCATCGCGG
>Ga0255120_1000260_pt1 | contig 16555 bp, 15 predicted proteins | sample Law_Colum_RepA_8_2_FD_188582 | JGI IMG/M metagenome (GOLD analysis project Ga0255120, IMG submission 188582) | Freshwater microbial communities from St. Lawrence River, New York, United States - Law_Colum_RepA_8h | ecosystem: Environmental > Aquatic > Freshwater > River | place: USA: New York...
TCGTGACACGGCTCGAGCACGACGCTTGCAACAATGTTCCGCCCGGCGCGGTGAGTCGCAAACCAAGACGAGCAAGTCGTTCGTACGAACTTAAGGCGCGCAGAATTGAGGCTTGATTCTGCGCAAATGAGGGCGGGTCCAAAATAACAATGTCGAATTGCTCACCCCGTTCAACCATGTCTTCGAGGACTGCGAAGGCATCTCCTCGAACATCAATCACTTTGCACGCGGCAATCGAACCAATTTCTTTGTTGTGCTCAAGATTGCGATGAGCCGTTGCAAGAGCGGGTGCACTGACATCCACCATATGGACAGACTTTGCCCCACCGGCTGCGGCCGACAAAGTGAATCCACCAGTGCTCGAGAAAACATCGAGCACTCGAAGGCCACTTGCCAAGTTGCGCACAATTGCTCGGTTGTCGCGTTGATCTAAGAAGTGACCGGTCTTGTGGCCAAAAACAACATCAGCTTCAAGAGTGAGGCCGTTCTCCAAAAACATGATCGGACCTGATGGCGGTTCACCGTACAAGGTGTCGCCATCAACCAAGCCGTATGTTTCGCCATCACGCACGAGACGTGAAAAACGGATGACCACGCGTTCAACCGAGCCAACTTCGATGAGTGCCTTCATGATTGAACGCAAATGAACGAACCAGGCACCCGTATACAACTTGATCACCACAGTCGACGCATACTGGTCGACGATCAATCCGGGCAAACCATCGTTCTCTCCGTGCACCCAACGAAAGCCTGTCGTCAGTCCATTGCTTACCAACTCACGGCGCACATCTAACGCCTGTTGCATTTTGTTTCGCCACCAGTCGTCGTCAATCGTGACTGGCTTACCGACATGAAGAACTTTGACTCGGATCGGCGAATCGGGGTCCCATAAACCAATTGCGGCAAAACGTCGGTTGTCGTCAAAAACCACAGCCAAATCGCCACTATTACCTGATGGCTTATGGGATTCAACAGCTTGATCGAACAACCACGGACTACCCGAGCGAATCGCGCGAAGTCCGGGGCGACTCACCCGAACTGCGATACGAGCATCAGACGGTTGAGGAAGAACCGAGGCATCAATGAAACCTGGGGCTCGACCTTCAACTTCAGACACTCATGTAACGGTATCTCACAGATCGTCGTCATCATCACGATCATCGTCGTCGAGATCATCATCATCTAATTCATCATCAAAGTACGAGCCATCTCCGTTCCCAGACTCGAAATCGTGCCCGCAATTCGGACATGATCTTCGCGACTCAGTACCAATGTACGCATTGCAACTTGGACACAATCCACTATCTGACATAAAGCCTCCTCGGACATATCGATGCCTGAATCTTTCCCAGAGGATGAATGGAAGTTCCCTCAAAGGGCCCTTCCGTTTGGACTAATAGCCATGCAGACACCAACTGCTCTTTGTAATCTGACACAACTACTAGGGAGTAAACAATGACATCACGTCAATTTTCAAGTACTTCTTTCCGCGTCGGCGCGACACTTGCTGTTGCTGGGTTAATCGCGTTGGCCTCGTGTGGAGGTGACGAGTCGTCGGGTTCGACCGATACCTCAACTCCAACTACGGAAGCAACTGCATCCACCGAAGCACCCATTGCAGATACGTCAGTTCCGAATCCGACCGAGCAACCTGTTTACTCAACCACGTGGGAAACAGTTGATGCCCCCAGCGACTGCATGTGCGCCGACGGAAGCGCGTTCCATTTCTATGTGCGTGAGGCGAGTCCCACCAAAGTCTTGTTCTATCTCGAAGGTGGCGGTGCCTGTTTCAGTGGCGAGATGTGCAAACCCGGCAGTGGCACGTACAGCGAGAAGATCGCCCCAGTCTCACAACTCACTGATGCCCCTGGGATTCTTGACTTTGAGAATCCCGAAAATCCGTTCGCAGATTATTCAGTTGTGTATGTCCCCTATTGCACTGGCGATGTTCACTCGGGAAACATCACAAAGGACTACGGCAATGGAGTTGTTGTTCAGCACAAAGGATTCGTCAATGCATCCAGTGCTCTTGACACCATGATCGAGCGCTTTCCCGACACCACACAGTTGGTCGTTGCTGGATCAAGCGCTGGCTCATTCCCTACTCCGGTCTTCGCGGCCATGGCCGGCGATCAGTTACCAAACGCTGATCTCAAAGTCTTCGCCGATAGTTCTGGAGCGGTTCCCGATGCCATGGGCTTTGTTGTTGGTAATTGGGGAACTCTCGAAACACTTCCCGATTGGCCCGAAATTGAAGGCCTCACCGTTGATCAATTCACACCGGCGTACACATTCATCAAAGCTGCCGAGCACAACCCAAAGATCACGTTTCTTCGTCACGACTACGCATTTGACCCCGTGCTTTCTCAGTTCGCACAAATGGCTGGGCTATCCCCCGACAACTTGGTTTCAGTCATGCGCACCAATGAGTCAAAGATTGAAGCAACCGGAGCAAATGTTGCGAACTGGATTTCGCCTGGCGCCGAGCACACCATCGCAGTTCGCGACGAGTTGTACACCGAAGAGATGAATGGTGTGCGATTTATTGATTGGCTCACCGCATTTGTCAACGGCAAACCTGAGGACGACAACTACTGCGTTGATTGCGCCGAATAACGAACTGTCGCTTCGCACACATCCTGCAATGCAGGGAGAGGAACCGTCGCTTCGCTCCTCCCAAATCGCGAACCCAAATCAAATAAAAATTGGCCGCCCCAAGGGGCGGCCAATTTTTATTTGGTGGCGGGGAGAGGATTTGAACCTCTGACCTTCGGGTTATGAGCCCGACGAGCTACCTGGCTGCTCCACCCCGCGGCGGAAGTGAGAAGTGTACGGGCAGATGGCACCATCGGCAACGCATTGGTTCATTCAGCCCTATGCCAGGTCGGCAACCGACCGTGGGGCGCAGAAATCAATGACTTGTAACAGCTTTTCAGCCAAACGACGCGATGCCATCAGAAGGTTCGCATTGAACTGATCGGCGGTGGCGGTGTGATGGTCAACAAGATCGGTAATCGCCTTCAACGCCATAACAGGAATTGCCATCATTTCCCCGACGTAGGCGACCGCAGCGGCTTCCATTTCTTTCACTGCTCCCCCAGATGCGGCGATCAAGCGACGATCATCGTCGTTCTCATCAAGCGAGTTACTCGTCGTCACGACACCCAATTTGAGGTTCAACGCTTGAGCAAGACCCGCCGCTGGCAACGCTGGATATGACCCGATTCCGTATTCGTCAAAAACCGGAATCGCAATGCGACGATCGTGATGAACAAACTTCTGATCACTCACGAATACATCGCCAATTTCGGTACCTTGATGCATCCAACCGCCAGCCGTGCCAGCAGTAATCAGCAAATCGGGGTTGTACCGATCGGCAACAAAATATGTGTTGAGCGCCGCGGCCTCGGTTCCAATCGAATCCACTCCATGTCGCTTGTCGCGTCCATTAACTGAAATGATGACGCGGCACCCATTTCGATTCGCCTCAAAAAATTTGAAAGGCATCAATGGAATCGCAGGGATTGCCCGTGCATCAAGTTGCGTCAAGATTGGCGAGGCTTCAGTAGCCATGGCCATAACGACCGCGATGCATTTCATGATTTGATAGTAGGTGCTAGTCGTACGAACGCCGAAGCATTAGGCGTGTCCATAATTGCAAAATTTGCAAAGCGGAGCGAGAAATTGCTGGGACCCGAAAGAACTGCGACTTGCCATGGGGCCGGTGATAGTGACTCACCCCGACTTCAATGAAATGTGCATCTACCCGATTGAGCGCGTGCATCATTTCAACGCAGATCACACCAGTCGTTGAGCGCAAGCGAACTTTGTTCACAACCGCATTTCTGATCAAACGAAAATCGCAGTCGGTGTCACGGACCGGTAAGCGGAAAAGGAACCGCACTCCATGGTGATAGACCCGGCCAATCACGCGTCGATGAAGAGGATCACCACGGCCAATCTTGAATCCTTGAATCACATCTGAAGATTCAGTCACCGCAGAAATCAGGCGAGTGATTTCACGGGCGTCATATTGTGCATCACCATCGGTGTAGAAAACCCACTGTTTGGTTGAGGCTGCGAAACCAGATAACAGGGCGCCACCGTAACCACGATTCACTTCATGGTTAACAATACGAAGTTCACCGATTTCTTTTTGAAGTTCTTGCAAAACCTGAAGTGAGTTGTCACTTGATCCGTCATTGACAACGATGATTTCAAAATCTGAAACTGCTTCAACTAAAGATTCACGGACGTCCCTGACCATCTTGCCGATTGACAGTGCATCGTTGTAGCAGGGGAAGAATGCTGAAACTGATGACACCAGTGGGTTTGGGACGTGCACGGTTGTCATTGATCTATGTCTACTAGTGCTGCACAGACGTCATCAACCTCATCATCTGTGAGTTCAGGAAAACACGGAAGGCTCACACATTCGCTCGCCCATTTCTCTGCGACAGGACACGCATTAGTGACGAACTCCTGGAGTGCTGGTTGTTGGGTGAGGGCAAGGGGATAATGAACTCCCGTAGAGATGCCATGCTTGAGCATTGATTGGCGGAAATCATCTCGATTTGGCGTGAGTGCCACTGCAAGGTGGTACACGTGGTTGACATGACTTGCTTGCCAACGAATATTGGGATTCGCAAGTTGATATCGAGCGGCGATGTCACGGCGCCGCTGATTTCCATCTTCTAACTGTGAAAGCACGATATTGAGCCAAGCCGCTTCAATCTCACTGATGCGATGATTTTGGCTGACTTCAATATGCACATACTGTTCGCTTTGGCCGTGCACCCGAAGGCGCCGTACACGTTCGGCCACGTCTTCATCGTTGGTGACGACCATCCCGCCATCGCCAATTCCACCAAGATTCTTTGTTGGATAGAACGAATAAGCACCGATTGAACCGCTTAAACCTCGTGTGGCTCCATGGCTTTGGGCGCAGTCTTCAATCACTTTGACACCGAGATTCATTAATCGATCCAAGTTCGCAACCGGACGTCCATAAAGGTGAACTGCAATCACCGCACGTGTGCGTTCGGTCATTGCTGCTTCAACTAAGTCAAGATCAATCGCGGCGGTCTCTTCGTCAACGTCAACAATGATTGGCCGAGCACCAACTGCGCACACAGCTGAAGCGGTTGGAACCGCAGTCATTGCAGGCACGATGACCTCATCATCTTCACCAATTCCTAGGGCTGCCAGGCTCAACTGAAGTGCTGACGCGCCACTCGAAACTGCAACTCCATGTTGCGTTCCAGCAAAAAGGGCGAAAGCTTTTTCGAACTGAGTCGTTTGAGCTCCCAACAAAACGTTGCCGCTAGCCATCACCTGTTGAACAGCTAATGCAAAGGCTTCTCTATTGGCTTGCATACGTCGTGACAAATCAATTAGAGGTACCACGAGTTCCTCCGATAAAAGTCCAACGCCTGCTCAACGCCATCAGCAAAAGCTACTCGCGGTTGCCAGTTCAATAGCTCATGAGCCTTCGCGTAGTCGCCACTAAAACCACCAATGTCAATTCGTGCAAGTTCTTCGGGCCAAGGGATACAAGAGATTGTTGAACCCTGGCCAGATCGCGAAACAACTAACTTTGCAATCTCCAGCAGGCTGAGAACTTCGGTGTGACCCAGATTGATTACTTCTCCAGCATTGATCAATCCAGATGCAACTTGCTGTACCGCTTTTCCTAATGCATCGACAACATCTGAGACATATAGACAGTCTCGTTGCTGCACGCCATCACCAAAAACTTCTATCGGCTGCCCGCGCAATGCTCGAGCAATAAAAACTGGCAAAAACCCTAAACCTGTCTTCTGCAAACTTTGGCCCGGACCAAAGACATTGCTTAACCGTAACGACACTGTCCGCACACCATGCACCGTGCCGTACAGACGGTGATAATTCTCTCCAGCAAGTTTGTTGACTCCATTGATATCCCGCGGCACGGTTGGGTGTTGTTCGTCAACCGGCAAATACTGCGGTGTTCCATACACCTGACGCGTTGAAGTATGAACCACTACAGCCGAAGATCGATACTGGCGAATCGATTCAAGAAATTTCAATTGCGATGTGACGTTGATATCAGTATCACGAAGTGGGTCAATCATTGACTCATGGTGGCTGACCTGTCCTGCAATATTGAAGATGTAGTCAACGTCAACGAGGATCTTTTTTGTGATCTTCTCATCAGCGATATTGCCAAGAACTACTTCAACAGATCCAAGGTTGGGATCAATGTTGCGTTCGTCGCCGCCGTGCTGGCTAATTAAGGCATCTAGTACTCGAACATGAGCGCCCGCAGCGGCCAAAGAGTTGGCCATGTTTGATCCAATGAAGCCAAGACCACCTGTCACTAGACAGGTCGTGCCAGCAAATGAGTTCAGGGAACCCATGCCGACCTCACAACATTGACCGCTAGAAACAACATTGAGCTAGCGGCTACAACGAGAAATAGCGACCGGATGAGTTTTGACCATTGCGAAATTGTGATCGCAATGAGTACCGACATCGGTACCGCTAAAGACACGTAACGAGCCAGCCCCTCAACTCCGACAATGAGAGAAGGAATCAGCAAAACTCCCGATGCAACATGCCACCAAATCGGAACTTTCTTCATTGCCGAGAAAGCAACCGCTGTAGCGATCAGGAAAGTCGCGACATGCAAGACAATGGCTGGTCGTTCAAACGGATCGGCGAAGAAATCCACAATGGTTGTCTCTAGCCAAGTGTTCTTCGCAGTTAAAAATGCTAATGAATCGCCAGTTTTGTTATAGCAATAAACCATCCATGAGAAAAAGAAAATCAACGAGGGCAAAGTTGCTGCGACAAGATTGACCAGCTTTCTCTGCGACATCCAGATCGCACAGACAACGGCGACTAACACCAAAATACCGTTGGGTCGACTGGCGGTAACAACCAAAGACATTAAGCCGACGACCCACCAACCGCGGTCGGCTCGTTGTTGCAGAGTGTCATTCTTTGCCACAATGCGATCAATGGCAACCAACATCCACACCAGGCCAGCGGCAAACATACTGTCGCTGTACGAAAGCACCATTCCAACAGCACCCGGCAAAAGGGCTAAGCACCACACCGCACTTTGCGCCACTGTTTTCCCGAAACGTTGACTCGTTAATTCCCATATTCCTACGAGTGCCACTAAAGCAAAAATCCACGAAACCAGAATCAAGGATGGACCAACAGGCACTCCAAGTCGATTCAATAAATCGGCTACGAACGGATACAACGGCGAAAACGGCCAAGATGTACTGAACTCTGGCAACGGCCCATTCGGATAACCGATTGTCATAATGATGCGGTACCAGCCACCATCCATGTAGGTCAGCCCAAAAACGTTGAACCACTTACCTTCGGCAGTTGGCCATACAACCAACCCAACAACTCCGATCATTCGCGAAATGATCCAAGCAAAAATCGGTATCTGCCATGATTGCAATGCGATTTTTAACCGGGGCAAAGTGACCCCTGGTGGAACATCCGCAGAGGTCATAGGTCTTAGTGTAAGAGTTTTATGACATCAAGGTAAGAGAACTTACCGAATGTCAGGAAATTGGTGAATGAGACATGGATGCAGATGAATACCGCCGAATGGCCGCAGTAGAACAAACCCATTGGTGGTACCGCTCAACGCGCGCCCTACTCCGTCAGATGATCGTTAATCAGCTACGACAAGTCACGCAGTCTGCTCCCCGACGATTACTTGATGCTGGCTGTGGAACTGGCGCCGCTGGGGCATGGATGTCTGAATTCGGATCAGTCATAGCCCTCGACACCGAGGCCGTCGCCCTGCATTTATACCGTTTAGCCCATCCTGATGCCCGCATGATTCACGGAGATATTTCATCAATTGATCTTCCTGACGACTACGTCGATGTGGCGCTCTGTGTCACGGTTCTTTATCACGCCGAAGTAGTCGACCCACAAAAGGCAGTCAATGAAATGGCACGGGTAGTTACTCCAGGTGGAGTTGTCTGCCTGATGGAGCCGGGAGTGCGCCGATTGCGTCGCAGCCACGATCAAGTAACACATGCCGCCCGACGCTTCAGCCGGCGTGAACTTGAAACCTTGGCTGCGAGTGCTGGGCTCGACATCGTTCGTTCAACTGGCGCCTACTCGTTTCTCGTTCTGCCAGCTTGGTTGAAATCAAGAGTTGAGCGCAATACGACTTCAAGCGATCTTGACAACAACACATCGGGACTCTTTGGCCTACTCGGTCTGCTTGCCCGATTCGAAAGGCGCATTTTACGAGTCGTGTCTCTCCCCTTCGGACTCAGCGTCGTCGTTGTGGCCCGAAAGAAATTCTGATCCACAAGTAAACGGCGTCCTAGAACTACGGTAGGAAGCGCATGGGATTATTTAAGCGCACACCGAAGACTCCACTGGTTGATCCAGCCGAGGTTGCCGAGCTTCGTCGCCAGTTAGATGAATTGCGCGCGCAACTAGCAGCGGCGAGCGCTACCGACGCCGAACAGGCGCGTCGTCTTGAAGAAGTTGATGGAAAGATCATCAGCCTGAACGCCCGTGTCACTCAAGTAGGTACCGAAGTGACGCATCAACTTGGCGAATTGTCGAGCGATATTGATTCATTAGGTCAGCGCACCGATGCCGCCAATGTTGACCAAGTACGATTGGCCACTGAACAAGCGCGCTATCAAATCGCATTCCGGCAGGACTTGGCCGAAGTCGTTGAGTTGATCAACAAAAAGCGTTGATCAACTCATTCGTTTCTTTTTTCTCTACGCGTTGAGTTGAGATAAAGCTTTAGCGATTAACGCCTGCGCTTCATCAACCTTGCTCTGATAAGTGCCTAGATCGCCATCACGTAAGGCAACATCGGCTTCGTCGAACAATGTCTGTGCTTCTTCAAGCAAAGCCACCGGGTCGGTCGATGTCGAACCAGTACCAGAATCAGTTCCCGTTCCGGGATCTGTTCCGGTGTCGGTACCAGTGTCTGTTCCGGTATCGGTGCCGGTATCTGTTCCGGTGTCGGTGTTTGAACCAGACTCATTCACAACTTCACCAAGATCGACTTTGGCTCTCGGGAAAAGTCGATTAATCGCTTCTGTCAAAGTGTCACCGATGACTGCCTCGCCATCGTGCCAAGCCAACACTCGTCGTACGAATACTTGCTTTGAACCAGCCTCATCTGGACGGATGTACAACGGCTGAACCCAAATCAAACCTTTACCAATCGGCACAACTTGCAACTGACCAAGAATGACTCGAGAGCCTTGTTGGTTTAACAGCGTGATCACTGGCGAAATACTCGGGTTACTACTCAATTCGGCCGACACGGTTGCGGGACCAGCCGGCAGAACTCCATCGTATTTATAAACCTTCAACTGGCCATACGTTTCGGGATCACTCGAGACCACCATGAATGCACGTAGTTCTTTTCGAGTGTCATCAGATGAGAACGGCACGAACGGACGAATGAGTGAGAATGTCGGTGCAACCGTTGACTCAACCGTGTCGGGGCTATGGAACAAGGTGTAGTAAGGCTCAAAACGTGCGACGTTCGCATCGGCCACGTTGCCGGTGTCGGCTTGTGAAGTTGCACCCGTAGTAATGGCAACATCACCGGCTGTCGTCACTGTGAGTTCGGGCTGGCGTTGAGCTGCCTGAGCAACGCTCCAAGCCGAGTCGCGGTTAAAGAACTCATCGGTATCAGTGAACTGGTAACGACCATACAGATTTGTCTGTACTCGGAAAAGATCTTCGGGGTAACGGAAGTGTTCGCGCAAACTAGCTGGAACTTGATCGGCCGAGGTGAAGAGACCTGGGAACGCTTTTGACCACGCCCGAACGATGGGATCGGTCGGATCAACAACATACAAAACAACCGAGCCGTCATAGGCATCAACTACTGCCTTCACACTATTGCGCACGTAATTGAAGCTGTGCCTGAGGCCAGAACCAGCAGTCAAGTTGTCGGTATTGGCTTCTTGCGCATATGGGTAACGCGAAGTCGTCGTGAATGCATCAATGACCCAAAGAACTTTTCCGCCGTCAACAACTGGATATGGATCTGCATCTAGATGCAAGAAGGGCGCAACTTTTGAAACACGATCACGCACATCGCGAACATCAATGAGTCGCGATTGATCAGAAATCAAACTTGAACCGAACAAGTTGAATTCACCAAAGTGAATAGCAAATGCCAATTTCTTGGCTGCCGAATCAAGAACGACTCCGCCGGTGCCTTCATAGGGAGTGGCTTCTGTATTCGGACACGCTTGTTCAAGCTGCTTGGTATTCACGATTGCGTAGCCGGGTTGCTGCGTTCCCACATAAAGCTGTGGTTTCTCCGTGGCGATCTCTTGGTAGATCGGGCGTCCGTCATCTGTGATTTGAGATGCGCTTGCAGCAACGACTCCGCAGCCATGCGTGTAAATCAAGTGCCTTGAAACCCACGTTTTGTTTGGGATGCCGTCGGGGTTAAGTTCACGCGCCGCGACCATCGTCTGTTGCGAACGACCATCAATGTCATAGCGGTCAACATCAAGATCGTTAATCGCATAGAAAGCAAACAGCCCTTGGTCAAGCGAATAGCGATCTCTCATTTCTGAAACATCGAGCAATCGTGAGTCACTTAAAGGAGCAGTATCTTTGGCCACTTCGGCATCAGTCACTGTTCCGGCAGCCAGCGAAATCGTCTCGACTTTGTCAATGCCCATCGCTACTCGTGTGGCTTCAACATTGCGTCCGATATAGCTGTACTCACGTGTTGTCACGTTTGGCTGAACCACAAAGCGTTGAATGAGTGCTGGGTAAACCGTTCCGGCTACTACCGCAATCACCGCCCAAAGCGCCATTGACAACAACGGCAAACGCCATCCACCAAATCGAATGCCTGCCAAAAAGAGAGCCGCAACGAGCAAACTCACCAAGATCAACAAATTGATCGCTGGCAGTTGGGCATTGACATCGGTGTACGTGGCACCCTGTACAACTCCACGGCTCGACACAGTTAATTCAAAACGCTGCAACCAATAATCGGCTGCCTTGATGACCGCAAGGATTGCGAACAGAACGCTCAAGTGAATGCGTGCGCCTTTAGAAATTCGATCTCCGGCAGTTTGCACACGAATTGAACCATTCAAGAAGTGCATGACGGCAGTCAGAAGTGTGATCATGACGGCTGCTGCAAATGCCCAGTCAACCAAGAATGTCAAAAATGGAAGTCTGAAAACATAGAACCCGACATCGACGCTAAACAGCGGATCGTCTATTCCAAACGACTGCGAATTCTTGAATAGCAACCAGTCTTGCCACTGCGCCATTGCCGGCAAACCGACCATCAAACCAAACAGGACTGAAACTGCAATACGCAACAAACGGGTACGTCGTCCAACGATCATCTTGAATCGCTCGACCACTTCACGTTCGGGTCCGGTTGGAAGTTCTTTAGGAGACAGACGCTCGGCGAGGGTCAAGCTAATGAACGAAACAATTGCGAATGCAACGCTGAAAACTGCGCCGAGAAAAACCTTTGACTTGATGCCCGTCCAAAAGACGCTTCCTCGTTCAACAGATCTGAACCACAACAGATCAACATAGAAATTTGCCACCGTGCGTGCCGACAAAAAGAGAATGACGACGATTGCCACAACGACAAACAGAGCGATTCGACCCTTGGACATCCATGCAGGTTGGTTGGGGTTTTTGGGGCGACGCGGGCTACCGGGCAAGTCCGAAGAAGGTTTCACATTCCGAGACTAGTTCTATTGCAGAACAAGTGCACAGCGGCAGCCAGCATGCGCCGGCGCATGAGTGTGCCCTGTGGGGAATGCTTCTCCGGCGTTGACGAAACCAGCGAGTGAGTTATCTTCCGCATCAGCACATGCCGGCCCGTTGGGATCGACTTTCCAACAAACTTTTACGCCCGGAGTCAGTGCAGCAAACGCACCACGCCCGAACGATGTCTGGGCGATGTTGTCGATTTGCGTATCAACATGTTGATTTTTCCACTCGCGGTAGACCAATCGGACAAGCGAAGTCAGCTCGGCATTGTCGCCAGCAGCTTGAGAAATACTTCGGCTCAGGCGTTCGCGTAGCGGGGCAACCACAGTCGCAATCACAAATTCGTTGATCGCAGCCATTTGCGAAGCAACCATCTTTTGCAAATCTTTGTCAGATGCTTTCGATAAAGACTTTGCGCCAGCAAGCGCAGCTGCCTTCAACGATGCCTCAAGCGCCTCGAGTATCCGCGCCGAGTGATCAGTCTTTGGCCCAACAATTGCATCAAGAGTTTTTACCGGAAGTTTGCCACGCAAAATATCAAGAACTTCATTTTGTTCATCGGCCAGTGCTCGCTTCAATTTGCGCGACATTGCAGCAATGACTGGTGCAAGTTCTTCATCGCGAAGTTCAAAAGTTGTCGCAACTGCCACTTCTTCAACGGGAGCCTCAACAGACTCTTCGGCTGCAGGTTCAATCTTTTTTTCTACTGGCTTCTTCTTCGGTTCGACCTTCTTTAACTGAGTTGTCGCAACTTCTTTGGCCACCGACTCGGCACCCGAGCGACGCAACTTGGCAAAAATGTCATCAGCAGGAGGAACGACGGCTTTGGCCTTTTGCTCAACGATGACAAGCGGAGGATCATTCACATCATCTTCGTCATCTTCATCTAAATCTTCGTCCAAATCAGCAACCACTACCGTTGTTTCTTGGCGTGCAAACAACGGGACAACGTTTGAAACCGGTGCCTCAACGACAAGTTCGACGACTGGCGCTATTGGAGTTTGCTCTTCAACCACTTTTTCTTCGATAGCAACGACTTCTTCAATGCGAGCAGTGCGATCAATGACGACTTCTTCAGTCATGACTGCGATGTCTTCATCTTGGTCGTACGGCACAAAAGCTGGAGCCGATGAAACGGCTGGGCGCATTGCCTCGCGAGCTTCGATTTCATCAGCTTGAACAATGATCGGAATTGGTCCAGTTGTGGGCGCCAAATTTACAAACTCGCTGGGTTCTTCAGCGACGTCGTCTAATTCGCGCAGCACGTCTTCGGTAGCAATACGTGCACGATCAAAAACCTGCACGATGCGGTCACGACCATGCATTAAGTCTTCAATTTGCTCACGAGCCAATTCACGACGACGAGCGACATCGGCAAGAACTCGTTCGCGATAGGCGCGAGCTTCATTCACCATGTCACGACCTTGTTGCTTGGCCATCAAAATTTCGGCTTCAGCGTCAGACGCAGCATCTTGGCGTACTCGCGCGGCCTCTAGCTCGGCATCTTCACGAACGCGCGCTGCCTCATCGGTGGCTTCGCGCACCAGACGCGTCGCAGTTTCTTCAGATCGAACCTTGATCTTGCCCGCAGCCTCACGAGCAGCCTGGACAATACGGGCGGTCTCTTCGCCCAGAAGTTCAGTAATCGTTTCTTCGTTAAGTTCGACCTGAGGTGCTGTTCCGGCCTGCTGCGAATTCAGTAATTCGCGCTCAAGGAAGGTGATGCGTTCTTGCTGGCGCGAGATTTCAGCCGAAACCATCCGCAAAAAGTCACGGACCTCGTTTTGGTCAAAACCACGACGTGAAGAGGGGAAGGTAGCGCCGGCGACGGCGGTCGGCGACGAGGGGTCGGGTCGCGAAAAAGAGATAGCCATTCAGAAGAGAGTACGAAATATCTGTGGATAAAGGGTGGCAATCAGGGGTTTTACCCAAATTGCATGTCACTTCACCCCTGCTTGACGGGCAGGATGACCTTGTCTCCCCCATATGTCTCAAGGGCGGCCAAGGCTTCGTCAAGATCGGCCACGGGAACGATTTTGATGGTGTCACCGACTGCCGCTTGAGCCGCCGAGATTTCGTCTGGACCTTGAGCCGCGGGGACTAAGAAGACCTTGACTCCTGATTTTTTGACCGCCACTGCCTTTTGAACCAATGCACCGATCGCCCCGACAGTCCCGTCGTCTTGGATAGTGCCAGTCACGGCGACCCCTTGAGGCGGAACGAGTTCGCCCTTCGTCAAAGCGTCAATCAAGGCCAATACGAACGACAACCCTGCTGACGGTCCCCCGATCTGGTCGGTATCAAAGTTGACGTCGAAGGGCAGTTGCACAGTCCGAGTGTCGCGAGCACTAAATCCAATCAACGTCCGCGTGGGATCGTCGGAGCTCTCAATCAACTCAACTTCGACTTTCGTCAAGGCCCCCGAACCATCACTCGTTATGGGGGTCACTTCTAGTGTCGCGATATCTCCCGGCTGAGCGTTTTTGAGGACCTCAGACAACTTTGAAATGACGTTGACCTCAATTGGTCCGTCTCCGATGTCGATTGAAGAAATCACATCACCGACCGCCAGCACCTTGCAGGCTCGTTGCGGTGGGGCTTCATTCGGACACACTGATTCATCAAAACCTGCGACCTGAGCAGGACCTTCTTGGAAAGTCGCATCAAAACCGAGGTATGCCAAAGCGATATAAGCGGCTATCTCTTTGGCGTTGGCCATAGCCCCCAGTTGCACTTCACGACTCTGTGTCGGATTGCAATCACCAAAACGTTCTTCACAGGTCAAGATGTTCACAAATGGGTCAATCCATCCCATAAACGACTGCAGCGGATTCAGTTCAGTTCCGAGTGCAGTCACAAAACGAACTCCGCGTTCGGGTTGATAAACCTCAACTTGGGTGTCATCAATACTCAGTCGTGATCCCACCAGGTCGGCTCGACCAGGAGCAGTTTCGTACCGTTGGAGCGGCCAAACCATGGCCACGAGCACCGCCACAATTATCAAGAAGGCAACCGTCACAAATGGAATCGCTACAACTTGAGCGCGTAACGACGGCGCAACCACCTGTGGGGCGAGTACCTTTTCTGTCTGCGTGTCACTCACTGAAATCTCCACCCGCCTTGCCCTCGTCGCTGGCTTAGCCATGTTGGCACTACTTGTCATCGGGTGGCGCAAGCCTGCCAGAAATTTGCCCACTTCGCCACGCACAGATGCTGGATTGGGCCAGAACTCACAACGTCTCCTCGATCAATCAAACCCACTCAATGCACCGGCGCCAGAAATTTCTGAAACCGTGGCAAGGAAAGTATTGGATGCGACCGGTCTTGGCGCGATTGCATTGATTGGTGGAATTGTGGCTGCCATTGTGGTCGCCACTGCCCTGTCCTTCATCGTTACAAATGTGATCTCGCGGCTGTGAGCGCTTCAGATAGCCCCGAGATCGCCGAATTACGTCGAGCGATCGTGATCGCCGGACACGCTGGCGACTCACAACTCATTCAAAAATCTTTGTCTCATGAACATGGCTCAATCCGTGAGGCTTCTTTGGGCGCGCTCGCACGTGTCGAACAACTGACCAAAGAAGTCCTACAAACCTTTGTCAGTGACATTGATTCACAGGTTCGAATTCGCGTTGCTGAACTTGCCGCGACGTTTAACACTTTTGATTTAGTTCCATTACTCAACGACAAAGACTCGCAGGTTGTTGAGATGGCAGCTTGGGCTTGCGGCGAACACGAAAGCGCACGCAAAGAAATCATCGATGAGCTCAATCGGCTCGTACTTCATCATGATGATGCATTGGTTCGCGAGGCTGCGGTGGCAGCCTTGGGTGCAATTGGTGACGAGTCAGGCCTTCCCGCAATCTTGAGCGCGTGCCAGGACAAACCAGCAATTCGTCGACGAGCCGTTCTTGCGCTCGCCCCATTTGATTCACCCGAAGTTGAAATGGCTCTCAAAGTCGCTCTCGAAGATCGCGACTGGCAAGTACGTCAAGCAGCCGAAGACTTACTCGGTTAGCCCACTTTTCATTAAGGCTTACACGCCTTGCACAATCAACAAAATTCCGAAGATCACAAAAAGAGTTGATGCGCCGTAACGAATAGTTTTCTCGGGCAAACGTGATCCCAAGTGATATCCAACCAAAATCGCAAGAGCATCTGCTGACACCATGCCGAGCGTCGAACCGAGCCACGTGCCAAACACGTCCTCTTTGGCCGCCAAAGTAATTGTCGCCAACATTGTCTTATCGCCAAGTTCGGCCAAGAAGAACGCAATGCTTGCTGCGATAACTGCGTTGCGAGTGTTCTTTTGCGCGGCTTCAGCTTCTTCTTCGGTGAGTGCATCACCTCGCAGAGTCCAAGCAGCAAAAATGAGGAAAGCTATACCGGCGATAATCGCAATTGCGTCAGTAGGTAGCCGCGAGCCGACAACTGCACCAAGCGCAACGCTCATTGCATGAGTCACTGCAGTGGCGATTGAAATTCCGATTAAAACTGGAAGTGCCTTGTAACGCGCTGCAAACGCCATGGCCATCAGCTGACTTTTGTCACCGAGTTCGGCAACAAAAATTACGCCAAAGCTCAAGAAGAAAGACGACACCATACGAGGCGAGACTAACTCAGTGACTGCAGATCATCCCAAAACGTTGTGGGGATCTCCTGTGTGGCGTACAAAAGATCCTGGCTTATTTCTCTCGCTGTTCGAGCTCCAATCACGATTGATGCCACAGATGCATTTCGTAATCCGAACTGCACTGCGACATGAGGCAATGAAAATCCGTGCGAC
>Ga0255120_1000265_pt1 | contig 16314 bp, 13 predicted proteins | sample Law_Colum_RepA_8_2_FD_188582 | JGI IMG/M metagenome (GOLD analysis project Ga0255120, IMG submission 188582) | Freshwater microbial communities from St. Lawrence River, New York, United States - Law_Colum_RepA_8h | ecosystem: Environmental > Aquatic > Freshwater > River | place: USA: New York...
GTGAGCTGCAGCAATTGTGCATAGAACTGAGTTTCAATGGAGCCAATCGAGATGTACTTGCCGTCTTTGCATTCGTACGCGTCGTAGAAGTGCGCTCCGGTGTCGAGCAGGTTGGTACCACGCGCGTTTTCATCATGAACGCCCATTTGCGAAAACGCCCAGAACATTGTCATCAGCACTGCGGTGCCATCAACCATTGCTGCATCAACAACTTGACCTTTGTTGCTTTTGCTTGCTTCGAGCAATGCACACACAACACCGAAGGCCAAGAACATTCCGCCGCCGCCGAAGTCACCGACCATGTTCATAGGGGGCACTGGGCCTTCTCCGGCGCGACCAAAGTGCGCCAAGGCACCCGCAAGCGAGATGTAATTGATGTCGTGTCCGGCAGCTTGCGCATACATGCCGGTCTGACCCCAGCCAGTCATGCGACCAAAAACCAATTTCGGGTTACGCGCCATACATACATCGGGGCCAATGCCGAGTCGCTCCATGACACCTGGTCGGAATCCTTCGATCAATGCATCAGCAGATTCAACAAGCTTCAACAAGGCCTCAACACCTTCGGGGTTCTTGAGATCGATTGCAATGTTTTGGCGACCACGCTGCAAGATGTCAAAGGCCGGACCATCAGGAGCCGGGCCACGCACGGCCTGGGCTCGCTCAACGCGAATCACCTCGGCGCCCATGTCGGACAACATCATGGCGGCAAATGGGCCAGGCCCGATGCCGGCGATTTCTACAATACGAAAACCTGAAAGTGGACCAGTCATACCTTTATCGTATTCAGCGGCCAGTGGCGCGCTGCCATTCGGCAAGTTTCATATGTGACGCCATCGCACCCGTGATGAGCGGCAACAAGGGTTCGGGAAGATCATGGCCCATATCGGCCACAAGCAAGAACGTCGAACCGGGCACCAATTCGGCAGTGCGTTTTCCGCCTTCGGATGGCAACAAAGTGTCATCTTTTCCGTGAACGACCAACGTAGGGGTCTGCAATTTTTGCAATCCCTCAACTCGTGAGCCGCTCGCATAAATAGCCGCCAACTGGCGACTTGACCCCTCGGGGTAGAACGATCGGTCAAATGCTCGTGCGGCTTCACGCTTGACTGCAACTTCATCGAAATAGCGCTTCGATTGCCACACCCCGTACTTCGGACTCGCATCGATGTAGGCCTGTCGCTCAGTTGGTGGTGGCCCCAGCAAAGCTTCGGCGGCTTCGGCCGTCGGCGCACCGATCTCAAATTCGCCTGTCACCGAATACAACGAGATCAACGAACGTGCCCGCTCCGGGTGTTCGATCACCAAAGTTTGAGCAATCATGCCACCCATCGACGCTCCCAAAATATGAGCCGAGTCGATTTTGAGGTGATTCAGTAACTCAACGGCATCTTGCGCCAAATCCGACAATGTGTACGGAACCGGCGGAATTTCTTCACTGCTCAGTGCCGCGGCGAATACGGCATTCGGGTCAACAACGACACCATCAAGTTTGGTTGACAAACCACAATCGCGATTATCGAAGCGGATAACAAAGAAACCTTGGTCGACCAACATCTGGCAGAACTGATCAGGCCAGTTGATGAGTTGAGCACCAAAGCCCTGAATCAACAACACTGCGGGATTGCTCGCCGACCCGATGGTTTCGTATTCAAGGGTGACCGACCCAATGTTTGCAGGAATGTTCGCTTGTGGCATGCCGTGAGAATAGCCATCTCGTCACTTCGGTACCACCATCGCAACGACTATCTTTGTCGTATGACTTCAGGAATGTTCCCGCATATGCGCTTTGGCGTTCACACCGGATTGCAACACACCACGTATGACGTTTTACGTCCGGCGTGGCGCAAGATCGAAGATCTTGGCTTTGATTGGATCTCAATTTGGGATCACTTTTACGGCGCAACTGGCAAGCCCGATGACGCGGCTTGCTTTGAAGCAGTCGCGATGCATGCTGCCTTGGCCGCTGAAACATCCCGCGTACGCGTCGGGTCACTCGTTTACTCAGTCGGATACCGCCACCCTTCGGTGCTCGCAAAAATGATTACAGCTATCGATCACATTTCGGGCGGCCGTGCCGACATGGGGCTTGGCGCAGGATGGGCTCAAGTTGAGTACGAGGCATACGGCATTCCGTTCCCCGGAGTCAAAACGCGTATGGATCAGCTCGAAGAAGCCGCTCAATGCGTTCGCGGCTTATTACATGATGACGTCACTAACTTTTCCGGCGAATGGTTCAACTTAAATAATGCCCGCAACGAACCGCGTCCTATTCAAAAGAAGATTCCGATCTGGGTTGGTGGCGGTGGCGAAAAGCGCACGCTCAACATCACTGCCAAATACGCCGACGGTTGGAATGTCCCGTTTGTTTCACCCGAAGCCTTTGCCCATAAGAGTTCTGTTCTCACCAAACACTGCGAAACTATTGGTCGCGACCCGAAAGAAGTCAAGCGCACTGTCAACGTTGGTATCGCCTGGACCGAAGAAAGTCTGCAGTCACAATTTGGCATGCTTGCCGAGGGCGTACGACCAGGTGTGTTGACTGGAAGCGACGAACAAGTCATTGACCGCATTGGCCAATATGTGGCAGCGGGCGCCGAGCAAATTAACTTGGCGCTGCGAGCTCCGTTCGACATGGACTCAGTTGAACGCTTTAGCAAAACTTTGAAATTGGCGTGACCGACACCGTTCACATCTCGGTCCCTGGTCGCGTCAATCTGATTGGCGATCACACCGATTACACCGGCGGCCTCGTGATGCCGATGACACTCGACATGTACACCACAGTTTCAGGTACACGAGCAATCGAACCCCGGTGGCTGTTGACGTCACACGACGAACGCGAACCCGTTTCGATCTCACTCCCTGTTAACAATCCAGCACATGTTGAACCGCTCTGGGGTCGATATGTGGCTGGGGTTCTTAGCGAACTCAACAAACTCGGAATTGACATCCCAGGATTTACTGGCGAGATCAATACGACACTTCCGATCGGTTCGGGTTTGTCTTCAAGCGCTGCTCTCGAAGTTGCTATCGCCCGTGCTGCTCTCGACATAGCCAATCGCCAAATGTCAGATACCGATATCGCTCTACTGTGTCAACGTGCCGAGCACATTGCCTCAGGCGTGCCCTGCGGAATCATGGACCAATTGTGTGTCGCAATCGGGAAGCCAAATACCGCGACGCTCATCGACTGTCACTCTCTTGACGTTCAACACGTCGCGATACCCGACGAAATCGAAGTAGTGACGCGATTTGTCTCGCACCGCACGCTTGTCGGCAGCGAATACTCCGAGAGAGTTGAAGATTGTCGCCAGGTTGAAGCCATCATCGGTCCCTTGCGCTTGGCCACCATCAACGATCTGCAGAAAATCACCGACCAACGATTACTTCAGCGCGCCCGACATGTCATCACCGAGAATCAAAGAGTCCGCGACTTCGCTGCTGCGCTATCGCAGAAAGATTTCGCCTCTGCCGGCCGCCTCATGTTGGCGAGCCATCACAGCCTGGCTAACGATTACGAAACTTCGAATGATCAGATGAACCGCGCCGTACAAGACATGATGCGCGAACCCGGTTTTCTCGGTGCTCGCATGACTGGCGGCGGTTTTGGCGGATGCATCGTTGGCTTGCGCCGACACTAGAGATCAACTATCGAGCAAACGTCGTTTTTGTTCTTCAAAATCTTCGTCGCTGATGGTTCCACGATCCCGAAGACCTTCAAGTTTTTCGAGTTGCGTGGCTACATCGTTACCACCGACGACATTCACGCTGAACGAACGCTTTTGGTTATCTTCCATCTGCATGTGAATCAGATTTTGCACCTTGTCGGGGTGCGAGATATCAGTGAATCGTTGTTGGCCGTCTTCTCCACCTGATTCGATGAGCAAATCGCCCGCACCAATGACTCGCTCAAAGATGGATTGCTTAAAGTTCACGTTGTTGACACGCTCAAGCGGAATTTCAATCCCGGCTTTACCAATAACGCCGTAGCGAAAAATCAAACGGTCAGACGTAATCACAAAATATGTCGTTCGCCATTTGAGATAACGCACCAGGAGCCACACCGCAGTCGCTAGGGCAATGAGCCCAAGCGGGTAAGTCAGGTAGCTCTTACGATCGTCTTGTCCGAAAACAAACAGCCACAAAACGCCCGACACCACGAACGAGCTCGCCGATTCGGCGAAATACCACCAATGCGGGTTCAGATCGAGTGCAACTGACTCATCGGGGTTCAAAAGTCGGGCGGGATACGGCATGCACCTGACTGTAGTTCGGCACCCATGCCCTACGATGACGGGGTGATTCATGCGGACCTCAAGAATGAACTGCTGCTGGGCCTCGACCCCACACAAAGGGCTGCCATCACCTCTGATGCTCCCCTGCTCGCAGTGATCGCCGGTGCTGGCTCGGGCAAAACCGGAGTTCTGACCCGTCGCGTCGCGTTCCGCTGCCTGAACGATTCAGCTGACGCATCACACGTCGCCGTTCTCACTTTCACACGACAAGCTGCCATCGAGTTGCGTCGTCGCCTGAGAGCACTCGGACTTCGCGACACCATCATCGCTGGCACTTTTCACTCCGTTGCCCTTGGCCTCTTGCGTCAACGTTGGGACGAGCAAGGCAAAAGTCACCCCGTGGTCGTTTCAGATCGACGCCGTTTAATCGGCGAGGTCATCGGTCCAAAGCGCACCGCCAATATCAATGACCTTTCAGCTGATATCGATTGGGCACGCTCACGAAATATCACCGCGGACCGTTACGCATCAGCAGTTCATTCAAGTGGTCGACGTTCAGCGGCACCGGTGGCCGATGTTGCCAAAGTCATGAGTGATGTTCAAATACTGAAGCGCAAACGCGGAGTCATTGACCTTGATGATCTCTTGTCACTCACCATTGATGCAATGCGCGACGACAACAACTTCGCCAACATCGTGCACTGGAAGATTCGCCATCTTTTTGTCGATGAAGCCCAAGACTTAAACCCGTTACAACTGGCGGTACTTGATCAATGGCGCATTGGACGAGACGACCTGACGCTGGTCGGCGACCCGTCACAGTCGATCTACGGATTCAACGGCGCCGATCCTTCAGCTCTCACCGCACTCGAACAACGTTTCCCGGGTATTGAAGTCATTCGTTTGTCGGCCAACTATCGCTGCACACCACAAGTCGTTCAAGCAGGTCTTCGAGCGCTGTCACACTTACCCACCGAACCACCTCAACTCTTCTCCACCCGACCCAACGGAGCCCCTGTACAGATCTACGGATTTGATGATGAAAAGTCTGAAGCCGATGGTGTTGCCCAGATCATTGAATCGTGGCGAACACCAACGTCTCGATGGCGTGACTTTGCAATATTGGCGCGAACTAATGCCCAATTAGCGCCACTCCGTGATGCGCTCAAGGCTCACGATATTCCGACACGCATTGTGGGCTCAGTTGCTGCCGACCCCGTCCAGCGTGCGACTCGCGAAGTCGGCGACCTACCAAGTTCAATTCGAATTGCTACGTGGTCACGCGATGCCCGAGCGCCAGTCTCTGAAGATTCGCCAGAATCTGACGAAGACCTCATTGCTCGGCGACGAGTTGCAGATGCCGTCGATGAATTCTTGGCCGAGGGCGGTGGCGATGGACGCACATTCTTGGCATGGGTACGCACCAATCGCCCGTTCGAAGGTGACCATTTCCAAGACACTGTTGAAATACTGACTTTTCATGGCGCTAAAGGTCGCGAGTGGGACAACGTTATCTTGGCTGGTTGCGAACAAGGACTCATTCCGCATTCGTCCGCTAAGACACCGGCAGAAACTGCCGAAGAAGTTCGCTTGGCATACGTTGCCATGACTCGTGCCGCCGATCGTTTGGCAATCACTCATGCCCGTTCTCGTCGTGGTCGAGCCCGATCACGCAGTCCATTTGTTGACGGAATCGATATTGCTCGACAAGTAGCGCCTCCATCATCTGATTATGTCCGCGATCAATCACGCCGCCGACACGAACTCGCACCACGAGATTTTGTCTTTGAAGAATTGCTGGCCTGGCGAACCAACGCTGGCCGAGTCGCGAACCTTGATCCTTCAATCTTTTGCTCAGACGAAGTCCTGCAACGCATTAGCCAAGTTCGTCCCACGAACATCGAAGAACTGGCGGCCGTTGATGGACTTGGATTGCCGATGGCTCAACGCGTTGGCCACCGAATTCTGGCCGCAATTCAACGGGGAATTGATCAATCCAAATCGTGATTAATCACGCGTTTGACGATCGAGGTTCAGCGCAGCGAACTTCTCGGCCTTGACCGAAATAAAGGTTCCGACGGCCTGTGCGCAGAGTCGATCACCCGCGTAGATCTCTCCCGACGTCATAATCTTGCGACCATTCATGCCATCAAAGCGGCCAGTGACTTTCAGTGATTGATGCAGCGGCGTTGGAGATCGATATGTCACCTCAAGACGACCGGTCATTCCGGGGGCACCAGACAATGCTTGAGCAAAACCCAACACCTCATCAAAGATCGCCGCAATCAAACCACCGTGCAAACAACCGGGCGGACCTTCGTAAGCGTCACCGTATGTCACCGTTGCAATGACCTCGTTTTCGTTGCTGTCGAGTTCAATCAAACCCGCCAATCCATTGAGCGGCCCCGTCACCGGACTATGACTAATGAATCCATGCGTCGTTCCGCCAACTGCCCCTTCGGCACTGCCGTGATACGAGCGTCCGTGCGGACCAGGCTCAAGTAATGCCGCAGCTTGTTCAAGCAATTCGGCTGCCTGAGCAAAAACCTCAGGCTTGGCCATCGAAGTTGCCGAATGCTGCAGCACTTCACGAGTTGCATGCGCTAAACGCAGACGGGGATTGTTCGCGTCAAACATTGCCACTCGATGGCGCGGCAAAGCCAATGGCGAAGGAATCACTGAATCGCTTGGGTTTGACCACACCGAACGTTCAGAATCGGACGATGACACTTCGTTTTTGATTTCTTCAGACATCGATATCTACCAATACGGGAGCATGATCGCTCGGCTTTTCGCCTTTACGCGCTTGACGATCAACGATTGTCCAGCGCGATTTATCTGCGACTGATTGAGTGGCCATGATGAGGTCGATGCGCATTCCCTTGTTTTGATTGAATCCACCGGCGCGATAATCCCACCAGGAAAACAACTTGTCGTCAGGATGCTGCTGCCGAAAGACGTCAACCATCCCCCATGCCTCAAGATCACGCAACACTTGGCGTTCAGCTTCACTGACATGCGTTGCTCCGACAAAGTCAGCGGGGTTGTACACATCGATATCGGTCGGCGCAATGTTGTAGTCACCAGTAACGACAACTTGATCTGAAGAGTTGGTATCGGCATTGAGATGATCAATGAGTCTCTTCATCCACGCAAGTTTGTATTTGTAATGATCGTTCTCTAATTCGCGACCATTTGGCACATACACCGAGCTCACACGAATGCCGCCACATGTTGCTGTCACTAAACGCGCTTCGGCATCAGGCGGTTGACCATCGGCAAAATTACGAACCGGGTTTTCTAGACCAACTTTGCTCAAAATTGCAACGCCGTTCCATTGACCTTGGCCGTGATGAATAGATTCGTATCCCATCTCGGCGAAATGTTCGGTGGGGAAAGCGTCCTCGGCAAGTTTGGTTTCTTGCATGCACACCACGTCTGGCCGCACATCAAGCAACCACTCATCGACCCGCGGCATTCGAGCCCGTAAAGAGTTGACGTTCCAAGTAGCGAGGCGCACAGAAGAACCGTAGGCGAACAGTGACCCTTAAGTCACTTGCGGCGAGCAGCAGCCTTAACTGCAGGCTTTTTGGGAGCGACTTTCTTAACAACAGCTTTCTTGACTGGCGCTGCTTTCTTTGCTGGCGCAGCCTTCTTAGCCAATGCGACTTTCTTCGCAGGTGCAGCCTTCTTAACTGGAGCGGCTTTCTTCGCAGGAGCGGCTTTCTTTGCAGGAGCGACTTTCTTTGCTGGAGCGACTTTCTTTGCTGACGCAGCCTTCTTGACCGGTGCGGCCTTCTTTGCTTTCTTTGCTGGTGCGGCCGAAACTGCCTTGGTCGTCGGCACCAGATCAATACTTCGACGCCCAGCGATGATCTCCACAATCTCGAGAGTCACGCTGTCACCAAGTTGCATCACTTCACGCGCCGAGCGTGGTGGCGGACTACCCAAAAGACGAAGCGGAACATAACCGCGTACGTCGCCGATCGTGACGTACGCACCATGCGACGAATAACTCTCGACAACTCCAACGACGACCGAACCGACCGAGTTCTTTTCGATGAACTGCAAGAACGGCAAAATGTCATTGACTGATTTAGAAGTCCCAGCTTTTTTGGCGGGCATCGTGGCACCGGGCGGCAACGATTTCGGCACCGGCATTGGCTTCATTGCTTCGGCACTCACCTTGACCTTGGCGACACCCTTGCCTGGCTTGTCGGCTGAAGGTTGCGCTTCGCGTATTGCCCGGCGGCTCTTGTCGCCACGCACGGGAGTGCGATTCACAAACACCCAACCCACATTCGGAACGGGTTTGCCGCCAATCAAACGACCCTCATCAAACAACCACTCATATTGACCATGGAATTCTTGATAACTGTCATTCGACAAAATTGATGCGCCGACTTTTTGCGCAATGCTCAAAACAAATCCATCGCCACGACCAACTGTGCCAGCAGGCGGGGTCACGAGTTCGTTGTGTTCGACTGCTTTATCAAAAGCTGTCAATTCTTTCGGATCAATGCGATGGCCAAAAGTTGCATCCACAATGACGGTGATGACCGCCTTGGGGTGATCACCAATAAAAGCCATCACGGCTTCATTTAATTGCTTCAAACTGGGCTTCGAACGGCCCTCAGTGGCGATATTTGAACCGTCCACAATGACGTGTTTGGGGGCAGCGGACTTCGGTGACATATCCCTTCTAGTGAACCACTAATGGGGCGCCAAGATGGGGATAGCCCTACGATCAGAGGTGTGACTCGTACGACGACTATTTCGGCTGTTTTGTGGGATTTTGGTGGGGTCATCCTCAGTAGCCCATTTCAGGCGTTTAACCGATTTGAGGCTTCCCAGGGACTCCCCCTCGACACGATTCGGACCATCAACGCCAACAATCCCGACGACAACGCCTGGGCCCATTTTGAGCGCAGTGATATCTCAGCGGCTGAATTCGACCAGGCCTTTGCCAATGACGCTGCTGCCATGGGTTTCCAGATTCGGGGTTACGACGTTTTGGCGCTCTTGAAGGGTGAGATTCGTCCCGAAATGGTCCGAGCCCTCGATCTCGTGAAAGCGGCGGGGTTTAAAACCGCATGTCTGACCAACAACATGGTGGGCGGGGACGGATTAACCGAACATCCCGAAGACAGTCGCGAGGCCGCTATTGATCTCATCATGGATCGTTTCGATACCGTCGTCGAAAGCTCGAAGGTCGGTTGTCGCAAGCCCGAAACCAGGTTTTACGAGATCGCCTGCGAGTTACTCAACGTGCAACCCATCGAGTGCGTGTTTCTCGACGATCTCGGAATCAATCTCAAGCCGGCAGCAGCTATGGGTATGCAGACCATCAAAGTTCTGAGCAACGATCACGGTGCCGACAAGGCCATCAGCGACCTCGAAGCGATCTTGGGCATTGCCCTGCGTTAAGAACTTTCAGAGAAAACAAATATCAGAGACCTTCGAAAGTTTCGTCCATGAGGTCGGCAAGTTCTTGATCGTGAACGATCTTCGAACCAGTTGCGGGACTTCCACTTTCAACACGAGCGACACGACGCAAGTCGTAACCCTGTTCTTTGACTCGCCAGAAACGGTGCTCAACGAATGTCCAAGCGCCCATGTTGCCGGGTTCTTCTTGCAGCCAAACCACTTCTTTGGCGTTCGGATAATGCTTTAAGACATCCATCATCTGTTCGATGGGGAATGGATACAACTGCTCAACACGAACAATCGCTGCAGCGGCCTGACGCTTGTCGCGTTCGGCGAGCGCATCCCATACAACCTTGCCCGAACAGAACACCACGCGCTTCACACTCGCCGCATCGGTCACGAAAGGATCATCAAGTACTTCTTGGAATGACGTACCTGGTTCGAGATCGGCAATCTTCGAACGCACTTCCTTCATACGCAATGGTCCCTTAGGAGTAAAGATCACCAAAGGTTTGCGCACTTCGCGATGCATCTGGCGACGCAACACGTGGAAGAACTGCGCAGCTGTCGTGGCGTTCACAACTTGAATGTTGTCCTCGGCACACAAAGTCAAGAAGCGTTCAATACGCGCCGAACTGTGTTCGGGGCCTTGGCCTTCGTAACCGTGTGGCAACAACATGACGAGAGCATTGTGTTGTCCCCACTTGTCTTCGGCAGCCACCAAGTACTGGTCAATGATGATTTGCGCTCCGTTAACGAAGTCACCAAATTGTGCTTCCCACAAAACCAATGCTTCAGGATTGGCGTGCGCATAGCCGTATTCAAAACCAAGCGCGGCATATTCGCTGAGTAGCGAGTCGTACACCCAGAACTTTTCGGCACCTGGCAATTCGGACAACGGAATCCAAACACGCTCGGTGTTGTTATCAACCAACGCCGAGTGACGGTGACTGAATGTTCCACGTCGTGAGTCTTCTCCGGCTAATCGCACCGGAACGCCTTCGGTGACGAGTGAGCCGTATGCCAACAGTTCGGCTGTGGCCCATTCAACTTCACTTTGCTCGTTATAAATCTTAGAGCGCAGTTCGAATTGCTTACCTAATTTCGGATGGACCGTAAAGCCCTCGGGATAATTGGTGAGCTGTGCAAAGACTTTGTCGAGCACTGCTCGTTGAACACCGGTGTCGACATGCGGCAAAACGCCAACAGGTTTGGGTGGCTTGGCAACTTTGGTCGGCACTGGTGCATGCGAACGAGTCTCATCAAGGGCAACTTGCAACTTGCTCTGGAAATCATTGAGCGCTTGTTCGGCTTCTTCAAGCGTGATGTCACCGCGCCCAACCAATGTTTCAACATACAACTTACGAACACTGCGCTTTTCAGCAATGGCCTTGTACATGAGCGGCTGCGTGTAGCTGGGGTCGTCACCTTCGTTGTGGCCATGACGGCGGTAACACACCATGTCGATTACAACGTCTTTATGGAAACGCTGGCGATAGTCCCAAGCGAGACGAGCCACGCGAACACAAGCTTCGGGATCATCGGCATTTACATGGAAAATCGGTGCCTGAACGGTCTTAGCAACGTCACTGCAATACAGCGATGAACGGGCAAACTGTGGCGACGTTGTGAAACCAATTTGGTTGTTAATGATGAGGTGAATGGTTCCACCAACGCGATATCCATTGATGTCGCTCATGCCTAAACATTCGGCGACAATGCCCTGACCAGCAAACGCCGCATCACCATGGATCAAAATTGGCAATGCCGGGAAAGACCCTGGCGGATCAATCTGGTCTTGACGCGCACGGATCATGCCGAGCACTAATGGGTCAACGGTCTCAAGGTGACTTGGGTTCGCCGCAAGTTCAATCTTGATTGATGCGCCATTCGAGTTGACATAGTGACCCGACGCACCCAAGTGATACTTCACATCACCCGAACCCTGCACAGTTGAAGGATCGACGTATCCTTCGAATTCACCAAAGATACTGTCGAGACTCTTGCCCATGACATTGGCCAAAATGTTCAATCGACCGCGGTGTGCCATACCGACAACAGCTGAATCAAGACCAGCTGCTGCAGCTTGCGACAAAATTTCGTCGAGTATCGGCACTGCACTTTCGGCGCCTTCAAGACCGAAACGCTTGGTTCCGACATACTTCGTCGCCAAGAACTTTTCAAACGCTTCAGCTGCGTTGAGTCGCTCAAGGACACGATGCTTTTCTTCTTTTGACAACTGGAATTGCACACCTTCAAAATGGCTTTGCACCCAACGCTGTTCGTCAGTGTCTTGAATATGCATGTACTCAACGCCAATACTGCGGCAATAGGCATCACGAAGAACATGCAACAATTCGCCTAAAGGTAAACGGTTAGTGCCTGCGACACCGCCCGTTAAGAATTCACGGTCAAGGTCCCAAATCGTGAGACCATAAGTTGCGGGGTCAAGCTCGACGGGCAGCTTTGGTTCTTTCCAACGCAACGGGTCAATATCGGCGATCAAGTGTCCACGCACACGATGGACACGAATCAAAGTAGCAATCTGCATTTGCTTATGCAGGTTTGACTCTTCGCGATCAAGTGGATTGACGTCGGTACGCCACTTCACTGCTTCGTAAGGCACATCAAGACTCTTGAATACACCTTCATAGAAACCGTGCTCGCCCAACAAGAGTTCGTGCACACGCTTCAAGAACATTCCGCTCTCGGCACCTTGAATGATGCGATGGTCGTATGTACTCGTAACAGTGACGACTTTTGAAATACCCAAAGTTCCGAGCGCTCGTTCGTCGGCACCCTGGAATTCGGCTGGATAATCAATCGAGCCAACTCCGACGATGACGCCTTGACCCGGCATGAGTCGCGGCACGCTTTGAACGGTTCCGATTGTTCCGGGGTTGGTCAAACTGATCGTGGCACCTTGGAAATCGGCAACGGTGAGTTTGTTTTGCTTGACCTTACGAACGAGATCTTCGTAAGCGACCAAAAACTCGGCGAACGACAGGCGGTCTGCTTCGCGGAGCACCGGAACAACCAGTGTGCGACTGCCATCGGACTTAGCGACGTCAACGGCGAGACCCATGTTGATGTGTTGATGATGAGTTACTCGTGGCTTGCCGTCGGCACCTTCTGAAAACGCACTGTTCATCGCAGGCACTGCATCAGCAATGGCCCGCACAATCGCATAACCAATCAAGTGAGTGAAACTAATTTTACTTTGGCCCGTGCGAAGGCGATAACCGTTGATGACACCACGGTTCACTTCAAGCAACTTGGCTGGCACGTTACGGAAACTTGTCGCCGTCGGAACGGTAAGACTCCGTTCCATATTCGTCACAATTGCCAGACTCGCACCACGAATTGGTTCGCTCACATCTTCAACTGGAGTGACGGCAGTTGCTGGTGCAGTTGACTTGGCGGCTGTGACGCCAGCAGTGGCTGCGGCGGCTTGAGGCGCGGATACAACAGCGGGTTCGGGTTTCGGATGAGTCACCGCTGCGACTGCAGTGGACATCGACTTATAGTCCGAGAAAAATTCTTGCCACGCTTCACCGACCGATGCAGGATCGAGGCGGAATTGCTCGTACATCTCCTCGACAAGCCACGAGTTGGCTCCAAAGTCGGGAGTGGCAGCATTGGCAGGGATCAGTGCTTCAGACATCGTTGAAAACTGTACCCCTATTGACGTGTCTACCTGCGGAGCAATGAACCCCCAAGGCACAAAGTTGACGAGCGTCACGCACCGCAGTGGCGCCGACGTTTGATTTTCGCAAGTAGTTACTTGTATATTTCAGATATGAGTTTCCTTCGCCCCCTTGCCACATCCGTTTTTGCCGCCTCGCTGATCTCGTTGAGCGCGTGCGGTGGTTCATCATCAAGCACTCCTGCTTACATCGTGCCCGCCGATGCCGGTCTTGTTGTCAAGGCTGTCCCCACAATTCGTTGGGACGCCACCGAATACACCGCTATTGCCGGCGACATCAAAGTCTTTCTTGCCAACGATGACAGCGTGAAGCATATTTTGGTTGTACTTCAAGACGACAAAGTAGTCGGCGATCTCGAACTGACCGTCACTAAAAAGGGCACAGTCGATGAAGGCACCATCAACCTTGAAGCCGGTGTTTATAGCGTGTACTGCACCATCCCGGGTCATGGCAACATGAACAGCACGCTCACCGTTTCCTGAACACATCAATCAAACGAAAAAGGGCCGCCCCATTGGGGCGGCCCTTTTCATTTCAGTTCTTGTTGGCTCACGCCTTGAGGAAAATCTCACCCAAGATGTAGAGCACGACCAACAACGCGCCTGCTGAATACATGGCATTTTTGTGATTCTCATATGGCCACAACAACTTGTTTGTTGCTGCAGTTCCGCCCAATTTGCCGAGGCAATTGAGTTCTAAAACCGCACCAATAACCAAGGCAATGATCACGAAGGTCCACGCCTTGCCCGCATCGTTACCGTCGTACAACGGTCCGAAGAAGTGCGATGCACCAACCATGTAGAACAACATAGAAACCGAGAAAACCATGTTCTGACGACTCGCCAAAACTGCACGACGGCCAGCTGCTGGGGCATCGGGATTGGCTTCGCCACCGGCGAGCACATTGGCTGCGTTGGCCAAAACAATCTTCTGGTTCTTCCAGATGACCATCCAAACGTTGGCGGCCATCACGATTCCGAAAATCATGCCAACAAAAATTGCGGCGTTATGAGGAAGACCAAAAGTCGATGTTTCACTCATGTAGTCCTGCATGTAGTTCTCGGTGACTCCGATGATCAAGAGTCCGAGGACCAAAGTGACAACGGCAGCCCAACGGAACCACCACAAGGCGCGACGGGCAAGTTTATCGATTGAAATATTGCGAGCTTTGCCCTCATCGCCGTACGCAGCGAAGGCGGGGACTTGAACGACATTGAAGTAGTACAACAAGCCAATCCAAGTGATGCCTGCAAGAACGTGGAGCCAGCGTGTCAAAAACGCCAGACCTTCCTGAGTGAAAATTTCCATGATGAATTCCTCCAAATAAAACACATGACTGGCAAAAGACAGCGACCCCTCAAGACCGAAGGGCAATGTCACGGTAGCAAAGAAAGACCTCTCAAGCGAGTGATGTCGGCAGGTACCTGGAGACATTCGCGCACTAGCCTTGTGCCCTGGAGGTCATTTATCCATGGCTCATGAGTTCATCTACACGTGTTACAAACTGGCTCGGCACTACCCGCCCGACCGCACAGTTCTCGAAAACATCTCGCTCTCGTTCTACCCGGGCGCCAAAATTGGCGTGATCGGCTCGAATGGCTCGGGCAAATCCAGCCTTTTGCGCATCATGGCTGGTCTTGATGACGGCTTTTCGGGTGACGCCCGCCTGACCCCCGGTTTCAGCGTGGGCTATTTGGCCCAAGAACCCCAGCTCGACCCCGACAAAGACGTCCTCGGAAACGTGATGGACGGAGTCGCTCCGGTCAAGGCTCTTCTTGATCGATACAACGAGGTCATGGCGATGTGGGGCGACCCCGACGCCGATTACGAAAAGGTCGGAGCCTTGCAGGCCGATCTTGAAGACAAGATCGCGGCAGCCGACGCATGGAGCCTCGACCGCAACGTTGAAATCGCTATGGACGCTTTGCGCTGTCCCCCAAACGATTCTGATGTCACCAAGTTGTCCGGTGGTGAACGGCGCCGAGTTGCATTGTGTCGCTTGTTGCTGAGTCGCCCCGACCTATTGCTGCTTGACGAACCCACCAACCACCTTGACGCCGAAAGCGTTGATTGGCTCGAGCGTTTCTTAAAGGAATACCCCGGCACCGTCGTTGCGATTACCCACGACCGGTACTTCTTAGACAACGTTGCAAAGTGGATTCTCGAACTCGATCGTGGTCGCGGTTTCCCATTTGAAGGTAACTACACCAGTTGGCTTGAGCAGAAACAAGAACGCATCGCTCGCGAAGAAAAAGGCAACGAAAATCGTCGCCGCACTCTTGAACGCGAACTCGAATGGGTGCGCATGTCCCCCAAGGCTCGTCAGGCCAAAGGTAAAGCGCGTTTGTCGGCTTATGAGAAATTGCATGCCGAGGCCGAAGTCGCCGATCGTGGTCCGAGCAAACTCGAAATCATGATCCCTGCCGGTGGACGCCTTGGCGACACTGTCATTGAAGTCAAAGGTCTTACCAAGGGCTTTGGCGATCGCATGTTGATTGAAGATCTGACGTTCTCGTTGCCACCCGCAGGAATTGTGGGCATCATCGGACCCAACGGCGCTGGTAAGACAACCTTGTTCCGCATGTTGACTGGCCAAGAGGCTCCTGGTGCTGGTGAAATCACGGTTGGACACACGGTGCAGTTGGCCTATGTCGATCAAAGTCGTGACTCACTTGATGACAACGCCACGGTCTACGAAGAAATCACCGGCAACATCGAACATATGAAGGTTGGCAACCGCGAAATCAACGGGCGCGCGTACGTTGCTTCGTTCAACTTCAAAGGCAGCGATCAACAAAAGAAAGTTGGCGATCTTTCAGGTGGTGAGCGCAACCGCGTACACCTAGCCAAATTGTTGAAGACCGGCGGCAACGTTTTGCTTCTTGACGAACCGACTAACGACCTCGACGTTGACACATTGCGGGCCCTCGAAGATTCGCTTG
>Ga0255120_1000283_pt1 | contig 15808 bp, 15 predicted proteins | sample Law_Colum_RepA_8_2_FD_188582 | JGI IMG/M metagenome (GOLD analysis project Ga0255120, IMG submission 188582) | Freshwater microbial communities from St. Lawrence River, New York, United States - Law_Colum_RepA_8h | ecosystem: Environmental > Aquatic > Freshwater > River | place: USA: New York...
TGTGCCCGCGCTAGAGCAGATGCTGTCGCAAGCTATCCATTATCAAACTGAGATTCAACGTTTTGACTCTGCCCCACATGCCACACTGACTGTGGTGTGTGAAGGTCGCAGCAGTCAATCCCGCAAAGAACTTGGCGTGGCCTACAACAGCATGCCGTATGCCCAACACGCATTGGCCACCCGTGTGCAATGCGACAAACCGCATCGTCAACAAGCATTGCAATGGTTTTCCCGCAGTCACGGCGAGCTCGACATATTGGCGCTCCTGCCCTTGGGTGGCAATGCGGGACAAGAGGCTGCCGTCGTATGGTCTTTGCCATCTTCACGTGCGTTGGCGCTTGAGCAAGCATCGGCGCATGAACTGTCGCTGGCGCTGTCACAAGCCAGCCAACAGGTGTTGGGGCCATTAACAGTCATCGCACCCGCTCAAGTTTGGCCACTTCATCAGGCCCAAGCCCTGCAATGGAGCGGACATTTTGACAATGGTCAATCGTGGGTACTGGCCGGGGATGCGGCACACACCATCCACCCTCTGGCAGGCTTGGGCTTGAACCTGGGCTTGGCAGATATCAGCGAATTGGCATCGATACTCAAAGAGCGCGAAACATCCGCCTATTGGCGGCCCTTGAACGATCCGTATTTTTTGCGCCGCTACGAGCGCGCACGCAAAGCGGGCATGCAATCCACATGGTTGGCCTGTGATGGCTTACACCGCTTGTTCAATCAACCCATGATCCCTATTCAGCAACTGCGCAACTGGGGCTTGAACAGCTTCAATCAGTTCAATGCTCTCAAGCTTTGGACCATGCGCCAAGCCATGCATTAATCAACCCTCGGAATAACCATGTCTTACCAAACGATTCGTCACGCACTGGCAATTTTCTTTGCCTTGTCCCTAAGCTGTTTCAGCACCGGTGCTGTGTTTGCGCAAGGAGAAGAAGCGCAGATTCGAAAAAACTTGAAAGAGCGCATGCCGCAGATTCAGCCAATCGACGAAGTACGGCGCACCCCCATGCCTGGATTGTTTGAAGTGCGTGTGGATGGAACCGACATTTACTACACCGACGCAAGCGGCCATTTTTTATTGCAAGGCCAATTGATTGACACGCGCAATCAACGCAACTTGACCGAAGAACGCTTGCAAAAAATCATGGCCATTGATTTCAAGTCACTGCCTTTCAAGGATGCAATCACTTGGGTGAAAGGCAACGGCGAGAGAAAAATTGCGGTTTTTGAAGACCCCAACTGTGGCTATTGCAAACGCTTTGAACGTGACATCGCCAAGTTAGACAACGTCACAGTGTTCGTTTTTCTTTACCCCATACTGGGCAAAGACTCGGTGGAAAAATCTAAATCAATATGGTGCGCCAAAGATGCTGCCAAGTCTTGGCAAGACTGGATGGTGCGTGACCAAGCGCCTGCCGCCGCAAACTGTGACACTGGCAGTCTGAAACGCAATATGGAATATGGTCAGAAAATGAAAATCACAGGGACACCCACCACACTGCTACCCGACGGCACACGTATTCCAGGGGCGATTGAATTGTCGCAACTTGAAAAACTATTAGCCAAGCAATGAGTGTCAACACCGCAAGCGTTCACTACCAGGTTCGCGTACTCAACCTGCATGCCCACCAATGGGAAGTGGTACTGACGCTGCAAAAACCCCAAGCGGTGCAACATTTACAACTGCCGGTTTGGATTCCGGGCAGTTACATGGTGCGGGAATTTTCAAAGCAACTCAGCCAGATGCGGGCCACACAGCATGGTGTCACTTGTGCCGTAGAACAAACCGCCAAAGCTACTTGGCAAGTTCATGCGAATCCTTCGCATGCTTTGCAAGTGCGTTACATCGTCCACGCCTATGACGCATCGGTACGTACTGCTTGGCTAGATGCATTGCGTGGTTTTTTCAACCCGACGAGCCTGTGTTTGATCGCTATCGGCCATGAAGAACAATCACTCTCCATCGATATTGCTCAGCCTGAAGCATGCCCGCATTGGCGGGTAGCAACCGCATTGCGCCCAGTCAAAATCAGTTCGCATGGGTTTGGCCTTTACCGAGCAGACAACTATGACGAACTGGCTGACTCACCGGTTGAAATGGCAGACTTTTGGGCAAGTGATTTTGTCGCCAGGGGCGTTCCACACCGTGTCGTGGTCACGGGTGCGACGCCGTCATTTGACGGTAATCGGTTGCTGGCTGACATGCAAAAAATTTGTGAAGCTGAAATTCATTTTTGGCACGGTACGCGCAAACCTCCGCATGACCGCTATGTGTTTTTCATCAACGCGGTGGCTGATGGCTATGGCGGCTTAGAGCATTCCCACAGCACAGCGCTGATGTGTAAGCGCGACGACTTGCCCCGCGTTGACCATGCTGCATCTAACGATGGCTATATCAATTTATTGGGCCTGATCAGTCACGAATATTTCCACACGTGGAATGTCAAACGCTTGCGCCCTGTTTCGTTTGCCCGTTATGACTACACACAAGAAAATTACACGCCGTTGTTGTGGTTCTTTGAAGGTTTGACCAGTTACTACGATGACCTGTTGTTGTGCCGTGCCGAATTGATTTCGCCTGCGGTGTATTTGAAGCTGCTTGGAAAAACCATCAACAACGTGTTGCAAACACCGGGGCGACATGTTCACAGTGTTGCGCAAGCCAGCTTTGAGGCGTGGACCAAGCTTTACCGTCCCGATGCCAACAGTCCCAACTTATCCATCAGTTACTACGCCAAAGGGGCATTGGTCGGTCTGTGTTTAGATTTGTCGTTGCGAAAAACGGGCCACAGCCTGGACCAAGTGATGCGACTCTTGTGGGAACACTGCAAAGCTGGACCGATGCAAGAAGGCGATGTCTCACAGGTACTCAAGACCTTGACCGGCCGCAGTTGGCAACGTGAAATCAAGGCTTGGGTACACGGCACAGGCGAGTTGCCATTGAGGGAATTGCTTCATGCACAAGGCATAGAAATCATAGAAGACACTTGTCCATTGGCACAACAACTTGGGCTGCGCGTACAAGAAAACCATGCTGTGCACATCCAAAGCGTACTGAGTGACAGTGCCGCTGAAGTGGCGGGATTCGCGCCTGGCGATGAATGGCTGGGGGTGGCTATCGCTGGCAACCGCAGTACTGGTGCCAGTGCTTGGCGCATCAAACGCCTTGACCAATTACCCGCCCTGCTGGGTAAACACAAAAACTTGACGGCTTTGATTTCTCGTGACGGCAGGCTGCTGCAACTACCGCTTCGGCTGCCTGCCAAGGCTGTCAAACAATGGCGCTTAGGCATTGCCCACGCCAACAAAGTGGGGCAATGGCTGGCTGGGAAACAGGCTTGAATAAGTGTCAGAGTTTTCGCAAATCCATCACACGCTTGGCCTTGCCCTGGCTACGCTCGATGGTGCCTTCGGCGCACAACTCGACCGATAAACTGCTGCCTATATAGGCCTTGGCGTCATGAACCAATGCGTTCGCCGCAGTCAATGCCTGGCTTGAATCTACCGCCACACCTGCGCGAGTTTCTACCTTCACGGACAAGTTGTCCAACGGTCCAGACCGGGTCAACACACATTGGTAGTGCGCACTCAATGCGGGCTGTCGCAAGATCAATTCCTCAATTTGCGAAGGGAACACATTGACACCGCGAACAATCATCATGTCGTCACTGCGGCCCGTGATTTTTTCAATGCGCCGCATGGTGCGAGCAGTGCCGGGCAATAAACGGGTGAGGTCACGCGTTCGGTAACGGATGATGGGCATGGCTTCTTTGGTGAGACTGGTGAACACCAATTCGCCCCACTCCCCTTCAGCAACAGGTTCACCGGTGTTGGGATCAATGATCTCCGGGTAAAAATGGTCTTCCCATACCGTGGGGCCGTCCTTGGTCTCAATACATTCGCTGGCAACGCCTGGACCAATCACTTCTGATAAACCATAAATGTCTACCGCGTCTATGCCCATGCGTTTCTCAATATTGATACGCATGTCATTGGTCCAGGGTTCTGCGCCAAAAATTCCCAATCGCAAACTCACTGCTTGTGCAGGTATGCCTTGTCGCTCGAACTCATCGGCCAAGGCCAGCATATAACTCGGGGTGACCATGATGATGTCAGGCTTGAAGTCGTGAATCAATTGCACCTGTCTTTCAGTTTGCCCACCACCGAAAGGCACAACGGTGAGGCCCAATTTTTCTGCGCCGTAATGTGCACCCAGTCCGCCGGTGAACAAACCATACCCGTAACTGATGTGCACGGTGTCTCCCGGGCGTGCACCAGCAGCACGGATACTGCGGGCCACACACTGCGACCACGTGTCGATGTCGTTCAAGGTGTAGCCGACCACCGTAGGTTTTCCCGTGGTACCGCTTGAAGCATGTATGCGGGCGAGTTGTGCACGGGGAACCGCAAACATGCCAAAGGGATAACTGTCGCGTAAATCTGCTTTTGTGGTGAAGGGAAACTTAGACAGGTCCGACAAGTGACGGCAATCAGCAGGATGCAACCCCGCTGCATCAAACTTCGCCCGATAGACTGGCGAATGCGTATAAGCATGCATCAAACTTGAGCGAAGTCGTTGCAATTGCAGTGCACGCAACTCATCAATGCTGGCTTTTTCAATCGGCTCTAAGGGAAAAGCTTTGTTCATGGTGTCACCACTTGGCCTGGTATTTGTGCACTTTTCCCTCTGAAAAGCGCAATCACTTCATCATGCTGGTTACGCACCGACATGTCATACACCCCATGGCGACCGCTGAGTACCTGCTCTTGGCCAGTGCAGGTCAGCACATCGTCCAATTTCGCTGGCTTTAAAAATTCGATGCTGGCTGCCGCAGCCACCGCATTGTGGTTATGGCTGTTGCAAGCAAATGCAAATGTGGAATCAGCCAATGTAAAGATGAAGCCACCGTGGCAAATCCCATGCCCATTCAAATGCAAGGCCCGCACCTGCATGCGCATACGCGCATGACCGGGCGCACATAACAGCAATTCCATGCCCATGGTGTCTTTGGAGGCGACATCGGAGGCGAACATGGTGTTGCCAACCATCGTGGCCAGCGCCTCAGCGCTTGTTGATAAGGACATGGTTTACTGTCCCGTGAACTGCGCAGGACGTTTTTGCAGAAATGCACTCACCCCTTCGATGTAATCATGGGTCCTGCCCATCGCAGATTGGGTGTCTCGCTCCACATCAAGTTGCTGGTTCAAGCTGCGCGTTCCAGCTTCACGCAACAGTGCACGTGTGGCCACCAATGCTTGGGTAGGCATGGCAGCCAAGCGTGTGGCCATTTCCATGGAAGCCGCCACACAATCGTCTGCGACCTCCCAAATCATTCCCCATTCTTTGGCTTGGGCGGCAGGCAATTTATCGCCAGTCATGGCCAATGCCATGGCACGCGCCAAACCTAATCGCTCCACCAAAAACCAACTGCTGCCAGCGTCAGGTATCAAACCGATTTTGCTGAATGCTTGAATGAAGCTCGCTCCCGGGGCGGCAATTGCAATATCGCAAGTCATTGCCAAAGAAGCACCGGCACCAGCAGCGACACCATTGACCGCAGCGATCGTTGGCATACGCAACTGTTGCAAGCGACGCGCGGTCGGATTGAAAGCCTGATCAATCACCGGGCCGGGGTCTGCGCGTTCCACCAAGTCAGGGCCTTCAGCAAAATCGAATTCAGCCAAATCTGCCCCGGCACAAAAACCACGGCCTGCGCCAGTAATCACCAAGGCGCGAATGGATTTATCAGCCTCAGCTGTATCCAAGGCAGCCCATAAATCATGGTGCATACGTCGGGTAAAGCTGTTGAGTGCCTGCGGTCGGTTCAAGGTCAGCTTTGCCACGCTTCCTTGGGCTTCATATAAAACAGTGTTTTCGCTCATTTTTGTCTCCTTTGGGGATAATTTAACACCGCACTTTAAAAATCCATCCTTGGTTATAGTTGCCCGCATCTTTAACAGCGTTTGAGCAGGGTTTTTTCATGGCATACGAATTCATCAACACACATATTGAGGCCGACAAAGTTGGAGTCATCACCCTCAACCGTCCGAAGCAATTGAATGCATTGAGTCCGGATTTGATGGTCGAACTCGGCCACGCACTCACTGCATTCGATGCCAATGAAAGCATTGGCTGCATCATCATCACGGGCAGCGAAAAGGCATTTGCCGCGGGCGCAGACATTGGCGCAATGGCCACCTATTCATTTGCCGATGTGTACAAAAACGACTACATCACCAAGCACTGGGAAACCATACGCAGTATTCGCAAGCCAGTCATCGCTGCTGTCAGTGGGTTTGCGTTGGGTGGCGGATGCGAACTTGCCATGATGTGCGACTTCATCATTGCCGCTGACAATGCGCGCTTTGGTCAACCAGAAATCAAACTCGGCATCATTCCGGGTGCCGGTGGCACACAACGCTTGCCACGTGCGGTGGGCAAAGCCAAAGCCATGGATTTGGTGCTGACAGGTCGCATGATGAATGCCGAAGAAGCAGAACGCGCTGGACTGGTCAGTCGCATCGTCGCCATAGACAAATTGATGGAAGAAACCCTCGGTGCAGCTTTGGCTATTTGCAGCTATTCACAGATAGCCGTTATGGCCGCCAAAGAATCGGTGACCCGCTCATTTGAAAGCGGCCTGAGCGATGGCGTGATGTTCGAGCGTCGTATTTTTCACGCATTGTTTGCCACGCAAGACCAAAAAGAAGGCATGGATGCCTTTGTCAACAAGCGCGCCGCAAACTTCAAACACCTGTAAACCCAGATAGGAGCAAGCAATGACCGCACATGACAGCCAGCAAAATGCAGCTCAAAAAAACAGTTACTTGGTCTTGAAGTCATTGGCAGGTTTAGTGCTTGTATTGGCCGGCTTGTTTTTTTTAGGCCCTGTCAATGAATTCGGTTCTGACACACCTAGCGCCAGAGAGCCGCTGCCCACCTCTTTGGCTGAGTTAGACAACTGGCTGCAAACCAGCGAATCACGTTTTGAAAATTTACGCCCCGGCACTGCAAAAGGTGTGGTGTGGGCGGCACCTGACAAACAAAAAACCCCTTGGTCTGTGGTTTATATCCATGGCTTTTCTGCCTCACGGTTAGAAACCGCCCCGTTGGCGGATCAAGTTGCCAAAGCATTAGGGGCGAATTTGTTCTATACCCGCCTGAGTGGTCATGGCTTATCAGGCCAAGCCATGGGCGAAGCGACCGCACAAGATTGGATGGCTGATACGCTTGAGGCGGTTCGCATAGGGGCTACGCTGGGTGACAAAGTCTTGGTCATCAGTTGTTCAACAGGCTCTACATTGTCAACTTGGTTAGGCACCACGCCACAAGCCTCTGCAGTGAATGCATTTGTGTTTATCTCACCCAACTACGGTTTGAAAAACAAAATGTCCGAGTTGATCAACGCTCCCTGGGGCCAACATATTGCGACAGCCGTTTCAGGCGACACCATTCGCTATGAACAAACCGACCCGAGGGAAATCGCGGGTTGGACCGGCACATACCCCACCAAAGCCCTCTTCCCCATGATGGCGCTGGTAAAAAAAGTCAGAGACAGCGATTTGTCTGCTTTCCAGACACCGGTGTTTGTGCTTTACAGCGCAGCCGATCAAACCGTTGACCCTGTACAAATCAAAGCCACATTTGCACGACTGGGCTCAAAGAAAAAATCCATCGATGCCGTGACATACAGCCAAAGCAAAGGTCAACATGTGCTGGCTGGTGACATACGCGACCCGCAATCGGTAGCACCCATGGCCGAATCCATCATCAAATGGACAGAAACTCTGCACACCCCATGACTGTATCGACGCCCCATGTTTTGATTGCAGGCGCCGGCCCAGTGGGCATGATGAGCGCGCTGGCCTTAGGTCGCGCGGGTATTCGCGTGACCTTGCTTGAATCTGCTGCTGGCTTGAACCGAGATTTGCGGGCTTCTACTTTTCATCCCCCCACACTTGATATGTTGGCCAAGTATGGGCTGACTTCATCACTGATTGAACAAGGACTGGTTGCCCGCTTTACGCAGCAACGCGACCGCACACAAGGCGTCATCGCTGAATTTGATTTGTCTCAGCTGACTGGGCTCACCGACCATCCGTTTCGATTGCAATGCGAACAATGGAAATTGACCGACCTGATCATGGCGCAGTTGACTCAACTACCGCATGTCTCTTTAGCGTTTGACAGCCGTGTAGAAAGCGTCTCACAAACTGAAAACAGCGTCAGCGTCAACGTAAGACAAGGCGATCAATTACAGACCTTGCACGGCGATTACCTGATTGGTGCTGATGGTGCATGGAGTGCGGTTCGCACACAGCTGGGAATTGCTTTCGAGGGCTATACCTACCCTGAAAGATTTTTGGTGGTGTCAACCCCATTTGAATATGCAGACCACATGCCACAACTGTCTTATGTGAACTATTGCTCTGACCCCTATGAATGGTGTGTGCTGCTGAGGGTGCCTACCTTGTGGCGCGTGTTGTTTCCCACCAAAGAAGACGAAACAGACGAGCAGGTGTTGACTGACGAGTCCGTACAAACGCGGTTACAGCGTTTGTTGCCTCAATCAGAAGACTACACCGTGGTTCACCGTACGCTGTACAAAGTCCACCAACGTGTGGCGCAACATTTCCGCCAAGGACGTGTTTTTCTGGCAGGTGACGCTGCTCATATCAACAACCCGTTGGGTGGCATGGGCATGAACGGCGGTATTCACGATGCCATGAATCTTTGCGAAAAATTGATGGCTGTCCTTTTGCAAGGCGCACACACAGAAGTGCTGGATTTGTACGAAAAACAGCGTCGCACCATCGCCATTGAATACATCAATGCCAGCACAGCCCGCAATAAAAAAGAAATTGAAGAACGCGACCCCGTGCTCAGACAAAAAAACCATGATGAATTGCGCGCCCTTGCTGCTGATCCTGCGAGCAGCTTGGCCTACTTACGAAAAACTTCCATGATTGATGCGCTAGAACGCGCCAAGGCTTTGACATGATCGAAAAAGGTTTAACCAAAATCAGCCATTCACAACGACGTGCATTGCTGCGCGAACGACTCTCAAAAGGTCGATTGGTAGTGGCGCCCGGTGTGTTTGAAATGGTGTCGGCAAAAATCGCTGACCGCATGGGTTTCGATGCTCTTTATATGACGGGTTATGGCACGGTAGCGTCTTATTTGGGGTTGCCAGACGCTGGCTTAGCCACCTATACAGACATGGTCAACCGGGTTTCCCAATTCACCAGCATCACAAACACTCCCTTGATTTGCGACGGCGACACAGGATACGGTGGCTTGTTGAATGTGATGCACACTGTGCGCGGCTATGAGGCTGCTGGTGCTTGTGCTATTCAGTTAGAAGACCAGGAATTCCCCAAAAAGTGCGGGCACATGCTGGGCAGGCGGGTGATTCCAATGCAAGACATGGTCGAAAAAATTCGCGTTGCAGTCGAAACCAGAGATGACCCCAATTTCCAGATCATCGCGCGAACAGATGCACGTACCACTTTGGGGTTGGACGAAGCATTGCGTCGTGCCGAAAGTTATGCGCGTGCAGGTGCAGATGTGTTGTTCGTGGAAAGCCCAGAGTCTGTGGAGGAGATGGAAAAAATCGCAAAAAGTATTGATGTGCCACTGGTCGCTAACATGGTTGAAGGCGGCAGAACACCAGTGCTCACATATGAACAACTTGAAGCCATCGGTTATGGGCTGGCCATCTTTCCTGCAACGGCTTTTCTGGCGGCAGGAGCGGCCATGCAAAGCGTCTACCAAACACTTCTGACCGACAAATCGAGCACGAAGGTGACCCAGCCGCTTTATAACTTTCAGGAGTTTTCAAAATTGATGGGTTTTGATTGGGTAAGTCAGTTTGACCAGCAGTTCAAAACATCCGACCAATGAACATGAACCGTGACGATATTTACCGCAGACAAGGGCTGGGCGACACCTCGGGCGTGGGTCAGCGTTGTGGTTTGATTGTGGTGGACTTCGTCAACGGATTTGTAGATATCAATCAACTGGGTGGGCCGCATATTGAAGCTGCAGCCCATGCTAGCGTCCCGCTGTTGCATGCATTTCGTCAAATGCAATTGCCTGTGGCACACACCCGCGTGGTGTTTGCAGAAGACGGCTCAGACATCAACATATTTGCCCAACGCATCAAACCATTACAGCGCTTAACTGAGGATGCGCAAAGTTCGCAAATTGTCCCCTTCTTGCAACCCGTCACGGGTGAATTGGTGGTGCGCAAACAAACGGCCTCGGCATTCTTCAACACACCCTTGGCAACTTGGTTGCATTTGCATGGTGTCGATACTGCTGTGGTCGTCGGTTGCACCACCAGCGGCTGTGTTCGGGCCACCGTGGTGGATGCCATGCAACACAACTTTCGCACGGTTGTGGTCAGCGACTGTGTAGGGGATAGAGCCACAGAGCCGCACGATGCCAACTTGTTTGACATGCAACAAAAATATGCAGATGTCATGTCGCGCGACTTGTTGATCGAATCACTTTTTTCTACACGCAAAGGCCAAGCACATGACTGATCATCTTGCGTATCGAAAAAAGTTTGGCACGCTGGGGCCATCGACCAACACAGTGGTGCAACCCGACTTCGACGATTTGCGCCCCGCTGGCGTGACCAACCACTACAGCCGAATTGCCATTCCGAACGACCCGGTCAACGATGACGCCAGTTTTTTGCGCTTGGTCGACAACATCAACCTTGCCACATTGGATGCGGTGGATATTTTGCGCTCATGCGAGATGGATTATTTGGTGATGGGCATGTCTGCTGCCACCTTTTGGAATGGCAGAAGTGGCGCCGAAAAATATTTACAGAAAATGACCGAGCGCGCAGGTGTGGGCGTCTCTTGCGGTTCCTTTGCCACAGAAACTGCACTCAACACGCTCGGGGTCAAACGCATTGCTTTCATGTCTCCCTATTTTGAAGTCGCCAATGCACAAGTCAAAAGGTTTTACCAAGATTGTGGCTTTACGGTAGTACGTGATGTGTGTTTGAAAAGACCCAGTCCGGTTCAAATCGCTCACACCACAGATGCAATCTGCCGACAAGCCATCAAAGAAATTGATGGCGATGATGTGGACGCTATTGTTCAAGTCGGTACCAACTTATCGATGATTCGATTGGCTGCTGCGGCAGAACTCTTTTTGGGTAAACCGGTCATTGCCATCAATACGGCCACCTATTGGCATGCGCTGCGTGCCTGCGGGATCCCAGATAAACGCAGTGGCTTTGGCAGTTTGCTGGAACACCATTGAAACAAGGACTCTACATGTCGTTCAAACGATTGATCCACTGGACATCGATACTTGCTATTGCGTGCTCAACCGGTTTTGTGGGTGCACAAACTTTTCCGGCCAAACCTATCAAACTGGTTATTCCCGCAACCACTGGCACTTCAGATGTGATTGCCCGCGCCTTAGCCCCTCGGTTGTCGAGCGTCTTGGGTCAAAGCATTGTGGTGGAGCAAATGCCCGGTGCTGGCACCAATATAGGCAATCACTTTGTCGCCAAATCTGCACCAGATGGCTACACGCTTTTGATCAATGGCTTACCGTTGGTCACTAACCTCGCGCTGTATTCGCAACTGCCTTACAACCCCATGACCGATCTCATACCTGTGATTGGTTTGGCCGAGGTCAATAATGTGATCACGGTTCACCCATCGCTGGGTGTGCAGACTTTGAAGGATCTGGTGCAATTGGCCAAGACCAAACCCGGCCAATTGAATTACGGCTCTCCAGGTGCCGGCAGCTCCGGGCATTTGTCAGCTGAAATGCTGGGGTTGAAAACCGGCGCACTCATGGTGCATCTCCCTTACAAAGGGAACTCGCAAGCCACCATGGATTTGTTGCGTGGCGAATTACAAGTCGGCTTCATGAACCTGCCCATGGCTTTGCCCCAAGTCAAAGCAGGCAAGCTCAAAGCACTGGCAGTCACCGGCGCCAAGCGTTCAAAATTATTGCCGGATGTACCCACTGTCGCGGAAGCCTTGGGCATGCCAGACTTCGAACTGACCGCTTGGTTTGTCATCATGGCGCCAGCCAAAACACCTCCCCATGTGATTGCTCTATTGAACAAAGAGATCGACAAAATTTTGAAAGACCCTGACTTTGTGGAAAAAATTCACAATGCCGGTGCAGAAGTCATCGGAGGCAGTGCCGCTTCTTTTGAATCGCGCATGAAAAAGGATGCGGCGCGTTTAGGCGAGTTGATCAAGCTCGCGGGCACCAAAGCAGAGCCATGATCGACTCACCCATTGTCAGCACCATGATGCCGGTGCATTTATCGCTGAACCATTTCTTAGAACGTGCGGGTTTGCTGTTTGCTACCAATGAGGTCATTTCTAGGCGGCCTGACAAAAGCTACGTACACCATACCTATGCAGATATTTACACACGCACCCGCCAACTGGCACAAGCGCTGTTGCAGTTGGGGCTGAAAAAAGGTGACCGTGTGGCCACCTTGTGCTGGAACCACCATGTGCACTTGGAATGCTATTTTGGTATTCCTGCGGCTGGCGGCGTGATGCACACGCTGAACCTGCGCTTGTCAGCGGACGAAATTGCATGGATAGCCAACGATGCAAAAGACCGATTCTTGATTGTTGACGATGTGTTGTTGCCGTTACTCAACCAATTCAAAGACCAATGCCATTTTGAAAAAATCATCGTGGTGCCTTTCTCTGGACAAGCACACAATGGGTCGGCGCTGGATTATGAAACTTTGCTGTCGCAAACTGACACTTCTGATTTTCAATATGTGGCGCACCATGAAGACGATCCCGTGTCTATGTGTTACACATCAGGCACGACTGGCAAACCCAAAGGCGTGGTGTATTCACACCGCTCCACGGTGCTGCATACCTTGGTGGGTTGTTTGGGTGATTTCTGGTCATTGAAAAGTACCGATGTGGTGTTTCCCGTTACCCCCATGTTTCATGCCAACAGCTGGGGCATCCCTTATGGCGCGATGATGATGGGCGCCAAACTGGTGTTTCCCGGCCCACACCTGCACCCCGAGGACTTGCTCGATTGCATGCAATACGCGCCACCGACATTGGCGCTGGGTGTACCCACCATTTGGATGGGATTGATACAAACCTACGAAGCTGCATTGCAAACACAGCCAAACCGCTGGCGCTTGCCCAAAGGTATGCGTAGTTTGGTGGGCGGTGCAGCAGTACCGCAAGCATTGATCAAGGCATTCGACAAACACGGTATCTGGATCATGCAAGGCTGGGGCATGACCGAAACATCTCCACTGTGTACGGTGTCCTACACCAAAGCAGAATTTGCCAACGCCACTGAAGATGAAAAATATCGACGCGCAGCCATGGCAGGTATGCCGGTTCCATTGGTTGACTTGCGTATCCGCGATGACAACGGCCTCGACGCAGCATGGGATGGTCAGCAAGTGGGTGAGATTCAAGTCAGCGGACCATTCATCACTGGCAGCTACCACCAAGTACCGGTCCAAGCCGATAAGTTCACAGACGATGGTTGGCTGCGCACCGGCGATGTTGCCAGTGTTGATGCGGCAGGTTTTGTGCGTATCACCGACCGAACCAAAGACCTGATCAAGTCTGGCGGTGAATGGATCAGCTCAGTCGATTTAGAAAATGCTTTGATGGCGCATGCCACCATTGCCGAAGCTGCTGTGATCGCCATACCTGATGTCAAATGGAGCGAACGACCACTGGCCTGTCTGGTCTTAAAGCCTGGCGCAACACTAGATGCACAAGAACTTGGCAAGCATCTGCAAGCAATGGGGTTTGCCAAGTGGCAATTGCCAGACCGCTACGAATTACTGCCGCAAATTCCACGCACATCCACGGGTAAATTTTATAAATTGAAATTGCGTGAAATGTTCCCCTCCTGAACTTCTGATTGAATAGCTATTGAATAGGTTATGTGGAGGAATACAAAGATTCTTAAGTTTTTGTATAGGTGTATTCGGTATTTACCCGTATATTATTGTTATCGAAACGTTAAAAATTCTGTTTCAAACTTATTCAATCCCAAGGACCTCCACGATGAACAGCTTCCTGAAATCTTTTTTCGTCATTGCAATGACTGGTTCATCGTTTGCGGCTCAAGCCTCTTGGGACGTGAGTGTCGCCTCCAACAACAATGAATACCTTTATGCATCAGCAGACTCATACGCCGTTGATGGCGACTTGCGTTTTGCTCGCCAAATGACCAGTTCTGCCACGCCAGATGCGAATGGCTTTTTGTATCTTGAAACCATTGCACAATTCAGCTGCACCAAAAATGCCATTCAGGTGGTTAAAGCCACCGGCTTCAAAACTTGGGATGACAACGGCCAATCTGTTGACAGCCTTTTGGGCATGTGGCGCGCCGTGAAAAACGGCAGCAACGAGCAAGTCATGTTGAACAAACTTTGCAACACATCATTGGCCGACGCTTCCAAGTTCACCATCTAAGCTAATACAAACCTCGAAAAAAAACCGACCATTGGGTCGGTTTTTTTATGGAAGAAACCTTAACTACGGTTTATTCTTTTTCTTCCTCTTTAGGTTTGGTTTTTTTCAATTGGTAAGCATTGTCTCGCTGTATCCTAATTACCATGAAATAACAATCACGCTTGACCCCACCATTTTTAATCATGTCGCAAAACGTAGCACTTCCCGCAAAAGAAGCTTTGCAATAATTCATGTCGTCTGCTTTGGTTTTCAGCGTACACGAGCTCAAGTCTTCTGCCTTGACAGCAGCAACAGCCAGTAAAAATAGTATGCAAGCAATAGACTTAAAGATAGTATTCTCCAGTTGCGAGTTTGATTCTGAAGCTTGAGTCACGGCACATACCCACAACTCCTCACGTTTTTTAAATATTTGTTGCATCTCAACTCCTTTATGCAGTCAACCCCAACCTAAAAAAACACTTTTAATTACCTTCAAAGTGCTACTTATTTAAATTCTTGACAAAACCTCACGAATAAAACTGTCCGCTCACCCATGTGTAACTGGGTATTCCAATAAGTAGGTTCAATGGAAAAGTGATTCCCAACGACATTCCAATATAAAGAGATGGCTTCGCCTCAGGGACGGCGGTACGCAGTACAGCAGGAACCGCGATATATGACGCACTCGCCGCCAACACCATCAGCAAAGTCGCATCACCGCGAGAGACTTGGTTCAAAAGCGCAATCACCAGCGCCAGTGCAGCATGCAATATCGGCGCCAAAACCGCATATATCAGCAAGCCAGGTGAGATACCTTTGAGTTGATGGACGCTTCTGGCCGTCATCAAACCCATATCCAGCAAGAAAAATGCGAGCATGCCTTTGAATAAATCTCCCGAAAAAGGTTGCATCGCAGCCTTGCCTGTCTCTCCGGAAATAAAACCAACCAGCATGGCACCGAGCAACAACAATTGGGCACCATCCGTGAAAGATTCATGCAGTATTTTTTTAAATGAATGGCTCGGTCCTGAAGACGAACCAATCAGCACAGTAACGCCGTTGTGAATCTGTAGATTCGATCGCGCAGATTGTTTCTGTCTGTGCGAATTGGCAAAAAACACAGCCAAGATGATGGCGGGAGATTCCATCAATGCCATGGCAGCCGCCATATGTCCGCCAAATGCAATGCTGTTGTTATCCAAGTATTGAACTGCCGTGACAAATGTCACAGCGCTGACCGAACCGTATGTCGCCGCCACTGCCGCCGCATCAAATCCCGACAAATATCTTCTCAACACGGCATACCCTATAAGCGGTATGACCACGGCAAGCGCAATGGCAGATCCCAAGC
>Ga0255120_1000305_pt1 | contig 15351 bp, 14 predicted proteins | sample Law_Colum_RepA_8_2_FD_188582 | JGI IMG/M metagenome (GOLD analysis project Ga0255120, IMG submission 188582) | Freshwater microbial communities from St. Lawrence River, New York, United States - Law_Colum_RepA_8h | ecosystem: Environmental > Aquatic > Freshwater > River | place: USA: New York...
ATCTTAATCTGAACCGAGATAACGCTGCGCCAAAAAGAACCGCAAGACAATGCACTACGATTGTCTGTGTGGAGACTTCGATAAGGATCATCAGCAATAGCACGACGACAATACTGATTTTTTGAGCCATCGTGTAGATCGAAAATCTGAGCAAAACCAGATATCCAAGCGCTGTAAACACCGTCCAGCTCAAGCCCAACACTTCCAGAGGAGCACGACTTATGACGAAAAGAATCGACATTAAGGAAATATGCGTTGTTAGTGCCAACACAATTACGAGAAAAAACCTTCTGCTACCAACAACCTCTTCAAGCCGATTCAAGACCAAAAATCCACCGAAAACATTCAGACAAAGATGCAGATAATCTGCATGCAAAAACGGTGAAACCAGGATGCGAAGTATGGATGGTGCATTCCTGAATGGATCAAACCTAAATGTCATGACGGACATCATCGTTGCGATTAACAAGAGGCAAAGCGCAATCCATTTTGGTTTTCGCCGTTGCTCAGGTCGATTCAGAAACAGGCACATCCAAGCGATTGGCATGCTGAATGCGATTACACTACGTATTACATCCACGGTTCAAGTTATCATGTCAGGATATATATTATTGCTGGCACAATCTGGATGAAAGAGGAAGACCTACGAAGATGGAACTTGAAGATTCACAAGATTTGGAATTAATCCTTGATAAGCAGGATGCTGCACTCAAGCTGCTAGCCAAACTTCGAATGAAGAGTTTTCCCACCGTACATAACGTGGCGCAACCAGATAATCAACGCCGTCAATATAAGCGGTGGGCAGCTCCCGAATCGATAAGTGTCGAATGCTTCAATGATGGCTGGTTAGCATTCGATGTAATCGATGTTGGTATTGGTGGCACTAAAGTAGTTCGTACTGAAAGTGTTCCACGGAGTGGTCCATTTGTCTGCAAGCTGGGTGTAGGTTCACTGAACAATGTATTGGTCTTGGCCGACATCATGTGGATGGCAGATGCGTCTGTCGGAATTCGATTCGAATTTGACAATAACGATGACCATGACATGTGGGCAGAGCACCTTGTTGATACTCTACTCGGCAAACTGTCGATCTAACGTTCGGTTACGTGGAAGGTCAATTTTGACTTCGAAACCAGCGGCGGTAGCCATTGCAGTCATCGCACCACCTAAAGACTTGGCACGTCCCCGCATTGAATCCATGCCTAGCCCCGATGTCGCTTGTGGGTTTATCGCTTCGTTTCCATTATCGATGATTGAAATGGACACGGTGCTATCAGTCAAGCTGACGGAAATATTGACTGTGTCGACGTTTACGCCGTGCCGCACGACATTTGTCAGGGCTTCCTGGACGATGCGCAGCACTGGTATGGTTTGGTGATTTCCAAGGCAGTCCATCGAGTCCGAGCCTGCGACTTTAACTGCAATACCTGTTCGACGTGACCATCTGGACACTTCGCGACTAAGGACCTCTGAGAGAGGTGCGTCGACACTCCACGGATGGTTCAGAAATGTCCAATCTCTTATCTGCTGCATCGATTGCCGAACGACATCTGCTTCCTCACGAAACAGTTCAGCTGCCTGACTGTCACCATCTCTATCCCGCAAACGGCTCATAACTTCCATCCGCAACACTGTTGCTGCAAGGGCATTTCCGATACTGTCATGAATTTCCCTAGATAGAGAAGCACGTTGATTCGACAGGGCTAGGTCACTTCTCAGGGCTGCAACTTCAGACTGCGCTATCTCAGCTTGGACCCTCAATCTTCTCATGACTGAGCTGACAGCAATGATCAATCCCATCCGGACAAACATTTCCAGCGAGTAACCAACCCAATCATTTGTCTCCATTGGAGTCGGAAGCGTGCCTAGAAGAAGTGCTGTACATGCAATCGATCGCGTTACGGTTGCAACGAATCGATTCTCCAAGATTGTCTCGCCAGCAACGACAACAAACGTCACAACCCACAATGGAGAGTACAGTGCGCCGGTGAAGCGTAATCCCAAAACGATGCATGCGAAGTCTACAAAGGCAAAAATCCAACCTATCTTGAATTTTGGCCACGGTCGTCCCGAGTCGGTTGAAACAGCTCTCCGCAGAGACAAATTCGTAGCAGCTACCACCAAAACACATAGCATCGGGACAAACGAAATCTGTGGTGCCTTAGCATCAAACCCAAAGTACCTAGCAACGATCCAGAGCAATATGCCGACGATACACATCCAATAGACACTTGCAGGTCGCTTTCGCAAGTAATCAAGAAAGGGCGTAATCATGTACGAATGTTACAAGTTTCCATCCAACGAAACTTTGAACAACGCAGCCCTGATGGCATCCCGGGCCTTATCAGCTACGATTTCTGGGTTTTGCCCCAGTTTCAAATCACTGGAACGAATCGTGAACACTATGTTCCCGCGGATAAGAACACTTGATGCAGATTTGGTGACATCGAACAGCTCGGTCGGAACATCGAGTGCTTTGTCCAAGACACTTGCCACTTGTGTCAAGTAGGCTTTGTCTGTCGACGTCAGCACTACACGGCCATCCAACTGCAACTCAAAAATAACACTTTGATTTTTAGCGGGCAGAACACTTAGGCGAAGCTGGTTGGTTGTTTGTCGACGATTGATAGGGATTGATGCCAAGTCTAACTTGCTCTTCAACGATGCGACGCGTTGTTTTTCAGGTGGGTGCGTCCGAAAGATTCCAAGGTCAACCTCTGGTCGGTTCCTTTGATCTCTGGCCAGGCGTTCCATAAACGTCAGTGCTCCCACTGGATTGAAACCGGCGAGACGCGTCAACTCAAATCCGGCACCATCTGCATCGCGTTCAGCCTGCTGTGAGTAACCATTGACTTTTTGAAGGGCAACCAGTTGAAGACCGGTTATCAAGTTTCCTGTGTCAGCTACGGGAACTTTCGCGAAGATTGCTGCAATTGCTCCAATGGCTAACTGCGTGTTTAGTTTGTCCTGTTCTTTTTGTAGCTTGAGGATGTGATGGTGGGCGGCATGGATGACTTCATGTGCAAGCACGCCAGCAAGCTCATCATCTGATTGAACGTAATCAAGTAAGCCTTTGTTGACGTACAGCCAACCTCCAGGCAAGGCAAAGGCATTTACGTCTTTGTCATCAACAATGTGAAATCGATACGTGTACGGGGTTCTGTTTTCCGTTCCATACGTCGCAGGAATGACCGTCTTGTTGGCGACATTCGCCAGACGAGCCCCGATGGCAGTCACACGCGCGAGCATCACTGGATCTGAAATCAGCTTCATTCCAGATTTCAGCATTTCTTCGTGAGCTTCGCGCCCAATCTTTATTTCGGGATCTTCCACCGGTGGCTGGGCAGTGCACGTACCAGTGAGATAGCCGCTAAGGAGGACTACAGCAGTCAGTAAGCATTTGAGGTGCATTTGATTATTGTACGCTCAAAAGGGGATACAAGATTCCAGCAACGACTAACGAATTAGACGCCGTCCACCTGCGAAGTGTCCAGAATAATAACCGCTGATAAGTGTGTCGATTCGAACTGCATGCCCTCGGGAACTCGCGTGAATAAACATTCCGTTTCCTGAGTAAATGCCTACATGGGAGATTCCGCGTCGTCCCGCTGTATTGCGGAAGAAAACGAGGTCACCTTTGGAGAGCGAACTTTTGGAGATATGCAGTCCCACTCCAAACTGCTCCGCAGCAGTCCGAGGAAGCTTTACTCCGACTTTACGGTACATCGCGGATGTAAATCCTGAGCAGTCAAACGTTCCGCCACCACTTGTTCCGTAGCGATATGGCGTCCCGCGTTGTGAGTTAGCACGGCTCATTAAGGTCGAGCGGACTGGACTTGCTGATTTGTTCGATGCTGCGAAGTCTTGAGCAAAAACGACGACTGAGTTGCGCTTGTCTGAAATCGGATCACTAATCGCGATACGAGAGTCCGACACATTCTTGGATGGTTTTACAGTCTCTGGCAGCTGGCCGTCGCTAGTGCTGGAAGGAGACACCAACGGCTGGCGTGTTACAACCTTAGCGGATTGGTGAGGCACTGGCCGAGGTTTAGCTGTCGGCGTAACGGCTAACTTCGCCTTAGGCAGCATTTTCCGTTTAGCGATGCTAACCGGGCGCGCTACAGGTGTTACTTTTACCTCACGTGATTTAGATAAAGAGACTAAATCACGCCGGATCCAGCCATCGGTACCGCGCTTGGTTTTCACATGTACCCAACCAGACTTCGTTGACAAGACTGTCAGCGTCGCATTGTGGTCCATCAAGCCAAGCGTTCTGGATGATTCACTGGGCGTATCCCGCAACTTCGCGGTCGATACGAGAATTTTAGCAACTCTAACGGATGTGCTACTTTCGCGGGTCTTACTGTAAGCAAACGGCTGTGTAGTTAGAACCACACAGATTGCAACGAGAAAGTTTCGTAAGAAATGCATTAGAGTAATCTTAGTGCGTAACAAACCGATTCGCAACTTACGAGATGCTAAACCAAGCATCTCGGTGATACTTCTAACACATCGTTACCGACTAGGGAAACAGTTGTTTTACATAGCGTAGGCTATGTCCCTTTACCATTACTGAATTGGTATCAATACTCAGAGCTAACGGTCGGAAGTCCCATCCAAAAACAAAGCTCTCACCATCGTCCGCGACCACTTTCAGTACTCGTCTTGGATGATAGCCTGCTTTGAACATTGACATGAAGCGGGGCAATCCCCGGATTGAGTCGGTACGTTTGTCCGTGATCATCCAACCAGATTCATCCGTGAAGCTACCCTGAATGCATCCTCGCAGGACGCGAGATCGAATATGGTCCCAAACAATCGCATCAAAGGCACCTGAAAGCTCATCTTTGGCTAATAGCACGATTACGCATGCAATCAGCACCATTCCGGTTAGTGAAATTAAATGGTACGAACCGGCCGTAATATAGAGCGAAAATGTGAATGCGCAGATTCCTATTATCATCGCCAAACCCTTGACGACATTTGCCAGCCAAAAGGCAAAATTAGCCCACTTCCACACAACTGTTTTCTGAAAAATCAGGCCATTCACGGCTGGATTATATCTGCCATAACCACGTACAGGACTCTGGTAATATATGGTCATGTATAGCACGATAGAAGGCAACTTGGTTGCAGGCGATGGTCGTATCGCAATCGTAGTCTCCCGATTCAACTCTTTTATAACCGAAAAGCTTCTTGAGGGTGCGCTAGACACGTGGCGCCGACACGGTGGTGACGATAGTGCAGTTACGGTCATCCGTGTGCCTGGTGCATGGGAAATACCGGTAGCAGTTCGTAAGATTGCGCACGCGGGCTCAGTAGATTCTGTCGTTGCACTTGGTTGTCTGATGCGCGGCGCTACGATGCACTATGACCAAATCGCATCCGAATGTGCCAAAGGCGTCACGCAAGTGATGCTTGAGACAGGTATCCACGTTTCGTTTGGAGTGGTCGCCTGCGATACCCTTGAGCAAGCCATCGATCGTGCCGGAGCTAAGTCAGGTAACAAGGGTGCCGAAGCGATGTTGGCATCGATAGAGATGATTAATGTGCTGCGGCAAATTGCATAGACGCCTGTAAGTGGAGAGTCTGTCGAGATTCGGTTTTGGCGTATTCACAGCGATTTGTTTCGCGAGCCTGACAATGGCGAATCCGGTACAAATTCCGTCCTTTCCTGTGCCGCTGTGCGGGATTTCAACACGTTCCGACACATCGAATCAACTCGCTCTTCGCCAGTACTTATCGCACTTCAGCCGAACAGATTTGGATGAAACATCCCTCGAGCCTAGATTGGGTGTTGATGGTATACCTTGTATCCGCCCAGCCGTGCGGAACACATCCGTCAAACTCATCCACCGGGCTGTTGAGTTGGGTTACGCCGAATGGAATCCATCATCCGGGATGCTGGATGTCGATACATGGATGATCAATTTGATGTACCTACAGCGTCCTTCTGAACATTACGCTGCACCTCAGTTGACTCGTGTAACCACCGGCATTCCAGTGACGCAGCCCAGACTAAAACTTCCTTGGCTGCAAATGGTAGCAGTATTGTTCGTGTTGGCCGCAGCTGTATTACTTTCCCAGTTGAGTCGATTGTCGTCATTGTTGATTCGTAGGACATCTATCGCTGGATTGTTAAACTCTGATGTTCGTTCCAAGCTACGTGGCATTGCGATTCCGACCGTTGGGGCACTTCAAATCGCCCATACGGACATTCAGGCGATCGCAGTCCTTCGTACAACCGAACAGTATGGTCATAATGGTTGGCGGGTTACAGGAAGAAATAGCGAGCAAGTTGCTTGTTCTATTGATGATGGAACCGCTTGCATTGATGTCGACTTAACTCATGCCAATGTACATTTTTCTAATCGAGTCTCCATTTACAACGGGATACCGGGTGAACATTTGGGAAGAACTCCGTACATGGATGACACCAGAATTGTTTTTCAGTACATCCCTGTCGGCGCTGTAGTCACCCTTATCGGCACGCTCGTGCCGCACGATACATGCTATCGAGCGATGAAAAATGTTCATGTTTACGATGGCGATGAACGCGCGGAAGTTCGTGTCCTAAAGTTCCGCGTTTTGCTGTGTATAGGCGTATTATTAGTACTAAGTGTTTTGATGTTTATTCTGCGCCCTGGCAGATAGGAGTTCTTTGACTATGTTCGATGTGTATTGCCTCTGTAATCCATTGTTTGACATTCTTGCAACAACATCCGATGAACTCCTCGTGGAATGTGGTTCAGAAAAAGGTTCGATGACATTGGTGTCTGTTGAACACCAACGACGGTTACTCGGCAAAGCCGCGCTCGAGATCACTGCGCGGGAAGCCGGCGGCTCCGGAGCGAATACGGCAATCGGTGTTGCCCAACTGGGTTTCAAGGCTGCATTTGGCGGCTGCGTGGGCGGGGATGACTTTGGGCTTGCATTATCAGATGCCTTGCTAGCAGGTGGCGTAGCTCCTCACTTTGGCCAAGCCGATGTGGATACGGGTGTCTGCTTGGTACTTACCACTCCGGATGCCCAACGAACGATGCACACGTGTCTTGGTGCAAGTCAATACTTCTCTCCTGAGTTTGTCAACGTAGATGCAATTGCGGACAGCAAAGTCCTTTACGTAACTGGCTATCTTTGGGATACGAAGCTGCAACAGGATGCGGTTGAGCATGCGATGTCAGCAGCGCGGAATGCGGGACGCCTTGTTGCGTTTTCCCTCAGTGATTCGTTTTGTGTCGCTCGCCATCGTGAAGCGTTTGGAAGTCTACTTTCGTCCCACGTTGACATCGTCTTTGGAAATGAAGATGAAGCAATAGCAATCAGTGGTAAGGATGATGTCCACGAGGCATCAAAGTGGCTAGCTGAACAAACTGGCCATCTCGCAATTGTCACCCGCGGTGCGCAGGGTTGTTTGTTTGCAGATGCCAACGGCGTGACTGAAGTGGAAGCATTCGGTACCGTTGCAGTGGATACCACTGGAGCTGGCGATATGTTTGCGAGTGCTGCACTTTGTGGTTTGGTTGCCGGCTATTCATACGAACAAACTGGCCGCCTGGCGTCATATATGTCAGCAGCAATCGTGGCGCAATTCGGTCCACGCAACCCACACATCAATGTGACTGATGCGTTTGCCTATGCCGGCATTCAAGTCGCTTGACACATCAAAATGATTATGCAACAATTCATGCTTGGCAGCAGTGTTTTCTTATTCCTGTCCGATCGGATTCAATGTGTCACCATCAGTTTCAACCAACACGCAAACGTCTAACCTCCAAACTTCAGTCGCAATAAACGAGCCGCACATTGTAATTGAAGGCGGGTATCCGCTGTCCGGAAGCATTCAGGTTGCGGGTTCCAAGAATGCTGCTCTCGCATTGATTGCCGGTACTTTGCTTGCAACATCCGGAGTGACTGTTTTACACAACCTACCAAACATCACCGACATTGCAGACTTGGTCGCTATCCTAAATTCGATGGGAGCGATAGCGGAACTTTCTCAAGGGAATGCGACGCTCACAGTAGATGCGAGTGCGGGTCGGTTTAATGAGCCTCCTCCTCACTTGGTAAGCAGAATGCGGGGGTCGCTACAGCTACTTGGCCCACTGCTTGCACGCCAAGGGATTGTCCGTTTAGCGATGCCTGGTGGATGCAATATTGGTGCACGTGCCGTTGACCTTCATGAAAAGGGATTGCGTGGACTTGGTGCCACATGGACGATCGATGCCGGCTGTTTTTTTGCAGAAGCTCCATTCGATGGCTTAGTTGGCGGTGCAGTGTACTTGGACAAGCCGTCTGTCGGCGCGACGATGAATACGATGATGGCAGCGTCACTAGCGACGGGTGTCACGACGATTGAAAATGCTGCACAAGAGCCCGATGTCGTTGATTTGGCGAACTTGATTGTAGCGATGGGCGGACTCATCGAAGGGCAGGGGACGAGCCGCATCACAGTGACTGGAGTTGAAAGTCTCCACGGCTGCGAGTTCAATGTCTCACCGGACCGTATTGAGGCGGGGACATATGCCATTGCTGCCGTTGCAACAGGTGGAGATATCACGCTTATTGGTGCAGATTTCAATGCACTTAGCCCTGTGCTTTCCAAACTTACAGATATGGGAGCGCATGTTGCTCAAGATGGCAACCATGTCCGTGTATGGTCTGGACCAGTTCAGACCCTAACGGGCACATCGATTGTTGCCAGCCCGCATCCAGGGTTTCCGACCGACCTACAACAACCCTTCACCAGCCTGCTCACATTGGTCCATGGTACGAATACGATTCATGACAGCGTTTATGAAGGCAGATTCGGTCACATTCCGTACCTTACAAAAATGGGTGCGAACATCAAAGTTGAAGGAAGCGTGACGATAGTTTCAGGTGTGTCTACTCTCAGTGGTGCAGATGTTAAAGCAACTGACCTGCGTGCTGGGGCGGCACTTGTCGTTGCGGGGTTGGCAGCCAATGGACAAACGCGAATATTTGATGTCCACCATATTGAGCGAGGGTATCAGGAACTTTGCCAACGACTTCGGCAGCTGGGTGCACGCTGCTGGCATGTAAACGTGAGTGACACAGATATGTTGGTGATGGAATGAAATTTGGCCAAGAAATCGGGATCGACCTTGGCACAGCCAACATCCTCGTTTTTGTTCGAAACCGGGGAATAATCCTAAACGAACCAAGCGTTGTTGCAATTGATACCAATACCCGGCAAGTCAAGGCAGTCGGCGAGGAAGCGCGGCAGATGCTTGGAAGGACGCCTGGAAACATTGTTGCCATTCGGCCAATGAGTGATGGTGTCATCGCCGAGTACACAACAACCGTTCAGATGCTACGTTACCTAATACAAAAGAGTGCGACTGGTCCCAGAATATTCAAGCCGCGCGTCCTCGTGTGCGTGCCTGCGGGTGTCACATCCGTTGAGCGCAGGGCGGTAGAGCAGGCGGCAATGGAAGCTGGTGCAAGAGAAGTCGCTACGATCGAAGAGACAATGGCAGCAGCGATAGGGGCCGGTCTCCCAATTGAATCTGCCGGTGGAAACATGGTTGTCGATATTGGTGGGGGGACAACGGACATCGCTGTTATCTCACTCGGGGGCATCGTTACCAGTCAAAGCATTCGTGTGGGTGGTAACAAAATGGATGAGGTAATCGTCAGACATATTGGGCATCAACACGGATTGATTATCGGAGATAGAACTGCCGAAGAAATCAAGATTGAAATCGGTAGTGCTTACCCAAGTGATACGGAAAAGACAAAGGAAGTCAAAGGGCGTGATCGTCTCCAAGGACTCCCAAAGACCATCCTTGTAACAGAGGGTGAAATTCGCGAGGCACTATCTGAGCCTGTTTCACAGATTATTGCAAAGGTCAAGTCAGTGTTGGAGCATACGCCTCCAGAGCTATCGAGCGACATCATCGAACGCGGTATCACGCTGACGGGTGGTGGAAGCTTACTTCGAGGACTAGATCAGCTCATTTCTCTTGCGACGGGTGGTATTCCCACGCGTGTTGCTGGCAATACCCTCGAATGTGTTGCCTTAGGAACAGGGAAAGCACTGGAAGAGTTTGATACGATTCGTAAGTCGCGAAATTTCCGTGGACATAGAGGCTAATACGAAATGATGTTCCTAGCTGGTTTGTCTGTTTTGCTCTGTTCACCTACCCTTGCAGAACAAGATGTCCTTGTTAAGAAGGCGATTTTGACTCCAGCGCAGCTAAAGTCGATGGCAGTTGATAAGACTGCCGTTAGCAAAGCTGAACTTGTCGTCATTCTCACAAAGCTCGTTAACTACCTCGAGTCTGGTAACAAGCAGAAACGTGGATCGACGAATGCTGTCGCACCGATAAAGACTCTTAGGGACTTAATCAAAGCCGGTTACCTTCCTTCGGATACGAAGTTAGCAGCTGCCAGTCCATCAACGGTAACCCGTGAAGATGTTTCAGCGGCCCTATCAATGATCTTGATCAGACATAATGAGAAGATTGTTCCGATTACGCCTGACTCCCGCCGTGCAACACCAATTCCGCACCCATCAGAAAACAACGGAAGTTGATTGCCAACCCAGTTTCATAGGGGTATACTTTTCCGGTTCGCCCACGTAGCTCAGTGGTAGAGCACTTCTTTGGTAAAGAAGAGGTCATGGGTCCGATTCCCATCGTGGGCTTGTACTGCTCATTACGAGTGGTTGCGAACCTGGCGTTTCATTCGCTTTGGTCACTGCAAGAGTTGATGCTTACGTGGTAACGCGTGTCGTGTCGCTTGTTATGTTTTAGAGTTTTTACTAGGAGAGAAACAATGGGTAAGGCTAAGTTTGAGCGTTCCAAGCCACACGTAAACATTGGAACCATTGGACACGTTGACCACGGTAAAACTTCGCTTACAGCAGCTATCACTACGGTTCTTGCCAAGTCCGGTGGTGCGCAGGCTCGCAAGTACGAAGACATCGATGCTGCACCTGAAGAAAAAGAGCGCGGTATTACGATTAACACCGCTCACGTTGAGTACGAGACGGCATCGCGCCACTATGCTCACGTCGACTGTCCAGGACACGCTGACTACATCAAGAACATGATTACTGGTGCAGCTCAGATGGACGGTGCAATCCTCGTCTGTTCCGCTGCTGATGGCCCAATGCCTCAGACCCGTGAGCACATCCTGCTTGCACGTCAAGTTGGTGTTCCTTCCATCGTTGTCTTCCTCAACAAGGCAGACATGGTTGATGACCCTGAACTTCTTGAGCTGGTTGAGCTCGAAGTGCGTGAGTTGTTGTCCAAGTACGACTTCCCTGGCGATGACACTCCAATCATCGTTGGTTCTGCCACCGAGGCTCTTGCTGGTGGACAGGGCGAGTACGGCGAGCCTGCTATCCATAAGCTTATGGAAACGGTCGACTCCTACATCCCAACACCTGAGCGTCCAAAGGATCTTCCATTCCTGATGCCAGTTGAAGACGTCTTTACGATTACTGGTCGTGGAACGGTTGCAACGGGTCGTGTTGAGCGTGGACAGCTTAAGGCTGGTGAGCAGATCGAGATCATTGGTCTCAAGGACACTGCAACCACGACCGCTACATCCATGGAAATGTTCCGCAAGACTCTCGACTATGTCGAGGCTGGTGACAACGCTGGAATCCTCCTGCGTGGTGTGGACCGCAAGTCCATCGAGCGTGGTCAGGTTCTTGCCAAGCCAGGTTCCATCAAGCCACACACCAAGTTTGAAGCCGAAGTCTATATCCTTTCGAAGGAAGAAGGCGGACGCCACACACCATTCTTTAGTGGTTACCGTCCACAGTTCTACTTCCGCACAACGGACGTAACTGGTTCGATGAACCTTCCTGAAGGTGTTGAAATGATCATGCCAGGAGATAACATCAAGATCTCCGCAGAGCTGATTGCTCCTATCGCTATGGAGCAGGGATTGCGCTTCGCAATCCGCGAAGGTGGACACACGGTTGGTGCAGGCGTCGTTGCCCGCGTCATCGAGTAGTTCAATATGGGAATGCATCTTCAACGGATGCATTCCCACAATGGGGGTGTAGTTCAGTGGTAGAACATCGGCCTCCAAAGCCGAGTGTCGTGGGTTCGAGTCCTGCCACCCCCGTAAAAAAGAGACATCATCTGATGTCTCTTTTTTGTGCTTTAGGTCCATACAGAGTGATCTAAATTGTACGGCTCAGCGTGCGGATGTTTGGAAGGTAGACCTTGATATCCAATGCCTACCGTTTGTTCGCTCCCAGATGCTCATCGTTATCTGTGTAGCCGAAAAACACACTACACATTTCTTCATCTGTTCCCTCGCCCCAAATGATGTCTCTCGGCGGCTTGTGAGGATTGTCAATGTTGGATGACGTGTTGTCATAGGATGCAACAACATCGATTCTTGTACCACGCGGAAGCTCAAGGGGAGTCAAGAAGCGATAGCTAGGCTGCCATCGGAAATCCCATCGGCTGATGTTGATAATCGTGATCATCTGACCATTTGGAAGCTCTGCTGTAACCTTCATTGTTCTCCCCAGCAGATGTAGATGTGGAGTGATCGAATGAAGACTTACGTTCGAATTAATTACAGCCGATGCTTCAGCGGTTCCCTTTGGGTCATTGGCCTTGATTTTGATGTTGTACGTACCCACATCACCGACTCGATATCGCTTATCAACTGGATCATCCGTAAAGTAAAGTCCAGTCGCTGTGATATCGGATTCTTGTTTTCCCGTTAAGTGATAGTGAACTTCAACGACAAGGTCGGCTCCTTTGGGAATAGGAATCCCGGATTGAAGGGGCAGTTTTCGGGGCTTGTGGCCCGGCGTCCAACCACCAATGACATAGTAATCCTTGAAACCGGGTCCATTGCCAGGCGTTGGATTTGTATATCCAATTCCAGGGTCGGCATCATCCATTTTTCGGGCTGCCCCGCTCGTGTCAATGAACGCACTGACATGGTGAACAGACTGTACAGCTCCCGGTTGAAATGCAATCGCATTCATCCAGCGGTCCCGGTCCGTGATGTTCTTGAAAACAAAGCAGCGGTAATGATCTTTCCCAATACTAGGCGTGACATATGGCTTATCCATGCTGATAACCGCTGTAGGTTGTCCCAGATGCCATTGACTTTTTGCAAGTTCCTTGTGCTGAATAGCAATAGGTGACTTCCCACCGACAGGCATCCCACGCTTGAACCAAAGGTCCATCCGCTGCATATCGATAAAGGACAGCGATGGATCATCATGAAATTTCCCGGTGTCTTCTGCTTGCCAAGGTGGCATTGTTCTACGCATCACCAATGCCTGAATCTTCGTCGCCATTCCAAAGATGTCTGAATAGTCAGCCAACTTTATCGGTCCCACACCAGTGCCAGTGTGACACGGAAGGCATGTTCGTTCAAAGATCGTATTGATGCCTCCATTCCATGTAATCGGGCTGGAGGAGGAGGGGGTCGAATCTGAATTTGACTGTGTGGGAATGACTACCGTCGCCAATCTGAGAGGGCAACCAGTCACGGAAGTTGATCTTGTGTACGCTTTTCGATTGCGTATTCCATCCACGGCAAGGATTGGATAGAAGCTGCCGGATTTCTCTGTATCATCCCGTTCAGTCAATTTCCCGGTATAAACCACAGTTTTCCCACGATGCAAAACTGTCGTAGGCGTTGTTCGAACCTTCAAGTACTTTGCGTCTTCTGATGAAAGGCTAAACCCGACACCCGAGAGCCCGTGATCTTTCAGCCATTTGGTAACGGATTCTTTACTCTCGTTGGCATTAGGAAACACAATCAAGATGGTGACATTACGCTTACGCAATGCACTTAGATTAACCGCCAGTGTCCTTGCCGTGCGTCCTGCGACGGGACAATCTGTTGCAGCAAAGATAGTAAGTTTGTATTGAGCATCTTCAGAAACAGCTGTCTGTGCTGCTGTAATCATAGAAGTAAGCAGTGCTACGGTCAACATGCGATGCATCAGGTTGGCACCCTTACATTTGTCATTGCACTCTGCAGCTGCTCTAGTGAAAGTCCTGAACCTGTACATCGATGCATCAGCACATATGGGATTGCCTCGATGATCACATCCGGTGTGACGTAATCCTTTTCAGCTCGCAGCCATGTAAGACTCTGTGCAATCCTCTGAAGCCAAAGCGCGGCTCTTGGAGAGAGCTGTGCAGTTTCTCCTAAGTGGAGACGGATTGCTCGGATTACATCAACGATAAATGCTTGGACATCTGGATGTATGGACACTCTCCGAACTTCCAATGTCATCTCGAGCCACTCGTCAGAACGACAGACTGACACCAAGTGCGCCACAGGTTCGTCAATGATGTGCGACTGGAGCATACGAATTTCTTCATCACGTGTTGGCAGCTGCAAAGATATTCGAATGGCAAATCGATCAAGTTGCGCATCAGGAAGTGGAAAAGTCCCGGCCTGATCCATTGGGTTTTGTGTTGCGATTACAACAAATGGCTTAGGTAGCGCATATGTGTCTGATTCGACGGTGACATCGTTTTCGCTCATCGCTTCCAGGAATGCCGATTGTGTCCTTGGTGTCGCTCTGTTCAGTTCATCGGCCAGCACGATATTGCTGAAGATGGGGCCTTGATGAAAATTAAAGTCTCCTCGGTTGAAGTTGTAATAGCGTCCCCCGAGGACATCCCCGGGTGTTAGGTCAGGTGTGCATTGAATTCTTCGGGTTACACCACCAAGTGACTGTGCTATCGCTTTTGCAAGTGTTGTCTTTCCAGTACCGGGTTTGTCATCCAACAAGACATGCCCCCCAGAAATCACGGTGGCGATGACAAGCTCGATCACCTGCTCTTTGCCCGGGAGGACGCTTGCAACGTTCTTAACGACTGACTGTGCAGTGCGTTGGAGATTAGATGTCACTTTGAACAACCGGATGGATTGTTAGACCGGAATTTGAAGAATCAAGTCCAGCTTGTAGAATCGCCTGCGCATTCCGTGAAACCAATGGGTTACAAACTCCTTGGATTGGAGCCCCGGTTTCAAGATGATTCACAAAATACTGTGGACCATTTTGATTGGGATATACAGGTTGTGCCACGTCAATCTCGGTAAAGGAATCCTTACCAGACAGGAGTAACAGTTTTCCGCGTTCAATTCCTATGGATGCAGCAGACCCATACGCAACTGGATTCCCGCCAAAGTATCCAGTGACTTGAGACCAGCTAGCTTCAGCAACGGCAATCGCAGCCTTGTACTTCATCGTTACAACGGCATTGTCATCACAAATCTCATAGTCTTTTGCGAGACGTCCACGGAGTCCAGTGACATCCGATGGAAGTCCCAAGTGATATGCCGCAATAACGGAGCCGTAGCAGCAATAGTCCATAAAGG
>Ga0255120_1000306_pt1 | contig 15351 bp, 17 predicted proteins | sample Law_Colum_RepA_8_2_FD_188582 | JGI IMG/M metagenome (GOLD analysis project Ga0255120, IMG submission 188582) | Freshwater microbial communities from St. Lawrence River, New York, United States - Law_Colum_RepA_8h | ecosystem: Environmental > Aquatic > Freshwater > River | place: USA: New York...
GGCCGATGTTGAAATGGCGTTGAACCGCCTCGATGCCGGCACCTATTGGGTCGACGAAATCACCGGCCAACCACTGCCCGACGCAGTGCTTGAAGCCAATCCATTGGCTCGCCGCAACCCCGCCTGATTCGTACTGTCTTCCCTTTCAGCATCTTGCCAAAAGTCTGAATCTTTTGGAATTTCAAGGTTATTTTCTTTGCTACCTTTCCATTGCGGGTACTTACCCCTATGAGCGGAGGGAAACCAAAATGGAAAACAACGAAATGACCAATGAATTTGCGGTTGATGAGACGACACGGCGGAATGTCTTCAAGATGGCGGCCGGAGTCGCCATTGGGGCAACGGCTGCTGGGTTGATCACCTCACGAGCCAGTGCCGGCACGGGCACAAACAACCCTCCCCTAACTGATGCACTGAACTCTTACCCAATTACGCCAGTTCGTGTGTACGACTCACGTTGGACTTCGGCAGTTTCGGGAATTCCAGCAGCAAAATTAGGGCGCATGACCGCAAACACCTCGCGGGTTATTGACTGCTCGTTCTCGCGTAGTTCAGCCGGAGTCAAAATTGATCCCAACACATACGCCATTCCAGATTGGGCCAGCGCCATCTACTTCAATATCACGGTTGCCGATTGCAGTCGCGAAAACTATCTCTGTATCGCCCCGGGTAATCAAACATCACAGCCAGCAACTTCAATTGTCAACTTTAATACTGGTGTGACAGTTGCAAACGGCTCATTCGTCAGCCTGTATACCGATCCCGATACTCCTGTTGCTCCCTACCAAAGCGTCAAAATCTTTTGCGGAGGAGACGTCGGTTCATGCCATGTCATTCTTGACGTTATGGGTTATGCAGGATCCTTAAGTGGTCCGTTCCTTTAGTAAACTCAACGAATGAGCTACAGCATTCGGCAGCGCACTATTCGCACGAACGGTGTCGATCTTGTTGTCACCGAAGCCGGCGACCCCAGTGGTCCCTGCATCATCTTGAGTCACGGTTTCCCTGAATCGGCTCATTCGTGGCGTCATCAAATCAAACCGCTCGCTGATGCTGGTTATCACGTGCTCGCCCCCGACCAACGGGGCTACGGCTTTTCGTCGCTACCAAAAAATGTCACCGACTACGGTGTGCAACATCTCACCGGTGACTTAGTCGGATTACTCGACGCCACTGGTCATGCTGATGCAACTTTTGTTGGTCACGATTGGGGCGCACTCGTTGTTTGGGAAGCCGGACGTTTACATCCCGATCGTGTGAACGCAATTTGCGCCGTCAGTGTTCCGTTCACACCGTGGCCGGCCAAGCCCACCGATCTTTTCAAGATGATGTTCACCGATCGCTTCTTCTACATGTTGTACTTCCAAGAAGTTGGTCCGGCCGAAAAAGAACTTGGTGCCGATATTCGCCACACCATGCATCAGTTCATGTGGGCAGCGTCTGGAGCGATGTACAAGCCAGGCCCCACCGACCCCGCTGAACTCCCTCCGATGGCTGGTACTGGTTTCTTGGATATGTTCAAAGATGTTCCGACTCATCTACCGACATGGTTGACACAAGAAGATCTTGATTACTACGTCAAGCAATTCACCAACAGTGGTTTCTTTGGCCCAGTGAGTTGGTATCGCAATCTTGATGCCAACTACGAACTACTCAAGGACATTCCGGTTGATCGTATTTCAATGCCCACATTCTTTATCGGCGGTGACAAAGATGGCGTGATTGCTTCACGCTTAGACACGCTTGATGCAGTGAACGGCATGACCCCCAATTACAAGGGCAGTGTGATTATTCCGGGCGCTGGTCACTGGACTCAGCAAGAAATGCCCGATGAATTCAATGCGGCGTTGATGGGGTTCTTGACGACCCTCTAAAGGGTTGCGCCCATACCTTGGTTGCATCAACTCCGTGAGGCGGCCAATTGTCATCACATGAATACGCATGCCATTCAAATGGATTGCGATAGTAGGCAGTTGCATCAATCTCGTCGTTCAGTTTTGTAGCGCGTCCATTTACGAGCCACTTTGCAGTAGCAACTATTGAACCAATCGCGAACCAACCCACATACGCCGCCGGATAGATCGGTCCAAACAACCTTGCTTGCCACACATGTTGATCTTCGTGATGAGTGACCAACTTACGGCGGCGATCATTAATTGTTCCGTCTTTATCGGCTGCGCCGTTGACCACATACCCAAAGGTCACAGCGAAACCTCGGCGCAAAACTAAGCCACGATCAAAGGTCATTCTGTTTTGTCGAGTAGTTAAAGACCCACTGATCTGCGCACCAGTGGCCGCATTAACTCCATTGGCAACAACTGCCGCACTCGTTGTCGCCAATGCCCAGGTGTGATCAAGCACAAAGGCGCCGACTCCACGAGTTGATTTCCAGTCGTACATTTGACGAGCCCCTGAAACCGCTCCACTCACTGCACCAATTGCTGTACCTAAGGCTGGGAAACCGACGATTCGACCAGTGATTCCGCCCAGTATTGCGCCAGCGACACCAACGGCGATTGCTTCTTGTGGCACCTTGTTCACCAGATAAAACCCTTGTGCCCTAACGATAGAAAATCCATGAGTGCCGCAACCGCGACATGCAGAGCAACACCCCACCACACACTCTTTGTGCGATATGCCAAGAACCCCATCACAATTCCGCCAACGATTGCTGCCAAAGCTTCGACGGGTGGCTTCGTGAAATGAATCATTAAATACGGAATCGTTGCAATGAGAATTGACATTTGACCAAAACGTTTTGCTAAACCTAAAACGAGAAATCCGCGAAAGAAAGTTTCGACCGCGACAAATTGCAACACATAGAAGATCCACCAGATGCGTAGGTCAGCCCAAGCGTCAGGTTGACCGCGACCAATCTCGAGCAACGGATAGCGCTCTTGAAATTCACCCGTGGTGCTCGCAATGACGACAAAAGGAATCGCGATCGCGAGAAGTGTGACGTAGTACTTCCAATGGCGTGATGTACCACGGAGCTTCCAGCCAATGTCACTCGGTTTCCAGCCAACGAGCCGAATAACAATGAGTGGCACTATTAGGTAGCTCACGATCTGGGTTCCGGACCACCAACACAATTCGGCTAAACGTGTTGACGTGTCCGGTATGTAACGAATTCCGAAACGTCCAAACCACAGACTCAGCAGAGCCGCAACAAAGATAACGATGGTGCGACGATCAAGGTCGTCGCCCAGTTTTGTGTTGGTCACCGCTCGCGAAGCTTGGAAAGCAGGCGCAAGATTTCGAGATAGAGCCACACGACTGTGACCATCACACCGAATGCTGCGTACCACTCTGTTGACTCGGGCATCCCTTGCTTTGAACCGCGTTCAATGAAGTCGAAGTCGAGGGCCAAGTTAAATGCCGCCAAGCCAGCAACTAAGAAACTAAATCCGATACCCAAGAAACTTGTTGACTGAATAAATGGAGGGGTTGCACCAAACAGGCTCATCAGCATTGAGACTCCGTAGAACAAGGCAACACCGAGGGTTGCACCAATCACAATGCGGCGGAAGCGATCGGTCACTTTGATGATACGCAAGCTGTACATCGTCAACATGACAGCGAAGACCGCAATCGTTGCGCCAGCGGCCTGCACCACAATGCCGTCGTAATAGGTTTCGTACGCTTTGCTAATCGCACCAACGAACAAGCCTTCGGCAATCGCGTACACCGGAGCCAAGAACTTGGCGAGATGTGGTTTGAATGACAGGAAAATTGCTAGAGCAAAACCAACCAGCAAGCCGCCGATGGCATATGCCGGGAACTCGTACACCTGACCGTCGGGTGCATCAACACCAAGCCAACCGACAACTGCGGCAGCGAGTAAGAGAACGAATAAAACCGCAGTTGCACTGGCAGTGCCAGCAACTGTCATTGTGCGACCAGTTGGCACCCACGGTGTCGTCGGGCCATCGTTGAGTGCGCCTTCATTTCCGCGACGAGTTGATTGATCGGGAGCGGCCCAACCTGAATCATTTGCGGCTGCTGCTTGTTCGAGTCGCTTCTCATTGAGTAACGGATTAGCCATAGCATTTCTCCTTTTTGCGTACACGATCGAAAGTACAAAAACTCACAAAATCGTTATTTCCCTAGATTACCGACAATAAATCTCGCTGTCTTGGCAACCAATATTTCCACACTTTTTTGGAATCTTTGCGCTGGTGGTTGTGTCGGGCATTGTGGTCGGTATCGTTCCCGCCACTACTGCAATTTCGGGAGAAGTGGGGTTCTTAAGTGGCCAAGGATCGCGTTGATCGTGATGAAGAAGACCTCGTACGTCTTTACTTGTCAGACATCGGGCAATATACATTGCTCACCAAAGATGACGAAGTTCGTCTTGCCAAGCAGATCGAAGCTGGTAAGGCCGCTAAGGAAGAATCTGAAGTTACTGAAGGCAAGGCGCTCACGCCTGCCAAGAAGCGCGAACTGCGCAACCTCATCAAAGATGGTGAAAACGCCGAGCGTTCGTTCGTGCAGTCAAACCTTCGTTTGGTGGTCTCGATCGCCAAGAAGTACCAGGCTTCTGGTCTTCCCTTGCTCGACCTCATTCAAGAGGGCAACCTCGGTCTCATGCACGCCGTTGAAAAATTCGACTGGCGTAAAGGATTCAAATTCTCGACATATGCAACTTGGTGGATTCGCCAGGCCATTACTCGTGGTATCGCCAACACTGGTCGCACCATTCGCCTCCCAGTCCACGCCGGAGACACGCTTGCTCGTCTCCAGAAGGCTCGCTCACGCCTGGAACTGAAGTTTGGTCGTCAGCCAACATTGCGTGAACTCGCCGCCGAAGTTGAAATGCCCGAAGACAAGGTCACCGAAGCGTTGCGTTTCGCGGCCGAACCTTTGTCGCTCAGCGAACCGCTCCGTGAAGACGGCGATGCCGAACTTGGTGACGTGGTTGAAGACCGTTCAGCTGAAAGCCCCTTTGAAGTTGCGGCCACCTCGTTGCTACCCGAAGAAATTCAGCGACTCTTGGCTCCGCTCGACGAGCGTGAACGCGAGATTTTGAAGCTGCGCTTTGGTCTTGATCGGGGCGAACCTCGCACCCTTGAAGAAGTTGGCGAACACTTCAACCTCACCCGTGAGCGGATTCGTCAGATTGAAGCTCGTGCAATGAGCAAGTTGCGTCACCCGTCGAGCGACACTGGCGCTCGCGACCTTCTCGCCGTCTAAGACTTACGGCGGCGCTGTCGCTCCATCAGACTGCACCAGTCCCACTGTGCGCCACCCATTGCGGTGACTTCAGCGAGCATCTGACCAACCATTGATGTCACTGGCAACGGCACGTTCATTGACGCTGCTTCATCAAGCACGAGTCCAATGTCTTTGCGCATCAACGTGGTCGAGAATCCGTAGTTGTATTCACCGGCCAACATTTTCTCGGCACGATTGGCCATCTGCCATGACGCCGACGAACCCTGCAACATCACGTGAATTACTTTTTGCACATCAAGACCGGCAGTCTCAGCAAAGTCAAGTCCTTCAGCTAACGCTTGGCACACACCGACAACACAAATCTGATTCGTCATCTTGGTGATCTGGCCCGCACCAGACTCGCCCATCAACGTCATACGCGCGGCATAACCCGACATCACCGTTTCGGCTTTCGCAAAAGCAACTTCGGTAACTCGTGTTGCAACAACTCGTGAACCTTCGGCAGATGTTGTTGAGTGATCAATCCACACTGTGCCTGCACCAAGTTCGACAATGATTCCGTCAGCAACTGCAAACAATTCGCGATCGGCGGGCAACGACGTGATCACATACTCGCGACCACGAACAGCATCAGCCGGGCTCGCAACTGCAGCGCCATGATTTTCGGCAACCCACTTGTCGGCCATACCTGGCACAACATCACATACTACGACATCGTGACCAGCCTTGGCTAAGTGCGCAGCCATGTGCCAACCCATGCGACCAATACCAATGAAGGCGATCGTGCTCATGCTGGTACTCCCGGCCTGCCACGGTCGGCCAACGTAAATCCACCGGCGAGGCGAGCGTGCACTCGTCCACCAACACCCATGGCCAAGATCACCACCATCTCGTCGGGCTTGGGTCCATCAGGAACGCCGACTTCGATCGCGTCGTAATGACTGCCCACGTAACTCCAATCCATATGCGTGATCGGCACATCAAGACGTGCTCCCATTCCCGCAACTTTTTTTGTTGACGGAACAATCGATGTGCCCTTACCAAGTGCAGCACGCATACCTCCGCCACCAGGAATATGCCACATCGCGCCGTGTTCAATTTCGCCAGCCGAACCAACAATGATTCCTTTGCCATAACCATCAATCTTTGAAGCATCGCCACCCAGGTGACTGATCAAAATGTTGCCGAGCCGTTCACCGAGTGCGCGCAGTTCATCAACTGCTGGGCTGAGATCGTCGACGTACTTGCCCACGTAGGGATTCGTGACAACTGCTGCCACTGCGCCTTTTATAGCGGGTACCGCAGGGAGAGGTCCGTTGACTCCAGATGAATGATCGTGAAAAATCTCTTCAACAATCGTGACGATCTTGCGCACTTTGAACAACATGTTTTCTCCCTAGAAAAAGATTGTGGCGGAGGTGGACGGGAATCGAACCCGCCGGACGAGGTTCGCTCGTCCCAACCGCTTTGAAGGCGGCGGAGCCCACCAGGTACCCGGACACCTCCACTATTGAGGGTAGTCACCTCAAACGCGGTGTGCACACCCACACTTCGCCGTCAACACATTTTCCATCAGGATTTTCAGCGAGGTTCTATGTTCACAATTCTGTCGTCGCCCAAAGGTGGTACAGGCACATCGGTCGTGGCCGCCAGTTTGGCCATTGTCAGTTCAAGTACAACCCCAACTCTGTTAGTTGATCTCGCTGGTGATCAAGCTGCCATCTTGGGACTCCCCCAACCTCCCATTGGACTCAGCGATTGGGCTAACGGCATGACGTATCGCGAATTTGATGAGATCATCAGTTTGTGCCATGACAATCTTTATCTCGCGCCAACCGGAACCTTCGATTTTGAAACTCTGAATGCCAATGCGTGGGACAAACTCTCACGAGCCCTTTCTCTCAAACATTCCGAGAGGTGCAACGTCATCGTTGATCTCGGTCGAGCAGATGTTCCATTATCTCTGCAAGAGATCGTCGACAATTGCTATTTGGTTATCCGACCTTGTTACTTGGCTCTTCGGCGCGCCGTTGATCTAGAGACAGCTTTTTCTGGTGTCATTGTTGTCAACGAACCAGATCGAGTCCTCACATCTCGAGATGTTGAGTCGGTACTGAAACTGACGTGTGTTGCCGAAATTCCGTACACCAGTGAAATCTCACGCCGTGTCGATTCTGGATTACTGAAATCACGCTTGCCAGATTCGCTACACCGCGTACTCGCGCCGCTGGTATCGCGTGAAGTAAACCCATGAGATCGCAACTCTTGCCGGCACAACTCAACGAGTACTTCAGTGACCCCACAGTCACAGACATCTTGATCAACAATGCCACCGAGGTATGGGTTGAGCGTTCGGGACAATTAGTTCGGGGCGACGATCTTCACCCTGGACAAATTGATATTGCAATTGAGCGAATCCTGACTCCGCTCGGCCGACGACTCGACCGACTCTCTCCCATTGTTGATGCCCGTCTTCCTGATGGAACCAGAGTGTGCGCCGTCATCCACCCAATCGCAGTTCACGGAACAACTGCAGCATTTCGACTATTTCGCCAACAAGCTTTCCCTCTCGTCGACTTCTGCGATGACTTTGATCGAGATTTGCTACACGAGTTATTGCGCGAACTCGCTCAATCGAACAACAACATTTTGATTACTGGCGCAACTGGATCGGGTAAGTCGTGTCTAGTTTCGTCACTCATTTCGCGCGATGACGATCACGACCCAATCAACGAACGCATTATCGTTATTGAAGACACGCATGAACTTGTGATTTCACATCCCCATGTTGTTCGCCTTGAATCTCGTGTGGCGACCGCCGAAGGTCGAGGCCAAGTTTCATTAGATGATCTTCTGCGATCGGCTCTTCGCCTTCGACCCGATCGATTGATTGTCGGAGAAGTACGCGGAGTTGAAGCACTCACCCTAGTTCAGGCCATGAACACCGGTCATTCTCGATGCCTCGCAACCCTGCACGCGAATTCGGCTGTAGATGGTTTGCACCGACTTGATCTGCTAACTATGCAAGCCGCACCAGGTTGGACTCTGCAAGATGCGCGCCACATGGTCGATTCGGCTATTGACATAGTCATTCATATGTGCCGCCGTCCGTACGGAAAGCGTTGCATCGTTCACATCGCCAAAGTTGTACCAGACAGCATTAAAGGTTCTCATCAGCCACGTATCGAATACCTGTACCGACATCATGATGCGTAAATCACGAGTTCACTACTTCATGACCCGACGTCAGACACGGCGACGACTGATCAACAATGACATCTACGGAAACAGCAACCTCATTAATGCATTGTCGTCAATGAGTCGCAGTGTGCGATCTGGTTTATCGCTAGCTACTGCTCTCCAAATTTCCATTACTCAACATCCCTGCGACTTATTCGCTCAACTTCACAACTTGATGAGTCGGGGTATCGCGCTTAACGCCGCTTGTCACAAGATTCTTGATGTCTTGTCTGAGTCAGCCGAGAATTCTGATGTCGTGATGACGTTGCATGTCATTGCTCTTGCGAGCGAAGTCGGTGGCGACATTGCACAACAACTTGATTGTCTGATTGACACTCTTCTTGATCGCTCACAGGCCAAAGTTGAGCGACAGACACAAGCAGCAACGGCCACGGCATCAATACGTATGATCACGTGGTTGCCAGTTCTCTGTGGTGTCTGGATCTTGAGTGACAGTTCGGCAGTTCGCCATGTCTTACTGGCGACCCCGCTGGGTTGGGCATGTCTGACGATCGGAATCGGTCTTAACTTTGTCGGTCGCACTTGGACCCACAAAATGGTGCGCGCATGATCATCATTTTCGGTCTCATCGGTCTGTTCTTCTTGTGGAAGCGAGCGAAACAGCGCATCGCCTTCAAGCAAGATCGAGCAATCGTAGAAGCATTCCCCGAATGCATTGACCTCTTGATCGCGGCTCTTCGAGCGGGCTATTCACCCGCTCAAGCCATCAATTTCTTGGGTCAACATGCACCCGGTGTCCTGCGTCCACACTTCATCGCCGCAGCACGACGTATTGATGAAGGAGAACGGTTCGTTGACGCGATTCGTTTACTCCAAAGCGAAATTGGTGCTGTGAGTCAATCAATGTGTGAGGTTCTCATCTCTGGCGATCAACTCGGTATCCCTGTTGAAAATCTGCTGTTTCAACTCGGCAACGAAGTCCGGCTCAACCGACGACGACGGGCCGAAACAGAAGCACGACAGCTTCCTATTCGTCTCTCGCTTCCTCTCGTCATGTGCATTTTGCCATCGTTTGTCATTTTGATCATCGTGCCAACAATCGCTGGCACCCTGTCGCAACTCAACATCTCTGTATGAGTGCCTCGCCAACTTCACACGAAAGTTTCTTATGACTCAAATATTTCAACGTCTATATGTTTTTGTTCTAGCTCTCACAACGCCGTTCAGCGACAAACGAGATTCTGGACAAGCCACTTCCGAATACGCACTCGTCATGCTTGCAGCCGCGCTCATCGCACTCTTGGTCATTGCTTGGGCAACAGGGGGCGGTGGGGCCGGCAAGATCGGAGAACTATTTGATCGCGTGATTGACAGTGTCACTTCAAAACTTCCGTAAAGGTCGTATTCACGCTGAACGTGATCGGGGGCAGTCAACAGTCGAGTTCGTACTCGTTCTGCCCCTGGTCATGTTCGCCGTATTACTGATTGCCCAATTCTTGGTCATCGTGATGGCCCAGGTTCAGGTTGTCAACGCCACCCGAAACGCCGTTCGAGCCGCATCGGTATCGCAAAGCCCAAGTGATGCGGCGCTCGCCGCTGCTCGATTTTCTTTCGGCCCTGATATTGATGTCTACACCGAGATCAGCAAAAGATGGGTGACAGTCACGTCAACCTATGAACTTGACACCGATCTGCCAATGGTCGGACGCTTAGTCCCTGATATTCAACTGTCATCACATTTTTCGATGCTCCTTGAACCACCGATAGATTGAGGGCGTGAACCTGTCAAGCCACTCCTCACTGATTGATGATGTTTTCGTCATTGGCTTGACCGGCGAACTCGATATGTCGACACTGCCAACCTTGAGTGACCTACTCAATAAGGCAATCAATCAAAATCATGTCCATCTGGCCCTTGATCTCGACGGCATCACTGTTCTTGACGATGCTGCGCTCGGAATCTTGCTCGGGGCGGCATCTCGTATCCGCAGCAACGGTGGTCGTATGTCCGTTGTGTGCTCCAACCCAAAGATCGCTGATTATCTTCGGCGCACTCAACTAGATCTCATTATTCCGCTCGCTACTTCGGTGCACGATATTCCTCGAAATTGACATTTGAGGCACACTAGAGATGTGCCTGGTTTGAATCAAAAATCCAAGAAGACGGTTTGGGTTCTTGGCGACCAACTCAATCGAGAGTTCGCAGCAATTGCTCAAGCAACTCCATCAACGCACCGTGTATTAATAGTTGAAAGTTCGGCCAAGGTTCGCTCAAAGAAATGGCATATTCAACGCGCACACTTTGTGATCACCTCAATGCGGCGCTTCGCTCACGAACTCCGCGATGCCGGATTTGAAGTTGATTACCGCAAAGCAACCACTTTGTCTCAAGGCCTGAGAGAGCACCGAGCCGAGTTTGCTCCTTCATCAGTTTCGGTCATGGAGCCGGCGAGTCATGCGGCGCTCACAATGCTGCGACAAAACAATTGCGAAATTGTCCGCAGTGATCAGTTCTTGTGTCACTACGAAGACTTCGCAGGTTGGAAAGACCAACTCCTCGAGCGTCGTAAGACATTCAAGATGGAAGACTTCTACCGCTGGCAACGATTACGGCTCAATTACTTGATGACACCTGACGGTGAGCCAGAAACTGGAACCTGGAACTACGACTCCGAGAATCGGTTGCCACCACCCAAAGATGGCAAGAACCAATGGCCTGCTCCAGTGACAAGCGAACTAGATGACATTGACCAACAAGTCATTAACGAACTTCGTGATCATTGCGTCGGTCAATCGCCAACCGGTCTTTGGGCAACGAGTCGTCACGAAGCTCTGCAACGACTCAATCACTTCATTGAAAACGTGTTACCTAACTTTGGTCCGCACGAAGACGCCATGTTGACAAGCAGCTGGCACGTAGCGCACTCTTTACTTTCTCCGTATCTCAACATTGGTCTGTTATTGCCGGCAGAAGTGTGTGACGCAGTTCAGGACGCCTATCGCGAAGGGAAAGTCGATATTGCGTCGGCCGAGGGCTTCATTCGGCAAGTCATCGGCTGGCGCGAATATGTTTGGGGTCTCTATTGGGCATGGATGCCCGACTATGCCGAGCTCAACAAACTTGGTGCAACTCGCGATCTACCCCCGCTATTCACCGGTGATGCGCAAACAAAGATGCAGTGTGTCTCGCAAGTGATGTCCGAGATCGATTCGCACGCGTACGCGCATCACATTCAACGACTCATGATTGTCGGCAACTTGTGTCTCATTGCCGGTATTAATCCACAACAACTCACCAACTGGATGTGGGCGAATTTCGTTGATGGTGCCGAATGGGTCATGGTCCCCAATGTTGTGGGTATGTCGCAATTTGCCGATGGTGGTCAAATGGCTACCAAGCCATACGCATCCGGGGGCGCATACATCGACAAGATGAGCAACTACTGCAAAGGCTGTCACTTTGATCGCACTAAGCGCGTTGGAGACAACGCTTGCCCATTTACCACTTTGTATTGGGACTTCATGGCACGACATGAGGTCGTGTTAGGAAAGAACCCTCGAGTGGCGCAACAAGTTCGCGCAGCCTTCAAACTCAGCGACTTACCAGCAGTTCAAGAACGAGCACAAGTTGTTCTGCAACAACTCAGTGCCGGCGAGTTATAAACTTTTGTTGCCTTTAGGGTTTGCGTTTACGAAACCCACGACGGTCTTCAACTTTGAGACGCGCCTTTTGTTCTTCTTCAAGTGCTGCTTCTTCGGCCACGAGTCGCTTCATACTGTCGAGTCGACGAGGGTCTAACTTGCCGGCAATCACCGCTGCACTCACTGCACAGCCTGGTTCTTCACGATGTTTGCAATCTCGAAAACGACATTTTTCAGACAATGTAAACACATCTGCAAATGCTCGTTCGATTCCCGTTCCGCTCGACCACAAACTGACGGCGCGAACTCCAGGTGTGTCAATCAACCATCCGGCCTCACCCACTGGATCAGAAGGCAAAGCAACAAGTTGCACTGCAGTTGTGGTGTGTCGCCCACGTTGATCGCCCTCGCGTACAGCAGCAGTACTTTGCACTTGTCCACCAACCAGCGTGTTGACAATTGTGCTTTTACCCACACCACTTGCACCAAGCAGAGCAACCGTTCGATAACCCTCGGCATATTGCAACAGCGCTTCAAGTCCATCACCACGAATGCCACTCACCACATGAATGTCAACACCAGGTGCGACTGCTTCAAGAGTGTCGAGGCAGTGCTTCACTTCAGCGGCACTCTCCATGAGGTCGAGCTTGGTCAAAATCAACACGGGGGTCGCACCACTATCGAACGCCAAAACCAATTCACGTTCGAGCCGTCGTTGATTAGGCGGTGACACCAGAGCGTGCAACAAGAAGACGACATCAATATTGGCGGCAATCGTGTGCGCCTCAGCCCGCTGGCCTTCAAAACTGGCGCGCCGCATAAATGCGCTATGCCTGGGAAGGACCATTTCGACCTTTTCGCCATCGGCCGACACCACGACCCAGTCGCCCACGGCGACTTCGGCCCCTATGTTGCGCACCCGCACGGGCTCAATGCCCATCGACGGCGGGCCGTACCAAACCGTGCTCCAACCACGGTCAAGGCGCGACACCCGTCCCGGCAAATTGGTCCCATCGAGGGCATGCGACTGGTTTTTGGCGATTTCGGAGCGCGTTGATTCCCACGTCACATCCCATGTGACATTCCAACCAAGCGCCATCCGTGGGTCGTTCACATAGGTGACCGTAGCCTCAGAAAGACGCTGTTCCCCCGAACCAGCGACAAAGGAACCCCCAACATGTTGTCTCGCCTCGCCCACTGGTGCTTCCGTCGCCACTGGCTCACCATCATCATTTGGCTCGTCGCACTCTTCGGTGGCAGCACCATCGCCAACCAAGTCATAGGTGGCGGAGCATTCGAAACTCGGTTCTCAATTCCCAATACCGAAAGTCTCCGCGCCCTGAACCTTTTGCAGGACGCCTTCCCCGATTCAGACACCATCACTGATGCGCAGATCGTTTTCCAGGTTGCATCAGACACCCCCGACGGCGTCAACAACACCGAAGTGCAATCAATCATGACCGAAGTATTCACGAAGATTGTGGCTGGCGTTGAAGGCCTGACAATTACGTCCCCATATGACAACCCGCGGTTAGTGAGTGCATCGCAACCCATTGCCTACGCCATCATGCGACTTCCCGACGGTGACTCGCAGGACGAACAACAAAAAATCGGAGATGAGATTCGCGCAATCACCGAACCAATTCTCATTGAACGAAATGCAACGAATTTGGTCGATGTTGAATTCGGCGGAGATCCTTTCGTTGAGTTTGAACTTCCCGAGAGTGAAGTTGTCGGATTGCTGGCCGCGATCATCATTTTGGTGCTCGCGTTCGGATCAGTTCTTGCGATGGGGCTTCCCATTGGCACCGCACTCATTGGACTTGGCACCGGAATTTCAATCGTCACAATGTTAAGCCACATTATGGAGATGCCCGACTTCGTTGTGCAGATCGGCGGCATGATCGGTATCGGTGTTGGTATTGACTACGCGCTATTTATTGTCACGAGGTTCCGCGAAGGTCTGCGCTCTGGCCTATCGCCCGAAGATGCAACTGCAGTTTCCATTGACACTGCTGGTCGTGCAGTTTTGTTCGCTGGAATCACCGTCATGGTTTCGTTACTCGGCATGTACATGATGGGAATGAAGTTCATTTATGGACTCGCAATTGCTGCATCAACAGTTGTTGGTGTCATGGTTGTAGCCGCGCTCACGTTGCTTCCTGCGCTGTTGGCTTTAGTTGGACATCGCATCGATATCACCACGCGCGCGGCGCTGATTTCACTCATTACATTTTCGACAGTCTCGTTATTTGGGATCGTTTTTCTTGGCTCTTTGACACTTATTGGCCTCGGAGCGTTGATAGCGGTCATCATCATGGCCACAAGTTTCTTAGTGAAATCGTGGCGTACGCCGATTAAGCACCGTGAACCAAAACCAGTTCAAGAACAGTTCTGGTATCGCTGGAGTCGTTTCATCCAACATCGGCCGTGGATCTCGCTCATCGGTGGTTTAACTGCTCTCCTGATCATGACTCTTCCACTCTTCGGAATGCGTCTGGCACTCAGTGACAACGGCAATCGCGCCGACTGGCAAACCGCCCGTCGTGCGTACGACATGCTCGCGCAAGGATTCGGGCCTGGCTTCAACGGACCATTGCAACTCATTGGTGAGGTGACTCCCGAAGATGCGGCCAATCAAACAAAGCTCGATGAAATTACGGCAGCTATTGCAGCTGATCCCGATGTTGTCTTTGCTTCACCGGCAAACCAACTCACACCCGAACTCATTGCTTGGCAAGTAGTTCCGCGCGAATCGCCGCAATCAGAAAACACTGCCGATCTTGTGCATCGCCTACGCGATGACATCTTGCCGCCAGTGCTTGCCGGAACCGACATCACGGTCAACGTTGGAGGCTTCACCGCCATCGGCGTCGACCTCAGCGATTACTTCGCCAAACGAATGTTCATTTTCGTTGGTGCAGTTCTGCTGATGTCCTTCCTATTACTCATGGTGGTGTTCAGAAGTTTGTTAGTTCCGCTCAAGGCAGTCATCATGAACTTGCTCTCGATCGGTGCTTCGTACGGCATCATCGTTGCCATTTTTCAGTGGGGTTACGGCGGCAGTCTGATCGGTGTCGGCAGTGCCGGACCCATCGAACCTTTCATCCCGATGATGCTCTTCGCCATCGTCTTCGGACTGTCGATGGACTACGAGGTATTTCTTCTCTCGCGCATGAAAGAAGAGTTCGATCGAACGGGCGATAACGCGACCGCCGTGGCCGACGGATTGGCCGCCACAGCCCGCGTCATCACTGCCGCGGCCCTCATCATGGTCGCCGTTTTCGGAAGTTTTGTGGCGGGCGACGATCGCACCATCAAGCTCTTCGGAAT
>Ga0255120_1000322_pt1 | contig 14978 bp, 29 predicted proteins | sample Law_Colum_RepA_8_2_FD_188582 | JGI IMG/M metagenome (GOLD analysis project Ga0255120, IMG submission 188582) | Freshwater microbial communities from St. Lawrence River, New York, United States - Law_Colum_RepA_8h | ecosystem: Environmental > Aquatic > Freshwater > River | place: USA: New York...
CGGCGGATCTGCCGGGGGTAGCGGCGGCAATGGCGGTAACGCCGCTGGGACTACCGGGGGATCTCCGGGGACAAGCGGGGCTGGCGGCACTGCGTCGGGGACCACGGGCGGCGCATACGAGGGAGGTTCTGGCGCGATTGGTGGCTACGGCGGTGCAGGGGCAACGGGGTTAAATCCCCCCGCAGCAGGCACAACCGGAGGTCCGGTGCCTGTGTCGTTCTCGCTCCCCACGACCGCAACCATCGGCGTCAAATACTGGTTCTGCGACGAGGCCGACATTATCGTGTCCACCACTGTTCCGTCCGACACTGCGACCAAGGGGCACGTTCTGCTGGCATCCATCGCCATCGTCGACGGCGTCATGCAGATCAGCCAGCATCACGAAGGAGTCATCACGGCTCCGGTGGTGGTGCTGCCGTACATCGCGGCGTAAATAATCCCCCACCAGCGAAAAAAACACTTGCACGCGGGGCCGGGTGTGCCATGTTCCGGCGTTGGCAATCGCCAGCGCAACCGAAACCAAACCGAATGAACACACCAATCCGCACCGCCCGCCTTGAAGCCGCAGTAAACGCCAGAATGCAACTCTGGGAGCGCGAGGCTGTAATTTCCGCATGCGCCGCCATTCGCAAACATTGCGTCCCGATGCGCGTTGTTTACCCGACCGGGCTCGTGAAAATGCAGTGGGAGCCAGACGTTGACGAAAACGGCGTGCGGTATCCCTACATCAAAGATTGCAGCGAATCCGCGTGGAATGAGGTTTGGAAAAACGGAGGCCGCGTCATTTCCTGAATCACCGCGCCGCCCCTTTAACCGGGGGCGGCTTTTCTCACCCATGAAAACCTTCCTCGAACGCCAACACCGCCAGCGTCTCAGCGAGCCCGGATGGGACGCGCAGGTGACAGACTTCCACGCAAGCGGCTGTCAATTCCGCTTTTGCGGTCGGGAATACTCCTTGACCCGATCCGGCGACGGCTTTCTGGTCAGGTGCGGCACAGAACTCATCTGGCCCACCGCAACATATCCAGACGCCGCGTTGGCGCACGTTTGGCGTCACTCACGCAACCAATAACACAACCGAAATCATGAACGAAACCGAATCATTCCTTGCACGCATCGCCAGCCTTGAGGCCGAGCTTGCCGTCACCCACAAACGCCGCGCCGCTATTGAGGCGATGGAGGCGTACAAGGCTCACGCCACCGTCCACGCGCAGGAAATCGCAGAGGAAGCCGCGGATTTGATTCAAATCCACACATCCCCTCACCTGTTTCCTTGCACTGCCGAGTTTCTTGATCTCCGCAACAAAGCCGACCGTCTGCGGAAGGAGATCCAGCCATGAACGCCAGACGCCATGAGGACATGGAGCCGCCGGACTGCGACCGTGAGGACGAAGACTGGTTCTGTGAGACGTGCGGCAGCGTCACCAAAGACGAAGATCCTTGCGCGGACTGCCAACGCGAGCGCGACGAGATGAACGGCATCTACGAAAACGGCACGGAGGAAACCGTCAAGATTACCCTGCCCAAATTCAAGACGCTGGACGGGCGCGGGACGTGCGGGTTGGATTTCAGGCATGACCACATGGCGTGTCCGTTGATTCGATGCACCAGATTCGGTCTTAGTTATTCATGCGCGTGGACTGGATCTAGGATTTACCCTGACAAAGCGGACGGCTCCGGCTACCTCCGCCCCTGCGAAAACTGCCCAATCCACAAATCTCCATGACACCCCAATACAGACACCACCTCATCCTCACTGGCAAGCTCCCGATCACATGGGACGAGTTTTCAAGGCTCATGCGATTCGCAATCGCGGCTGTGATTCAGCTTGCGCCGAAGGAATCCACGCCCGACACAACCACTTACCCGAAACCATAACAAGAAACACCACAACAACATGTCCGAAGAACTATCTATCACCACAGCCGAAACCGCGGCCTTCGAATTGGTGCAGCGTCAGGCGAAAATGCTTGCCAGCAGCACCCTTATCCCCAAGGAGTTTCAGGGGAATATGAGCAACTGCGCCATCGGGCTCAACATCGCTAAGCGTCTCGGCGCTGACCCGTTCATGGTTTTGCAGAACATCGACGTGATTCACGGACGCCCCAGCTTTCGGGCCACGTTTCTCATCGCCATGGTCAACGCCAGCGGGAGATTCTCCCCGCTGAAATTCAAGCTGGGTGGCGAGGCCGTAGACCGCACCTGCTACGCCTACGCCACCGATAAAGCGTCAGGCGAGACGGTGGAGGGGCCGGTTGTTTCGATGGCGATGGCGAAGGCGGAGGGGTGGTCAACGAAGTCAGGCAGCAAGTGGCTTTCCATGCCTGAGGTGATGTTGCGTTATCGGTCAGCGGCATTCTTCGCTCGCCTCTACGCTCCCGACATCACGCTGGGGATGCAGACGGCGGAGGAGGTTGAGGACATCGCACCAGAGCGCAACGTGACGCCTGCGCGGGTGCCGGAGGTGAAGGGGTTGTTTGCGCCTGTGGAAACACTCCAATCAGTCCCAGCCATTGTGCTGCTCAGGATCAAATTGGAGGAGGCGGGGATTCGGGAGGATGTGGCCACCGAATACCTCCGGTCGCAGGCCGTGACGGAAGCCCTGATCTTCGACGACATCACCGACGACGAAGCCGCCGCCGCTCTCACCGCGTTTTCCCACCTCGTCGCGGCCCTCGCCCCTGTTGCCCCATGAAAACCGCCATCATCATCATCGCCCTCGCCGCCACCGCACACGCTCAGGTCAGCGAGCGGCCCGGAAACGGACGCGGACGCGGCAACAGCAACGACACCACCAGCAGCGACACCAGCGACTGGACGCGCGATAACACATGGTCAACGGACTGCGACAGTCACTCAGTGCCGGAGCCATCTTCACCTCTCGCCATGCTGGTGAGTGCTGCCGTGACACTGGTGACTCGCAGGAAACGCAGGCACCGGATTCGGGAGCGAAAGATTGACGTTTGCTCCGTCTGGTATCGGTGAGAAAACACTTGCGCTGACCAGAACGCAGGATACAACGGGGGAGGCGCATCCGAACCACGCCTAAAACACTAACCGAAATACAAATGACAACAGACCCAAGACAGGGACTACCCTCCGCCAGCGGCCTCTACCGCCTCCGCAACTGCCCCGGAAGCTACAGCATGGGGCGCGAGGCCATCGCCCGCAACATGACCCCGCCAGACGGCAGCGACGACGCAGCATCCGGCACACGCATCCACAGGTGGCTTGAGACGGAAGCCCCGGAGGACTGGAACGCTCTGGGCTACGCGGAGCAGCAGACGGCGGCGCTGTGCCAATCACAGGCGCGGCGGTTGTTGGCCGACTTCGCCAAACGGCATGGGGAGGTGACGTGGTCGTGCAGGGAAAAACGTCTCGCCATCAACGCGTTCGGAATCGTCCTCGACGCAGCATCCTCGCTCAATCGGATCGGGAGCGGACAGGCTGACTTGATTGCTCAGGCTGGAGACAATCTGCTCGTTATCGATTACAAAACTGGGAGGGGCGACATCACGCCCGCTGACGCCAATGACCAGTTGAGGGGACTGGCTGCGCTCGCCGGCCACATCAATCGCGGATCGGTCACCGTCGCCATCGTCGCCCCAATGGTCGGGCAACCAACCGTCGCCGTATTTGACCGGGAATCACTCAAGGTCGCAAAGGCGTGGCTTGTGCAAACGTGGCTGCAAGCCCCACACGCCACGGAGACGGCTGCTGGCGACTGGTGCCAGTACTGCCCAGCCCGATTGATCTGCACCGCCTACGCGGACCACAACGCCGCCACGCTGGCACCGCTGACTCAGGACGGGTTGCCTGCGGACAAGGCGAAGGAGGCAATCTTCGCCCGCGCCTACGAATCCGACGCCACCACCCTCGCGGAAATGGGCGAGCGGGTGCGGATGCTCGAGTGGGGCGCGGCTGCCATCAAGTCGGCAATCCGCAAGCGACTGGAAGAGGGTGGCGCCGGCGCGGACGAACTCAAGGCAGCGGGGTGGTCGCTCAAAGAGGAGGGAGGGGCCCGTGAGATTACCGACCCGGACAAAGCTGCTCAACTGCTCGCGCCACTGCTGGCGGGGGCGGAGGGCGGCGCAACGGCGGCGCTGATGCGTGCGGCCAAACTGTCGGCGGCGACGCTGACGGAGGAGATCCATAAAGCATCCGGGAAGAAGAGCGCGACCCGGTACAACATGACGGCAAAGGAAGCGAAGGAATTGATTGCGCAAACGCTGGGGAGCCTGATAACTCAAAAGCCGAGGACCAAACTCGTTCACGGCAAAACCGAAACAGACGAAACCGAAATCGAATACTAACATGAACATGACCATTTACGAATACAAATCACGGTGCGAGTGGCTGGCGAAGTTTTACGCGGAAGCGGCGGAGACGGGAAGGGGAATGCAGGTGTTTAATGACGGTCCTCGCGTTTGGGAGGATTGCAACCGGGGGCCAAACATGGAGTCCATCCCTGACAACTGGCGGATCAAACCCGAACCGCAGAAGGCGTGGGTGGTTTGGGGTCCGGGTGGACCGTCTACTATTCTCGGTGAATCCCATGCCAAGCAATACGCACGCGAATGCGGCGGCACCATCCAAGAAATCACCCGCCCCGAACCGCAATGAAAGACCGCCCGAAACACACGCCAGGGCCGTGGTTCGCAAAACGTGCTGGGGGCGTCGGATATTTTGAGTGGTACGTCGGGCGCGACGGCGGAAACTGCTCCATCGCCGAAGACATCGCCGACCCGATGACACGCGACCCGTCCGAAGCCAACGCCCACCTCATCGCCGCCGCGCCGGATTTGCTGGAGTCGTTGAAGGCTATTATTTCTGACGACATGGAAGACCAAAAAACCGCGCAGGAATTTGGCGGGTTTGTTTTGCCGGACGAGTTGCGCACCGCAGCCCGCGCCGCCATCGCCAAGGCAGAAGGGAGGGCTGAATGACCACCGCCGAAAAAGCCAGCGAGACAAAGCCGTGTGGCTATTGCAAACGATCCATCCAACGAGGGGGACGAAGGAAAGAGCGGTGGGCGTCTCTCCAATTCTGCGACCACAGATGCGCCGCGCTTCATCGCGGGAAGCTGATGGGGGGATGGAAGACCACTCCGAAGGCGTGCAAGCTGTGCCTTGTGGATTTCCTGCCAACTCCCGGCATCCGAAAAAACATGTGGCGCTTGCGTCGGTACTGCTCCGGGACATGCGCGGTTTTGGCTGGCATGGGCGAGACGGCAACCCGTCAACTCATGCTGCCGGATGAATGCACAACACCCGGACTGCGTGCCAAGTTTCTGCGGTTGGCAACGTCTACCGACGGTCGCAAAAAGAAGCTGGCGGTGTTTGCCCTATCAAGAAAAGCCGGGATCAGTCCCGACACGATTGATCGGATTGAGGAGGGGCGGGCCGTGATTGTAAAATGGCAACCGCTGATCTGCGGGGCGCTAAAGGTGCCTGAAAAACTGTTGACATGCGACATGGAGACATGGATGGAGCAGGTGGGTAAATACGCGCTCACCGCATACGAACTCAGAAAAACCGAAACCAAATGACACCAACCGAACTAACCAAATCCATCGTTGCCACACGCAACGAGCTATCCGACGCGATGCGCCGGAATCCGGGAAACATTTACCGGAGGCTTCCGCAAGCCGCGCAGGCTGAGTGGAGTCGGCTCAGTATCTCAGACGCATGGCTTAACGCACTCCCTCGCAGGATTGTCTGGGCTATCAACAACCGACTCGCACGCATGACTGAAGGGGGTGGCGAGTGACCACAGGCCGCATCATCACCGGCGGGAAATTCCCCACCGTCACCCCGATTGACGGGCCGCAACGGCACGACTGGCTTCGCACCGACCAAGGCGTTGAGGTGCTGGCACGCCTTGCAGACAACGACGGCTGGAGCGGCGAGATTGAGGTGCGGACGATGACGAATGCACGCCTTGCCGTTCCGCCTGACAATATTGAACTCACACTTATCTAATGGACGACGACACCTATATTTTCATCAACATTGACGTTGACCTTATCAACCCTGACTACATTCATGAAGGACGGAGCCGGGACCAGCTTGATTTTGTTATCAAGAAGGCACTCACCCCGTCTTGTGGGAATGACTTGCGCGTGTATCAGCAGGTCCCGAAATGCAAGCAGACACCCGAAACCCGTCCGATCCCCGTCGGTTGGGGAAAGGTGTCCCAACGACCACGCCTTTCCGGCACCGAAACCACAACCACCTATTGACACATGGAACCAATCAGCATCAAAATTGACGTCACGAAAATTGACAAAGACGCACTCTACAAAGGCGAAAAAGGCACCTACCTCACCCTTACGGTTTGGCCCACGAAAGACGGAATGCCCGACCAATATGGCAATGACGCCAGCGTGAAGCAAGACCTAGGCAAAGATCGCCGCGACGAAAAAGCGCCTTACATTGGCAATGCCAAAATCATCAAGCGCAAGAACTCCGCACCACCCCCCAAGAACTACGAGAAACTTCCGACGAAACAGGAAGCTGGAGACGAAGATTTTATCCCATTCTAACCAAACCCAACACCATGACACCAGAAGAAATCAAAACCAAGTCTGCGGAACTCGCGGCGCTCTACGTCGCCAAGGCAAACGGGAAAATCCTTGAGTACGCCACCCCGTCTGTCGGCTGGATTGACAGCGGATCGGCATCAGGTCCAGACATGCAAAGCGACCTCACCCGCTGGCGTGTGAAGCCGGAGCCGCGCCGGATGTGGGAAACGCCAAGTGCAACATTCGGAGGCAGCGGCTATGTCCGCACGCAGCACGCGGATGAGGCAGAGCGATGGAAAGCCAGAGGTAACATTGTGACCGAATGGCAGGAGGTACTCCCATGAAAAAGCGCAATTTCGGAGACGTACTGGCGGAGGTTGACGGTGACGAAACATGTGTTTTCCTCCATGGTCGCAACAACCTATCACTCCGCGCCGCTGACGACCTGATTGACAACCTCAAATCCGCGACGGCATGGATCAGGGACCAGCAGCGCCGCGACAAGGAAGACGAAACCCCACTCCTCCCACTATGACCGCCGCCGAATTACTCCGCCGCGCCGCCGACACAATCGAAGCCCGAGGCACTGAATACGATACGACGGGATCCCGTCAGGAGAGATCAATGCCCCGCATCTGCGAGCTTTTTGGTGAGGCCACCGGGCGACAGATGACCGTTTCCGAGGGCTATCAATTCCTCATCGCACTCAAAACCGCACGCATTGAACGCTCGCCGGATCACCTCGACAGCTATGTGGACCGGCTGGCGTACATGGCGTTGCAGGATGAGCATGAAATGGGGGCGCTGAAATGACATCCGACTACTATATCGGCATCGACAACGGCATCCACGGCGGCATCGCGGCACTGGATAAAAGCGGCATTGTTAACGTCTGCCAAATGCCGTTGGAGCCTTGCGGCAAACGGGTATACGCTGGGGCAATCACGAACATTCTGGATACGGCCCCCGGCAACTCAATCGTCGCCCTCGAACTCCTCCCGGACCACATGGACTCCGCGCAGACGATGCGGAGTTTCGCCATGAACTACGGCATCATCTACGCCGCGGCCAAACTGTCAGGCTTGCGCGTGGTGGAGGTTCCGTGCGGCAACCGCCTAGACGGATGGCAGCGCAGGCTATTAGGCCGGCAGACGAAGGGAGGGAACAAAACGGCGGCGGCGGCGCTGGCGCGGAAGCTGTGGCCGGACTATCCATTCCCGACGCTACGCCCGAAGGGGAAGGCACTGCATGACGGTGTGGTCGACGCCTGCCTGATCGCATACGACACACTTCAAACCGAACTCAAAGCCAAATGAACGAACAACAGCTCCGGCTAAAAAGAAGAATGCAACTAAAGCGAATAGAGATCAAAATCCAGAAAGCCGCGGACGATAACTTTGGATACGATCCTAGTTACGATTGGTATCACAAATTACTAGAAACAAGGAGCGCATTGTCCGGCACAGTTTCCAGAACAGACCATGATTGGTGGTTGTTATTTGAAGAGTATCGGTATAACGAAAACTGCAAAAGCATTCCCGTGTTCAATTAAATACACGATTCAAACCGAACTAGCCAAATGAGAAACTCCCCCGTCTCCTGCAAGCCGCCGCCGCACTCCAACTGGCGGGACGACTGCAAGACCTGCTCCGTCTGCGGTGAGAAATACTGGCCTGCCGACACCACCACCCGGAAAAACTGGATAGTCAAAAAGTACTGCTCCAACGCCTGCAACGCGAAGGCGGGGGCGATATGGAGACACCAGAAACCCGCATGACCACACCACAACTTGATCCAACAACCCAACCACAAAACACAATGAAACAAACGATCATCTCAGTCATCGGATCTTCCGGCACTGGAAAATCCACATACATCAATCCCATTGCCGAGCAGCTTCGCCGCAATGGATATACGTTTGAGGTACTCAGCACCACCGACACTCAGCTTCCGCGATTCATGAAAGCACTGAAAAGCGAGGCGCAGTTTGTTTTCCTGCACATTGGGGACAGCAACCCAAACATGCGGATTGAGTTCCATGATTGGAGTGGACCCATGGAATTGATCCGTGCGTTACACAGAAAAAACCCTTGACGCAACCCGCGAGCCGCACCACAAACACCCGCCGCAAGGCACAACCGAAACACAAATGACATACGACGAATTCATCACGCAGAAAAGCCGAGTCACCAAATCCCACGGATTCGACCCGCTCCCGCTCACCGCTCCCCTTTTTGACTGGCAGGCCCACGTTGTCCGTTGGGCCGTCAGCAAAGGCAGGTGCGCGTTGTTTGAGGACTGCGGACTCGGAAAAACGGCACAACAGCTTGAGTGGGCTTGGCAGGTCGCGCAATACACGCAAGGCCGCGTCTTGATCCTGACTCCGCTGTCGGTCGCCAGTCAAACGAAGCGAGAGGCTGACAAATTCAGGATTCCCGCCGCCGTCGTCGCTGACCAGTCGCAATGCGTCGGGTCCGGCGTCTTCATCACGAATTATGAGAAGCTGGATCACTTTGATCCGGCGGAGTTTGCTGGCGTCGTCTTGGATGAAAGCTCAATCCTGAAGGCATTCACTGGCAAAACCAGAAAGCGACTCACTGACGCATTCGCCAACACGCCGTATCGGCTCGCATGTACAGCCACGCCATCGCCGAACGATTACACGGAATTCGGGCAGCATGCCGACTTTCTGGGGATCTGCAGCCCGATGCAGATGCTGGCTGAGTTCTTCATCAACGATACGTTCAATACCGGCGATTGGCGTGTCAAAAAACACGCAGAGAAGCCATTCTGGGAGTGGGTGGCATCATGGGCAGCATGCGTCGGCAAACCGTCTGACATTGGGTTTTCGGATGACGGGTACATTCTGCCAGCGCTTAATCTGGAAACCATCGTCGTTGACGTGGACGAAGTGACAGGGGCGCAAGATGGGGACTTGTTCCGACACGCCACGATGTCAGCAACAACGATGCACCGCGAGATGCGGATGACATCCCCCGCCCGCGTTGCGAAGCTAGCGGAACTGGTCAACAACTCGAATGAACAGTGGCTGGTGTGGTGCAACACCAACGACGAAAGCGACCAACTGAAAGCCGCGATTGCCGACGCTGTAGAGATTCGCGGGAGCGACACGCCGAAACACAAAGACGAGTCGATTATGGGATTCATCGCCGGAACCATTCGCGTAATTGTCAGCAAGCCGTCAATCTGCGGATTCGGGATGAATCTGCAAAACTGCCGCAACATCGCATTCGTCGGGCTTTCGTATTCATTCGAGGACTTCTATCAATCACTCCGCCGATCCTATCGTTTCGGGCAAACCAAAGAAGTCAACGCTTACATCATTCAAGCCAGCACTGAGGGCGCAATCATCAAAACCATTCAGCGCAAGATTCAGCAACATCAGGAAATGCAGATTCAGATGAAAGCCGCATCACAGGCTTTCCAAGATCAAAACCGAACATACACCATAATGAAAACCGACATTCACAGCGAAACCGGAGACGGCTGGACTATTCACCACGGCGATTGCGTCAGGGTCGCGCAGTCAATCCCCGATCACTCTATCGACTTCTCCGTGTTTTCCCCGCCGTTTGCGGACCTGTTCACATACTCGAACGACATGCAGGACATGGGGAACTGTTCCGACCTCGCGGAATTCACGAAACACTTTGAGCTTTTGATTGCCGAGATGCGTCGCATCATGGTTCCGGGGCGCGAGGTGGCGGTGCATTGCGTTGACCTGCTTTCGACGAAGTGGAAGCACGGGCGGATTGAGTTTCAAGATTTCAGCGGCGAAATCATCCGCGCATTCTGGCGGCATGGCTTTCTGTTTCATAGCCGAATCTGCATCTGGAAATCCCCCGTCACCGAAATGCAGCGGACGAAGGCCCACGGGCTGCTTTACAAAACGCTTTGCGGAGACTCGACTGATTCGCGGGTTGGGTGTGCTGACTACCTGCTAGTTTTCCGCGCTCCGGGCGACAATCCCAAACCTGTCACGAAGGACCGCAGCAAATACCCGGTGGACTGGTGGCAGGAGGTTGCATCACCCGTCTGGATGACAGTGGATCAGGGGCGGGTGCTAAACCGCGACGGCGCACGGGACCACCAAGACGAAAAGCACATCTGCCCGTTGCAGCTTGACGTGATCGAGCGGGCGATTGAACTCTGGACGAATCCCGGCGATCTGGTTTACTCCCCATTCACTGGCATCGGGAGCGAGGGCCACGGTGCGCTTTCGCTCGACCGGCGCTTTGTCGGGTCGGAACTCAAGGAATCGTATTTCCGGCAGGCGTGCGAGAATCTGAAAAACGCCAAGGCTCAACTCAGCCTTTTTTGATGAGTTTGACAAACGCGCAACTCCGCGTTTAAGTACCGCAGCGCAACAGCGCCCGGAAGTGAAACTCCGGTTCCTCCATGATAGCACTTGCCACTCCCTCTCATCCGTCCGGTTTTTCATGGCCGAGTTTCACCGGATGGGTTGGGGGTGGCCTTTTTTATGACCATCCATGAGAATTCGCACGATCAAGCCGGAGTTTTTTACCCACGACGGCATTTTTGAGGCAGAGCTTGAAACCGGGCTTCCGCTTCGCCTCGCCTACATCGGCTTGTGGTGCGCAGCCGACCGGGAGGGGCGGTTCCGTTGGGAGCCACGCAGGCTGCGGGTGCAGATCCTTCCCTATGACGACGTGGACTTTTCACGCGTGCTTGACGCGTTGACCACGCGTGGATTCATCGTGAGGTACGCGTCAGATGGGCGTGAGTTTGGGGCGATTCCATCGTTTCCGCGCCACCAGATCATCAACAACCGAGAAAGAGAGTCGGAATTGCCGGAGCCGTTGAGTATCAACATCATTGACGCGTGCCCCACGCGTGAACCACGCGAGCCCCACGCCGGGAAAGCGGAAGGGAAGGGAAGGGAAGGGAATATGGAAGGGAACAAGGAAGAGGAAGGGGAGGGGAACGCGTCGGCTACGCCTCCCGCGCCCGAACCGCCAAAGCCCAAGAGGCAGAGGTTCACGAAGCCAACCCTGGACGAATGGACCGCCTACGCGAAAGAGATGGAAAACCCATTGACCGAGAATCAGGCATTGGGAGCATGGGATCACTACGAAGCCAACGGATGGAGGGTGGGGAAAGTCGGGATGAGTGACTGGCAAGCTACCCTCCGTGGGTGGTCCCGCAGACAAAGGGAATTCCAGCAAACCAAAACAGCACCTCAATCAAACCGAACCGCAACCCTCGCAGATGGAACTGTAGTCAAAAACGTCCGCAGTCAGTTTGCCAAATCCCGATAACCACCACACACCCCAGACAGCATGAACCAAACCACCGTCTACCGCCCCAGCGTTTACGATCCGGCGCGACCACTCCCCGGCTCAGAGCAGCTCGATAAGCTGGTCCTGTCTTGCATGATGCAGCGCCCGGAAAACATTCAGATCGTCCGCGACACCGTCAAGGCGTCCGACTTTTTCACACCGCACTGCGCCATGATGTTCGACATCATCATTGACCGCCATGATGCCGGCATGGCCGTGGACTGCACCGCCCTCGCATCCTACCTGCTCAACCGTGACCGCATCACCGAAATCGGCGGAATGCATCTCTTGGTCGAAATCGAAACCGCAGCACCCTTGCCGTCACAGGCCGCAACCCGCACGCATTGCGCCGAACTCAAGCAGGCCGCAGGCAGCAGGCGCATGATTACTCTTGGAATGCAGGTTGCCGAGCTTGGATTCGCCAACGCAGACAACCGGGACACCGACCTCGCAGATGTCGTCTCCGAACTGGAACGCATTCGGGAAAACGTCACCACCGACGTTTCAGTTCCGATCCGCCAAACGGTTCAAGAATGGATTGCTGATTACCTGTCGCCAACCCGCGACCCACGGGACGAACCAGTCACCACTGGAATCAATGCTCTCGATCAACTGTTTGACGGCGGCGTAAGGCGCGAGGCGTATTTGATCGGAGCGAAGACCGGGCACGGGAAGACCCTGATCAGTATGCAGATTGCTGGGAACCTAGCCATCGCAGGCAGGCGCGGACTCATCGTTGGCTACGAAATGACGCGCAAGCAGATCCTCCAGCGGGACATTGCACGGGAGTCGGATGTTCACCTTGGCATCGTCATGCATCGCCGCGAAGGTGACACCGGAGACTACGAGGAAATCATCGCAGCCGTGGATCGGATTGCTGAGTGGGACGTCCACACTATCGACAAGGCATCAACATCACTCCAGACCGTATGCGCCGAGGCGCGACGACTGCACAGGCTGAAGCCACTCGACTTCATGGTCGTTGACTATCTCCAAATCATCCCACGCGAACACCGTCGTGACCAACGCACCGATCAGCTCCTCGATTGGATGATGGTTGTCGTGAAAAGCCTGCAAAAGGAAATCGGCTGCACGCTCATCGTCCCGGTCCAGCTCAATGACGACGGACTCATCCGCGACTGCCGCACCATCGAAAACCACGTTGAAAACAACATGCGGATTGAGATGGATGTGGCTGAAGATGATGAAGGAAACGAAGTCATCCTCGACGCTGGAAGGATTCGCATCCTGAAGAACCGATACGGACCATCCAACCGGATCATCAACATCAGCAAGCACGGTGCCACCCAGCGCTTCACCGACGCCGCACCAAAGGAATCCCCGCCGCCATCGCCAAAGAAAAACACTTGGCGTGCAGGGAGGACACGCAACGCAGACTGATCACCCAACCAACCAACCCAAACAAACAAACCAATGAGCGCCACCATCAGCTACAAAGAAGTCATCGGTCAGTACGAGGAACACGTTGAAGCCATGAACCGAATTTTCCAATACGATGAAGAATCCGGGACGTTGACGATCGACACGGGATACCCGTATGACATTGATCTCAGTCGCATTCACACCCCGGAATTTCTCCTTCGATGGGTTGTGCAGTTGAGCCAGAAAAACTGGATGACCTCCGAGCTAATCGGCGAATTCATCATTCGAGTCTGCGGGATCAAGGGGTGGCAACCATTCGGACTCTGAGTCAGCCATGAGCGAACAATCCGCATCCGACATCGTCACCCGCATGATTCAGCCGGCCGGCGCCGCCCCGTGTGCTGGGTGTGGCGAAATGGTCGAAACCGCAACCGTTCTGGGGAGGATGGTTTACGCCTGCGATGAGTGTGCCAATGTACGTTGCTCTTGGTGTGGACGCTCCCGCAAGCCGTCAGCCTACGCCGGGGACGACCATTTTCCGCGACTGTTGGACATCTGCCAGTGGTGCCGAGGGGTGGAAACGCGGAGGAATGGGGCGAAATCGCACGGAAACGGCCCGCCACGGGCAGATGAGGGCGCAGGAGCGGTGGAGACACCACCCGCAGACGCAGGGCGCTTAAATCGGCTGGAGCTTGACCCATGAAAACTTGCGGCAGGTGCGGAGGACACGGGCAGATCCAATCGGGCCAAATGCGCGGGCTGGAATCGGGATTCGGCGGCGTTTCGTCATCAGCCGACTGGGAGGGCGAAGGCGAGTGGCAACCTGTCTGGGCCGAGTGCGAGGACTGCGGTGGCGTAGGATTCCTCGAAAACCGGAAACTGCTCAAGCTGGAAAAACACCTTGCGGAGCGGAAAAAATCAGGGACTGTCTGACAAATGAGCAACGAACAGACACCACGCAAACCCCGGACGCCGGAGCAGGCCGCACGGAACCGGGAGGCAATCGCCGCCAAGGTCGCGGCAAGGGCCTGCGCAGCAGGCAGGGAACCGGGGCGCAGGGGCAGGCCACCCCGCAAGTGCCACGGCTGCGGACTGGCGGTGCCGAAGGGGAAGGGGGGCAAATGCTTGGGCTGCGGGGCGGGGCCAAACCACCCAAGCAAGAAAAAGCAAAAAAAGACTTGCGCGGAATGAGGGAGGGTGTAGGATCACGTCGTCAGCAACTCCAACCGAAATCAAAAATGAAGCTCAATCAACTCTCCATCGAAACCGTTTTCTTTTTTGCCGGTGAAACCACGACCGCGTTCAAACTCACTAAAACCGGAGTGACAAACATGGTGACGAAAAACCGCATGACGTTTAAGCGGTTTCCGCGCATCGCCAACATGGAGGTCGCCACCGCATGACGCTTTCCCGGCCCGCCACAAAAACTGACATGATCACAGAAATCACCGGAACCTGCGCATGGGAGGGATGCGACAAGCCAGCAACTCACATTGCCGCGGGAGGAAGCGGCGGGTGGACTGCCATCAAAGGGCACGAAAAGCCAGCGTGCTATTGCCTCAATCACGCGGAATCCGTGCAAGCCGAGGGGATTTCTGAGTACAATATCAAGTGCCCAAACTGCCGCTGCATGTTCCAATGCTAAAACTTTCCCGGCCCGCCACCGTTTCCCATCTGGCGATGGGGACAGTCTGCAACTCTTACAAAATAAGGGGACGAAAATTGAAGACTGAGGGGTGGGCCGGGGTAAT
>Ga0255120_1000339_pt1 | contig 14424 bp, 14 predicted proteins | sample Law_Colum_RepA_8_2_FD_188582 | JGI IMG/M metagenome (GOLD analysis project Ga0255120, IMG submission 188582) | Freshwater microbial communities from St. Lawrence River, New York, United States - Law_Colum_RepA_8h | ecosystem: Environmental > Aquatic > Freshwater > River | place: USA: New York...
CGTGGTCCATCACGTGCGGCGCCTAGAACAAAGCATTGAAACTGCCGTGCAAATTCACTTCAATGCGCAAAGCAATCGCACCAACGAAACCATGCGCACCCTGACTTCCATCACCGCTATTTTTCTGCCCTTGAATTTGATCGCGGCCATCTTCGGCATGAACTTTGATGTCATACCGCTCATGCATGATCAGGCTGGCTTTTGGCTGACGCTGAGTTGCATGGCGCTGATCGCTTCTTCTTTGGCTTGGTTTTTTTGGCGCAAGCGTTTTTTGGCGCGATCAGGCAGGTAATTTCACCGAACGCCTCAGCCCAGATTCGTTTTAAAGAACGCCAAAGTTCTTTCTTTGGCCAAAGCCGCCGCGTGAGCTTCCCAAGCGCCGCGGTGATTGCAATTGAAACCGTGATGCGCAGCATAAGTAAACACTTGTGCATTGGGATGTGCAACTTTGAAAGCACTCACTGAGTCCATAGAAATCCACTTGTCTTCTTCTGCAAAGTGAGCCATGACAGGCACTTTGGCTTGCCGTGCAGACTCAGGTTCGCCCGTCATGCCACCGCCGTAATAAGGCGCGGCGGCAGACAAGCCATTGAGCAGGCAAGCGGAGCGCCAAGTCAGCAAACCGCCCCAGCAATACCCCACAATGCCGACCTTGCCACCACACGCTGTGTGCGCATGGTCAATGGCCGCTTGAATGTCTTGCAAAGCGCCTGGCGCGGGCAAAGCCTCAACGGCAGTTTTGAGGCCCATGCCAAGGCCCATGTCGGCCTCTGCATAGCCCAGCTCCACATTGGCTTGAACGCGGTGAAACATGGCGGGTGCAATGGCCAAATAACCTTCACTGGCATATGCGTCGGCCACTTCGCGAATGTGCGTGTTGACGCCAAAAATTTCTTGAATGACCACCACCGCGGCTTTGGCGGGGGCGAAGGGTTGCGCCACATAAGCGGGAACTTGGGTACCGTCGGCCGCTGTGAGTGTGATGAAAGAGCCCATGAAATTCTCCTGAAAAATTAAACCGCGAGTGCACGCTCAACAAAATCAAGCCGATCTTGGCCCCAAAAAATTTCGCCGTTCAAGACATAGCTTGGCGCGCCGAAAACACCCGCATCAATGGCCATTTGGGTATAGGACTCGTAGCGCTCGTGGACTGCTTGGCTGTATGTCTGCTCTAAGCAAGATGCTGGCAAGTGCTGCTCATGGAGCAGCTCTACCAAGGTTTTTTCATCGGCAATGTTGCGCTGCTGAGACCAAACCGCAGACAAGATAGCGCCACTGATGTTCATGGCCGCATCGGCTCCCATCGCCATGTCGACCGCAATGATCAATTTAGCAGCATCGTCACCACTGACAGGGAAAAAAGTGGGCTTGAGGTGCAAAGGCGCCCCCAACCATTTGCTAAAGCGCTCTAGCTCCGTCAAACGGTAGGCTTGTCTCTGTGGCGCTCTCTGCCCCAAGGGCAAGCCCCCGGAAATAGGAAAGACCTTACCGCCCAAATCAAAGGGCATGACTCGAACAGAGGCGCCTGATTTTTTGAGAATATTTTGAAAACGTTGGTGTCCCAGGTAAGCCCATGGGCTTTGGGGGGCGAAATAATAGTCGACTGAGTGACTCACAATAAGCTCCTACATAAGGTAATCTGACAAGTTAAATTAACCAACAGTCATCTGTTTTAACAGTTTGACCACAATTCTGCAGGAGACAAGCCATGCGCAAGGTTTTATTGGTCACCGGGGGTAGTCGTGGCATCGGTGCGGCCACCTGTATTTTGGCGGCGCAAAAGGGCTGGGATGTGGCTGTGAACTACAGCGCCAACGCCCAAGCTGCTGACGGTGTCGTTAAGCAAATTAAGGCGGCTGGTGGGCGGGCCATCTCCGTGCAGGCCGATGTGGCCCACGAAGAACAAGTGTTGGCGATGTTCCAAAAAGTGCGAGCCGAGTTGGGACCCCTCCAAGGCTTGGTCAACAATGCGGGCGTTGTAGACGTTTCTGCGCGCTTGGATGAAATGAGCATGGCACGCTGGCGCCGAATGTTTGACATCAATGTTTTAGGATCCATGTTGTGCGCGCGAGAAGCCATCTTGCAAATGAGCACCCGACACGGCGGTGTTGGCGGCAGCATTGTGAATCTCTCGAGCGCGGCCGCACGCTTAGGCTCGCCTGGTCAATACTTGGATTACGCAGCCGCCAAGGGTGCCATTGACAGTTTCACACTGGGTTTGGCCAAGGAAGTTGCTGGCGAAGGCATTCGCGTGAACGCCATTCGCCCGGGCCTCATTGACACCGAAATTCATGCCTCGGGTGGGCTGCCCAATCGCGTCAAAGACTTAGAGCATTTGGTACCGGCCAAGCGCGGCGGTAGCGCCATGGAGGTTGCGCAAGCCATTGTGTGGTTGCTGTCAGATGAGGCCAGCTACACCACCATGAGTTTGGTGGATGTCTCGGGGGGTCGTTAATGTCAACAGAAGGCAAGCGCACCATTCGCTATTACTGGGAAGACATGCAACCGGGCAGTGAACGAGATTTGGGCAGCATCTCGCCTACTCGCGAAGAGATCATTGCATTTGCCACCCAGTTTGACCCTCAGCCCTTTCACTTAGACGATGAAGCTGCCAAGGCCTCTGTTTTTGGGGGGCTTTGCGCCAGTGGCTGGCACACCTGCTCTATGGCAATGCGTCTGATGGTGACCAACTTTTTGCACGAGGCATCCAGTCTGGGGTCGCCAGGGCTTGAAAATTTGCAATGGAAAAAACCGGTTTTGCCCAACGACACCTTGCGCCTGAAACACAAAATTTTGGAATCTAGGCCCATGCGCTCTAAACCCGACGTCGGCTTGGTGCGAACCCAATGGGAAATGCACAACCAACATGGCGATTGCGTGCTTCACATGGAAGGTTGGGGCATGTTCAGGCGCCGCCACCCAGCCACCGATTCGGCCAAGACCGATTAACATTCACCTTGTTTACTACTCACTCCTCACTGCACTTAGGCCTTAGGATTTCCCATGACTGTCACTACCATTGCTCATTTCATTTCAGGTCACAAAGTCTCGGGTTCCTCTTCCCGTGCGCAAGACGTTTTTAACCCAGCCACGGGCGCCATCACGGGCCGTGTGAGTTTGGCTAACACTCAAGATGTCGATCAAGCCGTTGCCGCCGCTCAAGCTGCGTTTCCAGCTTGGGCCGACACGCCACCCTTGAGGCGCGCACGTGTGATGTTCAAGTTTTTGGAGTTACTTAACCTTCACCGCGACACACTGGCTCACATGATCACCGCCGAACACGGCAAGGTCTTCACAGATGCGCAAGGTGAAGTCACGCGCGGCATCGACATTGTGGAGTTTGCCTGTGGCATTCCGCAATTGCTCAAAGGCGACTTCACAGACCAAGTTTCAACCGGCATCGACAACTGGACTTTGCGCCAGCCTTTGGGTGTTGTGGCGGGCGTCACGCCCTTTAACTTTCCAGTCATGGTGCCCATGTGGATGTTTCCGGTGGCCATTGCCTGTGGCAACACCTTTGTCTTAAAGCCAAGTCCATTGGACCCCAGCCCCAGCTTGTTCATGGCCGACCTGCTTCAACAAGCCGGTCTGCCCACGGGTGTTTTCAACGTCGTACAAGGCGACAAAGAAGCCGTCGATGCGTTGGTAGCCCATCCTGATGTCAAAGCAGTCAGCTTTGTGGGCTCTACGCCCATTGCCAACAGCCTTTATGAAAACGGCGCACGACATGGCAAACGTGTGCAAGCCTTGGGCGGCGCCAAGAACCACATGGTCGTCATGCCTGACGCCGACATTGATCAGGCAGTCGATGCCCTCATGGGCGCGGCATACGGCTCGGCCGGTGAGCGCTGCATGGCCATCAGCGTGGCCGTTTTGGTAGGCGATGTGGCCGAGCGTCTCATGCCCTTGTTGCTTGAAAAAACACGCGCCCTCAAAGTGCTGAATGGCACCAACTTGGCGGCAGAAATGGGCCCCATTGTCACGGCGGCTGCCAAACAACGCATTACTGGTTACATCGATGCGGGTGTGGCAGAAGGCGCCCAATTGTTGGTAGACGGTCGTCAGTTTGATGGCGCTAAAGCAGGCGAAGGCTGCGCCAACGGTTTTTGGTTAGGCGGCACCCTGTTTGACCATGTCAAGACCGACATGAAGATTTACAAAGAAGAAATTTTCGGCCCTGTCTTGGCATGCGTGCGCGTGAAAGATTTGGGCGCAGCCATTCAAATTATCAATGACCATGAATTTGGCAATGGCGTGAGTTGCTTCACGCGCGATGGCAATGTGGCACGCGAATTCTCGCGCCGAATTCAAGTCGGCATGGTGGGCATCAATGTACCTATTCCTGTGCCCATGGCATGGCATGGCTTTGGCGGATGGAAGCGCAGTTTGTTTGGCGACATGCACGCCTATGGCGAAGAAGGCGTGCGCTTTTACACCAAGCAAAAGTCAATCATGCAGCGCTGGCCTGAGAGCATTGGCAAGGGTGCTGAGTTCGCCATGCCAACGTCCAAGTAAATCAGACTCCGACCTTTTCGAAGCGCCATGAACGACAGCACTTTTGACTACATCATCGTCGGCGCTGGCACTGCAGGCTGTCTCTTGGCCAATCGCTTATCGGCCGATGCCAGTAAACGTGTTTTGCTGATTGAGGCTGGCAAGCGCGACGATTACCACTGGATACACATCCCCGTTGGTTATTTGTATTGCATTGGCAATCCACGCACCGATTGGCTTTACGAAACGCAAGCGGCTGAAGGTTTGAACGGCAGAACACTGCGATACCCCCGCGGTAAAGTGCTGGGGGGTTGCAGCAGCATCAACGGCATGATTTACATGCGCGGCCAGTCGCGCGATTACAACCAATGGGCGGCCATCACTGACGACCCGCAATGGCGCTGGGATCAATGCCTGCCCTACTTCAAATTCCACGAAGACCACCACCATGGCGCCACCGAAACGCATGGCGCTCACGGGGTGCCTGCAGCCTTGTTAAATCCGCAAGCGCACGACGATGCCGCTTCGGCCGAATATTTCAGAATCCTCAAAGCGCGCAAAGCTGGTGGCGAGTGGCGCATTGAAAAACAGCGCTTAAGTTGGGGCGTTTTAGATGCCTTTGCACAAGCCGCGCAACAAGCAGGTGTGCCGGCTTCGAACGACTTCAATCAAGGCAACAATGAAGGTGTGGGCTATTTTGAAGTGAATCAAAAAAGCGGCTGGCGCTGGAATACTGCGCAAGCGTTTTTAAGGCCCACTTGCTATGCTCGCCCGAACTTTGAGCTTTGGACACAAGCACAAGTAGCCGGTTTGGTCATTGAAACCGACGCCGATGGCGGCAAACGGTGCACTGGTGTGAAAGTGTGGGACGGTCAGCAACTGGTCACTGCCACTGCCACGCGCGAAGTGGCCCTGAGTGCAGGCAGCATCGGCTCTGCTCAAATTTTGCAACTTTCTGGCATTGGGGCCGCCCAAAGTTTGAAACAAAACGGCGTGGACGTGGTGCACGACTTGCCCGGCGTAGGCGCCAATTTGCAAGACCATTTGCAAATTCGCTCTGTTTACAAAGTCAAGCATGCCAAAACACTGAACACCTTGGCCAACAGTTGGTGGGGCAAGGCCAAAATTGGTTTGGAATATGCCATGTCTAGGTCGGGGCCCATGAGCATGGCGCCCAGCCAATTGGGCGCTTTTACCAAAAGCGATCCGGCGCGTGAATGGGCCAACATCCAATACCACGTGCAACCTTTGAGCTTGGACGCATTTGGCGAGCCTTTGCACAAATTTCCCGCCATCACCGCCAGCGTTTGCAATTTAAATCCAAGCAGTCGTGGCAGTGTGACTTTGAAGAGTCCGGACTTCAAGGTGCCGCCCGCCATTGCGCCGAATTATTTAAGCACCGAAGAAGACCGGAAAGTGGCGGCAGACAGTCTGCGTGTCACTCGGCGGATCATGTCGCAACCTGCCATGGCCGCCTTTGAGCCCGAAGAGTTCAAGCCTGGGATTCAATACCAATCGGATGAAGAATTGGCAAAGCTAGCCGGTGACATTGCCAGCACCATTTTTCACCCAGTGGGCACCACACGCATGGGCCGCGAAGACGACCCCATGGCGGTGGTCAACAGCCACTTACAAGTTCGCGGTGTTCGCGGCTTGAGGGTGGTTGATGCAGGTGTGATGCCAAGCATTACCAGTGGCAACACCAACAGCCCCACGCTGATGATTGCTGAAAAAGCGGCACACTGGATGGCCAAAGATGCGCAGGGGTTTGCCGCGGGAAATCCCTGATGGCAATGTCTAATGCAGCCTTGTACATTTCACTCACTCGATGAACTGCTGTTTGGGTTCGTTTTGAGGGCAGAGGAGACACCCAAACTAATCGAACATAAACATCCAAAACGAGATGTGACTTTTTACAAGCGTCGCGAAAGCGGCGCTTTTTTTTGATGGAAATACTGATCATCTCCTTGGCCTCGCTGTTTGCAGGCATGGTCGACTCCATCGTGGGTGGTGGTGGCCTGATTTTGATCCCCGCCCTGTTTGCCACCTTTCCCACAGCACCACCTGCCACCTTGGTGGGCACCAATAAAAGCGCGGCCATTTGGGGCACGGCATTTTCAACCTATCAATTCAGCAAAAAAGTTGAGATGCGTTGGGCTGCTTTGTTTCCAGCAGCAGCAGCAGGCCTTCTAGGCTCGGTGTGTGGTGCATGGACCGTGACTCAAGTAGACCCCAGCTTTTTGCGCAAAGGTTTGCCATTTTTGCTTTTGGGCTTGCTGATTTACACCGTCGCTAAAAGAGAGATGGGCCAGTTGCATCAGCCTCGGTTTCAAGGTCGGCGCGAGGCGCTAATAGCCGCTTTATTGGGCTTGTTGATCGGTTTTTACGATGGTTTTTTTGGACCCGGCGCTGGCAGCTTTTTTGTCTTTGCTTACGTGCGTTTGCTGGGCTATGACTTTTTGAACGCATCGGCCTCGGCCAAGCTTCTGAACACCGCCACCAACTTTTCAGCCTTGGCACTGTTCACTTGGCAGGGCCATGTATGGTGGCACTTGGCTGTGCCCATGGCCTTGGCCAATGTCATCGGAAGCCTCATTGGAACTCGACTGGCACTGAGGCACGGTGCGGGCTTTGTTCGCTATGTCTTCTTGGCTGTGGTTAGCGCTCTGATTTTGAAAACAGCCTACGACGGATTTTTCCGTTGAGGGGCAAATTGCGCAAAAGCCACGCCTATCAAGGCAACGGTGGCGCCCACCAATTTGATTGCTGTGTATTGCTCACCCGTGATGGCCCAAGCAAATAAGCCAGCAACGGGTGGCATGAGGTACATCAAAGGGGCTGTTCTGGCGACACCTCTGACTTGATTGATCCAACCCCAAACAAGCCAGCCGCCAAAGGCAGAAATTAAAACAGACCATGCCATGGCCGCCCACCCCTGAACACCCAGACTGGCCCAAGGTGCTTCCAGGCCCGCAGGGATGCACAACAGCATGACGGGCAAGCCACCCAACAAGGTGGCATAGCCCATGGTCAAAATGCTGCCGTGCTTTTCAAGCAGCGGTTTGGCTTGCACGGTGTAGTAAGAAAATAAAACAGCGGCCACAAACAAGACCAAGTCTCCGCCCGTCGCCCGCAAATCACCTTTCATGATTTTTTCAGAAAGAAACAGCAACACCCCTATGAAGGCGATCGTGACGCCCAAGACTTGATAGCGCTGAAGTTTTTCGTGCCCCTTCCATCTCAAAATGAGCAAGGTGAAAATGGGGCCACACGCTAGGATCACAGAGCTTGAAAAGGGCGTCGACAAATGAATGCCATAACAAACAATGCCCACATGCAAGCTGTGCCCAACAAAGCCCAAGCTGGCCAACTCAAGAATATCTTTTCGGGCCATCGGCGGAAAGAAGCGTCCGAGCATGACGCGCATCATGATCAGTGCACATGTCGGCATGATCAAATAACGACCCAGCAAAAAACCACTGGGCGACAGCGTGTCCAGCAAATACTTTTGAACGCTGAAGTTGGCACCCCAAATCAAAATTAAAACCATGGCGGCCATCAAGGCCAAGGTGTTTTGATTCTTGATGTTCAAAGCGTGTCCAACACCACAACGGGCACGCGTGCTGCCAAGGCACACATCAATTCATAGCCCACCGTGCCAGCCGCACGGGCCACCTCATCGATCGAAACACCGGCTGATGGCTTGCTGGTTTTTTGGGGCTGACCCCACAAGGTGACTTCACTGCCCCTGTCGGCATGCGGCAAATCGGTGATGTCGACGGTGATCATGTCCATGCTGACGCGGCCCAATGTCCGCGTCCGAATGCCATCGACGCAAACGGGTGTGCCAGTGGGCGCGTGGCGCGGGTAACCGTCTGCGTAGCCACACGCTACCACGCCAATTCGCATGGGGCGATCGGCCACAAACAAAGAGCCATAGCCCACAGCGTCTCCTGCTTGCAAATGTTGCACGCCAATGATGGCGGCATTCAAACTCATGACCGGTTTCAGGCCCCATTGATCAGCTGTATTTTCGGGATGATCAGGCGAGCTGCCATACAGTGCAATGCCGGGCCGCACCCAATCTGACCTGACCTTTAAATCTTTGGCATGGCGCAAGGTGGCGGCGCTGTTTGACAGGCTGCGTTCGCCCGATAAGTCATGGGTGTACTCATGAAAAACAGCCATGGCGGCTGCAATGCCTTTGTCGGTATCTGCATCGCTGAAGTGCGACATGATCGAAATTTCATCGACTTGAGGCAGCGCATTCAAACGTGTCCAAGCCGCTCGAAATGCTTGTGGGGCAAACCCCAATCGGTTCATACCCGTATTTAATTTGAGGAATACGCGATGGCCTTGGTGTGTTTTGTGAACGGCCAACATGTCGATTTGGGCTTCGCAATGCACCACGTGCCACAAATTAAGTCGCGAACACAACTCCAGATCGCGTGTTTCAAAAACACCCTCAAGCAAAAGAATGGGGCCGCGCCAGCCCAATTGCCGAACACGCTCGGCCTCTGACAAATCGAGAAGTGCGATACCGTCTGCGGCTCGCAAAGCATCGAAAACTCTTTCAATGCCGTGCCCATACGCATTGGCTTTGACCACCCCCCAAACCAAGGCATCGGGGGCTGTTGCTTGAATAAGCGCCAAGTTATGGCGCAAGGCTTGCAGGTCAATGGTGGCCTGAATGGGTCTAGGCATGTCGGATCGTTTAAAAACAAAGATCTATGTCACAGGGTGAAGTCTAGATTGTGTCACTTCAGGGCGTGATATAAATGAAACTTACGCCAACACCTGCAAAGGAGTTGTTGCTTTTTTCAATTTTCATATTTTCGACCTGGGCCCAATGCCTCATCGATTCACTGCATGATTTCATGAAGCGCGGTTTTTACACCATCATGGCGGCCCAGTTTTTCAGCTCGCTGGCCGACAACGCGCTTTTTGTCGCGGCTGTTGAACTCATTCGCACCAGTGGCGGAGACGAGTGGCAACGCGCCGCTTTGGTGCCCATGTTCGCCCTGTTTTACGTGGTGCTGGCGCCTTTTGTGGGCGCGTTTGCCGACGCCAGACCGAAAGGTCAGGTCATGTTCGTCAGCAACGCCATCAAGGTGGTGGGCTGTTTGATGATGCTCTTTGGCACCCACCCTTTGCTGGCTTATGCCATCGTGGGCTTAGGCGCTGCGGCTTACTCGCCTGCAAAATACGGCATCTTGACGGAATTGTTACCCGCCTCGCAACTGGTCAAAGCCAATGGCTGGATTGAAGGCTTGACCATTGCATCCATCATCTTAGGCGTACTGATTGGCGGGCAATTGGTGGGTCCCCATGTTGCCAATTACCTCTTGAGCTTTGACATGCCGTTCATAGAGTCCGGCATCGACACGCCGCCCGAGGCCGCCATTTTGTTATTGATCGTCTTGTATGCTTTGGCGGCTTGGTTCAACACACGAATCCCAGATACGGGCGTGGCCATGCGCCCACTGCCCTCCAATTTAGGCGCCCTGTTGCCCGATTTTTGGGATTGCAATACACGCCTTTGGAAAGATCGCCTGGGCCAAATTTCATTGGCAACCACCACCTTGTTCTGGGGCGTCTCAGGTAACTTGCGCTACATCGTCTTGGCCTGGAGCGCGGTTGCTTTGGGATACACCACCACGCAAGCCTCTAGTTTGGTGGGTGTCGTTGCCATCGGCACCGCTGTGGGTGCTGTGGTGGCCTCTGTGCGAATGAAGTTGCACCAAGCAACCCTGGTCATGCCTTTGGGCATTGGCATGGGCTTGCTCGTCGTCGGCATGAACTTCATTGACAACGTATGGGTTGCTGCACCCTTCTTAATTATGCTGGGCGCACTGGGTGGCTTTTTGGTGGTCCCCATGAACGCTTTGTTGCAGCACCGCGGCCACAACCTCATGGGCGCTGGCAGATCCATTGCGGTTCAAAACTTCAATGAACAACTCTGTATTTTGCTGCTGGGTGGCATGTACAGTTTCTCAACAGGCATGGGCTTGTCGGCCTTTGGTGCCATTACCGCCTTTGGCTTGGTGGTGGCCGGCTTCATGTGGCTCATCAAACGCTGGCACGAGCGCAACATGCGAGATCACAGTGAAGAGTTGCAGAAACTGATTGAAGTGGCAAAAAATGATCACTCGCATGGTTGATCGCCAGTTGACTTAACACTCTCGAAGGCACTTCCCATGAAAACGATTTACGATTTTGAAGCAGTTCAAATAAACGGACAAAGCTTGCCACTGAGTCAACTGCAAGGCAAGGTCATGCTCATTGTGAACACCGCCAGCGCATGCGGTTTCACCCCTCAATTCGGCGGCCTAGAAAAAATCCACCAAACTTTCAAAGACCAAGGCTTGGCTGTTTTAGGTTTCCCCTGCAATCAGTTTGGCGGCCAAGATCCTGCGAGCAACGCGGTCATTGCAGATTTTTGCCAAGTCAATTACGGCGTGACTTTCACCATGATGCAAAAGGTCAATGTGAATGGCCCAGAAGCGCACCCGCTCTACCAGTGGTTGTGTGCTGAGGCGCCGGGCTTGTTGGGCAGCAAGGCCATTAAGTGGAACTTCACTAAATTTTTAGTGGGGCGTGATGGCCGTGTACTTAAGCGCTATGCGTCGATGGACAAGCCCGAGAAAATGGCCCAAGACATTGAAGCGGCATTGGCCGCTTAAGCTGTGTTCAGTGGCTTTTAGAAAGCACTTCGTCGACCAACTCCACCCAATGACGAACAGGCACATCGGCGCCACTTTGCAAATGTGTGATGCAACCAATGTTGGCACTCAAAATGGCGGTGGGTTGCAAGTGATTTAAATGCCCCAACTTGCGATCGCGCAAGGCATAAGCCGTATCAGCTTGCAACACAGAATAGGTGCCTGCTGAGCCACAGCACAAATGAGATTCAACTTCGGTCACACGGAGCTTGAATCCGAGTTGGCCCAGTTGAGATTCAACACCGCCTTTGAGTTGTTGGCCATGCTGCAATGTACAAGGTGGGTGATACGCCAGCACACCTGTTTGGGCCACAATTTCAGGCTTCAATTTCTGTTGAAGTGTTGGCAAACACATGGGCAACAGCTCACTCAAATCGCGCGTGAGTTCGGAGATGCGTCGCGCCTTCTCAGCGTATTGCGCATCATGTTGCAGTAGATGGCCATACTCTTTCACGGTGACGCCGCAACCCGAGACGTTCATGACGATGGCTTCAACGCCTTGTTCAACCCATGGCCACCAAGCATCGATGTTATGACGCATGTGGTCTAGGCCACCCACTTGATCGTTCAAGTGAAACTTGACGGCACCACAACAGCCAGCAGCGGGTGGCACGACAACCTGAATGCCGCAGGCATTGAGCACGCGGGCGGTGGCGGTGTTGATGTTGGGCATCATGGCGGGTTGTACGCATCCCGCCAACATCAAGACCTTGCGCGCGTGAATTTCTTGTGGCCATGCGCCCGCATTTTGTGGCGCGGGTACTTTGGCTTTCAATGCTGCAGGCAGGAGTCCTCGAACACTTTGCCCCAACTTCATGGCAGGTGTAAAAAGTGCAGAGGTCAGTCCTTCTTTGAGTGCCCAGCGCAGTGCGCGTTCTTTCAGAGGTCTTTGTACTTTGGCATCGACCACTTTGCGGCCCAAGTCAACCAAGTGGCCATACTCAACGCCGCTGGGGCATGTGCTTTCGCAATTTCGACACGTGAGGCAACGGTCTAAATGCAACTGTGTTTTGCGCGTAGGTTCTGCGCCCTCAAAGACTTGCTTCATGAGGTAGATGCGGCCTCGCGGTCCATCTAGCTCATCGCCCATCAATTGATAGGTGGGGCAGGTGGCAGCGCAGAATCCGCAGTGCACACATTGGCGCAAAATGGCTTCGGCCTCTTGGCCAATGAGGGTGTTTTGAAACTCAGGTGCGAGTTGGGTTTGCATGTTGAGCCTCAGAAATACGCGTTCAGTCTGCGCGGGCTGAAAATGCCCGCAGGGTCGAATTCATTTTTCAGCGCGTGTTGAATGCGTTGTTGCACCGTATCTAGTGGTGTGAAAACTGGCGTGTTCACATTCACTGCGGCACTGGCTTGCTGAGGCCGCCTAAACAAAGTGGCTTGTCCGCCCACAGTGGCAGCGGCTTGTCGAATCTGTTGCGCCTCGCTAAGTGGTGCCCAGATCCAACGCTGTGCACCATGCCACTCGATGAAGGTTTCGCTGGCAATGTTTGGCAAATTCAAAACAGGCGCTGTTTGCGGGAGAGACAAACGCCAAAGCGCCAAGTCTTCATTGGCGCTGTGTTGTGTGAAAAATGGCAAAGCCTGATCTCGGCACAAGGCCCAATCCTGGGCAGCCGATTCAGCTGATTGTTCTATCAACTCACTTTGCAACTTGGCCACATCTTGTGCCATGCGCTGCTTGGCCGCTTGCACTGCAGCCAGCGCGCCCCGCAAGCGAACAAACAACATCTCAGGCGCGCCAGCTTGAGTGTTGTCTTTGACCCAGCAACTGGCATTCAATGGCAAGGGCTGGCCTCCCCATTGGTGCAATAAATTCAAGGCTTGCGCTTGCGGCAGTGCGCACATCAGATACGCTTCAGCTGGGGCCCTCGGCAAAACCTTGAGTGACACTTCAGTGATCAGACCCAGCGTGCCCCAACTGCCAGCCAGCAATCGGCTGACGTCATAGCCGGCCACGTTTTTCATGACCTGGCCGCCAAAGGTGAGGTGTTCGCCGCGACCATTGATAAACCTGAGGCCCAAGACAAAATCTCGAACCGCGCCTGCACTGGCTCTGGCAGGGCCGCTTAAGCCTGCGGCCACCATGCCGCCCACTGTGGCGCTGTGAGGCTTGTTGCTAACATTCGCTTGAAAATGGGGCGGCTCAAAAGCCAAGCATTGGCCTTGCTCTGACAAAGCCGTTTCTAATTTGTGCAAGGGCGTGCCCGCTGCAACCGTCACGACCAACTCACTGGGCTCATATTGAAGGATGCCATTGAGTCCGCGTGTTTCTAGCAATTCACCTTGCAATGACTCGCCATAAAAATCGTGGCTGCCCGAGCCATGAATGCGAAACGTCTTGCGCTCACCTGCAGTTTGTGCGGCAGCTGATCGAATGGTGTCCAAAAGCGCAGGCAGATCGGGGAACAGATCTGTGCTTTGGCTGGGTTGGAGGCTTGCGTGCATGTGCACATGTTAAACGGCCGCGCCCTTGTTTAGGCGCGTTCTTGCGTTTTTGCCTGCAAGATTTAGGTCAATTCAGTTGTTGAAAAAACTCACAGGTAAGCCGGGCGTCTCTACGCGAATTGCGAACACACAGCCTGAGTCAGGCAGGGCTTGCAACTCCTCTGCACTGCGGCCATGGGACGCGGTGGTGATGAACAAAGTGCACATGTCCTCACCGCCAAAGCAGGCCATGGTGGGGCACTGTACAGGTGTCTCAATGAACGCCACGCACTGCCCATTCGGTGCAAATTTGGCCAAGCGATGACCTTCGAACATGGCCGAGTAGTAGAAGCCTTCAACGTCCACCGCAGCGCCATCGGGACGACCGAGATACGCTTGGGCGCTGGCGGTGCCATAAGCCCAGTTTTTTGGTTTGAGCGGAAATTGGGCAAATAAGCGTTCCCGGCTCATGGTTTGGGTGTCTGCGTCATAGTCCCACGCCCTGATGCAATGGGCCCCGGTGTCCGACCAATAAAGGGTGCGGCCATCGGGAGACCAGGCCAGGCCATTGGCCACTGTGGCGTCACCTGCCTTGAACTCTAAACGGCCGTCTGCTTGCAATGCATACAACACTGCAAGCGCTTGATCGCGCGGCTCAAACATGGAGCCACTCCAAAAGTTGCCAGCAGGATCACACTTGCCATCGTTGAATCGCATTTGGGCTGTGTCGTAGGGCGCAGCCGCCAATAACTGCCTGGGGCCGCCCCAAGTTCGCGCG
>Ga0255120_1000340_pt1 | contig 14395 bp, 12 predicted proteins | sample Law_Colum_RepA_8_2_FD_188582 | JGI IMG/M metagenome (GOLD analysis project Ga0255120, IMG submission 188582) | Freshwater microbial communities from St. Lawrence River, New York, United States - Law_Colum_RepA_8h | ecosystem: Environmental > Aquatic > Freshwater > River | place: USA: New York...
CCCATGTCCAACACCATCAACGCCGCCGGCACCTGGGTGCCGCGACTCCGTGAGCAGGTCGCCCGCGTCGTCGTCGGTCAGCAATACCTGGTCGACCGCCTCCTCATCGGCCTGCTGGGCAACGGCCACGTCTTGCTCGAGGGCGTCCCCGGCCTGGCGAAAACCTTGTCGGTGCGCACGCTGGCGCAGACCGTCCAGGCCAATTTCGCGCGCATCCAGTTCACGCCGGACCTGCTGCCCGCCGACATCGTGGGCACGCTCATCTACGACCCGAAGTCCGGCGAATACAGCGTCAAGAAAGGCCCGATCTTCGCCAACTTCGTGCTGGCCGACGAAATCAACCGCGCCCCCGCCAAGGTCCAGTCGGCCTTGCTCGAGGCGATGCAGGAACGCCAGGTGACCCTCGGCGGCGAGACCCACAAGCTCCCGACGCCCTTCCTCGTCTTGGCCACGCAGAACCCGATCGACCAGGAAGGAACCTACCCCCTGCCCGAAGCCCAAGTCGACCGTTTCATGCTGAAGTTGAATATCGGCTACCCGACCCGCGACGAGGAACGCAAGATCCTCGACGCGATGGCCACCACGGCCCCGAAACTCGACGTCACCCCGGTCATCACGCAGGCGGAGATCCTCGCGGCCCGTCAGGCGGTCGACGCCATCCACGTAGCCGACCCTGTCCGCGACTACATCGTCTCCCTGGTGCTCGCCACCCGCGGCCACCATGAGGGCGGGCCCGACCTCAAGAAACTCGTGCAGTTCGGCGCCTCGCCGCGCGCGACCATCAACCTGACCCTCGCCGCCAAGGCCTGGGCCTTCCTGCAGGGCCGCGACCACGTCACCCCTCAGGACATCAAGGACATCGCCCCCGACGTGCTCCGCCACCGCCTGATCCTCACCTACGAGGCCGACGCCGAAGGCGTCGACGCCGACGCCATCGTCCGCCGCGTTCTCGACGCGGTGCGCGTGCCCTGAGCTGACCAGCGACCGTGGACCCCGTCGTCCCGACCAGCCCGCAGGATACCCTCCGCCGCGCCCAGCGCGTCGAAGTGGTGGCCATGCGCGCGGTCAACGACGCCATGGTCGGCGCCTACCTATCCCGCTTCAAGGGCCGCGGCACCGACTTCGAGGAACTGCGGGAATACACGCCGGGCGACGACGTCCGAATGATGGATTGGAACGTGACGGCCCGCACGGGCAAGCCGTTCATCCGCCTCCACCGGGAGGAGCGCGAACTGACCATGGTCCTCGCGCTGGATATTTCCGGCTCCTCGGCCTTCGGCTCCGGCAGCCTCACCTTGCGCGAGCGTGCCGCCGAGGCCGCCGCCTGCCTCGCCGTCTCCGCGCTCAAGGCCGGCGATAAGGTCGGCCTCCTGCTTTTCACCGACCGGGAGGAGCTTTGGGTCCGTCCGAAGAAAGGCCGCCGCCAAGTGCTCCGCATCATCCGCGAGGCCCTCGAGTTCCGGCCGGCCTCGCGCCGCACCTCCTTCGCCCAGCCGATGCGCCGCCTGGCCCGCGCCCTGAAGCGTCGCTCGATGGTCTTCGTACTGTCCGACTTCCTGGCCGGCCCTGAGGGCGAGGATGCGATGGCCGCCGCCCTCGGCGAGCTCAACGCCCGCCACGACACCGCCTGCCTCCAGCTCGTCGACGCCCGCGAACGCGAGCTGCCCGATGTCGGGCTGGTCGCCCTCGAGGATGCCGAGACGGGCGAGATTCGCGAGGTCGACACCGGCTCCGCCGAGATCCGCGCCCGGTTCGCCGCCGCCGCCGACGCCCGCCTGACCGGCGTCGCCACCACGCTCGGCCGCGCCGGCGTGGACGTGGCGCGCCTGGATCCCGACGCCGCCGTCGCCCCCACCTTGTCGCGCTTCTTCGAGCGCCGCCGCCGCCGATGATCCTCGCCGCCGACGAGAAGCCTTTCACGCTGCTGGGCCCGCGCCCCGCGCTGCCGCCCGGCTGGATGGAGTCCTACTGGGCGGTCATCGTCCTGGCCCTAGCCGCGACGACCGTGCTCGCCCTGCTGCTCGCGACGTGGCTGCGCCGCCCGCGCCGCGTCCCGGCGCCGTTCGCCGCCTTCGAGGCGGCGCTGACCGCCGCCGCCGACCGGCCCGCGCCGGAGGCTACCCGCGCCGTGACCGCGGCCTTCCGCGCCTACCTCGCCGCGGCGCACCCAGCCGCGCACCCGGCGCTGTCGACCGAGGAACTATCGCTGCGCCTGGCCGACCTCCCGCTTTTCCTGCCGGCGCGCCAGCCGCTCCTCGCGGCGCTGCGTGCGGCCGACGCCGCGAAGTTCGCCGGCGCCCCGCTGGAACCCGCCATCCTGATCGCCGCCGTGCGCGAGGCCGCGACCCGCGTCGAGGACGCCCGCCGCGCCCTAGGAGGGGCTGCCTGACATGGAACTGGGCTTCGAGTTCGAACATCCCTGGGTCCTGCTCCTGCTGGCGGCCCTGCCGCTCTACGCGTGGTTGCGTGGACGCGTCGGTCGGACGTCGGCCCTGCTCTTTCCGGATGCCGCGCTGCTGGCTGGCCTGTCTCGCCGCGTCCGCGAAGGCGCCGGCGGCCTGCGCCTCTTCCTGCGCCTCGCCACCGCCGCCCTGCTGATCGTGGCCCTCGCCGGGCCGCGGACCGCGAGCAAGGAGATCGAACGGGAGACCGAGGGCGTCGACATCCTCCTGGTGGTCGACCTTTCCTGGTCGATGATGGCCCTGGACATGAGCCCTCCGGGCAAGGAGACGACGCGCTGGGAAGCCAGCCAGCAGGTCATCCGCGAGTTCCTCTCGCGCCGCCCCGACGACCGCGTCGGCGCCGTGGTCTTCTCCGGCAAGCCCTACCTGCTCAGCCCGCTCACGATCAACAAGGGCTGGATCGAGAAAGGCGTCGACCGCATGCACATCGGCGTCATCCAAGAGACCGGCACCGCCATCGGCGAGGCGCTGGCGATGGGCGTCGACCGGATGAAGAACGTGAAGGGCAAGGGCTCCAAGGTCATCATCCTGCTCACCGACGGCGACGACAACCAGAGCAAGGCGATCCTGCCGATCCCCGCCGCCGAGCTGGCCGCCGCGATGGGCATCAAGCTCTACACGATCGGCCTAGGCAAGGATGAGCCCACTGTCCTGCCGCAGTTCGACCGCCGCACCGGCAAGCTGAACCGCGACGTCTTCGGGAAGATCATCCCGATGATGACGATGAACCCGGCGAACTACGAGATGCTGGAAAAGATGGCCAAGATCGGCCAAGGGCGCTTCTACCGGGCGCTCGACCGCGACCAGCTCCAGCGCGTCTACGCGGAGATCGACCGCCTGGAGCGGACGGAGGTCAAGATTCGCGAGACCGTCACCTACGAGAGCCATCGGCAGGCGTGGATGCTGGCGGCCCTGCTCTTCCTCCTCGCCGAACTACTCGGGGCCCTCGTCCGCCCCCGCGCGCCCTGAGCCATGGACTTCGCTGACTTCCATTTTGAGACCACGTGGCTGGCGATTGTCGCGCCGTTCGCCGGCGCAGCCCTGTTCGCCGGTCTGCGCTGGACGGAGCTCCGGCGGCGGCGCGGCCTGGCCGCCTTCGCGGCGGAACGCCTGCTGGCCCGGCTGACCGCCGGCTACTCCGCGACGCGGCGCCTCACGAAGGATGTCGCGCTGGCCCTATCCGCGGCGCTGCTCCTCGCGGCGTTGGCCGGGCCGCGCTGGGGTCGGGAGACGACCGAGGCCAAGACCGCGGCCGAGGACGTCGTCTTCGTGCTCGACGTGTCGAAGTCGATGCTCGTCGCCGACATGCGGCCCAACCGGCTCGCGCGCGCCAAGGCCTCGATCGGGAATTTCATCCGCCGCAAGGGCACGGGCAGCGTCGGCCTCGTGGCCTTCTCCGGGTCGGGCTTCCTGCAGTGCCCGCTCACCCGGGACTACGACGCCTTCTTCCGGACGCTCGAGGAGACCGACACCACGAGCATCCAGGTGCCCGGCACCGACGTCGGTCGCGCGCTGGACGAGGCCGAGCTGGCCTTCGCGCCCAACCGCAACCGTAAGTTGGTGATCATCCTGACCGACGGCGAGGACCTCGAGGCCGGCGGTGTCGACACCGCCAAGAAACTCGCGCGCCAGGGCCTCGTCGTCCACACTGTCGGCGTCGGCACGCCCGCGGGTGGCACCATCACGGTCATCAACGACGTCGGCGCGGCCGACACGCTCAAGAGCGGCGGCGAGGAAGTCCTCAGCCGGCTCGACGAGGACACGCTCGCCAAGGTCGCCGAGGCGACGAACGGCCGCTATGTCCGGCTCGGTCAGGCCGGCGAAGGCATGGAGGCACTCCGCCTCGCCATCCAGGCCGGGACCGACGCCACCGGATCCGCCCGCCGCGGCGTCCCCCGCGAGGAATGGTTCCTCGCGCTGGCCCTCCTCCTCCTCGTCGCCGAGTCACTCCTCTCCACCCGCCGTCCCACCGCGCCATGAAGTCCCTGCTGCCCCTGCTCCTCGCGGCTTCCCTCCTGGCCGCCGAACCGCCCGCCGACGACCTCCGCAAGCTCGACGCCCGCGAACTCCACAACCGTGGCACCCGCCGCCTCGCCGAGGGCGACCTCGCCGGCGCCGAGGAGGCCCTACGCGCCTCGCTCGGCCGCGACATCGACGACCTCCGCCCGCCCGCGTTGCATAACCTCGGGCACGTGCGCTTCGGTAAGGGCCTCGCGACGCTCGGCGGCAAGACGACCGCGGACGTGACGGAGCTTTCCATCGCCCGCTCCTACCTCGAGGCGGCCGACGCCGATATCCACGATATGCAGGACCAGATCACCCTGCTCGACCGGGCGAAGGCCGCGAACAAGGAGCCCGACTACGTGCCTGCCGTGGCCGCCCTCGGCCAAGGCATCGAGACCTACCGTACCGTCAAGAAGCTGATCCCGAAGGAGGAGGCCATGCTCGCCAAACGCGCCGGGGTCGTCGCGGCCTGGACCCGTTCCGTGGGCGACTTCCGCGGCGCCCACGAGCTCGCCCCACGCGACGCCGAGTCGCGCACTAACGCCGACGCCATCGACGAGCTGCTCCGCGCGCTGTCGCGCGAGACCCGGGAACTGGCCGAGGCGGTGGCCGCCCAGCGCCGGAAGCAGGACGAGCTGCGCGAGGTGATCAAGGAACTGATCAAGCGCATCCCCGACGACAAGCTGCCGCAGAACGCGGAAGGCGACGGAGAGGACGACGAGAATTTTCTGCCCGAGGACCGGCAGAAGCCGGGCTCCGGCAGCGGCAAACGCGAGCCGAAGTCGGGCGAGGAGCAGAAGATGACCGAACAGGAGGCCCGCGGCGCACTCGAGGGCCTGAAGAACGAGTTCGGCCGCAAGATGCCCGCCGGCGAAAAGCCCGGGGCGGACGGCGGCGGCAAAGCCGGCAAGCCCGACGCCAAGAAAGGCAAGGATTACTGAGATGACGCGCTGCCTCCGCCTGCTCGCCTGCTTCCTCGCGCTCACTTGCGCGCGGGCCGAGGACTATGTGAGCTGGGAGATGACCCCGCCGGTGGCCGGCCCTGGCCAGCCCTTCAAGCTACAGGTCCGCATCGAGTCCGACGTCATCCTGGGGCCGGCGGACCGCGTGGGCCGCGAGCTCAAGCCGCCGAAGGGCATGGCGCTGCGTTTTTCCGGCCAGCTCTTCCGTGCGAATACCACCGAGGCGACCCTCAACTTCTCCGGTGTCGCACCCGAGGAGGAAGGCGCCCACGTGATCCCCTCCTTCAATATCCGCTTCCCGGCCAAGCTCATCAAGGTCCCCGCGATGACCGTGAACGTCAGCGCCGCCACTGGCTTCCGGCGCGAAGGCCAGGCCCGCGCCGAACTGGCCATGCCGGTCCGCACCTACTACGTCGGCGAACGCATCCCCGGCGCGATCCTGCTGAAGGGCAGCGAGCAGGAGATGGTGAACGGTTCCTTCGGGCTCGAGTGCGAGGCGGAAGGCTTCACCTTCCAGCAGGTCGGGGCCCGCAACGAGGAACTGCCGAACGGCCAAGGCATCCAGACGGGCTTTGAGCTCACGCCTTTGCGGACGGGGACGAGCGAGGTCACCATCAATGGCATCATGCTCGTCAATACCGGCGGCCTCGGCGGCTTCACCGCCAGCGGTCGCGACCGGCCATTCACCTTCCGCCGCATGGTCACGGTCGAGCACGTACCGGAGACCGGCCGCCCGGCGGAGTGGACCGGGGCCATCGGCCGGTTCCTCGCGGAGTCCGTCAGCGTCTCCAACCCGAAGCCCGAGGTCGGCGAACCGATCCGCCTGCGCGCGATTCTCGCCGGCGAGGGTAACCTTGACCGCATCCTGCCCCCCGAGATCGGCAGCAGCGAGACGTGGGACGTCATCCCGAGCAATGACCGCCGCTTCCGTCGCGCCGAGGACCAGCGTTCGTTCACCTACACCTTGGTCCCCCGCCTGCCGGGCAAGCAAATGACCCCGGCGATCCGCTTCGCGGTCTTCGATCCGGAGACCCGAACTTTCCAGCGGCTGGAGTTTGCGCCGCAGCCGGTGACGGTCACCGGCAACGCCCCCTCGAAGGTCGACCTCGTCTCGGCCGATCCGGGCGCCGCCGCCGGCACGCCCGCCGCGAAGGCGCTCATCGGTCTGGCGACGCCCGACCCGCGGGCCCGCGGCCTGCTCGACCCCGGCGCCCAGGTCGTCGCGCCGCTCGCCAGGTCGCACCCCTTCTGGACGACCAACCTCACGTTGCTCACGCTGAGCGCGACGCTCTTCGCGGCCGCGGCCGGGAGCGCCTACCTGCTCGCCCACCCCGAGATCCGCCGCCGCGCCCGCGCCCGGCGCGAAGTCCGGGCCGCGCGCCGGGCCGCCGGCACCGCCGTCGACGACGCCGGCTTCGCGGTCGCGTGCGTCCGCGGCCTGCGCGCCGGCTGCGCGCCGTGGATCGAGGCGACCCCGGAGGCGCTGACCCAAGGCGATATCCGCCGCGTCCTGCCTGCGGCCGATGCCGCGGCGCTGGACCGCATTTTCCGCCGCGCCGACGGCGCCAAGTTCGGCGCGCCGAGCGACGCCTCCTTGCAAGCGGAGAAACCCGCGCTCCTCGCGCTCCTCGCCGAACTGGAGGCCCGTCTATGAGGACCCTCTGGCTGATGCTGGCCGGCTTGATCGCCGCGCCCCTGCCCGCCGCCGAGCCGGACGCCGGCCAGGCGGCCTACGCCGCCGGCGACTTCGTCGGCGCGATCGAACGCTGGCAGGCGCAGGTGGTCGCCGAAGGCGCGACCGCCGGACGTCTCGCCGCGCTCGGGAACGCCGAATGGAAGCTCGGCCGCAAGGGCCGCGCGATGGTCTGCTGGGAGCGCGCCCTGCTCCTCGATCCGCGCAATGCGGTGGCGACCGCCGGCATCCGCCACGCCCAGTCCGCGGGCGGCGTCGAGCGCCCCGCCCTGACCTGGGCGGAGGACTACGCCGGCTTCCTCGGGGCGAACGCCTGGCTGGTCATCGCGACGGCGGCTTTCTGGGTGGCGCTCCTCGGACTGCTGATCCCGCGCCTGCGCCAGCGCGAGCCTTCCGAATGGCAGGCGAAGATGGTCGTCGCGGCCGCCACGATTTTCCTGCTTTCCCTGCCCGGCCTCTGGGGCGGCCACCTTCACGCCCGCCGGGCAGTCGTCCGCCAGACCGAGGTCTCGCTCCGCCTGACGCCGACGGCGCGCGGCGAAGCCATCGTCGGCATCGCCGAAGGCGACGTGGTCCGGACGGACCGTCCGTTCAACGGCTACGTGCGCGTGACCACCGCCGACGGTAAGAGCGGCTGGCTGCAGGCCCGCGAGATCGAGTCGCCGTGGGGCGGCGGACTGCCCGCCAACCTCGACACGCCGAAGGCTCCCTGAGCCCTTTCGCTTGGACAAAGCGGGTCGGGGCGATTGGATGATGCCGTGCGCATCCTCGACCGCCACGTCCTGACCGAGACCGCCTTGGCCGGCGGCATGGCCACGGGGGCGTTCCTCTTCGTGCTGGTGACGGGCAACTTCCTCCAGCAGGTCGCCGGGGCGATCGCCACCGGTCGCGTCGACGGAGCCCAGGGGTTGGAGCTGGTCATCCTGCTCTTCCCCGGGGTGACGCCTTACGCCTTGCCGATGGGCATGCTGGCCGGGGTGCTGATGGCTTTCGGGCGGATGGGCGCCCAACATGAGATCACCGCGATGAAGGCGAGTGGCCGCGGGCTGGTGCGCATCGCGCGGCCGGCCCTGCTCCTCGCCGCCGCCCTCGCGGTCTTCTCGGCCTGGCTGAACCTCGAGGTGGCCCCCGCCGCCAACGACCGGTACCACCGCATCCTCTCCGGGTCGGCCCGCGACAATCCCGCCGCGATCGTGGCCCCGGGCCAGATCAACCGCCGAATCCCCGGCGTGATCCTGCGCGCCGCCGCCCGCGAGGGCGAGGTGCTCCGCGACTTCTGGCTCTGGCGCGTCGACGCCAACGGCCGCCTGACGCAATCGATCCATGCGCAGGAAGCGCGCCTGACGGCGACCGAGGGGGCGGACGGCAAGGCCTTACTCCGGGTCGTGCTGACGGAAGCCCGGATGGAATCCCGCGCGCCCTCCGAGGCGAACCGCAACGCGCCGGCCGCCTTCGCCATGGCGAAGTCGACCACCTTCGAGTTTCCCGCGGGCACGGTCTTCCAGGACGGAGGCGTGATCCGAAAACTTCGCTGGCTGACCTTGGCCGAACTGCTCGAGGCCATGGAGCACGGCTGGCAGGTGACCCCGGCCACCCCGCCCGCGGAGGTGGCGCGCAGCCGGATGCAGGCCAGCACGCAGCTGATGTCGCACCTCGCCTCGGCTTTCTCGATCTTCACGCTGAGCCTGCTGGCGGTGCCCCTCGCGGTCCGGGTCGGACGCTCCGAGACGTTCGTGAACGCGGTCGTCGCCCTGCTGGTCGCGCTCAGTTATTACCTGCTGGCGGAGATGGCCAAGTCGGTGAAGGACCCGGCCTTCCGGCCCGACCTCCTGGTCTGGCTACCGAACCTGATCGTGCTCGCGCTGGCGGTCGTCCTCCTGCGCCGCGCGTCGCGCCACTGAGCCCTCAGCGGTCCCGCTTGTACCAGGCGAAGAAGGCGAAGCCCATGTTGAGGAGCGAGAAGACCTCGTTGAAACCCTTCATGATGGAGGCGCCGAGGATCATGTCGTCGGCCGCGCTCAGCCCGGAGACGCGCGGGGCGAGCCGGTAGGTCTCGTAGATCGGGTGGTTCCCGAAGATGAGGGCCAGCCACAGCGGCAGGTCGGCGACCATGAGCGCGAAGGCATAGAGGATGGCGGCGCCGAAGCCGATCCGGGGCAGGACCGTGGAGCGGGAGAGCAACGGCCAGACCATCAGGATGGCCGGCAGGAACATCGACCAGTGCTCGATGATGTGGAGCGGGCGGCTGCGGAGCGCGGCCTCGTAGAGTTCGGGGAAATGCCAGAGGATGAAGATGCCCGAGAACACCACGCCGGCCGTCACCGGGTGCACGAGGCGGCGCAGGACCGCGGTCACGCGCGGGTGGGCGCGCAGGAAGGTATCAGTCATCTCCGGGGGTAACCCGAGCACGATGAGCGGCGCGGCGATGTAGATCAGCAGCATGTGCTGCAGCATGTGGGCCGAGAGCAGGAAGGCTTCGCCGAGCTGGTCCAACGGCGACCCGACGGCCAGGTAGGCGACGGCGACGCCCGCATGGAAACAGACCGCTGAGCCGACCGGGTAGGCCATGCCCGTGGGCGCCCAGCGCGACCGGCCCGGACCGACGGCCAGGGCGTAGAGCCAGGAGGCTCCCACCACCACGAGCAGGAGCAGCGGCTCGGTGTGCCAGTGGAGCGGGATCGTCATCGCCCCTTAAGTATGCAGTCCGGGTCCGGCTCGCAAGCCAAGGGCGAGAACCAATGCTTGGCGCGGGCATGGGCCCCGAGGGGCGTGCCCTTGAAGCGAGTGGCCAGCAGGCGGTAATAAGGCTGAGCGGCGGCCGGCTCCATGTATTTGAGGAGACTACCGGCGAATTGCAGGATCTGGGACCCGCCCAGGTCGTCGTCGGGCAGGAGTTCGGCCGCCATCAAGGCGAGCCGGGCGACGGCGTAGCGCGCGGAGCGGTGGGCCCGGTCCGGGCGCGCGAGGTTGGCGGCGATCCAGGCGTTCACGCGGGCCTGCTCATCCGCGCCGGGCGGGGCCAGCCGCGACTCGGCTTCGTCCCCGATCGGCTGGACGCGCACGCGCGGCAGGCCGCCGGCATCGTACCAGTGCAGAGGCAACGGACCTGCCGCGTCTTCATCGTAATCGGGATATCCCGTCCAATTTGGGCCGAACTCGCAGAATTGGGTCGTGTCGCCCATTTCACGCAGCACGAGCGCGGCCCGCCAAAACGCATCGGCACGGACACGATTCTTGTTCGTCTTATCCTGCGCCGATTTCATCAGCTGAAGATATTGCGAGAAAGATGGCCGCACCTCCGCGGGGTAGTACGGCAAGGCATCGTCCCACCGGCCGGCGCGGAACAGCCGGCGGGCGAGCAAGAGGCGGATCGATTGGGCCGGCGGCAAGGGCGTGCATTCCTCCGGCTCCTCGTCGATCCGGAACTTGACGCGCTTGGCCGTAGGCTTGGTCGCCGGGGCATCCTCCGGCCAGGCCCGATCGACGTAAGCCTTGAGTTCGTCGATTTTCAGGACGCACTCGGCGACGTAGGCGTAATCCTTGGTCTGGCCCGTCCGGTAGAAATGATCGAGCGCCTCCGCGTAACGACCCTGCGCCAGCAGCAAGGTCGCCAGCTCCGAGCGCGCCTTGGCGAGCTGACCCGCGGCGAGGTCCGGCAGCTCGAAGCGGTAGGCCGGCAGCTCGGCCGGGTTCGCACCGTACGTCCGATCGTCGAAATCGTAGAAGTAGACCCCGAGGCTGAAGCGGCGAGCCTGCGGTTGCAGGAGCGCGCCCAAGTTGGCGGTCGCCTCGGACGGGCGACCGGCGCGGAGGTCGAGCCGGGCCCGCAGCAAGGTCGCCAACGGATCCGTCGCCGGCGCGTCGCGGAGCGTGCGGGCGCAGAGGTCCCAGTCGCCGACCCGATACGTCAGCGCGGCGAGCCGCACGGCGTCGGCGGAGAAGTCGACCTGGGCGATACGCAACGCCACCAGCCAGGCGCGGACATGGGTCACCAAGCCGTCAAGGGCGAAGGGCGACGTCCCCTGCCGGCTCCGGCCGCCGCCGGACAGGTAGGCCGTCATCAGGCGACGCAGTTCCGGATCCCTTGCGCACTCGGCGAAATCCTCCGCGGCGGCGGCGGCGCGCAGCAGCAGGAAGATCGATTCGTCCGCGGAAGGCTCGCCGCCGCGGCGCTGCGCGAGGTAGATCCGCAAGGCTTGGCCGAGGTCGGCCTCGCCCAGGGCGCGCAGGCGCGGCAACGGCAGGACGGCGCAACGCAGGTGCGCAAGCCAACCTTGCGCCGCGAAGGCGACGCCCCCGACGTCGGGTCGGCCGTCCTTGACCGCGGCGCCCACGGCGAGGAGGTCAGCGCGGATCGCCGCCAGCGAGCGTCGGAGCGTCGCGTCATCCGGCTCGGCGGAGCGCACGTCCGCCATCCGGAGGCGGGCCCGGCGGTAGTAGGCCACCGCCGTCAGGTGCTTCCGCTCGGCGGCCGGCAAGGCCAGCAGCTCATCGCAAAGCAGCGCGCCATCCGCCCCGGCGTAATCCAGGGAACGGAAGTAAAGCCGGAACTCCGCGGGTAATTCCCGCACCGCCGCGGCGTAGGCGGCCTCGAGCGTCGGCAGGTCCTTCTCGGCAAAACGATGCGTCCGGAGCGCGCGTGGGGGGAAGACGACCTCCGGCCCACCGACGACGAGCTTCCACGGGCCGTCGGCCGATAGCTGGTAGATGCCGCCGGTGTCCACCAGCCGGGCGGCGAGATGCGACGCGACCGGACGAAGCAGCTGCTCACGGCGCGCCGCGGTCCAACCGTCGGTCGCGCTCCGGAGTTCGGCCAGCAGGGCTTCGCTGACCGCGACGCGCGCCGCCGCGGGCTCATGCGACTGCGCGAACCGCGAAACCGGCTCCGCGCCACCGCCCGACGGACCATGGTACGCGATCAGGTCGGCCTGGAAATCGGTCTCGAAGGGACGGCTGAGCGCGGCGTCGCCCGCGACTAGGCCCTCGTCGGGCGCCCAGCCGCTGCAAGCCCAGGCCGCGGCGATTCCGGCGACCAGGCCGATCCATCCCAAGGTGCGCTTCGTCATCGGCGTAAACAGAACTAAATTACGGACCGGGCGACCGATGGGAATCGAAATCCGGACCGGGTTATTCGCCGAGGACCCGGACGGACACCGGACGAGCCTCGGTCAACCGCACCCACCCGACCACCCGGCGCTCGCCCGGCGCCAGGAACCCCGCCCGGGGGTGCGGTCGGAAGGTCACGATTTCCGGGCCGGACGCCGCGACCCAGTCCGTCGTGGCATCGGCGCCCAAGGCGCGCGTCCCCCGCCAGGCGACCTCGACCGCGGGCAACGGCAAGGGCTGGCCGGTGGCGTTGAGCAAGGCGATGTCCGCCAAGGCCCCTTCGACCTTCAGTTCCAGCGTACACTCATTCGGGATAGCCTGCTGGGCGATCACCTGCGCCCAGCCGGCCATCGTCCAGTTCTGGCGGTCGCCCGGAAACGGTAGGCGGAACCAGTCGATCCCGAGGACGAGCGCGTGTCGGCGGTTCTCGAGGCGGCGCAGCAGCCCGACCACTTGGGCGGGATCCGCGGGTAGAACCTGGGTGCGGGCCGTACCCTTGGGCAACTCGGCCGATTCCGCCCGCACCCCGAGGTAGGCGCCCGCGGCGGAGTAGCAGGCCAGGTAAGAGTAAGTCGGCAACGCGAGGCGGAACGGCCGGCCGAACGTCTCGGCGTGCTCGACCCAGCGCAGGGCCTGCGCCTCAGCGAACAGCGGCGAAGGCTTGGCCAAGTTCGGCCGCTCCGTGCCGTGCAGTTGCAACGTCCAGCCATCGGCCGCGGCGATTAGCTGGGCGAAGCCGGGCGCCTTCAGCCAGGTCGGCAAGGTGGTGACGGTCACGCGAACTTCCGGCCAAGCGCGCTTCGCCGCGGCGATCCGCTCGGCGTAGGCGGGGAGCAACCGCGAGGGGCAATCGAAGTCGACCTGCACGCTCGCGACGGTCACCCCGGCGGCCCGAGCCTCCGCCCAGCCTTGCCGCAGGAGCGTCAAACCCTCCGCAAGATCCGGTTCGACCGAGCCGCCCAGGGCCTGCCGGGTCCCGATGCGCACCGAGAGTGACAAGGTCTTGCCCGTCCCGAGCAAGGCCGGCCAGGGCGGGACCACGCGCCGACCGACCGCGCCCAGGCCGCATTCGCCGACCAGGATGTTGAGCTCGGTCAGGCCCGCAGGCCATGTCCGGTCCGCGAGCGAAGCGACGGCCGCGGGATCCCACCCCTGCCGCCACACGTAGGCCGCGTGGGTCAGGGGAGTCGGACGGGGTGCCGCCTGCTCCCGGCAACCCGCCGCACCGAGGGTGAGGCTGAGCAACAGGGCGGGCCAGCGGCTCATGGCCGCGGCCTTACGCGAACCACTTCGTGTCGATCCGGTCGGTCGAGAACAGCACCAGCATGGCGGTGAACGTGGCGAATGCGAGGGCCAGGCCGGCGAAGAACAGCCAGAACAGCAGGCGTGCGTCGTAGATCAGGTGCATGAACCACAGGATAACCGCGAAGAACTTGATCGCGGAGAGCAGGGAGAGGACCCCGAGGAGCACTGCGGCCGGGAGCGGGAGGAAAATCAGGACGATCTCCACCCCAGTGATCGCGGCGAGCCAGAGGGCCAGCGTGATGAAGTGGTGGTACCGCTCCGTCTCGATGGCGATGGTCTTCTGGTCAATGACAGCGTCGGACATGGTCGTGGGGAGGGGTTATTTGGCAAGGACCGGCAAACCGTCGCCCCAGATGCCCGAGGGCCCGAGGTACTCGACGAGGTAGACGGCGGTGAAGATGATGATCCAGACGATATCGACGAAGTGCCAATAGAGGCCGGCGACCTCGACGTCTAGGGCGCCGACGTGGCCCCCGAGCTTGCCGGTGAAGCTGTAGAAGTAGAGCAGCACCAACCAGAGGATGCCGATGGCGACGTGCGTGCCGTGCGTGCCGGTCAGGACGTAGAAGGTCGAGCCGAGCACGCTGTTCTGGATGGTGAGGCCTTGGTGGTAGAAGTGGGTGAACTCGTAGACCTGGCAGCCCAGGAAGATGAGGCCGAAGAAGATCACGCCCACGACGTTGCGGCGGAAGGACTTCAGCTGGCCCTTGTGCATGGCCGAGACCGCCAGCGCCATGAGGAACGAGGACATCAGCAGGATGAACGTCGAGAAGGACGTCAGCTCGATGTTGAAGAGGTTCTGGATGAACTGCTGGTGGCCCTCGGCGTCCGTGAAGCCGGTCGGGTACAACTTGCGGTACAGT
>Ga0255120_1000341_pt1 | contig 14386 bp, 9 predicted proteins | sample Law_Colum_RepA_8_2_FD_188582 | JGI IMG/M metagenome (GOLD analysis project Ga0255120, IMG submission 188582) | Freshwater microbial communities from St. Lawrence River, New York, United States - Law_Colum_RepA_8h | ecosystem: Environmental > Aquatic > Freshwater > River | place: USA: New York...
GCTTTTGCAGTGCTGCAGACAGCTCTTCATCGGCGACGGCCTGCGCCCATTTACGCAAGTCGGTGATGACGGGCGTGACAGCACGGCTGGAAAGCCAGCCATTAAATTTGACAACTTCTTCCGCGATAATCCGCTCGACGGCTGGGATAGCACCGCGACGTAGCTCGATATTGGAGTCGACGACGGATTGGAGGTCATCGATGTCAAACAGCTTCACGCCGGCAATACTGGAAACTCCCGGGTCGACATCCCGTGGTACCGCGATGTCCATCAACACAAGGGAGCGATGCTGCCGGGTTATCTGAACGGCTGCGATATTTTCTTTGACCAGAACGATGTGTGGGGCTCCGGTACAGCAAATAACTGCATCGGCGACTTCGAGAGCCATATCGAGGTCATTCCACGTCATCGCAATCCCGCCAAATTCCGCAGCCAGCTCTTCAGCTCTGTGGAAGGTACGGTTCATAAAGGCTAGGCGGTGGTCTCCAAGGCGTTGAAGCGCCTGCGCAGCCATCACTGCCATTTCGCCCGCACCAAGAATGAGGACATTCAGGCGTGCATCATCAGGGAACTGCTGCGTGAGGAGTGCTGCACCGGCATGGCTGACACTGGTCGTGTGCCGGCTGATGACAGTCTCGGTGCGAGCCCGCTTGCCGGCGTGAATCGCCTGGGAGAACAGATGGGACAGTCCCGCGCCAACCGTCTGGGCATCAAATGCCGCATCCAGCGCCGCCGTAACCTGCCCGAGAATCTGTGCCTCACCGAGGATCATTGAGTCCAAACCACACGAAACCTGCATCAAGTGCGTTACGGTTGCATCCCCGGAGAGCGAGTACAAGTGCGGCCGAAGGCCATCCAAATGGATGTTCTGGAGGCGCGACAGGAAAAGCTCAATCTGTGTGAGTCCAGCTTCGAAGTCACGGGCTGCGGCGTAAATCTCGAGGCGGTTACACGTTGAAAGAATTATGGCCTCATCCACGACCTGCGTCTTGGACCCGCCACCACTTGCGACCTTCAACGCCTTGAGGTCATCGAGGGTGCTGCGGAGCACACACCCCGTCATGGTCAGCTTTTCGCGGATTTCGATGGGGGCGGTCTTGTAGTTAAGACCAACAGCGATCAGCTTCATACTGGAAGTCCTACCTGTGTAGAAGGACTTGCCAACATGAAGGACGTTGTGTAATGGATAGACTGTTGGGACGCATCACTACGCAATAGCACGACAATTCTCGATTCAGTATTTATGTGATGTCAGACCAATGCTCAGTCTGTACACCATCAAAGTTGCATTATTCATGCCACATAAGGGCACACGTAACAATAGTTAACTTACTGGATTCGCAGCGGGACGAGGTCGCGCGGATTCACCCTTTGCACAGCAGCCAACCGGGCAAACATCGTGATTTGGACCGCGGCAGCCTGCACACTCACGCTCAGGCGATGCTGTCATACGTTCAACAACCAGCTTACGAATCATCCCGACAAAGCGTGGATCCGTGCCTACCGTGCTGATTCGAACCGCATCGATGCCAACTTCGGCAGCCTTGGAAAGCGCTTCATTATCCAAGTCAAAGAGCACTTCCATGTGATCGGAGATGAAGCCAATCGGAATGATTGCGATGCGCTTCACGCCTTGTTCTGCGAGCGTGTCAATGTAGTCGCAGACATCCGGTTCAAGCCAGGGAATCTGTGGCGGGCCACTCCGGCTTTGATAAACAAGACTCCAATCCCCTACACCTGCTTCTTCCGCAACCAAACGACTGGCTTCGTTGAGCTGAACTTCGTAGTCGCTCCCAGCAGCCATGCTGTTGGGGATGCTATGCGCAGTGAAAACCAAATGCACAGGGGCATCGGATTCCGGAAGCTTTGCAAGCCCTTCGCGGGTCTTCGTGACCATCGTGCCGATGAAGTCGGGATGGTTGTAATACACACGAATTTTGTCGAACTGGATATCTTCCTTGGTGAGCTGGAGGAGCTCAAGGGCATTTGTGACATCCTCACGGTATTGTCGGCAACCCGAATAGCAGCTGAAAGCACTTGTAACAAACACCAGGACACGCTTAATGCCATCGGCTTTCATTTGCGTGATCGTATCGGTGACCATCGGGTGCCAGTTGCGGTTGCCAAAGTAAATCGGAAGGTGCAAGCCATTCGCTGCGAAGTCAGCTTCCATCGCCGTAATCAGCGCACGGTTCTGTTCGTTAATCGGCGAGATACCGCCAAAGCCTTCGTAGTGATGGGCGACTTCCGCGAGGCGTGCATCCGGGATGTTACGCCCTCGTGAAACATTCCGTAGAAACGGCATGACATCATCCATACCTTCAGGTCCACCGAAGGACAGGAAGAGGAGCGCATCATAGGCTTGCGCTGTGTCATCGTGACGAGGGGAGTCTACCGACTGGGCTCCATAGATACTCATTCTGCTGCTCCATCAATCGTCGTTCCAACGTAAATCATGCCATCACGGACATCCACTTTGTATGTCTCGACAGGCTTGCGGACAACGCCATCAATTGCGGCGCCGGTTTTGATATCGAACTTGCCGTAGTGCCATGGACACACAACCGAACATTCATCCTCATTAATCGTGCCTTCACAGAGTGGGCCACGAGCATGCGAACAGCGGTTGTTGATGGCGTAGAGCTCACCTTTGATATTGAACAACCCAACCATTTTGCCTTCAAGGAAAACAGTGCGTGTCTGGCCAGGGAGAAACTCGCTGAGCGGACACACTTCGACCCAGACATCCCGGGCGATGGTCTCCGAAAGCGGCACTGCGATGGCCGGGCCACCGAGGCTGTCAAGGGCATCCTCGAGGCGCATATTTGTACAGGTAAACAGCGGCGTGTCTTGGAGCGTGTAGAGGCTAGATTCGGTCTCGCGGAGCTCCTGGACCAAGTCGAGGAAGTCGCTTGGTTCATCCGTTTCGAAGGCCACGATGAATTCGTAGTCATCGATTCCAAAGCTGTAGGTCGTGTTCAAGCGGATAGATGGGTATTTGCGACCCACTTCGATGTGTTCATCCATGATGCCTTGGCGGGCGTGGTGCGAGAGCTTGTACCACGGGCGAGTCTTGATGAACGGATAGACGAAGAGGTACTTGGCTTCGCTAGGATCGATGACGAGGCGCTCTTCTTCTTCGGTTACATCCTCGACGCCGCGAATTTCGTAAACAGACCGCTTCGTTTGGGAGAAGAAGGAATAGGCGATGTTCAGGTAGCCGCCCATACGGGTCTTGGCGATGGCGGTGGACATTTCCGTGAAGGCATCCGGTGTTTCCGCGATCTGCCACAGCAAGAGCTCGGAGTCCGCGCGCGTGCCCATCAGGCTGTAAGGACGCATCAACATCCGACGGTTGAACGATCGGATGACTTCCGCCAGCTCTAATTTTTGTTCAGCCTGTTCATCCGCTGGGAGGCGTCTCCAAACGGGATCTACCTTGTAAAAGGCAAACCGAACGTACTGGCGGCGGGCCAGCATCCGGTTACGTTCCTGCTGTGCTTCGGTTGGGGGTTGAGGCGCTGTTGGCTGTGATGATTTCGGTCTCATTGGGCTACTGTCATTCCTGTATGCGGTGCCAATATACTTGACGCTCCGCCGGGGCATCTCTGCAAACTACAATACCGGATGAATACTGGTATTTGAACGGGCAAAGTGCCGGCGATTTACCATGTGTGGCTAAGCACATTACGTGCCGTCGAGGTTGATATCCGGCATAAACCAGAAACATTGCACATCAATGTGAGTTCCCAATAAGACAACGTGGCCATCTCGGGAGTGCTTTACTGGAAGATGAAACTATTCCAATTAGTGTGCAGCGAGGTTGGGAAATGCTTCCGTTTACGATGATGTTTCATACGTGAGTGCAAACAAAAAACCACCCGGTGGACAATCCTCCAGGCGGTTATGATCTTCAAAACGGCGACGCTTAGCGCGCGGTGCGAAGATTTGTAGCTCACGTCACAAAAGAGAAAAAATGAAAACACCACCCGGTGGACAAACCTCCGGGCGGTTACATTCTTCGAGACGACGACGCTTAACGTACGGTGCGAAGATATGTAGTTCACGTCACAAAAGAGAAAAAATGAAAAAAAAACCACCCGGTGGACAATCCTCCGGGCGGCAACATTCTTCGAGACGACGACGCTTAATGTGCGGTGCGAGGATTTGTAGCTCACTTCAATAAAAGAGAAAAAATGAAAAAAACCACCCGGTGGACGAACCTCCGGGCGGTTATGCTCTTCAAAACGGCAACGCTTAGCGCGCGGTACGAATCTTATCGAGAAGCTTCTTTGTGGCCTTGATGCCATCCGGCTCGCTGAGCTTGCTACCTTCGTACTCGATACCGACGAAGCCGGTGTAGCCAGCATCGCCAACAATCTTCATCATCCGATAGTAATCTGTGTGGGTCTCATCACCCTTGTCATCAAAGTCGTGGCTCTTCGCACTTACGCCCTTTGCAAAGGCCATCATTTCCGTGACGCCAACATAGCGATCGTATTCTTGGTTGTTACCAAGGCGGAAGTTGCCAAAGTCTGGAAGCGTACCGCAGCGCTTGTTGCCAACCTTCTTCATCACTTCAGTGAGCCACTTGCCGTTCGAGGACAGGCCACCATGGTTCTCAACGATGATGTTGATCTTCATCTTGGAACCGTACTCGGTCAGGCGCGCAAGGCCATCGGCTGCGAGGTCGCGCTGTTGCTCCCACGTTCCGGTGCTGTAAGCATTGACTCGGATCGAATGGCATCCAAGGAACTTTGCAGCATCCACCCACTTGTAGTGGTTCTCAACGGCTTGCTTGCGCTTGGCTTCATCCGGGTTTCCGAGCTCGCCTTCGCCATCACACATGATGAGGACATTGGTCAGACCGTAATCAGATGAGCGCTTCTTAAGCTCCTTCAGATAGGTCTGGTCAGCTGCTTTGTCTTTCCAGAACTGGTTGACATACTCAAGGCCATCGCAACCATAGTCTTCGCGCGCAACGCGGGCAAAGTCGAGGTTGTCCATCTTCTTTTCGAAGAGGGCTTTGTGAAGTGACCATTCGGCCAGGGAAATCTTGAACTTTTGGGCAGGTGCTGCCATCAACTTTGGTGCTACAGCGGCGCTTGCTGTGAGTGCAAGGGATGTTGTGATGAAACGACGTCGATCCATGGTGTTTTTTTCCTTTACTGCGGTTGAAAGTGTCTGACAAATTAGTTCTGTGGCTTGGGAGCGGCACGATTTAGTTTTTTGACGAAGGCCACGGCCTTATCCGGATGGTCACTAAATACACCATCGACTCCGACTTCGACAAACGCTGCGCGAAGAAGGTCATCGAAGGAATCTGCGTATGACTGTACGGCATCGAAGCGGAAAGTATATGGATGAATCTGCAGACCAAGTGCCTTCGCATTCTTGGCAACATCATTGATCTTCAGTTTGCCATCCACTTTGCCTTCGATGAGCTGATTAATCCAAGGGCCGATGCCATCGGCGACCTTGGCCACCTCCGCAAGGCCGGCGGGCATCAACAGCTTTTCATAGTCTGTTGAGCTTTCCTTGTCCGCATTTTCTGTCGTCAGTTGGATGAGGCGTCCCTGCCAGCCGAGCTCCATCCGGATGCGTTTTGTTTCAACAAAGTCGAAGCACTGCACAAAGCATTTGTCTTCCTTGGTTTTGTAGCCGTATTTCCAGAGGACTTCGAGGACAGCCTTACTGACATCTCGACCTTCTGTGCGGTGCCATTCGGGGTTCTTAACTTCAGGGTAGATACCGATGTTTTTGCCGGTGCTCTTGTTGAGTCCCTGAATTAACTCAATTTCTTCGGCGAGTGTCGGGATGGTAAAGCCTGGGACACCCAGCGGGAAGCGCTTTGGGTAGACAGCCTTGCCGGTCACTGGGTCAAAGCGCTCTGAGACGGCCAGCGTCTTTAGCTCTGCAAGGGTGAAGTCAATGGCGTAGTAGCGGCCATCTTTACGCTTGCGGTCAGGGAATTTTTTGGCAACATCGGAAATGGTGTCGATATGGACATCGTGGACCACCACTGGGATGTTGTCTTTTGAAAGGACGCAGTCTGGCTCGATGAAGTCGACGCCCATTTGATAGGCCATCGCGACGCCCTGAAGGGAATGTTCTGGAAGATAACCACTGGCACCGCGGTGTGCGATGACGATTTGTCGCTTGGGCGCCTGAGCTTTTCCCTGATTCTGAACCGGGGTGTGGGGCAAGAGTGCGGCTAACCCGATAGCGGCGAGGAGGATGTTCATAATGTGGTTGCTTTCCCTTTCAAAGTCAAGGCACTGAAGAAAATGGTGAGGATGCAGCAGACTGCCATCACGGAGAAGACACCATTCCAGCCAAATTTATCTGCAATAGCCCCGACGCCGGTGCCGGCGATCGATGAACCGAAGACGTAGCCAAAGAAGCCTGTGAAGCCTGCGGCGGTGCCGGCAGCTTTCTTCGGAACGAGGTCGAGGGCATGGAGTCCGATGATCATGATTGGTCCGTAGATGAGGAAGCCAATGGTGATGAGAGCGGCAATGTCAATCCAGAGTGGTCCTTTGGCGTTGAACCAATAGAGAAGGAGGCCAAGGAGCGAGAGGCCCATAAAGAGCATCGTAGCTGGTGCGCGCTTGCTCTTGAAGACTTTGTCCGACATCCAGCCGCAGAGAATCGTCCCCGGGATGGCGGAGTATTCAAAGGCGGCGGCGGCCCAGGCGGACTTGTTGAATGCAAAGCCTTTGGCATCTTTGAGGTAGGTCGGAATCCAGTCGGCGATACCGTAGCGGACAAAGTAAACAAAGGCATTCGCGATGGCGATGTACCAAAGATACTTATTGCAGAGAACGTACTTAATGAGGATGTCTCGCGTGGAGAGCTCGCGTTCGTGTTCAGCTGTATAGCCATCCGGGATGTCGTTGCGATGCACTTCGACAGGGGGAAGCCCACAGGACTGCGGCGTATCTCGAATCAGAAACAGTGCTGCAATGGCAATGACGATGGCGACTGCGGCATTCGCGTAGAACTTTGCGCCCCAATCATGGAAGAGGGTTACACCAACGAGAGCGATTTGCGGTGCGAGTCCGCCACCGACATTGTGTGCAACATTCCAGAAGCTGACGGCGCGTCCCCGTTCCTTCTGGCTGAACCAGTGTACGAGTGTCTTCCCGCAGGGCGGCCAGCACATCCCTTGTACCCAGCCATTGAGTGCCTGCAGGATGATGAGTGGTAGCAGGCTTGTATAGAGCGCCTTGTTGGTTCCGCAGACGATCTGGATGATGGCGGAGAGGATCAGTCCAAAGAACAGGAACCACCGCGGGTTGGAGCGATCGGAGACGGTTCCCATAAAGAACTTGGATGCCCCGTAGGTAAGGGACAGCCAGGTCATCGGGAGCCCGAGATCGGCCTTTGTGTACTGCGGGTAGGCATCCATGATGTCAGGGATGGCGAGGGAGAAGTTCTTCCGGATGAGATAGGAGGCCGCGTAGCCTACAAAGATACCGGCAAAGACTTGAAGTCGAAGGCGTTTGTAATCAGAGGAAACGCTCTCTGGAGGCACGGGCGCGGCGTGTGGTGCGGACTTGAGAATTCCTATCATCGTCAGGTTTATTACGGAATTATCGGGCGCTTTCCTGCATCCGAGCGGATATCAAAGCGGTGTCCTATGTATAGGATGTTGTTTGCGTTGCAGTAGTGTTCGAGCGTTGTAAACCACTCTGGGGCGGATGGTCGACGGTGCGGACCGGCTTCAGGAGCTGCAAAGCAGATGTCAATCCCATCTCGTGGGAGTGCGGAAATTGGACCAAGCAGTGGTTCGCAATTGACAAACGTAACGAACTTGTCTTGTAGTTGACGTAGGTATTCTGCTCGCCATGCGTAGGTCTCAGATTCGACCGTCACTCCTATACTAAGGTTTTTATGTTGCGGTCTACTAGTAAGCATCGAGTGCATTCGCTCTGGGCGCTTGGTGAGAATGAAATAGATGTGCTGTGGATGTGCGTAAATCCCATCCAAGACTGAGTCAATCTGTGCATCCGTGAAGTGATCATGAAAGAGGTCACTCATCGCATCAACGAAGATTCTGCGTGGGTGCCTGTAGCTCGCTATGTCGTCAACACGCGTATCATGGAAGACAGGTAAGAACCCTTGGCTGTAGGCGGCAATACCGCGACGTTGTAGAAACAGGGATGTTGCTTCCGCATAGCAGTTTACGCACGCATCCGACACTTTGGTGCAGCCGGTAGTTGGGTTCCATGGCGTCCACTTCGCTGCGGATGTAAGGATTCGATGGATGTTGGCCTGTCGGGGATTCATACAATAACAAGAACGCGATGCCTCGGTGTTAAGTTCTTGTGAAAATACTCGTTTTTCTCCTTGCGTGTGGTCTTCTGTGGCTGTATTCTTCTCCTTGCGTCCGATGCCCAAGTGCCTCGGATGCGGATTGAAGCTTAGTCTTCTAGCAGTTTTTTACATACAAGATAGTGTGCATCCATTGTCAGAATCCACGTTCTTTGAGGATCAATGATGGTGGTTATGCCTAGTAACTTTTTAGCATATGTTTTGATTTTATCGAGCAGATGCGTTTGTTTTGTTTTCCAGGGCTGCTTTAGCAGTTTATGGACTCTTCTTTGGAGAGTTTGATCCTGGCTCAGGACGAACGCTTGCGGCGTGCCTAAGAAATGCAAGTCGAACGAGGACTTCGGTCCTAGTGGCGAACGGTCGCGTAACACGTAAGCAACCTGCCCTGAAGTGGGGGACAACATCCCGAAAGGGGTGCTAATACCGCATGTGGTCACGAGTCGGCATCGACTTGTGTCTAAAGATTTATCGCTTCAGGATGGGCTTGCGGCCTATCAGGTAGTTGGTGGGGTAATGGCCTACCAAGCCGACGACGGGTAGCTGGTCTGAGAGGACGATCAGCCGGATTGGGACTGAGATACGGCCCAGACTCCTACGGGGGGCAGCAATTAGGAATCTTGCGCAATGGGGGAAACCCTGACGCAGCGACGTCGCGTGAAGGATGAAGGCCCTCGGGTCGTAAACTTCTTTTGAGTGGGAAGAAATTTGACGGTACCACTCGAATAAGCCCCGGCTAACTACGTGCCAGCAGCCGCGGTAATACGTAGGGGGCGAGCGTTGTCCGAAGTTACTGGGCGTAAAGCGCGCGTAGGCGGTTATTTAAGTCTGGGGTGAAAGGTTCAGCGCTCAACGTGAACAGTGCCTTGGATACTGGATGACTTGAGTCTGGGAGGGGGAAGGGGAATTCCTGGTGTAGCGGTGAAATGCGTAGATATCAGGAGGAACACCGGTGGCGAAGGCGCCTTCCTGGCCTAAGACTGACGCTGAGGTGCGAAAGCGTGGGGAGCAAACGGGATTAGATACCCCGGTAGTCCACGCCGTAAACGATGAGTGCTAGGTGTCGGGGGTATCGACCCCCCCGGTGCCGTCGCTAACGCATTAAGCACTCCGCCTGGGGAGTACGGCCGCAAGGTTGAAACTCAAAGGAATTGACGGGACCCCGCACAAGCGGTGGAGCATGTGGATTAATTCGTCACTAACCGAAGAACCTTACCCAGGTTTGACATCGAGGGTAAGACCATGAAAGTGGTACCTCTAGCAATAGACCCGAAGACAGGTGTTGCATGGCTGTCGTCAGCTCGTGTCGTGAGATGTTGGGTTAAGTCCCGCAACGAGCGCAACCCTCACCGTATGTTGCCAGCGTAAAGTCGGGAACTCTTACGGAACTGCCCGTGCAAGCGGGAGGAAGGTGGGGATGACGTCAAGTCGGCATGGCCCTTACACCTGGGGCTTCACACATGCTACAATGGGCGTCAACAGAGGGGTGCAAGGCCGCGAGGTCAAGCAAATCCCAAAAATACGTCCTCAGTTCGGATTGCAGGCTGCAACTCGCCTGCATGAAGCTGGAATCGCTAGTAACCGCAGGTCAGCTATACTGCGGTGAATACGTTCCCGGGGTTTGTACACACCGCCCGTCAAGTCACCTGAATTGTCTGCACCCGAAGCCGGTGGCCTAACCGTAAGGAAGGAGCCGTCTAAGGTGTGGGGAGTAAGGGGGACTAAGTCGTAACAAGGTAGCCGTATCGGAAGGTGCGGCTGGATCACCTCCTTTCTAAGGATATTGGTCGCGGGCCTTTATGGTTCGTAGACTTTGTCGAATGGGCATGACCGCCATTGTTGGTTCTCAAAGAGCGTTTGATTCTTTGGATGCATTATTTTCTGGGCCTTTAGCTCAGCTGGTTAGAGCGCACCCCTGATAAGGGTGAGGTCAATGGTTCGAATCCATTAAGGCCCACTTTTGTCAGGTTTGTTTCCCTGGGGGATTAGCTCAGCTGGGAGAGCGACGGTTTTGCAATCCGTAGGTCAGCGGTTCGATCCCGCTATCCTCCATTTTCCGATGGACATTGTCTTTCGGTTCAATCTTGTACTTTTCACAATTTCATATCTTCCGTTTGTTGGGTAATGAATATCGTCCAGCATTATGCTGGATAGTTTGGCGTCTACACTTTTTAGAAGTGTGACGCGCGTATGCTTTGTTGTCTAGATTATAGATGACGTGAGTTTCCGGAGAACTAGTTTTTCCGGATGCTGCCGAGGATGCCATGGATTATTCCATGTTCCTAGTTTAGAGTTATCTGTTTTGTATAAGCTATAAAGGGCGCGCGGTGGATGCCTTGGGGCAAGGGGCCGATGAAGGACGTGGTAAGCGACGATATTCCTCGGGGAGCTGCAATCGAGCTTTGATCCGGGGGTTTCCGAATGGGGTAACCCGGCGTCATGAATAATGACGTCGCATTCAGGTAAATAGATAGCCTGTCTGCGGGCAGCTGGTGAACTGAAACATCTAAGTAGCCAGACGAAAAGAAAGTAATAACGATTCCGTAAGTAGCGGCGAGCGAACGCGGATCAGTCCAAACCTGTGTTGTGTGATAGGCGGCAGCCGTTGCAGCATGGGGGTTGTGGGACCATACATTGTGATCTGCCGATTACAGGTGAGTCAAAAATCCATATTTTATACGAACGCGCTGGGAGGCGTGGGCATAGCGGGTGAGACCCCCTTAGTTTAAAAGATATGGACTTACTGTTATGGCACCCAAGTACCGCGGGACACGAGGAACCCTGTGGGAATCCGGGAGGACCATCTTCCAAGACTAAATACCTCTTGCCACCGATAGCGCATAAGTACCGTGAGGGAAAGGTGAAAAGCACCCCGGGAGGGGAGTGAAATAGTTCCTGAAACCGCGTCGCCTACAAGCAGTCGGAGCTCAGTTTACAGCTTGCTGTAACGAGTGACGGCGTGCCTTTTGCAGAATGAGCCTGCGAGTTAACGTATGTTGCGAGCTTAAGTGTTTTAGACACGTAGGCGTAGCGAAAGCGAGTCTGAATAAGGCGTATTAGTAGCATGTGTTAGACCCGAAACCGTGTGATCTACCCATGGCCAGGTTGAAGCGGGGGTAATACCTCGTGGAGGACCGAACCGTTGTATGTTGAAAAATGCTCGGATGAGCTGTGGGTAGGGGTGAAATGCCAATCGAACACGGAGATAGCTGGTTCTCCTCGAAATGCATTTAGGTGCAGCGTGTGATGTTCACCAACGGAGGTAGAGCACTGAATAGTCGATGGGCCCTCCAAGGTTACTGAGATTAATCAAACTCCGAATGCCGTTGGTTCAAGTCATGCAGTGAGACAGTGGGGGATAAGCTTCATTGTCGAAAGGGGAACAGCCCAGACCCACTGCTAAGGTCCCTAAGTGGCGGCTAAGTGTAAAAGGATGTGGGACTACGTAAACAGCCAGGATGTTGGCTTAGAAGCAGCCATCATTTAAAGAGTGCGTAACAGCTTACTGGCCGAATGTAGTCCTGCGCCGATAATGTAAGGGGGCTCAAGCCGCCCACCGAAGCATGGGAAGTCGCGTTTACGCGGCTTGGTAGAGGAGCGTTGATACTGGGGTGAAGCATGAGCGTAAGCACATGTGGACTTGTATCAAGTGCGGATGCAGGCATAAGTAGCGAGAAGATGGGTGAGAATCCCATCCACCGAAAACCTAAGGTTTCCGCGGCCAGGTTCGTCCGCCGCGGGTTAGTCGGGCCTAAGCCGAGGACGATTGTCGTAGGCGATGGACACACGGTTCATATTCCGTGACAGTGCATGAAGGTTATACGTCTGGGGACGGATTGGAAGAGGTTTCCTAAGTTATTGGCTTACTGAGCGGATCCTTCGGGTGAAGTGCAGAAGTTTCTTCCGGTTCCAAGAAAAGCCATGACGGTACGACATGTACTCCCGTACCGCAATCCGACACAGGTAGGTAGGTAGAGAATACCAAGGTGTTCGAGATAACTCACGCTAAGGAACTAGGCAATCTAACCCCGTAACTTCGGGAGAAGGGGTGCTGGCGCAAGCCAGCCGCAGTGAAATGGCCCGAGCGACTGTTTACCAAAAACACAGGTCTCTGCAAAAGCGAAAGCTGACGTATAGGGGCTGACGCCTGCCCAATGCCAGAATGTTAACAGGAGAGGTCAGCGCAAGCGAAGCTTTGAATCGAAGCACTGGTGAATGGCGGCCGTAACTATAACGGTCCTAAGGTAGCGAAATTCCTTGTCGGGTAAGTTCCGACCCGCACGAATGGCGTAACGACTTGGGCGCTGTCTCAGCGTGAGACTCGGCGAAATTGTAGTATGCGTGAAGATGCGCATTACCCGCCGCAGGACGGAAAGACCCCATGGAGCTTTACTGCACCCTGACGTTGCTGCCCGGCATATTCTGAAGAGCGTAGGTGGGAGACTTTTGTCGCCAATGGAACACCACCCTGGATATGTTGGGTAGCTAACCCGCGCCGTTATCCGGCAAGGAGACAGTGTCAGGCGGGCAGTTTGACTGGGGCGGTCGCCTCCCAAAAAGTAACGGAGGCGTCCAAAGCTGCCCTCAGGCTGGTCGGAAACCAGCTTTTGAGTACAATGGCATAAGGGCGGTTTACTGCGAGACGTACATGTCGAGCAGTTGCGAAAGCAGGGCATAGTGACCCTTTGGTCGCGTATGGGTGCGCCAAAGATCATCGGATAGAAGCTACCCTGGGGATAACAGGCTTATCTTGCCCAAGCGCTCACAGCGACGGCAAGGTTTGGCACCTCGATGTCGGCTCGTCGCATCCTGGGGCTGGATTCGGTCCCAAGGGTTAGGCTGTTCGCCTATTAAAGCGGTACGCGAGCTGGGTTCAGAACGTCGTGAGACAGTTCGGTCCCTATCCGCGGTGGGCGTAGGAAGTTTGAAGGGAGCTGTCCCTAGTACGAGAGGACCGGGATGGACAGACCTCTGGTGTGCCAGTTGTACCGCCAGGTGCAGACGCTGGGTAGCCATGTCTGGTCGTGATAAGCGCTGAAAGCATCTAAGCGCGAAGTACACCCTGAGATAAGACTTCCCACCATTTTTTGGGTAAGACCTGGGGCAGACGACCCCGTAGCGAGGCAGAACGTGTAAGCATAGCGATATGTTCAGCGAATCTGTACTCATCGGTCGAGGGCTTCTACAATGAAACCTAACAGGTACATGGAACTCCATGGCAACCTTGCAGCAAAACAAAACCCACATACACAAACACACACACAATAAACGGAAGATATGTCAACAGTTTCTGGCGCCTATGGCGTGGGGGATCCACCCGTTCCCATTCCGAACACGGAAGTTAAGACCCACTGCGGCAACAATACTTGGACCACAAGGTCCTGGCAAGATAGCACGGTGCCAGATTTGAATACAACACCAACCCCTCCGGCGCAAAGCGCCGGAGGGGTTGGGCGTTTAATGCATACAAGCCGCCGGAGGCGACACGCCGAAGCGGACGAAGTAGTCCGGAACATGCTGCAGGCACCACGATCTAATCGGCAGACTGACTCGTACAGAGCTTGTACGAACAGTGTTCGGGTTGATCCACCGCCCTCCCCGCCTCCGAACACGGAAGCTTGAGACCCACTGCAAAAGCTACCTGGACCACAAGGTCCTGGCAAGATAGCACGGTGCCAGATTATAGTTCTGCGGTTACGTTGTCTATAAGGTAGAAGTTAGTCATAGCATCATCAAAAAACTTACATCGAAGTACGAAGCAAGCCTCACTAGATGACATATCTAGTTCCAATGCATGGTGTATTTGTAGATCCTTCTGGTATAGATCAGGATCTCCGTAGTTTAGGAGAGTAATCGTATCCAAATGGTATTCACGTCCTAGTTGTTTGGGTTAATAGGTTCGTTTCAGTTTTCTTTAGTTCTCGCGGTTACTCATTAACCTCTACGGGATACTGGCAACTAGCATGCGTATCGGTGGTGCGAAGTCGCTTGAACCGGAATGAATCCCGTAGACAGTGGGCAAACACCAATATCGAACATCATCTCTAAGGAC
>Ga0255120_1000354_pt1 | contig 14055 bp, 11 predicted proteins | sample Law_Colum_RepA_8_2_FD_188582 | JGI IMG/M metagenome (GOLD analysis project Ga0255120, IMG submission 188582) | Freshwater microbial communities from St. Lawrence River, New York, United States - Law_Colum_RepA_8h | ecosystem: Environmental > Aquatic > Freshwater > River | place: USA: New York...
CGACACCCGTGATCGTCTTCCCGTTAATGATGATGCGAAGATTGCGGAATTCGGCTGTGGTTTCCCATGTCCCGATACCAACGAAGCCATGTAGGGATTCCATTGCTGGATGCACCTCACCTTTGCGATTTCCAAGATGGTTACTCACAGCATACACGTGGTGTGTGCTGCACAGAATAACGCTTTGCAACAGTTCGGGTTAAACTACTAATGTAATCTGCGATGCGATGCTGCATCGGTATGCAGAATGCTTCGAGGAGGTTTCCCATTATGCGAAGACTGGCTTCTTTCCTGGTTCTCGGTGCTACATTGTTGATGTCCACATACGCTCAGGCGCAAACACCTGCAGCGGATCCGGCTCCGACCCTTCTGTCTGAGAGCTTCAAGTCGTTTGGCCTAACGACGCTTGAAAAGGCATTGGATGACACCGGGCTGCGCAAACAGCTCGCGGGCAAAGGTCCGTATACATTGTTTGCACCAAGTAATGCAGCCTTTAAGATGCTTGGGCGCAAGCGTAGCGCGGCGCTGGTCGCCGACCCCAAAGAGCTCAAAGTCGTGCTGTTAAATCACATCGTCAAGGGCAAATACACATCGGGCGATCTTGGAAAGCTCCCTCACCTCGGAAAGCTGAAAACGCTTGGTGGCGGTGAGCTGGTGGTGTTCAACAAGGGTGCGCTGCTCGTAAACATGTCGAAGCCTTATCAGGCAGACAAAAAGGCCACAAATGGCATTATGCACATCATGGACAGAGTGTTGATGCCAAAGAAGTAATGGCTTTTTAGTTTGTAGATAGCCCCGTTTCGTTTCGCGATGCGGGGCTGTTTTTTGTTTTATTCCGCAGGGACTGGAATGTCTCCACGTACCTTGTAGGCCTTAGCGATTCCAGCGGTGGCTTCCTTGTCGCCGGGGAGTAGTGTTAGGACGTGTTGCCACTCGAGGATGGCGCGTGGGATACGTCCGTGTTGCATACAGTGTCTTGCGACGGCCTTGTGAGCCTCCGCATTTGGCATGTCTTGGCCCGCGGTGGTGACGAGCTTCATGTATTCCTCGCCGACTGCCAGCTCGCGGGTTGCCTCATCCATAATTCTGGATCCCTCGGCCCGCTTGCCACTGCGATTCAACAACGATGCGTATTGAATGCGCAGCTGACCCGTATCCGGGCTCTTCTTGTAGACACCCGCGTAGATCCTGACAGCATCCGCATCACGGCCCATGAACTGGTAAATACGCCCCATTTGAAATTGTGCATCGGGAGAGTCAGGCGCCTGCTCAAGGTAGAACTTAGCAACATCCTCGGCAACCTTAAGCAGTTCCTTACGCTGATCAGAGCGGGCCGTGTACTTACGAAGGATTGCTTCAAGCTTTGCAGATGTAATCGAGCTCTCCGTCGGCGCGAGTGTCGCAGCCTTATCAAAGGTTGCTATTGCATCATCGTAGCGGAGCTGCGCGATTCTGTTACGTCCGAGGAGGAGGTGGATACGCCAGTCATTCGGGCGCAGACTATCAGCCTTTTGCAAGTCCTGTTCAGCTGCTTTGACATTGCCAACCTGCTCATGCACCAATGCGCTTGCAAGGTACGGTTCAGCACTGTTTGGCTCAAGTTTCTTGGCGAGGGTTACGTTTGCCTGACAGGCTTTTTGCCAGCCGAGCAGGGCTTCGAGGAATGCGACGCGGAGAATGGATGAAACACTATCGGGAGCGATGCGCAGAGCAGTCCGCGCATGGTCCATGGCTTTATCCTGCCAGCCGATACGCTCATACAGCGATGAGATACCGCCGTGGAAGGCTTCATCTTTCCCGAGGGCTGCATCCTTGCGCGCAGAAATACTAAGTTCCTGAAGCAGCTGAGCAGCGCGCTTGGAGTTGCCGTGCGAGAGGAAGAAGCGTGCAGCTTCCATCCGGGTTTCGATGGTCGCACCGGGATCTGCGAGGGATGCCTCAATATCTTTTGCTTCGGCATTTTGGGATGTCAACGCCGTGAGGTGTTTCTCGTATGCTTGGCGTTGGCGGCGGGCATCGGATGTCGCCTTCCACTGCTTCATTTGCCAGGGGATGGATGCGATACCTGCGATGAGTACAAAAGCAAAGAGGCCGAGTACCCGTTTATCGGGTGCCCGGCCGTTGGACATGTTTGTCATTTACAGCTTCAATCCGAGTGGTCGGTGGGACTAGTTACCTTTGAAGTATGTTGTACTTCCACCGGGGGCGCCATAGGGTGCCCCGCCACCGGGTGCTCCCTGACCACCAGGTCCACCAGGACGTTGGTTGGCCAAGTTTGCCGGAGGCATTCTCTGTGCCTTGATGCGGTCGATTTCGGACTGATTTGGCTGAGCGCCAGGAGGGAGCATGTCAGATCCCTTAGCGCCACCAGTCGAGGTCGTTTCTGCGTCCTTGCTGCAGCCGGCGCACAGGGCACCGGCTACAACAAAAATCGCGACCGCAAGTGTCCAGCGGTCAACACTCACCACTACTTGACTCCGTAGTAGCTTGCGCGAACGTTACCAGCTTGGTTGAACTTGGCATGGCCATCGGCAAAGCCGACGTTGGATCCACGAGTGTGGATGGCGCTGCTTTCATCCCATGCATTCGGGAACTGACCCGATCCAGCTGGGGAGCCAGAACAAGCGTTTCCGTAGTAGTTAGGAATCCGTCCATCCGTCTTTGCCCAAGCAAGACGTGGGATACGGAAGTTACGACGGGCATCGTTTGGTTGCCCGGCATTTTCCCAGTTTACCCAGTCACCGTAGCAGTCCCAGCTTGAGAGAGCCGAGATCATGTCACCAATGATAAAGGTGTCAGCTGGCTTATCCATAGCAGCGATGCTTGGGAAGGAGTAGGTCAATGGCTCGTTGGAACCATAGGAGAGGTACTCATTGTCCAGAATGCGGTTTCGGCCAACTGGAAGGCTACCGGTATTGTCAAAGACAAACCAGCCGTTTTCACGGAAACGAACCTTGGTCGTCGCGGATGGGCAGGAGTAAACCTTGCCATTCTTGACGTAAGGGTAGATCGCGTAGTACCAAATGGTCGTTGCGTTGTTCGGGCTGTACCAACCCTTGTCACCCCAGTTGGTGGAGTAGTTTTGGTCCCAGCGCCATTCCGGGAAGGTTTCATCGTAGTCCGAGGAATACATCATCATGCCGAGGGTCAGCTGCTTGATGTTCGAAAGACAAGATGCTCCACGGGCCTTTTCACGGGCTTGCGCGAAAACAGGGAAGAGAATAGCGGCGAGAATTGCGATGATGGCGATAACCACCAAAAGCTCAATCAGTGTAAATCCAGCATTGGATCTTGACTTCATAGCATTGCATCCTTTCAAGTGAATGGAACAGATACTGCACTACCTGACTTCAGTGTCAGATGTTTGCATCATACATAACAAATACAACATTTGCACAATGTGCGTATTTGATTAATTTTGAGTGAACATCAGAGATTATTTGCGATATCCACACTCTATTTTTGTCAACTAAGTGGGTCTTCATTAGGTTGATTTTCACTATCCTATGTCAACATCATCCGGATAGGAGCACCAGAATGTGGCAACACTCCTTATCAAAGGCTAATATCCCGCATCCCGACCCTGCGATAGGACATCCAGCCAAATGCCAGAACCACTTTCACCAACATCCTGGACTGCTGACAACGGCAATGGCACCTTTAGTAATCCGCTCTTTTTTGATGAGTTTTCAGACCCGGACATGATCCGCGTGGGAAGCGATTACTACCTCACTGGGACAACGATGCACACCAGTCCCGGCTTGCCTGTTTTGCATTCAAAAGACCTTGTCAACTGGACGCTCCTCTCGTATGCAAGCGACCGTCTCGACCTTGGGCCAGCGTTCCGCCTTGATAATGGCAAAGACATTTATGGACGCGGTATCTGGGCACCAAGCTTCCGCCATCACAATGGCGTCTTTTATATCTTTGCTAACGTAACGGGTTTCCCGACGCTTGTTTACAGCGCGAGCAAGGCCACTGGCCCGTGGAAACGCACCACGATGAAGCGGGGTTTCCACGATTTATCTGTCTTGTTCGATGATGATGGCAAAACCTATATCGCGTGGGGCTACCGCGACATCCGCATCGCGCAGCTGAATGAAACGCTAGATGACATCATCCCCGGGACTGAACAGGCCCCGTTTGGTCCGGAGTCCATCATGGGCGAGGGCGCGCACTTCCTCAAGATCAACGGGATGTACTACATCATCAGTGCGTGGTACGCCGGCGGCTTCCGGATGCCCTGCGCACGCGCAAAATCTCCCTTTGGCCCGTATGAGATCATTGATTCCATCAGCACCGGAGAGGCCTTCGGGATCACACAAGGCTATCGGCTCCGCTCGGACAAAGGCGGCAAGTTTGATGTCAGCGCTCCGGATCCACGCCGGGATGGCATCGCAACTGCCATCCACCAAGGCGGAATTGTGGATACAAAAAATGGCGAGTGGTGGGGCTACTCGATGATGGATGCCAATTCCATCGGGCGCCTGACGTGTCTGTCCCCCATCACGTGGCAGGATGGCTGGCCGATGTTCGGTCTCGCCGGCAATATTGGCCGCACTCCGCGCACGTGGGTCAAACCAACAACCGGCGCGCGGACTAAGCCGACGGCACCCTACACCCGCAGCGATTCCTTCAAGGGGCCAAAGGTCGCGAATGTCTGGCAGTGGAACCACCATCCAGATGACAGTAAGTGGTCGCTAAAGACCCGGCGGGGCTGGCTAAGCCTAACGCCGCAGACATCCCCAGACTTCTGGCATGCGAAAAACACCCTGACACAGCGCGCCATCGGACCCAAATCCACCGTCACCGTAACCATCGATTCCGCAAAGCTCATCCCCGGGGATGTCGCAGGGCTTGGTTTGCTGAACCATCCATATGCGTGGATTGGTGTCCGCCGCGTCTCTATGAGTGAGCATCAGCTCACGATGTACCATCAGGAATCGGGCAATGAAACATCAGTCTCGTTGCCGAAACCCGTCATCCAGCTGCGGGCAGAGTGTGACTTCCTGAGCGAGATGGCGACGCTGTCGTGGAGTCTTGATGGTTCGACGTGGCAGGTGCTTGGTAACCCATTCCAGATGGTCTTTCAGCTCCGAACATTCCAAGGAGTCCGCTACGCGCTCTTGGCCTACAACACGCTTGGAAATTCCGGTGGGCGGGCGGATTTCAGCAACTTCACAGTCCACGAGCCAGCGCCACGGGGAGCCATGACTCCGATCCCATACGGACAGGTTGTGCGTATCGAAAATGCGACATCCGGGCACACCCTCGCCGCATCCGGGCAACGTTTGATTAGCATTCCAGCGAGCACTGAAAACGGCACACGCTTCAGAATCATCGATGTGAAAAATGGTCGCGTCGCCCTGCAACATGTGGATACTGGCGGCTTTGTAACCGTCTCCGGACTGGGCAATACATCAAAAATAAGCCTCCAAAAGTCACGCGCCGGGGACCGCCAGGCCTTTCAGTGGACCGAGACCATCCATGGCGACATCCTGCTGCTGAGCGTCTCGGGGCACCGAAACCTTGAGCTGTTCCCGGATGGCAATGTCGCAGCGACAGCCGAAGGCACCACCTTCGATAACAAGAATGGCGCGCGGCTCGGCATTAACTTAGTGAGTGATTCGCAGGAAGCATGACCGAATAGTTCCTATCCAAATGCTAGATGAGGGATAATTGCGGCTGTGAATGAAGCTAACATCCGCGACTATGGCCTAAAGCCGTACACCCGCAAATCCCATGCCCTGCCCCACGCTGAGGATAAGCCTTGGCTGCTAACCTGTAAGCTTCCCTACAACTGCCATTTTCAGCATTGGATTATGCTGGAGAGCCCAACAAAGACAAAGCTGACACTCAAGTCCACCAACCCTCTGGTTCTGTATCTCACACCCGCGGAGACGATCGAAATCGGGCCAGGCAAGCAAACCATCGAGGCAAAAAACTGGGTCAGCGGCGAAGGGGCAACGTACCAGATTCCCGCAGGTGTGACGGTTCGCGCGGTGCAGTACCGCGAAACGGGCTTTGACTGCGACTTTGCGGGCAGCTTTTCCTGCGATGACGCTGACTTCACAACGCTTTGGAATAAGGCAGCGCGCACGGCTTACATTTGTATGCGTGACCACTTCTACGACTGCCCGGACCGCGAGCGGGTGGGCTTTTGGGGAGATGGCACTCCAGAGCTCAACCAGTGCTTCTATGTGTTCGACCCGCGTGCGCATACGCTGGCCCGTGACCTGGTAACCCGCAAGCTCGAGCCAAGGTTCTATCCGGGGCAACACCTTGAGTTCCTTGGCGAATATGGGCTTTGGTTTTACTACATGCACACGGGTGACATCGATGCGATGCGCCGCATTTACATCCCGACACGAAACTTCCTCTTCGAGACTTACCAGTTCGGAAGGCGCACCTGGTTTGACTGGGGGAAGGAAAACAAGGACATCGCGGTTATCGAGACATGCTTCTACTACGACTGCCTTGCGACACTGCGGAAGATTGCAGCGCTCACAGGCCACGATGCCGATATCCCCCAGATTGATGCCAAGCGCGCCGCAATAAAGGCAACCTTTGATGTCAAATATTGGAAGGGCAATGCGTATCAGTCGGCGCAAGTCAAAATCCCGGATGACCGTGCGAACGCGATGGCGGTGAACTGCGGGCTGGCATCCGATGACAAGTGGGATGCGATATTTACCAATGTGCTTTTGAAGCAGACATTTTCAAGCTGCTTTTTTGACCGCTGGGTCTTTGAAGCGATGTGCAAAATGGGGCGTGAGCGGGATGCTCTGCTCCGGATGGCGACGCGTTACCGCACGATGATTCCCTGCAGCTTTACAACGCTTTGGGAGCATTATGATCGCTGGTGGGCGAGCAATATCGATGCCTTTGATGATGCATCCTCGCTGAATCACGGCTGGAATCCACCGGCGATTATCCTGTCGGAAACGATTTGCGGCGTGCGGCCAACGCAGCCAGGCTGGACGCAGTTTGAGGTGATGCCAAAGGATGCCTTCCTGAATGACCTTAAAGTGACCGTCCCAACGAACATCGGGAATATCCATGTGGCCATCAAGAAAACCAGGTCACGCTATACGCTCAGTGTCGTCATCCCGGCTGGCAGCAGCGCCACAGTCGGTATTCCACGGAACGCATTCACGCAGCTCGACGATGTCCGTGTTGGGCGGAATGTGGTTTGGTCTGCAAAGTCTGGAAGCACCCCACGGGCTACATTCAAGGTGACCGATGCAAATGGCTATATCCAGGTAGCCCTCGCTGCTGGGTCGTGGCAAGTGACGGGTTCTGGACGGCTGCCGTTGGTTCGGGAAAAGCCCATCCTGCGCCGCGGGATAAGGACATTGACAAGCATGGGTGGAAAGCCAGCGCATCCGTGCCGGATAGCAGTTTTCTGTTCAGCGGTGACAAGATCCCGATTGCGGTGCCGGCAGCGAATGCCATCGATGCCGATGCGTGGACAGGCTGGCGTGACATGACCAGCAAGCAGTATCCCGGGCAGTGGTTTCAGGTGGATATGGGGAAAACCGAGCGATTCTCGGGCATCCGCATCGACAACACCTGGGCGCAGTGGGATTCGCCGGTGGGGTATGAAGTCAGGGTTTCAGCCGATGGCAACGCGTGGAGTGAGCCAATCGCGAGCGGCAAGGGAGCGCCGGGGATCACACGAATCACGTTTGCGCCGCAGCGAGCCCGCTTTGTACGAGTCACGCAGACGGGTTCAAGCAACCTCTATCACTGGTCGATTTATGAGCTGGACATTTTCCATTAGGACAGAGAGCCCTGCATGCAAACAAACGTAATCAACATCCCGGTGAGCATTCACTTTGTCAATGATCTGAACATCACCAAATCTGGTGAGCGGCTTACCCCGTGGCTGACGGAACGTGAAATACGCGATGTCGTTCTTCCAGAAGTGAACCGCATTTGGAAACCAGCGGGCATCGTGTGGAACCTCAACACGGTCGATGTGGCAAAAACCGCTACCAGCAAGAGCGAGGGTGTTGCACGGTATCTGGAAGGTGCTGCACGCGGCGAGGATGGCGGTTCTAACCCCGAGCTCGTGCGTAACTTGTTGTCTATCGTCCCAAGCACCGATGACAAAGTGAAGTCCATTCATGTCTGTGTGCTGCCATTTATTGGTTCGACGCTTCAGGGACTTGCGATTCCAAAGCGTCAGGTCGCCTTTGTTGGACAGTGGACCGACAAGCCTAGCCAGGGCCGAAGGGCTCCTATTCGGTGCAAAGTCATTGAAGATGGTGCATTTGTCCAAGGCTCCTTTAGTCGAACGCTGGCGCACGAGCTCGGTCACCTCTTGTCGCTGCAGCATCCAGACCGGGCCGTCAGACAACCGGATTCTCTCATGGGTGGTGGTCGTCCGGGAAATGCATTGACGCAACAGGAAATCGATATGGCACGTAAAGCGGCACTCAAACTTTATCCACAGACAGAGCTCAAAATCGCGACGCCATTGGATTATCAGGTTGTCCAGCGCAATCAGCGTGGCAAGGGAACTGTCACCATTTCCGGGGCGATCACAGCGGCTCTCCTTGAGGAGAAGCACACATTGGAGGTCCGTCGGGATGGCGGTGATTGGAAGCGTACCCCTGTCCGCTGGGGGAATGCGACATTTACCGCGCAGCTTGAGCTTCAGGCAGGCGGTTGGTATGCGTTGGATGTTCGCTTTGTTGGGCCACAGGGTGTAGTGGCAGCTGCGAGTGTTGCGCATGTAGGGGTTGGGGATGTGTTTGTCGTGGCTGGGCAGAGCAATTCGGCAAACCATGGCGAGGAGCGCCAGCGCGTGCAATCTGGGAAAGTTGTCACATTTGATGGCTCAAAGTGGCAGCTGGCAAACGACCCGCAGCCGGGTGCCAGCGGCGATATGGGTAGCTTTATGCCGCCGCTTGGGGATGCGCTTGTCGCTCGTTTTGGTGTGCCAATTGGCTTTATTGCGTGTGGGATTGGGGCAAGCAGTGTGCGTGAGTGGCTGCCTGACGGGAGTACATTTCCGAACCCACCGACGATCGAAAGTAGGGTGCGGCGTTTGCCGGATGGGAGCTGGGAGTCGAAGGGGGAGGCGTACGCTATGTTCATTTCCCGCATGTCCGATGTGGGCAAAAATGGATTTCGCGCAGTGCTTTGGCATCAGGGTGAGAGCGATGCGAACCAAGCGGATACATCGAGGACGCTTGCCGGAAACCTCTACCAAAAGTACCTCACGCAGCTGATTCAACAATCACGCAAGGATATCGGGTGGAATGCACCTTGGTTTGTCGCGCAGGCGAGTTACCACATCCCGGGGGATGAAGGCTCAGACGATATCCGTAAGGCGCAAGCCGCTGTTTGGAAGGACCGGATCGCGCTTCAGGGTCCGAACTCAGATGCAGTGAAAGGTCTCTTCCGCGACAGTGGCGGCAAAGGTGTGCATTTCAGCGGACCCGGGCTTCGGGAACATGCGGCCCGCTGGTTCGAGAAAATCGCCCCGTGGCTGGCTAAGCAATAAATCAGGGAATGCGTTCGATGCCCACATTGTCAATCAGGACCTGAATATCTCCGGTGCCTTCGAGGGTGAATGTAAGCGTATGCCGGCCATCAGTGAGGGTAATGTCAGGGATAACATAACGCCGCCAATCCCTCCTGAATTCTGCTGGAGTGATGGCGTGTACACGTTCTCCATCGATTGAAATGTGCAGCGTTCCAGCTACCCCGCCGCGCCGTAAAACGCCATCCAGCGCAATCCGGTACGTCCCAGAATCGGCGGTGAATGCCTGCGAAATACCATTCCCGGGCCCGTGGATAATCGCCGCGTGCTTGGAACCATCCGGGGCTGGCGGCCCGCTGATTGGCCCTGTCAAGCGCGCAATACCAACTTCATCGCCCGGCGAACCCAGCGTATAGGTCCAATGCGTCCCCGCCGGGTTTTTGCCATGCTCGTTGTTGCCCTCATTCATGGCGCCGGGAGCAAACTCCTCAAAGCTTGGATTGGAGAGGCCGACGACACCGGATACTTTGCGAACCGTGACCGTGTATGAGCGCGATTTGCCATCCGGGGCGGTGACTGTATAGCGCTGCGGCAGTGAGAAGTCACGAGCATCACCAGAGTCAGGATTGCCAGTAACGCCAGCTGAACCAGTCCTATAAACGGGTGCGAGACGGGTCAGATTTGTGGACATCGGGACATCTATTGAAATGTTATTCCCAGTGATCACCGCCGCTGGAAAGCCTGGAAAGGTGATGTGTGTAATGACCGCAGCGGGAACGCCCGTGGTCTCGACAGCAACCACAATCGGAGCATCACCGTAGGTAGCAGCAGCTGTTGCCGGAACAGTCAGCGACTGGACACCTGAATTGGAAACCGAAACAGAAATCGGCGTCTTGCGCTTATCCGCGAGCAGATAGGCTCGTTTGATGCCGTTTGTATTGCCGGGAATCGTCACATTTCTGCTTGCTGGCATTTTGTCGATGCACAGATAAATGTTGTTTTTATCGGTTGTGACACCGCCCCATTCCTCGGTGCGCCGGAAGCCAAGCACCTGATGCGCTTTCTTGACATCCACATACGTTGCCAAATCCCGCATCGCGATTGTCGTAAAGCCATTATCCTTGAGATACCGCATCATTTTCTCGAAGCGCGCCGGTTCAAGGCCGACGCTTGGATGCTCATAATCCGGGACGCCGTGAAACGTGATAATCGGGATACGGCCATTTTTAGCCTCGTTTGCTGCATCTACAAAGGCATTTGGACTGCGCGTGTCGCGATCATCATGAAATGTAAACGATGGCGTATCAAACGGATGATCAACGGTCGGGCGGTAGGCACGTTCGTGGCCACCACGCGCAAAGGTGTAGCCTTCCGTGCGCAGCCCATTGAACAGCAATGGGTTTACGACATACACCGGCCAGCAAAATGTATCCGACTTACGAATGTTGCTCGCGATGAGCATCCGCTGCATTTTGTTGATGTCACCCATGCGCTCCGCGGGCGTGCCACCAATCATGTAGCCGTGACTGAATGTGTGATTTCCGACCTCAAATCCCAAGGCATCAAGTGACTTAATCTGCGGAAATGTCATGTACTGCTGTGGATTGACCGGGTCTTTATCGAACATCGAGACGTAAAACGTAGCGTTAAACCCAAGGGTTTTCAGGTACGGCCCAACGTAGGTCGCGTGGCTGACACAGTCATCATCAAAGGTCAGGATGATGAGCTTATCGGGAATCGGCTTGCGAAGAATGCGATATGGGTCTGGATCAGCAGCGAGGACGAAATGCGCCTGTAAAAGCATCACGAACACCAGCGCAAAACGCATCAAAAAATGATGAAAAGCTCTCAGAAGTAGCATTTACGTCCCCCGTTTCGCTTGCATTATCCCATCGGGATGTTTTGTTCGGGCAATGTGTGTGCTCCAGGCGCTCGTCCGCTCTCAAGGGAGGTTGCCTTGAGCGACTGACGGGCTTCGAGCTCGGAAATGATGCGGTGGATGTCAGCGGATATGAGGCGAAGTTCTTCGAGTTCCTGCGATGCCAGCTCTTGGTTACGCTTCGCGATTTCAAATTCAGCGGTGCTTGCCTTGTGCGTTTCTTTGATCAACTTTTCAGTCTTCTTGGATTGCACATCCTGGCCCACGAGGATCACGGACATCAGGACGAGCTGCAGAAAGTCTTGAATCAGCCAGTCGACCAAGTTGTTTTCCGAGAGCGCCTTCGGGAGTCCGGCAAGCGCAAGGATAGCAAAGAGCCCCGCACACCACATCGTGCCGACTTTATTTGTGATTTTCTCTCCTAGCGACTTACCTTGATCCACAAAGTTCTTCATGCTCAGTACCCTATCCGCGATTCTAACCGATGTGTGACAACCCTCTGAAGCCCGCCTGATACGATTCACGCAATGGCCATCACCCGCAAAGCAAAGCTTGGAATCAGCATTTTTCTGGTGATGATTATGCTTGCTGGGACCTTCCTCATTTACCTTATCGGGATGCTACGGCACATGTACCGTGATGTTGGCATCAATTCAGAAGTCGGTTCGTTGATACAGCAGCATTCCTACGACAAAGCTCGTATCCGTTTGCTCGCCAATCCGGAGTTTGCAAAAACCGACCGGGGGATACGCCGACAAATCCAGGCCCTCGGGGGTCTGGGGCGCTTCGTCGATGCGGATGTCACCCTCTTCTTAAACCCGAAATTTGAAGACAGTGTTTATGGCCAGGAAACCATCGGTGAGCTACGGATGCTACAAGGGCGCTATTCCGATGCCGCCGATGCGTTTGACAAGCAATACAAGAGCCGAACGTTTGCAAAGGCAACACTTGGATCTAAAGCCCTCGCAATGTGGAGAGGCAAGCTGCCGGGCTCCCTCGATGTCGCAAAGGAGTCCTGCGATGATATCGGGCACTACAACGCACGCGGGTTCTTTGTTATCGCGATGCATTCCCCCGCCGGATCGAATGAGCGCTTAAAGACACTCCAACGTGCGATGGAGTTCTCCCCGGAGGAGTTCATCATCGATGCCTATCTCACCGAAGCCCGCCTCCAGAAAAACATTTCCGCAGAGCTGGATGCGCTTGCAGCGAGAGTGAATTTCTACTATTACCCGGGCGAGCGCAGAGAAGCGGCCATCAAGGCGTACATCAAAGCCGTAAAAACTCACCGGATCACGGGGAAGGCGGCGCTTCTTGCCGAAAAGTACGCGGGCGAATCCGTGCGTACAGACTAACCTGCCCAGCGTTACAATGTTCGCATGGAAGCAAGCATTGGTTTACTGACAGACCTCATCCACGCGCCTGGCCCACCGGCACAGGAAGGCCCCGTCCGGGATGTTCTGACACGCGCAATGGACACCGCTGGCATTAAGTGGACAATCGATGCCCGTGGAAACCTCCTCGCATCCCTAGGGGAAACCATCCCGGAAAAGCCGCGCATTGTCGTGACGGCCCATATGGATGAAATCGCTTTAATGGTTCGTCAAATCAACCCGGATGGCACCCTCGCCGTGCTCCCGCTCGGCGGTGCACATCCTTGGAAATGGGGCGAAGGCCCCGTCGACATCCTCTGCGGAGAAACGCCGCTGCAAGGCGTATTGTCCTTTGGTTCGATTCACACCACGGATGCATCCACGGCAATCCAAAAGTCACGGGATGGCAAGGCGATCACCTGGTCGGATGCCAAAGTCATCACGGGAATTCCAGCTGATCAGCTTCCGGAATCGCTGCGCTCGGGAACGCGCATCGTCCTCTCAAAAGAGCGACGCGTCCCCGTTCGTCTTGGGGTGAACGCTGAGCTAATCGCCGCGCCTTTCCTGGATGACCGTGCAGACTGCGTGACTTGGCTGCAGACGCTGATCGCGCTCAAAGCTGATGACGCGTGCCCGGATGTCCTCTTTGCAGCGACAACCGCGGAGGAGCTCGGCGGTCACGGCGCGCTGTGGCTGCTTGGCGGAACCCGGCCAGAAATCTGTATTGCCCTCGAAATCGCGCCGATCGCGCCAGATAACGACTTACGGCTGAGCGCCACGCCGACGTGCTGGTCCACGGATGGCTACTCACCGACATCCCCGCAAGATCTTGACCTGGTTGCGGAAGCGGCAAAGGCAGCGGGAACGGGAGTCAGCTTCCACGCATTGACACGCGGCGGCTCGGATGCGAGCTGCGGTGCGGCAGCCGGGCACTGTGCACGGCCCATCACGCTGGCGCTGCCCGTCGATAACACGCATGGTTTTGAAGTGATGCATATCGGGGCCATCGATACGCTAGCACGCCTAACGACGGCACTCCTGAAGATACTGTGATGATTATGGCGGAAGCCGGTCCGGGCATTGCATTGTCTCAAACCCTTCCTCTTAGACCACTCTCATAAACCAAACACAACGAACACTAAACGAAACCAATCAAATGTAGCCCCATCGCTGCACGAAAGAGAAAGATCATGATTCAAGCAAAAGCTGCCATTTTGGCGGAAGCCGGCAAAGACGTCGAAGTCGTCGACATTCAAATCGGGGATATCGCTCCAGATGATGTCATTATCGATGTCGCGGCGAGTGGTGTC
>Ga0255120_1000356_pt1 | contig 13987 bp, 12 predicted proteins | sample Law_Colum_RepA_8_2_FD_188582 | JGI IMG/M metagenome (GOLD analysis project Ga0255120, IMG submission 188582) | Freshwater microbial communities from St. Lawrence River, New York, United States - Law_Colum_RepA_8h | ecosystem: Environmental > Aquatic > Freshwater > River | place: USA: New York...
GGCTGTAATGATGTAAGTGGTGCCATTGGCACTGAACGAGGCAATGCCATCAGGCATGTAGATGCCAAACAAGTTGGCATAGGGTTTTAAGACAAAGGGCGATGTTGCAGAAACTTTGTCAGATGGCGCTAAAGAATTTGCTGCCAAGCCGTGGTTTTTGTAACCCATTGGCATGATGCGGTCAATGCGATTGGTAGCCAAGTTAACAACTGCTACTGCGTTGTTTTCTTGCAGAGTCACAAAAGCTTGTGAATTGTCTGCACTGATGGTTACATATTCTGGCTCCATGTCTTGGGCTACTGTGGCGCCAGGGCGGCCAATGCGAACATCGGCTGGCAATTCGCTTGCACGACTTGCGCCAGCATTGAATGCAGAAAAGTCGAGCGTCGTGGCCGTGTCAGCAGGCACACCATTTGCAACTGCAATGATAGAAATGCTGCCAACTGGATCAATGCCATCTGTAGCAAAGTTGACGCTCAGTTCGCCTTCGTTGGCAACAACCAATTTGCTGCCATCAGGGCTGAAAGCCATGCCGTCTGGCAGGCTGCCGACTGTTACTTTTTTCAGGTAGGTCGCGTTACCTTGTGCATCAAGTTTGTAAAAAGCAACCACGCCTAAGTCTGTTTTGGGGGTGGCTTGAACTGCAATGGCCATTAAGTTGCCAGTGATGGCTAAAGTTTGCACACCACCTGCTGTGAAACCGTTGCCGTTCACATGTTGTGCAACTGAAATAACAGAACCAGCAGTCAAATTGCTTGCCGTGGTGGGGTTGGCAAGTGCTGTGCTGCTAAGGTTAGAGAGGGAAATTCTTTGGAATGAAGAGGGCGCAGTAGGCGTATCAACGGTGATGAAAATGGAGCGACTTTCAGCGTGGTAGGCCACAATTTCTGAAACACCTGCGCCTGCGTTGAGTGCGTAACGGCCGATCAATGTCGCTTTAGGCGCAAAGTCGGGGGTATCGGAAACACCGCAACCAGAGAGCGTAAAGATGGAGGTTGCCAGTAAAAGGGCACTCAGAATTTTGATTTTCATTTAAGGCTCATCAAGTGTTAAAAATTGATAACACTTTAAAGACGAAATATGACGAAATGATGAAATCTTGATGGCCATCTGACCTGTGCGTGATGGCTTTCAATCTGATTTGGGTGAGCCTTTTAAGTTCTCGCCTTGGCCGGTAAGCTCAAAGCTATCAGTGCACCTAGCAGGTTCACGCCAGCGGCAATGCGCATGGCTTGGTCATAGCCTTGGGTCTGGTCGTACAGCCAGCCTGCCAGCACGGGCAGACTGATGGCCGCGATGCACCAGGCAATGTACAACTGCCCAGCCACCCGGCCAAAGGCATTGGGATGCCAATAGCGCGCAATGGCACCCGCCGTCAGACCCGAAATGAAGCCATAGCCGCAGCCGATCAGTGTCATGGACAGGACCGCCATGCCCGGACCTGGCCAAGTCAATAGCAGGCTTGAACCACTGAGGGCGATCAGGTGGGCCAAGCAGGCCACGCGCGGCACCGCGAAACGATCAATGAGCCAGCCTCCACCAATGCGTGCAGCAGCAATTGCACCGGTGATGAAAGTCGTACCTCCCAGCGCAAACAGGGTTGTTGCGCCATAGGCCTGCAAAATGCCAGCGGCCTGGCTCATGACCATCAGACCCGCCGAGGCAGCGAGAAAGAAAACAGTAAACAGTCGGGCAAACAAGCCCCAGTGGCGGGCCTCGCTGTCGGCTGCACTCGCGCCTGGATCTTGCATGCGAACCTCGGCTCGACGCCAGAGCAATGCAGCGATTGCGCAGCAAGTCAGCACCGTGAGTGCAAGACCCGCCAAGGTTGCGCGCAGGCCGAATACCTCGATTGCCCAGCCAAAGACCGGTGCGCCAAGCATGGCACCCATGGGGTACAGGCTCACCACGTAACCGTTGGCCAGCCCGCTCATCGGGCTGATGGTCTGATTCAGGCCTTGTTGCATCATGACAAATACCACGCCCCCGCCCAGTCCAAACAGAACGCCGTAGCCCAGCAGCAAATGCTCGATACTTTGTGCAGCGGCGCAGATCAGCAGGCCAGAGGCGCTTAGGGCTCCGCAAACCAGTAGCAGGGGCACAGGTGCAAAGCGGCGGTAAAGGGCGGGTCCGATGAGCATGCCGATCGTGAGAAAGATCGATGCCATGGAAAACACGATGGCCATCTCGGCCCGACCAATGCCGAGCAGTGCTTCCATTGGCTTGAGGAAGACCGAAAACGCATAGACGGTGCCGAACGGCAGATTCACCACGGTGGCCGCCGCCAGTACGAGTGCTCCGCGGCTGATGCCGCGTGAGGTGGGCGAATCGCTCATGCTTTATCTTCCTTTGTTCTTTGAACTTCTTCAAATCTAGTAAAGCTTGCCATGTAGTAGTGGACAGGGTAATCTAAAGTCGCTACAAACTCTAGAATAACAGGAGGTGCTTCCTTGGAACCCAACTCTACCTTTGAGGCGCTGTTGTCACTGCGTTCTGATCTAGCGCTAGCTTTGCGTGCTGCTGCTGCTCAGGGACTGAGCGAGGGCGTTTGTAACCACTTTAGCGTGGCGGTACCTGGTCGAGCTGACTGGTTTTTGCTTAACCCGCGTGGCCTGCACTGGAGTGAGGTGCAAGCGCCTGACATTGTGATGTGCAATGCAGCTGGTGAGCAATTGGCAGGCCAACATCCGGTAGAGCCGTCGGCCATGTTCATTCATGCAGCGGTGCATCGCATTGCGAAAAAGTCGGTAGTGCTGCACACCCACATGCCTCATGCCACCGCGCTCACCTTGACGGCGGCACGTGCCCTAGACACTGGCTTGTCCCAAACCGCAATGCGTTTTCATGGCCGCGTGGCTGTGGACGCAAACTACAACGGGCTGGCCTTGGACATGACCGAGGGCGAGCGCATTGCGAATGCAATGAACGGGGCCGATGTGGTGTTCTTGGGTAACCACGGCGTCATCGTGTGCGGTGAGCGCGTCGATTACGCCTACGACGACCTGTACTACTTGGAGCGCGCCTGCCAAGTGCAGGTGCTGGCGGCTTCTACTGGTATTGCACTGAAACCCGTGGACCCCGAGATGGCAGCGCGTGTGATGGCGCAGAGCCACGGCGAGCGGCTTCAGTCGGAACTCTTTTTCTCTAGCCTAAGACGGACGATTGGTTGAGCTAAAGGTACAGGTGAATGCTGACCAAATAGTGATGATCACTCGTTGAAACGTTCATTGATTGTCACAAACTACTTGTTGAGCTTGGAATGTGTTTCGCAGCTTGGTCTGAGAAATTTTTTGAATCCAGTGGGCTATGTCTTCCACCGTTTCTCGAGCGCTAAGTTGGCGCGTTAACATGTGCCAACCCTCTTTGTAAACAATGAAGTCGGCTCTAAGCGTTGTAGGCGCAGCGCTATTCAAGTTCGTCAACCAATCGCACACTGGTTGCGGCGGAATAATTCTGTCACGCAAGCCATACAACACCAGGGTGCGTTGTGATGGAAGGTTTGTTTGGGTTTGGGCGCGCCCCATGAGTTCCGTTACACCAGCCAAACTACTAACCCGGGTTGCTTTGATGACAAGTGGATCGCGGCTGAGATCGCGTGAGATTTCTGGGTCGTCGGTGGGACGAATGCCCAGCGAAGATAGACCCCGACCAGTGAAGCTCATCTCGGGTGCGATCAGGTTCATGGTGTAAAGGCTCAATCGTTGGTACAAGGGCATGCTTTGTGCACCCCAAACAGCAGGGGCTTTAAGGATGATTTGGTCCACAGCAAGGCCAGGTGTTTCGCTGGCAGCTATCAATACCACAGCGCCTCCCATGCTTTCACCGATCACCGTTAATGGTAGGCCAGGATAGCGCTCACGCAGTTGTGCTGCGATATGGCGCAAATTGTTGATTAATTCTTCTGATCCGGGCCACACGCCAGGCTGTGGGTTTGCACCAAAGCCACGCTGGTCATAGGCATACATTGTGGCTTGAGTTTCAGCGACGAGGTGCTGGGCCAACCGCTCAAATGATTTGCTGTAGTCGTTAAAGCCATGCACCCCAAGCACAATGTGCTGAGGCTTTGAGTAGTTCCATACGCGGGCTTCTAAAGTGGACCCATCCCTTGTATTAAAGTGCGTGCGACTAGATGGCAGCAGGTTGTATGTAGTGGCTCTGTCAGTAGCAAAAGCTTGCGATGAGTTGAAAGAATATGCCGTTAGCAAAGAGATGAAAGCGATGGATAAACTGCGGTAAGTTATACGCATCGCTAGCACTAAACACCTGCCGGTTTTTTAATGTTTGTTGAACGGTCTACGATGGGAACAGGGATTTGATAAATTGATCTGCCATCAAAAATAGTGAGCTGAGCAGATTTTGAACTGATGGGAATTGCCCATAGTTGTTTGTAAAAAGCAGACAAACTCTCGACAGGTTTTCCATTCAGTCCGAGTAGCCATAGCCCAGGTACAACACCTGCCAATTGAGCTGGACTTTCGGGCGTTACACGGACAATTTGAATTCGCCCCTGTCTTTCCACTGCATTGATACCTAGCCAAGCTCTTTGGCTATCTGGACCCGTACCGTTTTGCAGCATGCTCTTAAAAATAGGCTCCAATAATTCAACCGGAACAAACATATTTCCAGCCAAACTAGACGGATTGTCTTCTGGCATCACGTCTTGCACAAAGAGACTTCCAATGCCTATCAACTCGCCTTTCTGATTAAACAGACCGGCTCCTGAGTGATTAACTACGGGCGGGCTTGTATAAATTGCGTTATCAAGGTGGTATTCCCAATAGCCCGTGAATGAACGAACATCTATGAGTTTTGTTGGGCTGGAAAAGCTTGAATCACCTGCTGATACAACCAAAAGCGCACTGTCGATTTTTTGTTCATTGAGTTTCCCCAATTTAACTGGCTCTACGCCTTGTAGAGGAATCAATGGTTTGATTAGCCCAAATCCTGTTGCTTGGTCATATGCGACAACTTGCGCAGGATAAGTTTTTTGTTCGTGCGTGCGAATGACTATTTGCTCGGTTTCTAAAATGAGATAGCCAATTGTCAAAATTAAACCGTCTGAACCAATCACAACGCCAGAGCCTTGGCGGACTTTTCCAAGTGTCCGAGCAGAGGATGCATTTTCAACAGCGCGGCTTGTAATTTGTACGGATGCAGCTAAAGAATTCTGCAAAATTTGACTGTTGATGGCAGTCGACAGTTGAGGACTTTTTTCATCTGCTTGAGAAGCCGTTGAATGGCTATTCAGGGCGAGTATCAAAAGGCATAGAAAAGTAAAGTTTTTCATTGAAAGTCCTTTTGTTAAAAGTTTCACATGCCTTGTCAAAGGCTTTACTCACAATCTCATTCTAGAGTAGCCACTGCGGAACTTTGATCATCTGGTGCGTTAAATGTCCTAGATCTCTGCAATAGAGTAGGGGTTTTAGCAATCGCAGTGGGTGTTGATACACATCATGAATAAACTCAACTGCTGAAATTTCCAATCCAATCAAAGGACAAAATCATGTCGACCTTGCGTGTCACACTCGCCGCCTGCTGCGCGGCACTCAGCACGCTTGCCGTCGCGCAGGGCGCAGCTGGAAGCGCGCCCCCACTTTGGGAGTTAGGCGGCGTCGCAATTGGCGTGTCGCAAAGCGCCTATCCGGGTGCAGATCAGCAAGTCAACAGAGCCTTGGCGTTACCTTATTTTGTTTACCGTGGTGATGTGCTCAGAGCCGACCGCGATTCAGCAGGTATCCGGGCCATGAAGACGGAGACTTTCGAGTTGGACGTCGGTTTAGCTGGCGCCTTTGGCTCAGAAAACCAGTCCATTGACGCTCGCCAAGGCATGCGCAAGCTGGGCACCTTGGTGGAGCTGGGGCCCCGCCTCAAGTGGAACCTGGGCGCAGGTCCTGCCGGTGGCCGCCTGAGTGCAGAGTTTCCAGCGCGCGCAGTGCTTGACCTCAGCGACAAGGCCGCCCACCGGGGCTGGAGCTTAGAGCCCAAGCTTACCTATTCGAACCGGACCGCCGGCGGCTGGCGTTACAGCACTTCAGTCAGCGCCATCGTTGCCGACACACGTCTGGCACAAACTTTCTATGAAGTGCGAAGCTCAGAAGCCACCGCCATGCGCCCGGCATATACGGCTGAGAGCGGCTTGGTGTCGTTGCGTTTGGGCACATCGGTTTCGCGCAGCCTGGGAAGGGACTGGAACTTGTTCGGATTTGCGCGACTTGACACCGTTGCCGGCGCAGCAAACGAAAACAGCCCACTGGTACGCCGCTCGACCGGCGCGTCAGTAGGCCTGGGCGTAGCCTATACATGGATGCGCTCAGAACGTGCCGCATTTGACTGAAGCGACGCCGCCTATGCCCTCTATCCTTGCAAAGAGGCGATGGCCAGGGTACTCGTTGCTTGCCGCCGCCTGCTTGCTGGTGGGTTGTGCCTCAGTGAATCCCTACTACGACGCCACCAAAAAGCACCACCGGCCCAACGGTTTCAACAACAACTACATCGACAACTGGCGGGCCGATCAGCCCAGCTTTTTTGACTGGCAGCTTGAGCGATGGCAGAAGACCCTGCCGCCGCAAGATCCAGCGCGGGTGCGCTTGGTTGAGCCCGACCTGGCCTACCTGAAGGCCAACCGAAGCGACGCCAGTGTCACTTGGGTGGGCCACTCCACGGCGCTGTGGCAGCTGGGCGGCCTGAACATCTTGACAGACCCGCATTTCACCGATCGCGCCTCGCCCTTCAGCTTTGTCGGGCCCAAGCGTGAGGTGCCCTTGCCAATGCCCTTGTCGTCCTTACCAAGGATCGATGTGGTGTTGATTAGCCACAACCACTACGACCACTTGGATGCACGCACCGTTCGCATGTTGAATGAGCAACCCGGTGGTCCGCCGCTCTTCATCGTGCCACTGGGTATTGACTTGTGGATGAAGGCCGAGGGCATCACCAATGTTCACCGCATGGACTGGTGGCAGTCCTTTCGCGTTAAGGCGGCCACGGGCGAAGTCACAATTCACTTTGTGCCGGTGCAGCATTGGTCTAGCCGCACGCCTTGGGACCGTAACGCCACGCTTTGGGGTGGCTTCGTGGCGCAAGCCGAAGTGAACAAGCAGCCGTTCTCGATGTTCTTCTCGGGCGACACTGGGTACTCGAAAGACTTTGCCGATATTGGCGCACGCTTCGGCGGCTTCGACTTTTCGCAGATTGCTGTGGGCTGCTACCTGCCACGCTGGTTCATGCAGCAACAGCATGTCAACGAAGAAGACGCGGTGCAAATCCATCTAGACGTTAAGAGCAAGCTCTCGATGGGCGTGCACTGGGGCGCATTTCGCCTGTGCGACGACGCCATCGATGCGCCTATCGACGAGTTGCCCAAGGCAAGAAGAAAGCTTGGCGTGGCGGACGATGCCTTCGTGTTGTTTGCTTTGGGTGAAACGCGTGTACTAAGGCGTGGGTTGAAGCCTTAGGTCTCGTTAGCTTATGCCTCTATGAACTCGCGTGCGTTGCGCAGGCCGCTTCCAACACGCGTGTTTTCTTGATTGCGAAGGTCGACTCGGCGGATCTTGCCGGATATGGTCTTAGGCAAATCACTGAACTCGATGCGTCTGACTAATTTATAGCCAGAAACGCGTTCCCGCATAAAGCTAAAAATGGATGCTGCAGTAGAGGCGTTATCTGCGTATCCTTGCACCAATGTGACATACGCCTTGGGAACAAACCCACGAACAGGATCGGGTGAAGGCACAACGGCCGCTTCTGCTACAGCGGGGTGCTCAATCAAAGCGCTTTCTAATTCGAAAGGACTGATACGGTATCCAGATGCTTTGAAGACATCGTCAGCGCGTCCAACATAGGTGATGTAGCCCTGTTCATCGCGCATGCCCACATCACCCGTGTGATAGTAGCCGTCGCGCATTGCTTCTTGAGTTTTGTCATGGTCGTCTGAATAGCCGTTCATCAACGCGGTGGGCTTGTGTGCCAAGTCGATGCAAATTTCACCTTCTTCAGCAGGAAGACCATCAGCTGAAAGGAGCACTATTTTGTATCCAGGTAAAGGTCGTCCCATTGAACCCGATTTAAGCAAGGCACTGGGCGGGTTGCCAATTTGAGCGGTGGTTTCCGTCTGGCCGTAGCCGTCTCGAATGGTTAGCCGCCATGCCTTTTGAACCTGCTCAATCACCTCTGGGTTGAGCGGCTCGCCAGCTGAAATCAGTTCACGCAGTAAAACAGGCCATGCTTTTAAGTCTTCTTGAATCAGCATGCGCCAAACGGTGGGGGGAGCGCACAGTGCATTGACTTTGTGCTCGACCAGTTTCGATAAAATATCAGGCCCGTTGAAACGTTGGTAGTTGTAAATAAAAACGCATGCTTGCGCATTGAGTGGGGCAAAAAAACAACTCCACGCATGCTTGGCCCAACCGGGAGAGCTGATGGTCCAGTGGACATCGCCTTGTTTGAGGCCCAGCCAATACATCGTAGATAAATGGCCAACAGGATAGCTTTGCTGGGTATGCTGAACAAGTTTTGGCTTAGAGGTCGTTCCTGAAGTGAAGTATTCCAACAAGGGGTCGGTGACGCGTGTTGCCTCAGGCTGAGTAAAGCTATGGCTTGCTTGTTTTGAAAGCCAGTAGTCGGTCCATTCACTTGGTAGTACACCGCCGGAAACGCTGATTAACGTCAAGTCTTTGATAGAGTCTGATGGCAAATCGTTGATCTTAGACATGCCAGTTGCGTTCGTAATAATGTGGCGCACTTTGCCGCGCTGAAGTCGATCTGACAGATCGTCTTTAGACAAAAGGTGAGTGGCTGGAATCAAAACTGCGCCAAGTTTGATGGCTGCCAACATCGTTTCCCAAAGGGGTACTTCGTTGCCTATCATCAGCAAAATGCGGTCGCTTTTTCGAACACCTTGTTCAATCAACCAATTCGCCACTTGGTTGGACCGCTTAGATAATTCTTCGTAACTTAACAGCGACTGATGACCCGAGTCTTCAACGATGTGCAGTGCTGGCGAAGTGTTGTTTTGGGCGATGGCGTCAAAGTAATGAATGGCCCAGTTGAAGGTCTCTAGCTTGGGCCAACTGAATTCTGCATAGGCAGCATCATAATTTGTACGCTGCTCTATCAGAAGATTACGAGCCTTAAGGAATTGATCTAGTTCGCGCATAGTTTTATGACCTTGTTTTTAAATGCCCCCCGAACCGATACCCGAAAAATCAGGTGTTTGGCAAATTAGAAAACATGGCCAGCAGCAGTATTCCACCGCCAATGGCCAAGGCCAAAATAAAACCAGTTCGATCTTTGTTTTTTTCTTGCGGTGTTTTTTCCTCGCCGAGATTAGAGGGTGGCGCACGCAGTTTCAGTTTGGCTTTCAACTGGCGCATGGCTGATTGCACGACAACTTGAAACATAGACGCTCCTTGAAAGATTTTTAATTGGGCAGTTCAACCTATAACATAGGGCAAATAGCCAAAAGCCGGTTTATTTAGTTAGGATAGCCTTATGACCTCCTTGGAATTAATGCTTTTGTACCTGTTGGCCGCCGTGTTGGGTGTCGTGGGCTGTCGCCTGCTGAAGTTGCCGCCTATGCTGGGCTATTTGCTTGTCGGCGTCCTGATCGGCCCTAACGCACTTGCTTTGGCGCAAAACTCCGAAAGCATTCGCCATCTGGCCGAGTTTGGTGTGGTCTTTCTGATGTTTGTCATTGGCCTCGAATTCAATTTGCCCAAGTTGAAGTCCATGAAAAAGCATGTGTTTGGATTGGGTGTCCTCCAAGTGGTGCTCACCATCGCGTTGATCACAATGGGGTCAGTGTTTCTAAATAGCATGGCACCCACTTTGTGGCAGATGAGTTGGCAGACGGCGCTGGCTTTGTCGGGTGCTTTGGCCATGAGCAGCACCGCCATTGTGATCAAGCTCATGGCTGACAGCCTGGAACTGGACACTGAGCATGGCAAGCGTGTGGTTGGCGTGTTGCTTTTCCAAGATTTGGCGGTCGTGCCATTGTTGGTGCTTATTCCTGCCCTGAATGCACCGCCAGAGGAATTGATCCCAGCTTTGTTACTGGCTGCTCTAAAAGCTGCGGTACTGATTACCTTGTTGCTAACGGGTGGCCAAAGGCTGATGCGGTGGTGGCTGCTACTGGTGGCTCGCCGCCAAAGTGAAGAGCTTTTTGTGATGAACGTTTTGTTGATCACATTGGGCTTGGCTTGGCTCACTGAGCTTGCCGGACTTAGCTTGGCACTGGGCGCTTTTGTAGCCGGCATGTTGATTTCCGAAACTGAATTCAAGCACCGGGTCGAGTTAGACATCAAGCCGTTTCACGATATCTTGCTTGGCCTGTTCTTCATCACCATTGGCATGATGCTTGACTGGCGCATTATTTGGGATCGATGGGCGTTTGTCTTGTTCTTGTTCACGGTGCCCGTTGTTTTTAAATTTGGACTCATTGCGGCCCTCACTCGATTGAGTGGTGCCAGTGAAGGTATTTCTTTGCGCACTGGTTTGTATTTGGCGCAAGCAGGGGAGTTTGGTTTTGTGTTGCTCACATTGGGCGGTCAAAATCAATTGATTCCTGCAGATTGGCTAAACCCAGTGCTGGCCAGCATGGTCTTGTCTATGTTGGTCTCGCCCTTCATCATCATGAACGCCAATGAATGGGTCATGAAATGGTCGGCTAGCGATTGGTTGCAGCAATCTTTGGGAATGACTCAAATTGCACAGAAAAGTATGGACATCGAAAAGCACATCATCATTTGTGGTTATGGACGGTGTGGTCAAAACTTAGCTAAGCTATTGCAGACTCAAAAAGTTCCATATATGGCCCTAGATTTGGATCCAGACCGAATCAGCAGAGCACAGTCGCATGGTGAGCAAGTTGTCTATGGCGATGCAGCACGCTTGCAGTCGCTCATGGCGGTGGGACTTGAGAGAGCCAGTGCCGTGGTGGTGACATATTTGGAAAATGCATCTGCAATGCGTGTGCTTGCACTGACCAAAGAGCATGCGCCTCAAGTGCCCGTCATTGTTAGAACACAAGACGATTTGGACTTAGAGAAACTACAAGCAGCAGGGGCTACAGAAGTAGTACCTGAAACAATTGAAGGCTCGTTGATGTTGGCCACGCATGCGCTTGCTTTGGTGGGTGTGCCAATGAAGCGCGTTATTCGCATGGTTCAAGAACAAAGAAATCAGCGTTATGCGTTGCTGAAAGATTTTGATCGCGGAAGCGAAGTAGAAGATTAAACGGTCGTTACGAGTTAACGATTGGACTGCCGGTTTTAATCAGTTCATCTAAGATCAAAAACGCATCCTTGGCTGAAGCTGTGTAGGGGTCAAACTCTGGATGAGCCATCTGAACCATAGGGTCGTCTTTGGACAAATAGACAAGCGCCATAGACCATTGACCAAAGCGTCTGTGCGTAATTTCTTCCATCGAGAGCAGTTCAACATTTCGGTGAGTTCGATCCGACATGATGCGAGCGTAAAGCAAATTGACTTGAGATCTTTCGCCTTCCAAGACTTGCAAAAACAAACCTGAGCCTTGACATAAAACACCCGTGATGTTTTCTTTTTTGTTGTACGCAGTAGATTTTTCTAAAATTAGGGTGGTCGTTGTTGTTGTGATGGGGCCTACGGGTTGGCTGACATACAAAAGGCGTACAAGCATGGGTGGCTCCTTTTAAATTGACCTATTATGACTACCCAAGCTTCGCTGCGTCTCCAAAGCTCCGCTGCTAATTCAGAATCTTCCACAAAGCCGTTAAAGGTTTTTTTCTCGCCCGCGCAAAATTAACAAGGCGAAAATGCCGCTGGCAATGAGTCCCATGGAAACATGAATGGCATTTTGTGAGATGGCATAAGTGACGCTGGAGAAAGTTAGCCATCCACAGGCGGCGCAAAAAATCAGGGGAAGCACTGGGTACAGTGGCACTTTGAAGGGGCGGGTGGTGTGCTTATCTGTGTGCCTTAGCCACAGCAAGGCCAGCCCCACCAGAAACAAGAAGCCCCAGAAGACGGGAGCCGTAAATTCCACCATGGCAGAAAAGCCATCGGCTTCTTGTGTGCCCAATGCAATCAAACCAATGCTGATCAGAGCTTGTAAAAGCAAGGCTTGTTTGGGACTTCCAATGTCCAGTTGCCATTGCCCAAGTTTGCGCAGAGCCTTCCAGTCATTGCCCACTGCAAAGTTGGTTCTAGCGCCAACAAACATTGTGGCGTTGATGCTGGTCAAGGCGGCAATGGCCACAAACAAGCCCAGCGCTTTTTGTGCCAACGGACCAAATGCAAAGCCCAGCAGGTCACTTGCAGCGGTTTTGCTTTGGCTCAAGCCAGTCAAGCCCAGGCCCAACAGCAAGGCCGTGTTGACCAGCAGGTAGATGACCGTTAAGGTCAGCATGCTGGCCAAGATCACCCAGACCATGGTGCGAGGGCCGCCCTTTAATTCGGCCGATATGTAGGCCGCCTCGTTCCAGCCGCCAAAGGTCAGTAAAACAAAAACCAGACACAGCCCCCATTGCGTTGGCTCAGGCGTTTGCGCAAACCATTGAACGGCACCAGATGCGGGCGCTTCAACCCAAAAGCCTGCCAAGACAACGGCCAACAAGCCAACAATTTCAGTCACGGTCAACCAGGTTTGCATGCGCGAAGAAGCTTGAATGCCTGCAAGGTTGACCGCTGTCAAAAGCACCACAACGAGCAGCGCCCAGATCACACTAGAGTAAGTGCCGAGGCTGACCAGCGTGCTGATGTAATCGCCGAAAACAAAAGCCAACAAGGCGATAGAGCCGGTGTTGATGATCATGGCGCGAGACCAGCCGTAGATGAAAGAAATGTTGCGTCCAAAAGCTCTGTGCAAAAAATGATAATCACCGCCAGCATTGGGATAGGCCGTGCAAAGTTCTGCATAGCAAAGCGCGCCAACGATGGATATCAGGGCCCCGGCCACCCACAAAACCAGCGCCCAGCCTGCATCGCCGCTGAGGGCGGCAACCAGTGAGGGGGTTTTGAAAATACCGGCACCTATCACGATGCCCACAATCAGCGCCACCGCTGAAAAGGGGTGCAGCAGGCGGAGCATCAAGGTCGTGTCATTTCGACGGATGTGCTTGAGTAGTCAGCCACCACAGTGCCAGTTAAGCGTCGACCTTCTAGACGGCCAGAGAAGGCGTGCACCTTGCGGTCTGGGGTGATGTATTGAAACTTGACCTCATCTCCGCGCAATTTGGCGCCCAGCAGGTCTAGGGTTTGGCCGCCACGTGTCAGTGTGCCGCCTATGTTTTGGTAGGACTGGCTGATGTTCAAGCGAAGCGGCCCGCCTTCCATGCCTTTCATGACCCAAGCGCCCTCAATTTGTGCGGGGACCACCCAAAAGTGGGCCCTCCAATGTTGATCCAACACGGTTTCATCGGGCTCCCAATCACCCATGTTGAAGGTGTTTGAGACCACACGGGTACCAGGCTTCATCTTGAGCAAAATGGGACGCAGCTTAATGTTGAGGTGCGGCATCAGGTAAAGGGTGACCACCGTTGCCGAACTGAAGTCTTCTTGGAAGATGTCCCCTGTGATGATCTTCACTTTGTCGGTCAGGCCTGCTTCGGCCACTTTGCGCCTTGCAAATTGAGCCATCTCGGGGTTGTATTCAATGCCCACCGATTTCGCGCCATATTTGCGCGTTGCAGTAATGGCAATGATGCCGTCGCCCGCGCCCAAATCAAACAAGGTGTCTTTGTCGCTGACCTTGGCAGCTTCAAGCATTTTGTCGATCAAGCCTTCTGGGGTGGGAACCCAGATCACATCTTTGCCTTCTTGACCGACCTTAGGCTTGTAATCCGTGGAGTTGGTGGTGGTAGATGCGAAGGCCAAATTCAGCCAACTGGTCAGTAGCACGTACAACAAAAAACGAGATAACTTCATGTTCAACTCCTTGCTAAATTCATGAGACTTGGTGAAAAAAGGGGGGGCGTGGGTATATTCTTCTAAAATCAAATCTAATTAAATG
>Ga0255120_1000370_pt1 | contig 13776 bp, 15 predicted proteins | sample Law_Colum_RepA_8_2_FD_188582 | JGI IMG/M metagenome (GOLD analysis project Ga0255120, IMG submission 188582) | Freshwater microbial communities from St. Lawrence River, New York, United States - Law_Colum_RepA_8h | ecosystem: Environmental > Aquatic > Freshwater > River | place: USA: New York...
ATAGTAAGCCGCTTTTCGGTCATCAACAGCCACGTCTTTGCCTGCCTTATACAGGCAGCCAAGGTTATAGGCGCATTCCCGACTACCAAGCTCAACCCCGGTCGCAAGCAAGTCCAGCCCGCGGTTGATATCTTTCTCAATCCCGAAACTCGCCGCAGATCCTGAGATCAAAATTTGAGCAAGATTTGCGTATGCATCACGGACCTTTTCGCCAACTGCCTTTTCGTAATACTTCACAGCGACGCCCAGATCAGGCTTTAACTGCCCAATTCCGTTTTCATAAAGTAAAGCGACGTTGTAACTTGAAAGTCCGCCGCGCTGGGAATCTAAAGAATTATGATGTGCGAATAGCTTCTCAAGCTGCTCTGGGCGGAGCTGCCCATTCGATGTCATCAGAGTAAGTCGCTTCTGCGCCTCCTCACAAAATTCCTGAGTAAAGGCTTCAAAGTACTGATCAAATGCCGCATCGTATTGACCGCGCGCTAAGTTAAAGTCGGCCGCCTCAAGCAACTGCCAACCATTTGAACTATTTGAGTTCAAGGACGAACTCTACGGTGACTAAATCTAAGCGCCTGCATTTAGTTTCACATATCGATGAAGAGTTCCCTTGTCCCGCCGCTTGCTGTACAAGTCTCTCGTCGTGCGGTGGACCATTACGAATAACACGTTGTCAGACAGACCCTCGACCCAGTCCTGAACGACACGCCGCTCGACATGACCTTCCTCAAGATAGTAGCTTGGAACCTCCTCACGCATGAGAATTGCCATGTATTCCCGCGGGCCGGATTCGCCCTCCAGCTCCTGGAGTTTTTCAAGCCGCTTGAGCAGATCAATATTAACCGCGCCCTCGCACTGATCAGTCACGGCATATTTGCCCCGATCAATTTCGATTGCGAACAGAAACGTGTTGTAGTTCATTGCCATGTTTGAAAACCCAAGAGAAAAACACGACTATTCCCATAAACTGACCCGCTCCAGTTCATGGCCATAAGACCTTTTCTGTCGGTGGATCCGCGCAGCTTCACTTTGCCTTCAGGTACTCTGGGATTATGGGTTCGGCGTTAGAAGGGCTGTCACTTGTGTTGAGAAGTAGACTCGCATAAGGTTTCAGCGATAACCCCAAGAGCTCAAGGTACTGCCTTGCGAGATCGGGAAGAAATGAGCCCTGATCCAGATAATTAAAGACATTCGCACTCTCCAGATCGATCAGCGTCTGGGGGCTGACACTAAGTTGCTCTGCGCACGCAAGTGTTGAAAGCCCAACGCGCTCTCGCCGTTGCTGTACCTGGAGCCCTAACTCTCGCCATTCACGAAGGTTCTCAAGCGTGCTCATGGTCCTCCCTTAGCCACTTGAGAGTGTGTTTCTCAAAGAGTTCGGACAAGAGCGTTGCCTTGTGCTTGCGCTTCTCGGGGGGACAAAACCAGAGAGTCCCGTAAGCGATGAGGTAGGGATTCTCGATTGGGATCAGTGTGTATCGCTCACTTGCAAGCCCAGCAAGTGATATCGAGTCCACTAGAGATACACCTGCGCCCTCGGCAACCAGGGACCCCAAGAGTTCGGGAGAATCAACTTCAATCGTGTGGCATAGCTGACAGTCTGCGCTGCGAAACCAAGCCTCCATTTGATCACGGTTGAGGGTCGCGCGGCCTTGGGTAATCATACTTTCATAGGCGATGTCAGCGGGCGACAAGGCGCGATTTAGGCGTGATAAGCGATGTCCAGTCGGTACCATGCACATCACCGGGACCCGAGCGTGCTCAGTCGAAATAATCTTTGGGTGAAAAATTGGGAGCGATCCAATTCCAATGTCGTAAAGAGCGCTGCCGAACCATACCTCTCCTTCTGACCTTGAGCGTATATCAATTTTCACGTGGACTCGCGGATTTGCACGGGTGAATTCTGCTACTGCGGGTGCGACGATTCCGGACGCCGCTCGTGGCATAGCGACTACGCTGAGGAATTCCTCTTGGCCCTGCTTGATATCACTAGCCAGCGCGGGCAACTGCTCAATACCCTCTAGAACACGTTGAACTTCTCTGTGAAACTTTACGCCTTCGTCTGTGAGAACCAGCTGTCGGTTACTGCGATCAAAGAGTTGTAATCCGCAATCAGCCTCTAGTTCTCTCATAAGTCGACTGACGGCTGGTTCACTGAGTTCAAGCGCCCGAGCTGCAGAGAGTAAAGAGCCCTGGGAAACAACGAGAGAAAACGCTTTAAGCGTCCGTGTTTTCATATTTGAATTGTAAGTGTTTTAATTCGCAGATCGATGGCCGGGAAAGGAGGGTCGTGTAGACACTTTCAAGAAATGAAAGTGAACTTGCAAAAAACGTTTCCCTCGCACGTTCCGACCTGATCTCTCAGCCAGATCATTAAACAACTTACCCCGCCGCGGCCGTAACCCTATCCATGAAACCGGCTGACGACGTTCTTGATTTCATCACCATTGACAACTTTCTCACCGACATGGTCCGCAGTGGAGCCATCTCGGAAGGTCGATATGCCGAGCTCATGGGTCAGCTGCAGGATGCCTTTGACCGCAGGGCTAATATAGCTAAACAGCCCGATGTGATGACCACTGCCGTTTCCAATCCAGATCGGGGTGCGGTGCATTAACCGCTGTCTTGTGTGGTACATCTTGCTTATGATCAGTTCCGCTTTGGTAACAGTGGGCTTCGCATCAGATAACGGGCAAAAGGATTTATCGAGCCGCCTGATGAACCATGACAACTGCCTGCTCAATCGAGTTTCGGTGGTGGTGCGTGAGGGAATAATGTCTTACCGGAGTATGCAAGGAGCTGAACTCGCACGGGTTCAGCAGGTCGACCGGCACTCTCTAAAGATTATCTATTCCGGTGGCGTCCACAAAACCCCGATTGTCATTCAGTTGAAGGAAAATAACGGCCGATTCTCTGGGCACGTGGATACTGTGAGAGGCCCGATTACGTTGCTGGAGTGCGATTAATCCCGGAACCTACCGTTGGTGCGGTGAAAGGTTCCCGCGTAGAAGTCGCTAGAAAACCCGACGCTGCCGAGTCAGGGTCTGGTTTGGCGTGGGGCTAGGGGTGCCGGTTCCAGGCCTGCGGGTTATGATAAAAACCGCTGCACTTCTCAGCAATAAAGTCTATAGATTTCAAGAGCCAAACCTTACTGTGTAATAAAACGTGTAACGGTGGATGAGCTTCGCGTGATCTTCACTTTTAGAACGCCTAAACCTTCGCAGAGATTAGGGGCTTGCTTTGACTGCTTGCACTCGAAGAGAGCTCATTCATATTTAAACTTTAAATATGCACAGAGTGCAGATCTCAATCGGTGCAGCGTTCTATCAGCTTCTGCTGAAATAAATCAGCAAAAGAAAATTCTGTTGTTTGCGTTTGGGTTGTTTTAAAAGGTACGGCTTTAGCTTGAAGGCGATCTCAAGCGACTGGTCGTTTCCCTTAAGCATAGTTCTGGTTCTATAGTTATTGGATTAATTGACTCATTGTTAAGTAGTCTAACGATCATATTTCCTGCTTCATAACCTACCTCCTGATATTTGAGGTCAACCGTGGTGATCGCCGGCGTTGTAAAAGCTGAAAAGTCATTGTTGTTAAATGAAATAACGGATATCTCTTCTGGGACCTTAATTTTGAGTTCGTGAAGCGCTCGAATTACCCCCAAGGCATAGTAATCACTTGTTGAAATAATCGCGGTTATATCGGGGTGACGTGCCAATATCTTCTTAACAGCATTCTTTCCTGAGTTGATACGATGAGGCTCGTTTGTGATAGCGGTATCTGGCAGGATAAGACCGTGTGCTTTTAGCTCCGACTTCACCCCTTTAAGTCTGGCGAGTGCTCGCGGATTACTTGTAGGGTAGCTACCAATAAATGCAAACTTTCGATGACCTAATTTAATTAGGTGTTGAGCTGCAATATGTCCCGCCTGTAGGTGATTTATTGAGACATAGGCACAACCCTTTGACGGATTAATTGGAGAGAGAAGTACAAAAGGTACTCTCCGGTGCTTTAGAAGGGCATAGACATCCGGCTCTTGCTCTCCAAGCAAAATGAGTGCATCTGCCCCTTTCTCCAGTAGTCGTTGGGCGGCGCCACTAGAAGCAGCCGAGGACGCTTCGGGCTGGGAAACAATTAAAGTGAGATCTTGAGACTCGAGAAAATCATTAAGGCTAGCGATAGTTTGAGAAAAAGTTGAGACCCCCGCTTTTGGAATTACAGCACCAATAACTGTTGGTCGAGAGAGCTTCAGACTCCGGGCCCTGGCGTCCGGAACATAGTGAAGCCGCTTAATAACTTTGAATATTGTTAGTTTCGTTGCTTCCGCGACCAACTCAGGCCGAGTCAAAGCTCGAGATACGGTGCCGGTCGAAACGCCTGCCGCGTTGGCCACATCTCGTAGCGTTGCAACATTTTTTGGGTAAGGGTTAATCACGTGTATCGCCACTATTCAGCAGGTTGACTTTTCGCGATTGAAGAGTACGCTATGCAAACGATTGCATAAAATTGGAGGTTACGCTCAATGGCATCAACAAAGCATCATATTGTGAAAACCTTGGTGGATTGCGGTGCAACACACGCGTTTACCTTACCTGGTCTGGGCATTACATGGATGCTTGATGATTTTTATGAGGTACGAGACAAGTTAAAGCTCGTTCTTACCCGAAGCGAGCAACATGCATCCGTTATGGCCCAGGCATATGGGAAAGTGCTAGGGCGTCCGGCGGTGTTCATGGGGATGGGGCCTTTTGCGAGCACAACGGGTGCTTTTGGTGTCTTAGAAGCCTATTTCGCTGGTTCGCCAATGGTAGTGCTAACCGATACCTCTTGTTACGATGGATTTGCCATGCGGGGGGTATATCAGACAATGAGCGGCGACTATGGCGCAGCAGACGCAGCCACCGTTATGAAAACAATGACGAAGTTCTGCGCCTACGCGACCGAGATTGATGAGGCGGTCTATGGTGTGCAGATGGCTTTCAAGCATGCATCGCTACCAAGGTATGGACCAGCAGCGGTAGTGTTAAAAACTAGCATCATTCGGCGCGAATTTTCCACAAATCCGCGTATCACTTTGTTTCCGTCACAAGGGCACTTAACTTATACCCCAGCCCGACCGGACGTAAGCGCTGTCTCACAAATGGCAGACATGATCAAGAAAGCTGATCGACCATTGTTTATCGTTGGTCAGGGCGCTCAAAATGATAGGGCGCGCCACTTACTTGGGCGGGTTGTCGCCGATGCTGGAGTTGCGGTTGCTACAAGCTACAACGCAAAAGGGGTATTAGACGAAACGTCACCCTCTAGCGTTGGGATGTTAGGTACTTGGGGTTGTAAGGCCGCTAATCATGCACTACGGGATGCAGATCTTATTGTTGTTATAGGAGCTAGCCTTGGCCCTGACTATATGCGATTTTGTGAGTCAGGCTTCCTAGACCCGAATCGTCAGACGATCTTGCAGGTTGATGTAGATCCGCGAAATAGTGGTTGGGTTTATCCCGTAAAGATGTCAGTCACTGGAGATGCAGCGGATGTCCTGGAAATGTTTACTACGCAGGACCTTGGTACCTCGAAGCGCGAGCAGCGTAATAAATGGATAGAAACCAACAACAAAACACATAATTACGGTCTCATTGGAGCGTATGAAGCGGCTGTGGGTACGCTGCACAACACCGATATTGTCCGCGCGCTGGATCAACACCTTTCCGAAGATCATCTGCTCACTCTCGATGCCGGAAGTAATCGTATTTGGGTCACTGGAACCCTGCGGATAAGAACGCCGGGTCAGTTAATAGCGCCAGGGGGAATTGGGGGCATGGGGTGGTCTATTCCAGCTGCAGTAGGCGCAAAAATAGCGAAACCTGAGAAACGCGTAATCGCACTTACCGGAGATGGAGGGGCAGGAATGTCGGTAGCTGCTCTGTCGACGGCGCTTTCTGAGAATGCCCCAATTACTGTCGTTGTCGCCAATAACGCTGGTTTAGGAATGGTCAGAGACAATATGAAGGGTGAGCATTATGGCGTGAACTACCCGCCCACTAACTTTGCGATAATGGCTAAAGCAATGGGGTGTCGGTCAATTGAGGTTACGCGAGCTCAGGATATGTTGCCAGCATTGAAGGAAAGTGAAAATGGACAGGGCCCTTGTTTAATCGACGTTGCGATAGATCCTGCAGCAAGTCACCATCCTGCCTCAGACTATTGAGAGCTATACTTTGAAGCCCGTTGCGATTATTACAGGTGCCGCAAGTAATATTGGCCTCGCAATAGCTAATCGCTTTATTACTGATTACCAGGTTTTGGGCCTTGATCTGAAATGTCAACCCGAAAAAACAGAAGAATCCTCGGATAGCTTTGAGCACTATCGATGTGATATTACCAATCTAAGTGACTTAGCGGCAGCGATAAAGCACGCAAGAAAGATGGGTCAGATTTCTGCCGTTGTACATAGCGCAGCAATTACGGAGCCTCGAGCCACGATAAAGGATATTTCTGTTGACTCCTGGAGGCGTGTCATTGAGGTTAATCTTTCAGCCACCTTTTTTCTGATGAAATTAATCGCACCCGATCTGGAAGCGAGTCGAGGGGCTGGGGTCTTCATTGCATCTCGAGCAGGAAAGGCAGGCTATGCTGGATTTGATCCAACGCCCCTTGGTACAAAAGCGCATTACTGCGCTTCTAAAGCGGGTGTAATTTCATTGGTTAAATCATTTGCTATTGAATTGGCACCGTTTGGCGTGAGGATTAATGGAGTGGCTCCAGGTTCAATAGAGGGAGAAATGATCCCAAAAGAGAAGTGGCCCGAATTGTCTCAGAGAATTCCTCTTGGGCGTTTAGGCAAACCGGCAGAGGTGGCTGAAGCGGCTTATTTTCTATGTTCTTCGTCGTCCTCATATATCACCGGGCATATCTTGGATGTAAATGGTGGAACCCTCATGGACTAAAACTGATATGGATATCAATGCCAAGCAGAACGAAACAGTTGACAAGGAAATTTCCCTTGAGAATCAGGTCGCATTGGTCACGGCCGGTGCAAGTGGTTTAGGAAAAGGCATAGCGATTGAGCTCGCCAGATGCGGTGCACAGGTATGGATTTGGGATCAGGATGGGCAGGCGTTGTCAGATTGCGTGATCGACTTCAAAGACTTTGGATTAACTGTTCATTCTATGAAATTAAATCTTCTTGAGGAAAGCGAGATTAAAAGAGCATTTGATTTACTGTTGAGAAAATCAGGAAAGTTAGACATTCTTGTAAATAATGCAGGTGGCTCTTTGCATACACCATTTAAGTTTATGGATGAAACTGATGATGATTGGGCCAGAGTTTTTGATTTAAATCTTACTACTACGGTCCGTCTCACTCGTCTAGCGCTACGCGTAATGATTGAAAATAAATATGGTCGGATTGTTAACCTAGGATCAAAAGCTGGCAGATATGGAAGCCTCTTTGCTGGCGCAAATTACGTCGCCGTAAAGGGAGCAATACATGCATTAACAATCCAACTTGCGCAAGAATTTGGGCCGCTGGGTATAACAGTAAACGCGGTATGCCCTGGGGCTACTATGACCCCACGAGTTAAGGGATTACTCGCGCAGCGGCAAAGCGCAGAGGAGCGCCAACGCATAGTAAATGAAATTCCTGTGCGAAGACATGGGGAGGTCGAGGATATTGCTCGGACAGTGCGATTTTTAGTGTCAAAACGAGCTGATTTTCTAACGGGTTTATTGATGGATGTTAACGGCGGTCAAGTAATGAGTACTTAATGCAGTTATTCGAAATAATAGTAATAAATTTTGACAAATGACATAGGAGAGCGAAGATGAAAAATATTTTTAAGAATCTCATAGCTGTTCTTTTTTCGACATTATTTACGACTGCCGTTTGCGCTCAGAGTTACCCCATAAAAACTATAAAAATTGTTGTGCCATTTCCGCCGGGAGGTGCCACTGACATAATTGCACGCGCAGTTGCTGAAAAGTTGCAGTTAGCGTTCAATAAGCCGGTCATTGTTGAGAACAAAGCGGGGGCAAGCGGGAACATCGGTGTTGGCGATGTTGTGAGATCAGCACCAGACGGGTATACGCTTGTGATGGGTGCGGCACAAACGCTTACGATCAATCATCAGTTATTTTCCAACCTGACTTTTGTGCCCCAGAAAGATCTTGCTCCAATTATTGTAGTTGCGTCGGTACCCAATGTGTTAGTCGTGGCTAATCGTTTGCCGGCAAAAAACCTTCAAGAGTTTATCGCGCTGGCTAAAGCAAACTCAGGCAAGTTTAGTAGTGGATCGTCAAGTATTGGTGGTACTCCTCATCTTACTCTCGAGATGTTCAAGTCGGTTACAGGAACAAATATCGTGCACATACCTTATAAGGGTAGTGCTCCAGCGCTCCAAGATCTTGGAGGGGGGCAGATTGAGCTGATGTTTGATAACCTGCCCGCCGCCCTGCCATTTATTACTAGCGGCCGAATTCGGGCCATTGGTGTAACTACCCTTAAGAGAACGGCATCTGCGCCAGAAATCCCTACGTTTGATGAGATGGGGCTTAAAGGGTTTGATTCGCAGGGTTGGTTTGGACTCCTTGCGCCCGCAGGAACACCTGTTTCGGTACTGGAGCGCTTAAACGCTGAAGTAAACAAGATAATCCAGACAGCAGAATTTCGCGAGCGACTCGTCAAAGCTGGCGCTGACCCTGTTGGGGGTTCTATCGAGGATTTTAGGCAGCGGCTAAAAAGTGAAACTGATCGATGGGGTCGGGTAATCAAGGCGGCTAATGTTAAAGCGGAGTAGCGCCTCAGTATTAGATCAAAAGCTCATTTGTTGTTGACCATCACTTGATACTCAATCAGCATAGTGAAGCCTGAGGCCAGGCACCGGCCAGTCGTCGATTGCAATTAGTTTTCCTGCGCCTGATAGTGTCACATAAAGGGTTCGAAGTGCTTTTCCCCCAAAGCAGGCGTTTGTTGGGTAAATATCGGGCAGTGGAAGGTGATACCAACGAACGCCATCAGGCGAAATTATAGTGATGCCGCCATGAAAAAGTGTTGCAACGTAAATGTTTCCGGCCGAGTCCAGTGCGAGTGAGTCAAAACGCTGATAGTAGTTTCCTGGTGCCGCAATCACCAGGTGTGCTCCCTGTGGTGAGGGCCACGGTTTAGGCTTGATCTGACCTGGGGATTTAATTCGAAACTCCCATAGTCGAGCGCCTTCAGTCTCGGCGTAATAGAGTGTTGACCCATCGGGTGATAAGCCGACGCCGTTTGGGGTGACGATTGGGTAGGCGATTGGTTGGGCGGAGCGATAACCCGGTGCCGCATAAAAAACGCCACCGCGGTCATTTTCGTGTGGTCTTACTTTTCCCAGGTCCGAGAAGTAAATGCCGCCGACAGAGTCGAATACAAGGTCGTTTGGCCCCCTCAAACCACGGCCATCGATCCGCTCGATCAGTGGCTCTACTCGGAGTGTTGATAGATTGACTCGCTCGAGTCTTCCTCCGGAGTAGTTTTTCGGTTGGGGTCCAGGTCGAAGAGTGCGGCCGTCTGGAGAAAAAGAGAATTCCATCCCACCGTTATTGCAAATGTAGACTGCACCATCTGGGCCCAGAGCGGCCCCATTGGGACCACCGCCGAGGCAGATAAGACGCTGTAGGCGTCCTGACTGGGTGACCCGGGTGAGAAATCCCGAGGCGATTTCTACCACAAGCACTGAGCCATCACTGAGGGCCACAGGACCCTCAGGGAAGCTCAGACCACTGGCAACTTCACGGATTTTCATGAATTAATCCCAATTATTTTCTGTCATTATGGTGCTGTGAAGCATGCAAACTTCACTGTTATCGTAAACCCTCGAAACAGCCCCGAGATTGGCGATGCGCATTGACAAGATGCGAACTCACCCGGTAAATTCCATGCAAACGTTTGCATTCTCAAAATAACTGAAATAAATCTGCGTTTTGCAAGTATTCACAAAGGAGACACCATGTCATCAATTAACATCACGCGGCGAAATGTCGCTCTGCTGGCCGCTGCGACTGCGACCCTGGGCGCAACGCCCCTTGCGACTTTGGCTCAGTCACGGCTTGATCGAGTGACCATCCGCTATGGGTTCTTGCCAATTCCAACCGTTCCTCTCTACGCAGCAATCGCTTACGACCTTTTTGAAAGAGAAAATCTTGATGTGCAACTGGTGAAGTTTACTTCCGGACCGGCAACTTTCCAAGCGATGCAGGCGGGCAGCATCGATGCCGGTCAGGGCGGTATCGGTACCTACTTCATGGGTACGACGCGGGGTCTTGAGATACGCTGGGTCTATACCTATGGGGATTATTCGCCCATTGAGGGCTTAGTGGTTCGAAAAGGTAGCGCGATCCGTGACTTCAAAGATCTGAAGGGAAAGAAAGTAACTTACGCAGCCGGCTCATCGCAGCATCTAGCGCATCTGATTGCCTTGCGACGCGCAGGTATGAACATTAATGACATCGAGGCTATTCCGCTTGCGCCACCACAAGGCCTAGCGGCAGTTTTAAATGGCGATGTGGAGGCTGGCTGGTTTTGGGACCCGTTTGTTAGCCAGGCAGTCGAGAAGGGTGCTACTCGTATCGTTGTCAATAAGGAGTTGGGCGCTCTTGATCCGTTTGGTTTTGCTATGACAACAAAATTCCTGTCCGATCCAAAAAATGTTGCTGGCGTCGGGCGAATGATTCGAGCTATGGCGGAGGGTCAAAAAAGATATATGAGTGACCCAGGGCCTACTATGGAAAAAATTCGCACAATCACCGGAATTGACGACAAGCTAGCCCAGCAAATTATAAAAGGTGTCGAGTGGTATGAGCCGCAGGCGCAACTAGATAGCAAACATCCCTTATCGTTAGCCGAGCCAAACAACTCCAGTCGTGGTGCAGCACAGTACCTTAAAGACCGAGTGGAAGATCCTGCGATGCTGGCTCAGCTGATCACAAAGCGCGGCGATATTCCTGCGTTTATTGACAATCGTCCTCTCAGGGCGGCATTCTCTCGCTGATCGCAATTTAGGCGGACGGGCGTTTATTATGTCAGCGGGCTTAGTAGCACAGCGATGAGGGATGAAGTAGCGCTGATTGAGGCAAAGGGATTGTCAAAGACCTATCCTGGGCGTGAGGAGTCGGATCTGCCGACCCTGGCTCTGCAGGCTTTCGACATAACTGTCCCCGCTCATGAGGTCGCGTGTATCGTCGGACCGAGTGGATGCGGAAAAACCACACTACTCAATATGATCGCCGGCTTTGAGACTCCAAGTTCTGGCAGTTTGACTGTAAAAAGCCAGGCAGTTTCTGGGCCTCACCCGGATCGGAGCGTCGTATTTCAGCAACCAGCACTTTTCCCATGGTTGACGGTCTGGGATAACGTTACCCTTGGCCCTCGCGTTAGAGGCTTTGATTCCAAGTTGCTTGAAGAGTCGACCCGAAAAGTACTGCTGAGTGTTGGGCTTGCGGGATTCGAGCGTCACTACCCCTATCAGTTGTCTGGCGGCATGCGGCAGCGAGTTCAACTCGCCCGCGTATTAGTTGCGAGTCCAGACGTAATCTTAATGGATGAGCCGTTTGGTGCATTAGATGCACAGACCCGGGTCGTAATGCACGAGGTAGTTCTAAAGGTTTGGGCTGAATATCGGCCCACGATCCTCTTTATTACACATGACGTCGAAGAAGCACTAATTCTTGCGGATCACATCTACGTAATGACGCGTCGTCCAGGACGAATAAAGGAGCGTCTCGAGGTACCATTTAGTCGGCCAAGAAGTTATGAACTCATTGGCAATCCAGATTTTGCAGCGCTCAGAGCTCGAATAGTCAGTAGTCTTAGAGATGAGTGGCTTGAGGCACAGGAATGAGAAGACGTTCCTTTTTGAATTTCATCAGCGCTCTTGCCGTGTTTGGATTCATCGCTCTATGGTGGTTGCTTGCCAACTCAGGGTGGGTTAGGCCAGAGTTTCTTCCTTCGCCTCCAAAATTGGTCGAAACTTTTGCAGAGTTGATTGAAAAAGGCTACGGCGGCTCTCCTCTAGAAAAGCATGTGGGAATGAGCGTGATGAGAGCAATAACAGGGTTTTTGCTCGCCGTACTGATCGGGGTGCCGTTTGGAATTCTTATTGGCCGAAATGATGTTGCATACGCCGTCGTAGCTCCGATCATAGGTTTCCTTCGGCCGATTCCACCAATTGCATTCGCGACCCTTTTTGTTTTTTACTTTGGGATTGGTGAGTCCTCAAAAATTGGGCTTATCTTTATGGCCGCCTTTTGGTATGTCGTACTAAACTGTTCAGACGGTGTTCGGGCAGTGCCGCTTACACTAATAAGAGCAGGCCAAAGTATTGGCTTAAGTTCCGCTCAATTATTTTTAAGGGTAATTATTCCCGCGGCAATGCCAGCCATCATGACTTCTTTGCGGGCAGCCTCATCCATTTCATGGACCTTAGTCGTCGCATCCGAATTGCTTGGTGCTCAGGCCGGCTTGGGGTTCATCATCCTAGACTCCGCTCAGTATTTCAACGTGCCTGCGACATTCATTGGAATTGTCCTGATCGGGATTATCGGGCTAGCCTGGGAGTTACTACTTTCGAGCGTTCAACGACGTGTATTGCATTGGCAGGGTCAGTCTTAGGCGAGATGGCTGCAAGTGAGAGATTGATTCGCACATCTTCAGATTATTGCAGAATTGCGACTCTTGTACCCGAAACCTTCTGTCTTAAAATCCTCCAAAATTTCGGAAAAGTTCGCACTCCTAGCGCCGCTTATCTTGACGGAACCGTAGGAATTCCAGCGCTAAGTACGATTGTTGTATAAATTTTTTTGGATCAAGTGGTGGCGATTGAGAGATTTAATTTTTGAATCTAAAAAATAATCAGCAGTATGGTTTTGTACGATACTGCCGCATCAGGGCCTGGTCTGGCAGTGTCGTGTAACCCGACGCTGCCGAGTCAGGGTCTGGTTTGGCGTGACAATACGGCGTGGAAAATTAAATTTTTAAGGAGAAACCATGCATCACCTATTTAAAACTTTCGCTCGGCTGCCACTCTTAGCTGCCACGGCTTCGGTTGTTGTTCTCGCCGGCTGCGCCTCACAGGTTCCCTTGGACGATAAGAAGGCCACGGTGTCATCTGCGTCCGCTGCCGCTAACGCAGCAACCGCGAGCCAGATTGCCGCTGCAAAAGCCGCTCTTGGCAAGGTCAAGCCCAGCATTTACTTTGATTACGACAAGTTTGACATCAAGGCAGAGTATCAGCCCACCATCACCGCGTTTGCGAACTATCTCAAAGCGGACGTCAAGGCGCGGCTCGTGATTGAAGGCAATGCCGACGAGCGCGGGACAACAGAATACAACCTGGCCCTTGGTCAGAAACGCGCAGAGGCTGTGAGCAAGGCCCTTGGAGTTTTAGGAGTCGCTGCAAACCGAGTTGAGGCGGTGAGCAATGGAGAGGAAAAACCGCGTGCGAAGGGATCAACCGAGGCCGCTTGGGCCGAGAACCGTCGTGCGGATCCCTTGCTCAAATAATCCCGAATGACAGGTCTTTATCGATCAGTGGCCGCCTCAATATCGAGTGCGGCCATTTTTATTGTGCTTTCGGGATCTCGAGTAACCCAAACGTTGGCTAAGCCGGGTACCTGAAGTCAACTTGGTATTCCATGACTTCTCGGTCGCTCGGCGCCTAACCCAGCCTATGACCTAGCCAATAGAGCCCGACGCCTATGGCCAGATACTCGAGGGCTTTTAAGGTTAAGCCCCAGTGGGGTATGCCACCCATC
>Ga0255120_1000397_pt1 | contig 13228 bp, 10 predicted proteins | sample Law_Colum_RepA_8_2_FD_188582 | JGI IMG/M metagenome (GOLD analysis project Ga0255120, IMG submission 188582) | Freshwater microbial communities from St. Lawrence River, New York, United States - Law_Colum_RepA_8h | ecosystem: Environmental > Aquatic > Freshwater > River | place: USA: New York...
TTTGGTAGGTATGGTTTCAAAAAATAACAATTCGCAAACACCCATACGCATCAAAATCATATCTAGAATAGCGATACGCTCAGCATCCCAGTTTTTTAATTTAGGCTTAATTAAATCGGCGGCTACCTCTTTTTTGTCGATGGTTGTTTCGAGTAAGCTTTGCGCAAACTGCCATTTTTCGGTACCAACCATTTCGAGTATGTTAACCCCAGCCGGTTTTTGAATATAGTTTAATACCAGCTGTTCCATCATATCCGCATCATCGTCCCAGTTATGAAACACTTCTTCGATATGCTCTATAAATGCCTCATTAGGAAGCATGAGGTTGGTAAAAATAAATTTGATGATCTCTTTTTCCTTGCCCTTGTCTCTAGCATCACTTGCCGTATACAACTGATAAATATCGGACTCCGTTAGGGCGTCAAAGGTTTTTTTAAGAAGGTCTTTTGAAATGGTATGATGGGGCTTAAATACCTCTATTGCCTCTTTAAAAGTTTCACTTTCAATGATTTCCCATAATAGTGAGTTTCCTGCAATTTTGATATTTACGTTTAAATCTTCGTTGGAAGGAAGGTTACGGGCCGCACGGTTAAAAGCACTGGTTTCGGCGTAACGGGCAACTTCTGTGATGTAATAAAGGAGGTAAACGAATAGCTCATTACTCAGATCAAGCTGTTTTTTGAGCACTTGTACCGGGTTTGGCAACTTGGCTCCTACTTCGGCAGTTTCAATTATATATAGTAACTGCATCACTTTCACTCGAATATTTCTTCTACTTATCATCTGGTAAGAACTTATTTGGGAGGGCAAATGTAGAAAGAAATTGCCCAAAAACCACCTAAAAATGAAAATTTGACACTTGTAAACCAAAACTTACTGCATCTTTGCTGCCCGTTCTGACAGGCTTTCGCCAATTTAGGTAGGTTACCAGGGTAAACCCTGAAATTTTGACCTAGCAAACCAGTTGGCATAATAATAGATGAATAGGTACTGTTCTGGTTAACGATATACGTTTAGGAACAGATTTTTTAACTCAAACATTAAAAAACAAATACGGTATGGCTAAGAAATTAAGCGTAACGCCTTTACACGACAGAGTAATTGTAAAGGCTGCTGCTGCAGAAGAAAAAACTGCTGGCGGAATCATTATCCCTGACACAGCTAAAGAAAAACCACAACGTGGCGTAGTAGTTGCTGTTGGCACTGGTAAAAAAGATGAACCAATGACTGTTAAAGTTGGTGACAATGTACTTTATGGCAAATATGCTGGTACAGAAATCCAAATCGAAGGTCAAGACTTATTGATCATGCGTGAAAGTGATTTACTCGCAATCGTATAATATTCATTCGTAAAATTAAATTGTTATATACATGGCAAAGCAAATTTTCTTCGATATCGAAGCAAGAAATAAAATGAAAAAAGGCGTTGACACTTTAGCCAACGCAGTTAAAGTAACCCTAGGACCAAAAGGTCGTAATGTGGTTATTGAAAAAAAGTTTGGTGCACCAGCTGTTACTAAAGATGGTGTGACTGTAGCAAAAGAAATTGAACTAGAAGACGCTATCGAAAACATGGGCGCTCAAATGGTTAAAGAAGTAGCTAGCAAAACTGCAGATATTGCAGGTGATGGTACAACTACAGCAACTGTTTTAGCACAAGCCATTATTTCGGAAGGTTTAAAAAACGTAGCAGCTGGCGCTAATCCAATGGATTTAAAGCGTGGTATTGATAAGGCTGTTGCTAAAGTTATCGAAAACTTAAGAGCACAATCTCAAGCGGTTGGTAACGATTCTAAAAAAATTGAACAAGTTGCAACCATCTCTGCAAATAGTGATAGCGAAATTGGTAAGTTAATTGCTACTGCTATGGCTAAAGTAGGTAAAGAAGGTGTAATCACTGTTGAAGAAGCAAAAGGTACTGACACAACTGTAGATGTTGTAGAAGGTATGCAATTTGATCGTGGATATATTTCTCCATACTTCGTTACAAACAGCGAAAAAATGGAAGTAGAAATTCAAAATCCATACATCTTAATTTATGACAAAAAGATTTCTGCAATGAAAGACATTCTTCATATTTTGGAGAAAGTAGCTCAAAGCGGTCGTCCTTTAGTAATCATTGCAGAAGATTTAGAAGGTGAAGCACTTGCAACACTTGTGGTAAATAAATTACGTGGTACCATTAAAGTGGCTGCTGTTAAAGCACCAGGTTTTGGTGATCGTCGTAAAGAAATGTTAACTGACATTGCGATCTTAACTGCTGGTACTGTTATCAGTGAAGAGCAAGGATTTAAATTAGAAAATGCAGACCTTACTTATTTAGGTCAAGCATCTTCTATTACCATTGACAAAGACAATACAGTTATTGTTGGCGGTAAAGGTAAAAAATCGGATATCACTTCTCGTGTTAATCAAATCAAAGCACAAATCGAAAACACAACTTCAGACTACGATCGTGAGAAATTACAAGAGCGTTTGGCTAAATTAAGTGGTGGTGTTGCGGTACTATATGTAGGTGCTGCTACCGAAGTTGAAATGAAAGAAAAGAAAGACCGCGTAGACGATGCGCTTCACGCAACGAGAGCTGCTGTTGAAGAAGGTATTGTACCTGGTGGTGGTGTTGCTTATATCCGTGCAGTAGAAAGTTTAGAAAAACTAAAAGGTGCCAACGAAGATGAAGCAACAGGTATTCAAATCGTTAAAAGAGCCATCGAAGAACCACTTCGTCAAATCGTTATCAATAGCGGTATTGAAGGTTCTATTGTAGTTCAAAAAATTAAAGAAGGCAAGGGTGACTTTGGTTTCAATGCACGCACTGAGGTTTACGAAAACCTATTTAAAGCGGGTGTAATTGATCCAACTAAAGTAACACGTGTTGCATTAGAAAATGCTGCATCTATCGCTGCTATGTTGTTAACAACAGAGTGTGTGATTGCAGACAAACCAAAACCTGAAGCAGCTGGCGGCCATTCTCATGGTGCTCCTGATATGGGTGGAATGGGTTACTAATACAATAACCTTACTACATAAAAAGTCTCGCATCTATTATGGGTGCGAGACTTTTTTTATGAAAAACATTTTTGAAGTGCTTCTGAAAATGAGTGTGGTGCATATCCAAGCATGCTAACCGCTTTATCAATTTTTAATCCAGAACGTTGTGCTCTTTTAACCGGTTCTGGAAATGTACTTGCTGTTACGGGCTCAATTAAACCTAACGGAAGGTTCAAATGTTTGGCAACTGCCACCGCCATATCATATGGCGATACAATATCTTTTCCTGCCAAATGAAAAGTACCAGGTACTTTTTCATTTATAATTTTTTGAATACCCCAGCATAGATCGCCAATATACGTGGGTGTTCGGGCCTGATCGGTTACTACTTTTATGGGCTCCACATTTTTTAATTTACCAGCTACCCACTGGATAAAACTAGGCCGTAGGTTTTCCCAAACGGGGCCATACATAAAAACGGGTCTTACAATAGTAGTTTTTATGGTTGCCGCATTAATGAGTGCTTCGGCCTCCAACTTAGATGCACCATACAAATTAAGTGGCGCAGGAGCATCATCCTCGGCGTGTGGGCCACCCTCGCCAAAAATAAAATCGGTACTGAGATATACAAAATGCTGGGTGCCCAGTTTTGTGGCTGCCTCCAATAAATGCCCAGTTGCCTCAATATTGTTGGCTGAACAAAGACTAGGGTTAGCGGCACAATCGTCTGGTTTACTCATAGCTGCAGTGTGAATAACTGCGTCAGGCCTTGTTAAATCAAACAAATTTTCAACATTACTAACGTCTGTTAGCTCAATATTATAATAAGTTAAATTATTATATGTAGGCAATCGAGACTCATTTCGGGAGGTCGCAATCACCTCAAACCCTTTATTAACAAGGGTTTTAACCAAATGCTGTCCAGTAAAACCATTGGCGCCGGTAACGAGTACTTTCATAGTACAAGTTTACACATTTTTAATGCTCTGTTTATCAAATTGTAAAAACGGTTTCAAATGCTTATTTTCGTACCTCGTCTTCGTTAGACACACCCATTTACAACTGAGGCCCAGTTTGAAAAGGCCAACAATAAAGCAGATAAGATGTCTACTAAAAAAGTAACAAAAATTGGCGTACTAACTTCTGGCGGGGATGCCCCTGGCATGAACGCAGCCATTAGAGCTGTTGTAAGAACCGCTATCTACCATGGCATTGAAGTGTATGGTATTGTGAGAGGTTACAATGGTATGGTGGAAGGAGATATTTTTCAGATGGATTCAAAATCGGTAGCCAATATTATACAGCGTGGTGGAACCATTTTAAAAACAGCCCGCAGTGCTGCTTTTTTTGAAGAAGAAGGACGTAAAAAAGCCTACGACAATCTTAAAAAATTTGGCATTGACGGACTCGTAATTATTGGAGGAGATGGTAGTTTTAAAGGTGCCCAAAAATTTAGCAACGAATTTGATATTCCTTGTATTGGAATACCTGGAACGATTGACAAAGATATAGCTGGTTCCGATTTTACCATTGGATTTGATACCGCTGTAAATACGGCCGTTGAAGCAATTGATAAAATTAGAGATACCGCCGATGCGCACGACCGCTTATTTGTGGTGGAAGTAATGGGTAGAGATGCTGGTTACATTGCACTTCATAGTGGTATTGCTACTGGTGCCGAAAACATTTTAATTCCGGAAACCAAAACAGATATTGAAGAACTCATTGCTTCATTAACCGAAAAAGAAAAGCGCAAAAAATTAGTAAACCTAGTGGTAGTGGCAGAAGGTGATGAACTTGGTGGTGCCAATGAAATTGGAGCGATCATGAAAACCCGTTTGCCCAATGCAGATATCAGAATTTGTATTTTAGGACATATCCAACGTGGTGGTGCACCAAGTTGTTTAGACCGTTTAATAGCGAGCCGTATGGGCTTCCATGCTGTTGAATGTTTAATGGAAGGTCGTAACAATGTAATGGTAGGTATTGTAAACAATAAAGTACATTATACCCCACTTGACAACGCCGTTAAAGCAAAACAAAAAATATCTCAAGACTGGTTTAAGATTGTAAAAATATTAGCTAGCTAAAAAACCATTTAAGCAAAAAGCAATTTAAGTAAGAAAAGATTATGTCAAAAAATTTAGAGAAATACCTACACAGAAACATGGATAAGCAAGCAGGTCTTGCACACATGGATCACCGCACAAAAATTGTTGCAACCGTAGGTCCAGCTTGCGATTCATACGATCAGTTATTAGCACTTGTAAAAGCAGGTGTGAACGTATTTCGTTTAAACTTTTCACATGGTAGTCACGAAGACAAAAAAAATATCATTGAAAACATTCGTAAAATTAATAAAACAGAACCTTACAATATTGCCATTTTAGGTGACTTACAAGGACCTAAATTAAGAGTAGGTGAAATTGAAAACAATGCACTAGATGCAAAAGTTGGAGAGGTACTTACCTTTACCAACGAAAAATGTATTGGTACCCACGAAAAAATTTATGTCTCCTACCCTAACCTTGCTGGTGATGTAGTGATTGGCAATACCATCATGATTGATGATGGAAAAATCGAAGTAAAAGTTTTATCGGTAGAAGCCAATGGCGACGTTAAAGTAACCGTAACACTTGGTGGTATTATCTCTTCAAAAAAAGGATTGAATTTACCAGACACAAAAATTTCTTTACCAGCCTTAACTGAAAAAGATATCATTGATCTAGACTTCATGATCAAAGAAGAATTAGACTGGGTAGCGTTAAGCTTTGTAAAAAGAGTTGCCGATATTGAAATGCTTAGAGGTATTTTAGATGCGAACAAAAGCAAGTCTAAAATCATTGCAAAAATTGAAATGCCGGAAGCCCTTACCAATATCAGAGAAATCATTTTAGCTTCTGATGGTATTATGGTGGCACGTGGAGATTTGGGAGTTGAACTTCCTGTTGAACGTATTCCGTTAATTCAAAAAGAACTGATTAGAAAATGTATCCATAGAGGTAAACCGGTCATTGTTGCTACTCAAATGATGGAGAGCATGATTGACCGTGTTAAGCCTAATAGAAGTGAAATTACAGACGTTGCAAATGCGGTTCTAGAAGGTGCCGATGCAGTAATGCTTAGTGGTGAAACTGCTGCTGGTAACCACCCAGCACTTGTAGTTGAAACCATGTGTAAAATTATCAAAGAAGTTGAAAAAACAGAATACCGTTATAACCGCTCTTCAGATTTAAAACCTCAGCCACAATCTCCATCATTTTACAGTGACGCTATTTGTTATAATGCATGTAAAATTTCGGAAGATGTAAATGCACATGCACTTGTTGGCATGACACAAAGCGGCTACACTGGTTTTATGCTTAGTAGCTTTAGACCTTCTTCTCCACTATTTATTTTTACCAAAGAAAGATCACTAGTAAATCAATTAAGTTTAAGCTGGGGCGTTCGTGCATTTTACTACGCCGAAGAAGAAAGTTTAGATAATATTGTTACTGACCAAATTGGCATTTTGAAAGCGCGTGGATTTGTAAAAGAAGGTGATGTGGTGGTAAATACGGGCAGTACCCCAATTGCAGAACACCTACCTACAAACGTAATTAAGCTCACAACAGTCAAATAATGACAAAATATTAATATTAATACCTAAAAGATTCCTCTAAACGGGGAATCTTTTTTATTTTAGAGAATCAAAATTAGCGTACCCTATGAAAAAATTAATTACCGCTTGTTCGCTCTTCATGTGCTTGCTAGCCAATGCACAAGAAATAAGCATTATCCCACAGCCTACTAGTTTAACTAAAAAAGATGGCTCGTTTGATATTTCTGCGAAAACAACGCTTCAAATTAAAAGTGCAGGTCAACAAAAAGCCGCGAACTTTTTTAATAAATTTTTGGAAGAATTTTATGGCTTTCAATTAAAAGTTACAGTTGGTTCTGGTGCAAAAAATGCTATTAGTTTAGTAAATAATAATTCAAAAGCTCCGAAGGGCACCTATACATTAGAATCTTCAAATAACGGTGTTGTTATTATTGGCGCCAACGAAGAAGGTGTTTTTTATGGTGTGCAATCTTTAATACAATTATTACCGATTCAAAAATCTGCCAGTTTAAACATACCAGCTGTAAGCGTTCAAGATCAACCAAGATTTGTTTATAGAGGTATGCACCTAGATGAAGGGCGTCACTTTTTTGGTATGGACTTTGTAAAAAAATACATCGACTTTATAGCCATGTATAAATTAAATACCTTTCACTGGCATTTAACCGAAGACCAAGGCTGGAGAATTGAAATTAAAAAATATCCAAAATTAACAACCGTGGGTGGTTACCGTAACGCTAACATTATTGGCCGTTACCCAGGTAAAGGAAGTAACAATACCAAGTATGGTGGATTTTACACCCAAGCTCAAATCAAAGAAATTGTAAAATACGCAGCGGATAGATTTGTAACCATCATTCCTGAAATAGAAATGCCAGGTCATGCAAGTGCGGCTATTGCTGCATATCCGGAGCTTAGTTGTTTTCCAAACGAATCTACACCAGCCATTCCTACCATGCATAGTGCTGCAACACTTGAGGCTTTAAAAAAGCCAGGCACTAAAATTGTACAAGAAACTTGGGGCGTATTTGATGATGTATTTACCCCTACCGAAAATACTTTTACTTTTTTACAAAACGTTTTAGATGAAGTGATGGCCTTATTCCCTTCTACTTATATTCATATTGGTGGAGATGAGTGTCCTAAAGAATCTTGGAAAAGATCTGAATTTTGTCAAAAATTAATTAAAGAAAAAGGCTTAAAAGATGAGCACGGCTTACAAAGTTATTTTATTGGCCGCATAGAAAAATATTTAAACAGCAAGGGTCGCCAAATTATTGGATGGGACGAAATTTTAGAAGGTGGCCTCGCTCCTAACGCAACGGTAATGAGCTGGCGTGGTGAAAAAGGTGGTATCGAAGCTGCTAAAGAAAAACACAACGTTATAATGACACCAGGTGGATGGATGTATTTTGACCACCAACAAAATAAAAAAGAAGATTCTGTTACCATTGGCGGATACACCACCATTCAAAAAGTATACAGCTACGATCCACTTCCTAAAGAAATGGATCCTGCCGATTACAAATATGTTTTAGGTGCACAAGCCAATGTTTGGACAGAATACATGAACAATACCGCTAAAGCAGAGTACATGGTATTTCCGCGTATGAGTGCATTAAGTGAAGTTCTTTGGAGCAATAAAGAAAATAAAAGCTGGCCTAGTTTTGAAAAGAAATTATTACATGAATTTAAGCGTTACGATAATTTTAAAATCAATTATAGCAAAGCTTATTTTAATCCAGAAAACAACTAGTTTTTATAGCAATAACGAAAAGACATGATAGACGCATTTGAAAAAGTCCCAGTCCAAATTTTTCCTTCACCAAAAGAAGGATCTGCATTTGTTGCACAAGAAATTGCTACACTAATAAAAGCAAAAGCTGCAAAAAATGAAAACTGTGTACTTGGTTTAGCTACTGGCTCTACCCCTATTAAATTATACCAAGAGCTAGTAAGACTGCATAAAGAAGAAGGACTCAGCTTTAAAAATGTGATCACTTTTAATTTAGATGAATATTTTCCAATAGAGCCTGATGCACCACAAAGCTATTGGAGCTTTATGCACAAGCATTTATTTAACCACATCGATATAGATCCAAAAAATATCCATATCCCAAGTGGTAAATGGCCTAAAGATGATATTAAAAAATATTGCGCAGAGTATGACGCTGCTATTGTTCATGCTGGCGGTATCGATTTACAAATTTTAGGTATTGGTGGTAATGGCCATATTGGCTTTAACGAACCAGGTTCTAGTATCATTTCAAAAACCAGGCTTGTAAACCTTGCCAACAATACAAGACTTGCCAACGCGTACGAATTTTCACACTTATCAAAAGTGCCTCGCCTTGCTGTTACCATGGGTATTGGTACCATCATGCAATCGAAGCGCATTTTATTAATGGCCTTTGGTAACAAAGGTGAAATTATTACGAAAGCTACCGAAGGTGATGTAACTGAGCAAGTGCCTGCAAGCATTTTACAAGAACATGCTAATTGTACTTTTATTATAGACACCCCCGTTTCTGAATCACTAACGCGCATTAAATCGCCGTGGTTAACAGGCAACTGTGTTTGGGATAAAAAATTAATGAAGCGCGCCGTTATTGAGCTTTCATTAAAATTAGACAAAGAAGTATTAAGCCTTACTGCTAAAGATTACAACGAAAACGGTTTAGCCGATTTACTCGTAGAAAAAAACGACGCCTACGAAATTAATTTAGAGGTCTTTTATATGCTTAGGGATAGCTTAACGGGCTGGCCTGCAGGAAAACCCAACGCGGTTATTCCGGCACATCCTGAAAGAAGCAATCCGTATCCAAAAAAGTGTTTGATATTTTCACCACACCCCGATGATGATATCATTAGTATGGGCGGTACGTTTATGCGTTTACATGAACAAGGCAACGAAGTGCATGTGGCCTATCAAACCAGTGGTAACATTGCGGTATCCGATGAATTTGTAACTCGCTTTTTAGATTTTGCCGTTGGTTTTGAAGACCTGTTTGGCATCGATAATAAAAAGAGTCAAGAAATTTTACAAGCAGCGCGCAACTACATAGCAACCAAACAAAAAGGCGGATTGGATTCTCCAGAAATTAGAGCTATTAAGGGACTTATTAGACAGTGTGAAGCCAAAGCTACTTGTAGGTATGTGGGTTTAAAAGAAAATCAATACCATTTTCAAAACTTACCTTTTTACGAAACAGGTAAAATAGAAAAGAATCCAATGGGTGAAGACGATGTGCTTCAAACCATGGAACTACTTCGAAAAATTCAACCACATCAAATTTATTGTGCTGGTGATTTAGCCGATCCGCACGGTACCCATAAAGTATGCTTAGATGTTGTATTTGAAAGCATGCGCCGTTTAAAAGCCGCTGGTGATGCCTGGGTTAAAGATTGTTGGGTTTGGCTATACAAAGGTGCATGGCAAGAATGGGATATTGCAGATATTGAAATGGCCATTCCTATGAGTCCCGATCAAGTAATTAAAAAACGTTTTGGCATATTTATACATCAATCACAAAAAGACAGTGTTCCTTTTCAGGGATCTGACATGCGCGAGTTTTGGCAGAGAGCAGAAACCAGAAATGCCAATACCGCTCAATTGTATGCAGCACTTGGTCAAACTAAATATGCAGCGATAGAGGCGTTTGTAAGGTGGCATTATTAAACCAAGCTATGGAGCAGCAAAACGCTACTAGCATTTTGTCTTGGAATGAGGCATGGGCTATACGTTCCTTTAAAATAAAAACGATTGTTGCGCTTACCTTGGTCGCTATTATTTTATTCATACTCCCTACTTTTTTTGCTTTTATAGAAAAAAGAGAAGGCATGGTGTTACAGGACTTTGTGCTTGATGTCATTCCGGCAATGGATGTTTCAGTGCCTACTTTTGTAATTATTTGGAGCATGGTACTCTTGATTTTTTACAGAATCTATCAAAGCCCAATGCTATTTTTAGTAATTGCATATGGTTTTATTTTAATGTGTTTGTGCCGAATACTAACCATTTCTATTTTCCCACTAAACCCGCCTCCTGGCCTCATTGAGCTAAAAGACCCCATTGCCAATATTGTCTATGGTGGAAAGGGCGTTTTTATTACAAAAGACCTGTTTTATTCGGGTCATACGGGAAATATATTCCTATTTTACTTGTGTTTACAGGCTAAATGGGACAAAATATTCGCTTTAACCGCCTCTTTTTTGGTGGGTATATTGGTGATGGTTCAGCACATTCATTACAGTATAGATGTAATTGCCGCCTTTATTTTTACGTATTTCATCTATTTAGCAGCCAAAAAAGTGGCTTTTTTTTAATGTATTGACTATCTTTATAGGTTGATAGTCTTTTGACTGTTAACAATTTAATAATAATTCCTTAACATTAAAGTCATACTTATAGATGAATACAGTAAGCATGAAAATCTGGGACAGCCGCTTTGAACTAGGAGATGCTGTTAGTGAAGAGCAACTGGCCTTTTTTAAGGAGCACGGTGTAATTGTTTTTAGAAACTTTTTACAAAATGAACAAGTAGCAACATATATAGCGGAGCAACAAAGATTAGAAGCACAGTGGCTCGCAGAAAAAAAAGAAAAAGTGAATGGCATTCCTTTAAAATTTGGTAAAGATGATAAAGGCAACACCACCATCCAGCGCTTATGTTTTAGCTCTCTTCATAGTGAGCCCTTACAACAATTATTAGCTGATCAACGACTACAAGCATTAACTGCGTTTTTACACCCGTATGATGGCCGTATTGCAGAAAATGAAAAAGACGGTCTTGTTATCAATAATTACATCAACACCCCAAATAGTACGTTTACCCAAATGGGTTGGCACACCGATAGTCCCCGCGATTTATTTATGGGTCAAAAAATTATGCCCATGCTTAACGTTGGTATTCATTTAGACACTTGCCCTTTTGACAATGGTGGTTTAAGGATCATTCCGGGAACCCATACACAGGGCATGTTTAAACTACTCTTTGGTAAAAAATATTTCTTAGACAACAACGATGACCCCCGCGAGGTTGGTTTTAATATCAACGCAGGCGATTTATCGGTACATGATGGACGTTTATGGCACCGTGTTAAACAATCTCCTAACTTTGGTGAAGCAAGTAGACGACGTGTCATGTATGTTCCTATCGTTACTGGAAGATATCAGCCAAAAGACGAAAATAGTAAAACGCCTTTCTACCACAGGTTTACAGCTAAGGTTCACCACTAATATTTCAATTATGATGCCATTTGCATTAATTACTGGCGGAAGCAAAGGCATCGGTAAATGTATTGCCACCGAACTTGCTGCGCGGAATTACAATTTGTTACTTGTGGCAAGAGATGTTTCATTGTTAAGCGCGCATGCATCTTATGTATCAGAAAAATATGGTATTGAAGCGCATTACCTCGCTTTAGATTTAAGCCAAACAGGTGCAACACAAGTATTAATGGATTGGATTATTTCCAATAATTATAATGTAGGTGTTCTCGTCAACAACGCGGGTTATGGACTTAGTGGCCCTTTTACAAAATATAGCGCCAACGATCACCTTGAAATGATGCGTGTAAATATGGAAGTGCCTGTTGCATTAACTTCTGCACTACTGCCCATGCTTACACGCAACAGTCCATCTTATATTTTAAATATCGCGAGTTCTGCAGCCTACCAAGCGGTACCTGGCTTATCGGCGTATGCGGCTTCTAAAGCCTTTATTTTAAACTTTAGTAGAGGCCTCAGACATGAACTCAAAAACACCGGCGTATACGTTACAGCCGTTAGTCCGGGATCAACCGACACGAACTTTGCCAACAGAGCCGATGTAGGCCCAAAAGCGCTTAAAACAGCCGAGAAAGTGAATATGACACCAGAAGCAGTGGCTAAAATTGCCGTTACTGCATTATTTAACAAAAAACCCGAAGTAATTACCGGCTTTATTAATAAACTAGGTGCCTTTTTTGTATGGTTATTGCCTAAAAAACTTGCAGAATCAATCGCTGCTGGCCTTTATGACCTATAAATTTGAATAAAAAAGCATTCCTTTTTTGAAGTTAAACTTTTAGAGATTATATTTGCAACCCTTTAGGGTAATGGCTGCGTAGCTCAACTGAATAGAGTACCTCACTACGGATGAGGGGGTTTTAGGTTTGAATCCTAACGCGGTCACAAAGCCTCACAGAAATGTGAGGCTTTTTTTATGCAGGTATCCAATGGCGCCTGCACGAAGTGCAGGCCATGGCTATGAGCGCGTCGATGCCGCAGGCATAAGTAAGCGCGTAATGGCCATTGGCCGGACGCGTTAGCGTCAAGGCGCCATATGCTCAATTAAAAAGTGCTTCAATAAAAAACATCACATAGCATGAGGCTTTGGGTAAGCCCACTACGACAGGAACGAGCGAACGAAGTGAGCGAGAATCCTATCGTAGTAGCGTCAAGGCGCCATATATTAAATTATACAGCACTTAAAAAAATCCATCACTTGATTGCGAGGCTTTTGGTAAGCCCACTACGACAGGAACGAGCGAACGAAGTGAGCGAGAATCCTATTCATTGCTTTTCCCTTACATTCACCCAAATTCATCCTCAACAAGCAAACATGAAAAACGAGAAAGACCTTATTGCAAGAA
>Ga0255120_1000424_pt1 | contig 12883 bp, 9 predicted proteins | sample Law_Colum_RepA_8_2_FD_188582 | JGI IMG/M metagenome (GOLD analysis project Ga0255120, IMG submission 188582) | Freshwater microbial communities from St. Lawrence River, New York, United States - Law_Colum_RepA_8h | ecosystem: Environmental > Aquatic > Freshwater > River | place: USA: New York...
ATAGTTTGTTGCAACTGTCTGAAATTATCGATAGTAGCTTCGTCAAAAAAAGCGAGATGCTCCGGGGTTCTTCCCCAAGTACCGCTGCCGGTACAAGGTGCATCGCAAATAATTAAATCAGCAAGTTTAGCAAAATTACTGAGGTCGTGCGCACTGGTTAAATCTACTGCAAATGATTGATAACCGGCCATTCCTGCTGCAGCAAAACGTGTTTGCAAATTGCGCAAAATAGAAGCGCGCATATCAGAAGCCGTTAATTTTATTTGTCCAAAAGTATCAACCGCTAAAATAGATTTACCACCACTAGCCGCACAACAATCCCAAATTCTTTTTTTAGAATCTGCAAAGGCTGCCGCCAGCGCATACATACCCGCAATTTGTTGCGAACTATAATCTTGAATCACCGCTTCTTTATTAATGAGTAGTACTTCATCTAATTTAGTGCCACTTGGAAGCCTGTAACAAGTGTCCGTTATTTTTTCAAAAGTAATTTGCGCCTTATTTAATTTACCCATAACAGCAGCCTCTTGTTTTGGCCTGATACGAATAAATAAATCTGGTTGAGTGAGGTGGCTCCTGTTAAAGGCAGGGGCATCCACGCCAGTAGACAAATGCGCCGCAAAAGGAAAAATACTTGCAGGATTGTATCCTGGATATACCTCCTTAATAAAATCTAATTTTTGTTCCAATGATACATCTGAAGATACATCTGAAGAATTCCAAACTGCAAGCCAACTCGGCTCAAATAAAAGCGCCCAGTTACCAGGCTTGGCTTCACATAAAAAAATAGCTAGTTGTAGACCTTTATCGGCATCAAATTCTTTAATACTTGCACCGAGTCTATAATAGGTATAGCATAAATGCGCAATGGTTCTACGATCCGTAGAACCATGCTTTTTGTGTGCAGCAAAATATTGTTTGAGATGATGCACGAGTGGTGCACCTCCTTTGTAAGCATTGATTATGGTAAGCGCCGAATTAAAATAAGACTGGTAACGCACTTAGAGTTCTAGTAATGTTTTAACCGGATCCTTACCCATCAGTAATAATTCTGGATTTTCTAAAAGCTCTTTTACGCGTACTAAAAATCCAACACTTTCACGACCATCAATAATACGGTGATCGTAACTAAGTGCTAAATACATCATAGGTCTAATAACCACCTGACCATTAATAGCCATGGGTCTATCCTGAATTTTATGCATGCCTAAAATAGCACTCTGAGGAATATTAATAATAGGTGTGCTCATTAAGCTACCAAACACACCTCCATTGGTAATGGTGAAAGTACCACCTTGTAAATCGTCAGCAGTTAGTTTGCTATCGCGCGCTTTACCAGCAAGTATCACAACTGTTTTTTCTACGTCTGCCATGCTCATGCTTTCTACATTACGCATTACAGGAACAGTTAAACCACGTGGCGTGCTCACCGCAATACTAATGTCTGCATAATCGTGGTAAATAACTTGATCGCCATCAATGTATGCATTTACAGAAGGCCACTCGCCGAGTGCCGTAGAACATGCTTTAGCAAAAAAGCTCATAAAGCCTAAATTAACACCATGGCTTTCTTTAAATTTATCTTTGTACTGCTTTCTTACATCCATTACACGCGTCATGTCTACTTCGTTAAAAGTAGTTAGCATGGCCGTTGTATTTTTAGACTCCACCAGCCTACGACTAATGGTTTTACGAAGCGCACTCATTTTTTCTTGACGCACATTTCTGGTATTTAGCTCCGTACCAGCAAATGCTTTTTTGCCCGGATGAGAAAGTGCTTCTAATACGTCTTGTTTTAATATTTTTCCGCCAGTACCTGTTGCGGTAATAGCTGTTGGGTCTACTTTTTTATCAGCAATAATAGCAGATGCTACCGGTGTTGCTTTTACATCGTTAGGGATCGCAGCCACAGGTGCTTCCGATTTCGGAGCAGCTGGCGCCGGCGCAGCCGGTGCAGCCGGAACGGCGGCTGCGGCAGGCCTTTCGGCTGTTTCATCAATTTTAGCAAGCACATCACCAATTAGTAATGTATCACCTTCTTTACCAAGTGTGGTAAGCACACCCGCCTGTTCGGCATTTACTTCAAAAGTTGCTTTTTCACTTTCAAACTCGGCAATCACTTCATCTCTTTCTACGTAGTCACCATCTTTTTTTGTCCACTTTAATAAAGTAACTTCTGAGATAGATTCTCCTATTGCTGGAACTTTTATTTCAATCATAAAATGATATTTCTAAGTATGCTAAATTAAATATTAAATGCTGTTTCAATCACTTCTAACTGTTCTGCAGCATGCACTTTTGCATAGCCGGTTGCAGTAGATGCGCTCGCACTTCTGCTAATCACACCAAAATTAATGGTATGCAAATTCATTTTTAAGAAGCTAGCCGCACCCATGTTTTGCGGTTCTTCTTGCACCCAAAACCATGTAGCCTTGCTATATTTTTTATGCAGCGCGTTTAATTGATCTTGTGCGAGTGGATATATTTGCTCGAGTCTTACAACCGCGATGTCTTGTCTGTTTTCTTTCGATTGCTTATCTGCTAGTTCAAAATAAATTTTACCAGAGCAAAAAAGTACTTTTTTAACAGCCGACGCATCTGTTACAAATTCGTCGTCAATAATTTCTTTAAATCCTCCTTGCGTAAACGCTTCTACTTTACTAAAAGTACCCGGGTTACGTAAGTTTGCTTTTGGAGAAAAAACAATCATTGGCTTTCTAAAGTTCCAAGTAAGTTGACGTCTAAAGGCATGGAATAAATTAGCTGCTGAAGTGATATTGGTTACTACAATGTTTAATTCGGCAGCCATTTGCAAGAAACGCTCTAAACGCGCACTGCTGTGCTCTGGACCCTGTCCTTCATAACCATGTGGGAGCAACATAACAAGTCCATTTTGGCGTTGCCATTTTTGCTCGCCCGCCACAATAAACTGATCAATCATGGTTTGGGCACCATTACAAAAATCACCAAACTGTGCTTCCCAAATAACAAGTGCATTCGGGTTTGCCATGGCATAGCCATACTCAAATCCAAGCACACCATATTCGCTTAACAATGAATTATAAATTCTAAACTTTTCTTGACCCTCTGTAAAATGGTTAAGTCTGTTGTGCCCCTTATTTGTTTGCTCGTCTCTAATCACTGCGTGACGGTGACTAAATGTACCACGCTGCACATCCTGACCACTCATACGAACAATATTACCATCAATAAGTAGTGATCCATATGCCATTAACTCGGCAGTTGCCCAATCTACTTTTTGCTCCGATTCCATGAGCTTGATTTTTTCCTGCAATAATTTTTCCACTTTTTTTAGTGGTTTAAAATCTTGTGGAAATTGCATCAAACGCTCAAATAATACATTAAATCTTTCTTGGCTCACCGCAGTAACTGGTGAAGATTGAAAATCTGCATCTGTTGCTTTACCCATGTTTTGCCATACCAATTCTGGTGGCTGATAATTATAAGGAAGTGGGTGTTGTTTTAAGTCGTCTAGACGCTCTTGCAAATCTGCCCAGAATTTCTTTTCCATGTCTTTAGCAAGCGCTTGTGCTTCAGGCTCACCATTTTGGATTAAAAACTGCGTATATGTTTCTCTTGGATTTTGATGCTTATCAATTAATGAATACAACTGAGGTTGCGTATACTTTGGATCGTCTCCCTCATTGTGTCCGTGTTTACGGTAACACACCATATCAATAAAAATATCCGAATTAAATTGTTGACGGTAACGTGTTGCGATTTCGGCACACTTAACAACTGCTTCTGCATCATCACCGTTTACATGCAACACAGGCGCTTGTACCATAGCAGCTACCGATGTACAATAATCGGCACTTCTAGCATCATCAAAATCTGTGGTAAAACCAATTTGATTATTGATTACAAAATGAATAGTACCCCCGGTATGATAACCACGTAGGTCACTCATTTGAAGTACTTCATACACAATACCCTGTCCAGCAACAGAAGCATCACCATGAATTAATATTGGTAAATATTTATCAAAAGCACTTTTACCAAGTACGTCTGCTTTTGCTCTTGCAAAACCAAGTACCACTGGATCTACCGCTTCAAGGTGTGAAGGGTTAGGCACTAATTTTAAATGAATCTTTTTTTGATCGGGCGTGGTAATTTCTGAACCATAACCCATATGGTATTTAACGTCACCGCTACCCATGGTTTGATCAATGATTGCAGTTCCTTCAAACTCACTAAATATTTGCTCATAGGTTTTGCCCATGATGTTCGCAAGCACGTTTAAACGACCGCGGTGCGCCATCCCAATTACTACCTCTTGCACATCATTTGATGCTGCGGTATTAATGATAGCATCTAATGCAGCGATTGTGCTCTCTCCTCCTTCTAATGAAAATCTTTTTTGTCCAATGTACTTGGTATGCAAAAACTTTTCAAAAATCACTCCTTGATTTAATTTTTCTAAGATGTGCTTCTTTTTTTCTAAATGAACCGGCGCTGTAAAGTTGGTTTCCATTTCTGCAATCAAAAACGAAACTTTTTCTTTACTGCTAATATATTTAAACTCTGCACCAACACTTGATGTATAGCAGGTTTGTAAATGTGTTAAAATATTTTTTAATGAAGTAGCACCAAGTCCAACAAATTTGCCTGCTTGAAAAGTTTGTGACAAATCAGCATCAGATAAACTAAAATAAGATAAATCTAAATTGGCTTGTCTGTCTTTACGCGGCCTTATCGGATTTGTTTTAGAAAGCAAATGACCCCTATTTCTATACCCTAAAATAAGGCGGTACACATTGATTTCTTTTTGCCAGTCAACACCAGAGGCATTTGTAGCTGTTGTAGCAGAAGCAGTAGCAGAAGTAGCAGCACCAGTTCCTGCATGACCACTAGAAACGGCAAAGTCAAAGCCTTCGAAAAACTTTTTTAAGTCTGGGTCTACAGAACTTGGATCTTGCAAAAATGCCTTATAGGTCTCTTCTATAAAAGCGGGATGAGAATTGGTTATATAAGAAAAATCCTTCATGTGATAGTCTTAGGCGTCTAATTTATCAAATTTCCGAGCAAATATCGGTCATAAAAAGGAGAAAAAAAGGGGTAATTTCATTGAAAATTAAGGAAATCGATGTTTTTTTTGAATAAAATTTCAAACTTTCAGGTCTAGGCCTTACCTTTGCCGTCCTGAAAAATAATTAGAACATGGCAAACCATTCAGCTACTAAAAAAGATATGAGACAAGCGGCTAAGCGTCGCGAGCGTAATCGTTATTATGGTAAAACTACCCGTAACGCAGTTCGTGAACTAAAAGCTGGCTCAGATACCAAAGCTTACACAGAAGGATTACCAAACGTCATTTCGATGATTGATAAACTTGCTAAGCGTGGTATTATCCACAAAAACAAAGCTGCAAACTTAAAGAGCAAATTAGCCAAAAAGGCTGTTGTTGCTGCATAAGTTAAACTGCAAGATAGATACTTATCAACTTTGATAGATATTATTAAAACCAACCCTGCGGGTTGGTTTTTTTTGTGCTCCCAATTTCAATTAACTTCGCTGCTATGACAGAAAAAATACTTATCCTAGATTTTGGTAGCCAGTATACCCAGTTAATCGCAAGAGCGGTTAGAGAGGCCAATGTGTATTGCGAAATCATCCCCTTTCATAAGTCATTTACATTTGAGCCCGGATTAAAGGGAATCATATTAAGCGGTTCCCCATTTAGTGTGAACGAAGAAAATGCTCCTGTTGTAGACATCGCAAGCTTTATTCAAAAAGTTCCGGTACTCGGCGTTTGTTATGGCGCACAATTAACTGCGAAAACATTTGGTGGCACTGTCAATAAATCAAACAAAAGAGAATACGGCCGCGCACATTTACAAATTCAAGAACAAGATACTTTACTTGCTGGCGTTGATAATGGATCACAAGTATGGATGAGCCACTCCGATTCTATTGTTGCTTTACCCGAAGGATTTCAAATCACTGCGACTACCGAAAGTATTCCTATTGCAGCATTCAAAAAAACAACCACAGATACACATCCATTATTTGGATTACAATTTCATCCAGAAGTTTACCACTCAACGCAGGGTAAATTAATTATTAAAAACTTTTTAGTAAATACATGTGGATGCAGCCAAAACTGGACACCTGCTTCATTTGTAACAGAAACAGTTGCTACATTAAAAGAGCAAATTGGAGACCGCCAAGTAATTATGGCGCTTAGTGGTGGTGTGGATAGCACCGTTGCTGCAACCCTTATTAGCAAAGCCATTGGCACAAGACTACACGGCATTTTTGTAGACAATGGCGTGCTTCGCCAAGGTGAATTTGAACAAGTGTTAGAAATGTATAAAGAGCTAGGCCTTAACGTAACAGGTATTGATGCAAAAGATAGATTTTACGCAGGCTTACAAGATCAAACTGATCCTGAAGCAAAAAGAAAAGTGATTGGCAAATTATTTATTGATGTTTTCCAAGAAGAAGCTGCCAAAGTTAAAGACGTAAGTTTTTTAGGACAGGGCACCATCTATCCTGATGTTATTGAAAGCGTTAGTGTTCACGGACCTTCGCAAACCATTAAGTCGCATCATAATGTAGGTGGGCTTCCAGACACGATGCATTTATCGTTAGTAGAACCACTCCGCTATTTATTTAAAGACGAAGTGCGTAAAGTAGGCCTAGAATTAGGCATTCCTTCGAGCATGATTAACAGACACCCTTTTCCGGGACCGGGATTAGCCATCAGAATTTTAGGCGAAGTGAATGCCGAAAAAGTGGCCTTACTACAAGCTGCTGATGCTATTTATATCAATGCCTTAAAATCACATAATTTATATACCGAAGTTTGGCAAGCGGGCACTATTTTACTTCCGGTAAAAAGTGTTGGCGTTATGGGCGACGAAAGAACGTACGAGTTTACCGTTGCTTTAAGAGCTGTAACCTCTGTGGATGGCATGACCGCCGATTGGGCACATTTACCGTATTCATTTTTAGCACATGTTTCCAATGAAATTATTAATCAGGTAAGAGGTATCAACCGGGTGGTATATGATATTAGCAGCAAACCACCTGCTACCATTGAGTGGGAATAAAATAATTTGCAATGAAAAGAGGTCTGAAAATTACCGCATTATTTTTTTTACTGCTTTCCGGCTTCTACAAAACCAATGCACAATCCAGTTCCACTTTACAAGAACGCAAAACAATCATTGTATTTATTCCGCTAGAAATTGATGCTGCATTTAATGGTTCCGAATATATTTTAGGTAATAATAATTTGCCAAAAACGATGCTTCCAGCACTTGATTTCTACAACGGTGTTATGATGGCCCTGGATTCGATGAAAAAAATAAATTCGTTACTTGATGTACGGATCATTGATGCCAAACAAAAAAACAATCCGCTAACTACCTTACTCACTGATTCGGTTTTACAAAAAACCGCATTAATCATTAGCGCCATAACGAGCAGGCCCGACACAAAAATACTTGCAGACTTTGCACTTGCGCATCAAATACCAATGGTATCAGCCATTTTCCCAAATGACGCAGGCGTTACCAATAATCCATTTTTTACCGTCCTGAACCCAACACTTAAAACACAGTGTGAGGCTATTTACAATTATATACAAACAAACTTTTCAAAAAACACCATTCTCTACCTCAAGAAAAAAGGAGCCACCGAAGATTATATTCAAAATATTATCGTAGACAAGAGTAGTAAAACCTCAAAATTATTTTTAAATATTGAACTAACTGATAGCGTTACCTTTACAGATCTTGCGCCTTATCTAGACTCTACCAGACAAAATATTTTGTTGTGCGGCAGTTTAAAAGAAAGCTTTGGAGCAGCAATTATTAAATCGATCAACGAAAATCCTGCATATAAAGCTATCGTTATTGGCATGCCCACATGGGATGGCGAAAAATCGCTCAATGTTGCAAACGTCGAAATTATTTATGCAAGCCCTTATTTTTTTGATGGAAACGAAAAATTATTTAAGCAATTAACAGCTGCCTACAAACTTAAATACCTTGGCCGCCCTAGCGATCAATTTTTTAAAGGTTATGAGAGCATGCTGTATTTTACCACTAGCTTATTTACAAAACAAAAGACAGTTTTTAATAGCTTTATATTAATGCCGGTTTATAATGCTGACAGTAAAAGTCAGGTAGATTATTTAGAGAATAAAAATCTATACTTTTTTAGAAAACAAAATGGACAAATCAAATCGGCCAAACCTAACTCCTACTAGGCCTTAATGGATTTTTAGCTTTCAGCTTTACATAATCCAAGAAGTAAATGAGCTTACATGTAATTTCATTGCCGAGTGGCTGTTGAAACACCGCTCTGGCATTACTCGTATAGTTTTTATGCGACTCCAATGGTATATTAAAATCGGCACCTAACCAGTTTTTCCATCCTATAATAAAACGGCTGCCATAGGCAAAGTCCCAAGTGTAAAACATATCAATATTAAAGACATTGAAATTTTGATTTTTCCCCGGCATAAAAGAGGTTTCGGTGATACCTCCACTAGGTGTAACATTAAAAAAGGTTTCATATTCTACCTTACTCCAATAGTGTCTTGCACGTGCAGATAAATTCATACGTGCATTAAAATTATAAATACCATTTACAATACTAGTAAGCGTTGTTACTTTTCGTCTACCAGCAATAGGCACACCCGCTGCATTTCTGAAAGCATACCCATACTGACCATTGTCTTCATCTCGCTTTACATCAATATCTAAACTAAAATGATCATTGAATCTATAACGAGGTGCAATATTTAAACTGATATAAGCATCATCATAAATAGGAGACTCTGCGAAACCTGCGTTGTACCTGAAAAAAAACTGTTTTCGACTATCAGAACTACCCGCAATGCTTGCATACCAATATCCTGTTCTTTTTATCATGACGCCTGCGGTGCGCATTTCAAAATAATCATGCGTCCATTGAGGTTGTACGTTTACTGTTACAGATGCATCCCAGAAATTCTTAAAAAACCAAAAAGCCCTCGTTTGAATTTCAAAATTGGTAAATACATTGGGCTTGTACAAGTATGATGGACGAAGGGTTAGCGTATAACTAGATTGTAAAAACTTTTTTGTAGGCTTAAATTGGTTGTAGCTAATTCTAGCGATACCTGAAAACTCGTTAGGCGCTAACAAAAAACCCATATCATTTGGGTCATATCTATCTGACTCAATATTGGTATGCAATAAATACTGAATCTTGCCACTCACTTTAGCAAATGCTAATAAACTTTTAAATCCCGTATAACTATCAACCCCAGAAATAGCACTCACTCTTCCATTCCAGATAAGCTGATGGGTATTGGTTTTATCAAATAAACTCGCATCAAGCCCAGTAACATTGGCGTTGCGAGACCCTCCACTCCTCCAAACATTACTATTGGTTAATGTAACGGATGACCTACCCGAAAGGGCCTGATCAAGCACTAGAATATTATAATTGGTTAATGGACTGGTTTCGTAATTTGTTTTTACACCCGTTGATTTATCTAAAACCGTTGCAGTTGTCGGAGCAACAAGTGCATTGAAAACACCAATGCCTAGTTTCTTTTTATTTCTTCCAGAAAATTTTGTCGCATTGTATAATTGAGAGATACCCGGGTTTGAAACAATCGATAAATTACTATTGTTAGCCACTTTACGATTAACTGCATAATAACCATCCGGTGTAGCACCAATTCGCCTAGAATACAAGAGATTGGATTTATTAAATAACTCAATCCCTTCTGTAAAAAAAGGGCGATTTTCTTGAAATTGAATTTCGTACGGCGATAGATTTAGGACCACATTATCAGAAACTACTTGTCCGAAATCCGGTATAAGTGTTGCATCTAAAGTAAAACTTTCATTGACACCATATTTCACATCCATTCCGCCACTGCGTAAAAAAGTATTAGTAGTGGCCCTGTTGGCATAGGGTACCGTTCTTGATCCAGCAGATATATAAGGTAACAACGATAGCCTTAATGGTGGAATTATATTTTGTAGCCCTGTAACATCGCCAAACTGATTAACATAACCATTTTGATTGGGGTCAATTTTATTCCAATACGCATTTTCATTACTTCCCCTGTCATAGCGTTCAAAATTGACACCCCAGTCTTGTATTTCTTTTTTTGAAAAACGAAGAGCCGCATAAGGTATTTTCATTTCTACTGACCATCCATTTTGATGCATTTGAACTTTGCTTTCCCAAACAGCGTCCCAAGAATAATCGGATGGTGGACCAAACTGGCTACTCAAATTAGGAAGCAGTCTTGCATCTGATTGAACATTGCGTGTTGTTACTAAAAACTGAACCGCATTTTGATCATCATTATAGGTATCAAAAAAAACAGCAAAATAATCCACGTCTTTGCGCTGCTCTCCATCCCTTGCTGTTAATTGCTTTCTAATATTTTGAGGCTTATTATATAAAAAAGCGCCAACATAAATAGCCTGATCGTCATATAAAATTGAAACCTTACTCATATTAGATGCAGCAGCACCCAATTGAGGACTTAATTGAATAAAATTAACAGCGGTATCAGACTGTGCCCATATAAGCTCCTCTAATGCACCATCTATTTTAATGGTCGTGTTAATTTTTAAGGCTGCAATTTTTTTAGGTTGCGCAAAGCCAGCACTCGCCCATAAAACCAAAAGAAAAACGATAATTATTTTGCGCATATATATAAAATGGGGCAAAAATAGACGAATCTACCTTTGCCCCATTAAAAAAAGTACCAATGGTTAAAATAAAGAAACTAAAAGACCTCGTTTAATTGAGTTTACTTTTTAGCGTACTCACCTGCTCTTGTAAATTATTAACCATGCCGGCTAACTGGTTTACATCCCACCTAGGTACCGCACTGGCTTTTTGCAAAATATACACGGCCTTCCAAACCTCTAATACATCCTCTGCATTTACATGGTATGGCTCGTACTGCGGATTATCACTAATGAGCGTGAGGTTGTTCTTTTTTTCGTTGTCGCGTACAATACGCTTGTATACCACACCTTCACTTTTAGAAAGCACTACATAGGTATTACTATTTTTTACCTCATCAAAGTTTTCTACTTTTTCTCCTACAATTACACTACCACTTGGGGTTGGCAACATACTATCCCCCACTATTTCAAAGGCACGGTATTGACCCGGCGCTAACATAGGGAGTGTGAAAGTATTTAGCTCGTCTACAAATTCAGGATCTGCGAAGCCCGCTAAATAACCAGCTGCCGCTTTTACCGGTACAAAACTAATTTGAGCACTCTCGGCAATCATTTTTAATTGCCTGCGGCTTTCGAGGTAAGAAACCCCCTTTGGCGTACTCCCCGTAAGGTCTTGAAATAAGAAGTCCTCTAAACTGAGCTTGAACAAAGAACAAATGGCTTCCATTACCTCTAAACGAGGCTCGGCACGCTCTTCTTCGTAGGCGCCAACAAGGCTTCTTTTAATATTTAGCTTGTTTGCAAATTCTTCCTGGGTCCAACCACGCTGCTTGCGCAAGTGACGTAAATTTTTTCCGGCGTTTGACATAACTAATTGATTTAGCTGCAAAATACTAATAATTTTAGTATTACCAAATTTATTTTTAGTATTTTTTTCTATTTGTATCTTGCACCCATGGCAAAATCAGCGAAAACAAAGGAAATCCCTACTATCTTAATAACAAACGACGATAGTGTATCCGCCCCAGGCATTAAAGCCCTGGTAGAAGCCGTTAAAGGCCTAGGACGCATTGTGGTAGTGGCACCAGATAAGCCCCAAAGTGGCATGGGACACGCTATAACCATTGGTCACCCCCTAAGGCTTCAAAAGCTCCATATGTTTGATGGCGTAGAAACCTATAGCTGCAGTGGCACGCCTGTAGATTGTGTGAAACTTGCTGTAGACGTTGTATTACACAAAAAGCCAACTATTTGCCTGAGTGGCATTAACCACGGCGCCAACCACTCTATCAATGTTATTTATTCTGGTACTATGTCGGCAGCGCTCGAAGCGTCTATCGAAAGCATTCCAAGTATTGGTTTTTCATTACTTGATTATAGTATCGAAGCCGATTTTTCTGGTGCACAAAAATACGTACGCATTATAGTAGAAAAAATGTTGGCTGGCAAACCACTGGACAAACACCTTTGTTTAAATGTAAACATCCCTGCTGTAGATGAAAAATTAATTAAAGGAATTAAAATTTGTAGACAGGCGTATGCTAAGTACGAAGAAAAGTTTGATCAAAGAAAAGATCCACACGGGAAAAAATATTATTGGCTAACCGGCGAATTTAAAAATTTAGAAACCGGCAAAGACACCGATTCATGGGCCCTTAAACATAATTATGTAAGTGTGGTACCTGTGCAATTTGACCTTACACACTATGGCCTTAAAAAGACCCTAGAAACAAAATGGAAATTATGATATTTAAAAGAGACGATATAAAACTTGGAGTTATCCTAGGTTGCTTAACCCCTATTATAGGACTTTTTGGCTATTACTTTTACAAATTTAGCCGCTTTACGATTGCCGAATTTTTTGAAGTACTTATTTTACAAAAGTCATTACTAACAGCGATAGTAAGCCTTTGCCTCATTTGTAACGCGGTTGTATTTACGCTATATATCAATGCGCAAAAAGACAAAACGGCTAAGGGCGTATTTATTGCAACTTGTTTGTATGCATTAGCGTCCTTAGCCGTTAAGTGGTTTTTATAGATTTACTTTTTTCTTGGTGGTAATTTTAATTACTCCGTCCTTAGCTTCAGCACCGTATTCCTTAATTGCTGATTCGCCTTTTAATACCTCAACCGACTTGATTTGATCTGGAGAAAGTGCATCTAGTTCTTTCTTTGTTTTTTTCTCGCCGTCAACTAAAATCAAAC